>ENA-ORXT01003849-ORXT01003849.1-marine-metagenome-genome-assembly--contig:-NODE-3849-length-16054-cov-3.963573_pt1 | contig 16054 bp, 16 predicted proteins | sample MGYA00237868_ERZ511482 | MGnify/ENA metagenome assembly ERZ511482 | reverse complement strand
AAATCGCGAGATCCGTCGATTATTGCATTGAAAACAGAATTCCTCTCATGATTATTTCTAAATCAGGAGGAGCAAGGATGATGGAATCGGCTTTTTCATTGATGCAATTGGCCAAAACTTCAGCCAAATTAAGTCAGCTTGCGCAAGCACAATTGCCTTATTTTTCATTTTTGACAGATCCTACAACTGGAGGTGTAACCGCTTCTTTTGCTATGTTAGGTGATGTGAATTTTTCAGAACCAGGTGCATTGATTGGTTTTGCTGGTCCGCGGGTTATCAAAGAGACCATTAAGCGAGATTTACCTGAAGGCTTTCAAAGTTCAGAGTTTCTTTTAGATCATGGATTTTTAGATTTCATTGTCAACAGAAGAGATCTCAAAAGAAAGCTTGCAGATCTATTGGCCTTATTTAGCGATCCTGTGACTGCATAATAAAAATCTTAAACTGTTTATCAAACGGGTCAGAATGTTCCAAGAACTTGTCCAAAAGTTCTGTCCCATATTGAGATAAATACTCGAGTATATTATCATGTCTTTCTTGTAAGCCTGACGGAAAATATTTATCCTTCAGTTTAGATATTCTTTTAAGGTTAACTTCCTCCTTTTGTTTAATCGACTTCTTGAGTTTAGATTCTAAGTAGTCTATTGACTTTATTGCTTTTACTTTTTCAACTTGTGTTGTTTGCGTTAAACTTTTATCCGTTTCTGATACCTCTAGTTCAAGTTTTTTAAAGAGATCTTCTAGCTGATCTTTGTATTGTGTAAGGTCAAAATTATGTTCATCAGATTTTGCCAGATAGCGCTTTATAAGATCATCTTCTTCTTGAAAAAGGTCATCAACGCTGAGTCCCAACTTTTCACTTTGCTTTACAGTAGATTCTGATAAAATTAAAGCAGAGCGTCTTCTAATTAAAAGAGGAAAATGTAATTTGAAAAATTCAAAATGTGTTTTTCTTTTTTTTGTTGCAGCAACCATTTGTTGGGTTCGTTCTAAAGTATCTATTGGGTTGGAAGTGAACAGTATAGGTTCAAACATCCAAGCATTAGAAAAAGTTCTAGGAGCCATTAGTTCTGCAAGCAACAGACATGTTCCTCCGAGAGAATGCCCTACTCCAAGGATCGGTTCGTCTTTTGCCAGATCTAGGATTTTTCGAATATCAGAAACAACAATTGGCAGGTCTGAAGCTATATCTCTCCAGTTTAAACTGATGTAATCTTGGGCTACGCTCATGCCGTGTGCTCGAAGATCAACCGCAAAACACCTGAAATTGTTTTGTAAGTGTTCGGCTATTGGCGCCCAAACTCTCCCACAAAGACTTCCAGCGTGAGCCATCAATAACGGCTGTCCTGATCCTCCTAGATCATGTACGACTATCTCGAGTTCAGAGGTATTAGTCTTAAAATAGTTTTGAATCATAATTCTACTTCTTGGGTGTTGTCTGGTGGATCAAATCCAAATATGTGACTATAAAACCATAGTTCTAATTCTAGCGATTTTACTATAATTTTTGGATTTCTGAAGCCGTGTTGTTCACCTTCAAATTCTACATAACCAGCTTCTACGCCTTTTTCTCTTAAAGCTTCATACATAACTTTTGATTGTGAAGGTGGAACAACTTTATCTTCTGAGCCTTGCAAGAATAATACTGGAGCGTTAAGGTTTTCTATATTGTTTATTGGTGAGCGCTGCTTATAGATCTCGATATCTTCGGGGTACTTTCCGATTAGTCCGTCTAGATATCTGCTCTCAAATTTGTGTGTATCTTGGGCTAATGCTTCAAGGTCACTAACTCCGTATAAGGAACAACCTGCTGAGAAAATGTCTGATTTTATAAGCGAAGTTAAGACGGTGAAGCCACCTGCGGACCCTCCTCTTATTGCAATTTTTGATCTATCGACTTTATTACTTTCAACAAGGTATTCAACAGCTGCTATACAGTCTTGAACATCGACTATCCCCCATTGGTTGTTTAACAAATTTCTGTATGCCCTACCAAACCCTGAAGAACCGCCATAGTTGATTTCTACTACTGCGAACCCTCTTGAAGTCCAGTACTGAACTTTTAGGTTGAGTTTTGGAGATGAATGAGCTGTTGGACCGCCATGGCCCATAACGATCAATGGAGGCAGAATGTCTGCTTCTGCTATAAAGTTCTCTGATTTTGGTTCATAGAAATAGCCGTACGATTTTCTGCCATTTGATTCAAACTCAATAAATTCTGGTTCGCTAAAGGAACTAACAAGCGAGCCGTCTGTATCTGACTTTTTGAGATCAGTTACAGCACCAACACCATCCTGCATACCAACGTCATCACCCACACCCGAAACACCAACGTCATCACCCACACCCGAAACACCAACGTCATCACCCACACCCGCTTGCGGGTGATGCGGGATCTCCAACATGGCCAGAGAAACCGATTCTGTTTTACTATTTCCAACAACATATACTTTCTTACTTGCATTGTCAGAAGAAATCTGCTGAATGTCGCAGAATTTTGATTCTATTTCTAATAACGCTCCTGCAGAGTTCAGCATTACTAATTCATCTGCCGCGTTTTTTGTTTTTACTGCAACTATTCGCCCATCAGAAATTTCTGTCCAACGTTGAAGCCCAAAAACCCATGGCGGATATCCAATTTCAGAATCCTTTAATTGAGTAAGCTGCTCAGTTTCGTTTGTTTGAGGATTCCACTTGTATAGATTCCAGTAACCGTTGACATCGTTAGAATAAACAAGCTCACCTGAATTTAACCAGTTTGCTCCTTGTGGTGCTTGATCTTTGTCGCCTGCTATTTCTATGACAGAAGAAGTGACTAAACCATTTGCATCTAAGTTGGCAACTAGAACCGAAGATTCCTGCCAGGGCATGTGTGGATGGTTCCACTGTATCCAGCTCAGTCTCTGCCCATCTGGTGAAATCCTTGGGTTGGACACAAAGTCAGGGCCTGAAACTAAAACGTCTATGTTTCCTTGTAAATCGATACTTACGATTTCGTTCTTTGGTTCTGGTTCGGCGTTTAGGTCTTCTCTGACACATACAAAAAAGTTCTGTGAGGGGTGTGAATGGCCATCGGCGAATCTCCAGCTTGGTTGTTCTGGTGTTAATGGTTCAGCTTCTTGCTCACTTGATATTGAATAAATTCTATTATCTGTATCGTTGCTGAAAAATACTTTTGAGTTACTTACCCACCAGGGCGCTCCCCCATATTCATGGACACGGGTCCGAACATTAAAAGGATCGGGCAAAACTTCTTTGTTTTCGTTATCTTTTCGGCAGATTAAAGTATTACGGCCTTTTTCGTCTGGTTTGCTAACTGTCCACCAAAGCTCTTCCCCCACTGGTTGAGCTACTGTAAGTTTTGTTGAGGCTCCTGCTAGCAGAGCTGCATCTATTGGCGATTCCCAAGTTCCATATGGGGCTAACTTTTTTGATTCATTCATCGGATCTAATACTATCACCAAGGTTATAGGTCACTAAACTTAATTAGAAGCATTCAGCTCTGATCTGTATTGAAGGCAGATCAGGGTTTCATATTATCTAATCAGTTTCTTCAAGCTTAAGTGATGCTGAATTGATACAGAACCTATCACCAGTTGGACCTGGGCCGTCTGGGAATACGTGACCAAGGTGAGCTCCACATTCGGTACAGATAACTTCAGTTCTCGTCATCCCATGGCTGGTATCTGTTTTTGATTCGACAATTTTTTCGTCTACGGGTTCTGTGAAGCTTGGCCATCCTGATCCTGATTCGAATTTTGTGTCGCTTGAAAACAGTTTTGCATCGCAAACAATACAGCAATACATGCCGTCAGCTTTTTCATTCCAGTAAACCCCGCTAAAGGCACGCTCTGTTCCCGCATTCTGAGTTACTTCGTATTGTTCGCTGGTTAAGCGTTCTTTTAGTTCTTCTTCTGTAAATTGTTTGTTTGCCACTTTTGAATGATAGTTGAAAAAGACTAATGTTTTCCAGCTGACTAAAAAAATATTGCTACTTCGAAAATGATTGATAAATAAGTTCAACAACCATTTTCAGATTTATCTCAAGTATCAAGCTCTAGGTATGGAGAATTATTAATGTATTCACGAATAGTTTCGGTACTAATTGACCAAGAATCATCTTTGAAATAATCCGTGTAGAACTCATAAGCTAGATGCATTGCTAAACCTTGACCATTTTTTTCACTGTCTGGATCTCCATAGCTATTCTTAATCTGTATTATGTTTTTCTGAACGTTCAGCAAAATATATAAAAATTAAAAACAATAAAAGTCCTATAGAAAAGATTGAAGGCGAAGACTCATCATCACCATCAAAAATCCTAAAGACAATTAAGCCAATATTAATAAATATAATCAAGAGTAAAATATATTTATAATAAGCAGAACGAACCTCATGGTATTTAAATTTACTCAAAGCAAACCTCATATCTTTTACATCACTCTAGCTACCAAATAATTTTAAATGAATCGCCGGTGTCAAAACTTGTAAGCTTTTTATCTTTCGTGACAAGATCGATTTTCAGGTTCTGTGCTGTAGCAAACAACATTGTCACTTCCCAGCACGTGATCGGCGAAATGAATATTTTTTCAGTTAACTATAAGCTATTTATCTAGTTAAAGCGGCTAGACTAGCCCATCATCTGCAACTGGAAATTAAAGAACTGTCATCCTGAGATAAGCGAAGCTTATTCGCAGGATCTTATTTAATTAAAATGTCATACACATAATCCAATATAAATGGATGGAGAAAGTTCCAACTATTTATATTTTGACTAATAAAACTAATAAAGTCTTGTATGTTGGTGTGACTTCTAACCTTTCAAAAAGAATATACGAACACAAGAACAATTCAATCAAAGGGTTCACTAGTAAATACAATGTGAATAAACTTGTCTGGTTTGAAACCATGACTTGCATAAAATCAGCTATCGAAGCAGAAAAGAAAATTAAGAATAGAAATCGATCTTGGAAAATCAAATTGATTGAGAAATCTAACCCGTATTGGAAAGATTTATCTAATATGATCCAATGAGATCCTGCAACTCCTACGGAGTGCAGGATGACACACTAACACTCAATACAGGATGACACACTAACACTCCATGCAAGATGACACACTAACACTCCATGCAAGATGACACACTAACACTCCATGCAAGATGACACACTAACACTCCATACAGGATGACACACTAACAAACTATCCTACCTAACTCTCAATAGTCCATTCATAAGCGTTATAGAACATCTGCATCCACGGACTTTTACTACTCCAATTATCTGGATGCCAAGAAAGCTGACTTGTTCTAAAAGCACGCTCTGGGTGAGGCATAAGAATAGTTGCCCTGCCATCGGTAGTTGTAAAAGCGTTTAGGCCATCTGGCGAACCGTTCGGGTTAAACGGATACATCTCGGTAGGTTGGCCTTTGTTATCAACGAACCTTGCAGACGATATTGCTTCGGTCTTTGAACCACTAGAAAAATCTGCTTGACCTTCGCCATGGGCTAGAGGAACCATCAGCCTACTCCCCTCCATACCCTTAAAGAATATAGAAGGCGACTCAGTAATCTCTAAAGTACTAAGCCTTGCCTCAAACTGCTGTGACTTGTTCTTCACAAACTTAGGCCAATGCTGTGCACCAGGAATAAGATCTTTAAGATGTGAAACCATCTGACAACCATTACAAACACCCAAAGTAAAAGTATTAGAACGCTCAAAAAATGTTTTCATCTGAGCTTTAAGATTTTCGTCGAAGAGAATTGATTTAGCCCAACCAGCACCAGCTCCCAGAACATCGCCATAGCTGAAACCACCAGCAGCAGCCAATCCAACAAAATCATTTAAATCAACCGAGCCGTTACGCAAATCTGACATGTGAACATCAACACATTCAAAACCAGCAGCGGTAAAAGCAGCCGCCATTTCAACCTGACCATTTACACCCTGCTCACGCAGTACGGCAACTCGCAATGTTTTATTATCATCTGTTCTGTTAGGTGCGCTAACTCTAAAAGTAATATGTGGATCAAGGCCGGTATCTGAAGTTATAGATTCAAACTCTTGATCAGCACATTCAGGATTATCACGCAAACGCTGCATCTGATAACTGGTAGTGCTCCAGATTTTTTTCAAATCAACCAGCGATTTATTGTAAAGTGTTCCGCCATTATTAGAGACTTTAACTTGAGTAGTGCCATTAACGCGACCAACAACTTTTGAACTTGGATATATGCTTTTTACTTTCTCCACGTCGGTTGGTTTAACTTGAATAACGGCGCCAAGACCTTCACTGAATAATTCACCAAGGGCATCGTCGGTTTCTATATCTATATCTATCCCTGCGTTACCGGCAAAAGCCATCTCAACAAGGCTTGCAAACAACCCGCCATCTGAACGATCATGATAAGCAAGAACCAAACCTTGTTTCTTCAAATCAATCACAGCATCAACAAAACTCTTCAAACCACCACTTGTTACATCTGGAACCGTCGAAGCAGACTTATTAAACACTTGCGCCAAGATGGACCCACCAAGCTCGGTTCCAGAATTTACTGGAAGAAGCATTAACTGAGTATCTCTATGATTTACAAGTTGAGGGGTGACAGTTTTACGAACATCGGTGACAGGGGCGAACCCAGTAATCACTACAGACAAAGGAGACACAACAGACTTATCTGTACCGTCATCGTTCCAATGAGCTTTCATAGAAGTTGAATCTTTTCCAACAGGAATGGTTAAACCAAGCTCCGGGCAGAAACTCTCCCCCAAAGACTTAACGGTTTCAAACAAAGCTTCATCTTGCCCAGCCGACGATACAGAAACCATCCAATTGGCAGACAACTTAATATCAGAAAGCTTCTCAATATCGGCACTCATCAAATTAGTGATAGCCTCACCAACAGCCAAACGACCAGAAGCTGGAGCATCAACAACAGCTACCGGACTACGCTCTCCCATAGCCATAGCTTCGCCAGCAAACCCAGTAAAAGAATTATGAGTAACAGCGACATCGGCAACGGGAACTTGCCAAGGCCCAACAAGCTGATCACGAGCAGTCATACCACCAACGCTACGATCGCCAATGTAAATTAAAAAAGCTTTACTTGCCACAGTTGGATGGCTGAGCACACGATCAACAGCGTCATCTAGCTCGATGCCTTCTGAATCAAACTCTGGCAAGTCGACCGAAGTTGGAGAGAAAGAGCGTTCCATCTTAGGTGGCTTACCAAACAGTACATCCATAGAAATATCTACAGCATTATCGCCAAGCAAAGAATCAGTCAACATCAGATGAGACTCACCAGTTGCTGAACCAACAACAGCGAATGGGCAACGCTCACGTTCACAAATCTCGGTAAATCGCTCAACGTCATCGGGTTTAATGGCAAGCACGTAGCGCTCTTGGCTTTCATTCGACCAAATTTGCATCGGAGACATTGACAAATCTGAATTAGGAACCTCACGTAATTCAATCACCGCACCAAGTTCAGAATCGTGAACGATTTCTGGCAAAGCGTTAGAAATACCACCAGCGCCAACATCGTGAATCGAAACAATTGGATTCTCTGCAGCTCCAAGGCGCCAACAAGTGTTAATAACTTCCTGGCAACGACGTTGCATCTCTGGGTTATGACGCTGCACGGATGCAAAATCTAACTCAGAATCTTGTGAACCTGAAGCAACCGAAGATGCCGCTCCGCCACCCAAACCAATCAACATAGCAGGGCCACCGAGAACAACTAGCTTGTCACCTTTTTCTATTTTGCCTTTTTCAACAGAGGCTGGATCTATCACTCCTAAGCCACCGGCTATCATAATAGGTTTATGATAGCCCCAAACATGGAGATCCTGCATCTCCTCGGGAGTGCAGGATGACGGCGAGGGAGCCGAAGACGAAGAAGACAGAGAGGGAGCCGAAGACGAAGAAGACGTAAGATGGCTAGCTTGCTGGAAAGATCTAAAATAACCAGCCAAGTTAGGGCGACCAAATTCGTTATTAAATGCTGCCCCGCCAATTGGGCCATCGAGCATTACTTGCAAAGAAGAAACAAGACGATCTGGCTTTCCGTAATCGATTTCCCAAGGCTTAGCGTTCTCCGGAATCGCTAAATCTGAAACACTAAAACCGGTTAAACCTGCCTTAGGGCGAGCTCCACGACCAGTAGCACCCTCATCACGAATTTCACCACCAGAACCAGTACTAGCACCAGGGATAGGGGCGATAGCGGTTGGATGGTTGTGGGTTTCAACCTTTATGACAATATCTACCGGGCTTGGGGTTGGGCGATAAGTTCTTGATTGATCTGGAAAGAAAAACTCGCCCTCATTTCCAGCAATCACTGCACCATTGTCGTGATAGGCAGATTTAACACCATCGCTATGAGACTCAAAGGTATTCTTGATCATTTTGAACAAAGACTTAGGTTGAGAAACGCCATCGATCTTCCAAGTCGCATTAAAAACTTTATGTCGACAATGTTCAGAATTAACGACGGAGAACATCATCAACTCAGCGTCTGTCGGGTTACGGCCTAGTTCGGTAAAACTTTTAACAAGGTATTCAATTTCATCATCTGTTAAAGCCAAACCTAGATTTTTGTTTGCAGAAACCAACGCTGCTGCACCTTCGGTATCTACGGGAATATAAGTTAGATGAGCGGGCTCTGTTTTAGAAAAAACTTGACTAGCATCTTCTAAAGAATGCAAAACAGTTTCAACCATACGATCATGCAACAGAGCAGAAATTTGAGCTTTTTCATCAGAGTGAAGGGTTGGAGCCTCGATGTGATAGGCAATCCCCCGTTCGATCCGTTCAATTGAAGATACGCCACAATTGTTTAAAATATCTGTTGCTTTTGAAGCCCATGGAGAAATAGTACCAATCCTTGGGATAACTAAAAAAAGGTGAGTATCTTGCGAAGCGTCTTCAAAGATCTCTCCGTAAGAAAGCAAAGATTGCAGGTTGTCTTCTTGTACCGGAGTTCGGACATCACCGTCTATAAAATGTAGGTATTGACTTTGAATTGAAGTAACTTCTGGTACGACGTTCTGTATAAGGGTAAGAAGTGCAGCTAGTTGATAATCTGCGAGTGCTTTCGGACCAAATTGTGTTCTCATAACTCCCCTTTAGCCCAATACATCATACCTAGTCAACGGATGCAAATAAGTCAAATGGGTGTAAAATTGAAATTATTAGCGGGAATTTATAAAATATTTAGAGCAAATGTAGAAGTTACTTGTTTAATGAATTAATCCCTGAACGGACAGAAATCGACATACTCAAATATCCTACTTCAGCATGCAGTTTGTTAGACTGGGCATGTGGGCTCAGAATCAGATGAAACACAAACCTGGTTTTGTGAAATCGACCAAGTTACATGGAGCGGGACAGAGGAATCAGAATGCTGGTTTTGTGGAGAGGTTGGTGTTGAATTTATACCCCCCGCTCAACGATGGACTCCAGCAACTCAGCAACAGCCAAGAACCGCCACAAGACCAAACGATAGCGACTATCAACGGTCTCCTTCTTCAAGGGGAAGATCTATATAAATAACAAGCCACCGAAACACTATAATTTTTTGCCCTAGCGAAGAGTTAAATATATTTCGCTAATCAGATCAGCTGGTTCGGTTTCGTTTGGATCGTTCATATAGATCTCAACTCCGCCAAACTCTTTGTTTACTTTAATTTTATTCGCTCGTGCATACATAATTGAAGAGGCCCAAGCGTTCCCCAAATGATCATAAGAGCCCCTATGCTCAACTTTTACTGCTGGCTTTGCTTCAAGGTGACCAACAACAAATTTTTCGGAATCTACTTCAACAGTTTCTGAAATCGGTATGGCTGAAAGAAAATCTACTTCATTAGTTAAAACATCGACGCTGTTATAAATACTGAAAGGTAAGCCATTAGGTTCAATACCGTTCTCGGCAAGATGGGCTGCGATTTTTTTGTAATGCTCTGGCATATGCTCACCCAAAGTGTCAAGGTTCGATCTATCTTGAACGCCAATATATCTAGAAACTGGTATATCTTCTTTCCCAACAATTCTGATTTGAGAAGAGACCCAACCTTTTTCTACATACTCTTTTAGCATCTTTAAACCACGACGGTAATCCATACCAATTACAGCGCTCATTTTTTTGACCATAAAGAACAAGAAAAATGGTAGCTTTGAGGTCATAGTCCAAGTGACTTTGCAATGAGAACCAATTTTTTCAACAATAAAGCTGACTTTGGCTTTAGATTTAAATGGTTTAAGAAAAGTAAGGTCCATATCAAGATCTTCTTCAGTTGCATCAACAAGAGCCATCTCGCCTTGGCCAGTGAGTTCACCTTTCCATGAATAGCTAGCCCCAACTTGTCCTTGCGAATCGTTATAGTTAAGCTCTGCATCAGGTTCTGTTATCAGCCAAGGTGACCACTCCGGCCACTGCCTATAATCGGTCAGCACCTCCATAACTTTTTTTGGAGATGCTTCAATCTCGATAGATTCTTTAACAGTCATCTTTGGCATTGAGACAGCCTAGCCGACAGACAAATTTTTCGCTGTATGCACTGTATTTGTAGAAATATATTTTACATTTACTAGAAAATTTAGATTTGAAGCCGACTTGTATATCACAAATCACTACAATAGATAGCTTACGATTTAAAGAGGTAACAGTGAGCGAAAGCCTACATATTCACGGTGGTAAAGCACTTTCAGGAACAATTAAGCCTTCTGGAAACAAAAATGCGGTTCTACCAATTCTTTGTGCAACCCTTTTGACTACAGAAGCATGCACTATTCGCAATGTTCCAAACATCACAGACATTGAACGACTAGTAAAGTTTTTTGACTCAATAGGTTCAGATTGCACATGGGATAAAGAAGCAGAAACAATTGTTGTCCAACACAAAAGTCTAGAAAAACAAACTATTGAAAACCTACCAGAAGGCATGAGAAGTTCAGTTATGTTGTTTGGTCCGTTACTTTACAGAGCAGGTTCTGTAAATGTAAAGAACGATTCAACTGGTTGTTCGCTTGGGGCTAGAGAAGTTGATCCACACTTGGAACTTCTTGACGGTTTTGGGGCAGACATCGACTGGGAATCAAACCGATCACTTTCACTTAAAAGCACTTTTCAACCTTTTGAACATTGGTTCGATTACGCATCTGTGACCGCAACTGAACACTTTCTAATGTGCGCTTCTGTCACAGACGGAACCTCAAAACTAGTTAACGCCGCAAGTGAACCGCATGTACAAGATTTAGCCAGAGCGTTACAAGAAATGGGTGCAAAAATAAAAGGAATTGGAACCTCAGTACTTCGGATAGAAGGAGTAACCCAACTCGGTGGATGCGATGTAACGATAAGTGACGACCATCACGAAATTCTCACTTTCTTAGGTATTGGTGCAATTACTGGCGGAGAGATTCGTGTAGAACACCAGGTTCAAGAACACTTTACTTTGATGTCTAGAACTTTTAAGAAGTTTGGTGTCGATATTATTGACGAAGATGGATCTTCATATGTTGCGCCAGATAGCAAACTTAAAATCGCTGAACCGATAACTAAGCAGTTACTTCCAAAAGTTGAAGGCGCTCCGTGGCCATATTTTCCAGTAGATCTAATGCCTATCGTTATGGCTTTAGCCACTGTTGCAGAAGGCGAAATGCTTTTCTGGAACAAAGTTTATGAAGGCGCATTTGGTTGGCTCCCAGAACTTCAAAAGTTTGGTGCAAGAACAACGGTGTGTGACCCTCATAGAGTGATTATCAGCGGTAGGAAAGATCTGGTACCTGCAACTGTTCAAGCTCCTTATATTATTCGTGTAGTAATTTCACTATTTATGGTTGCAAGTTCTATCGAAGGAAAGTCAGTTATACAAAACGCTTCACCAGTAAGACGCGCTCACCCTAAATTTGTAGAAAACTTACAAGCATTAGGTGCAGACGTTTTTTGGTCTGAAGAATAAGAGGGAACCCGACGACGTCATTGCTCTCACCCTAACGCCATTCTGCACGCAAGTCCCGTCATTCTGCACGCAAGTCCCGTCATTCTGCACGCAAGTCCCGTCATTCTGCACGCAAGTTGCAGAATCTATACTGGACAAAGGTAAAGATAAAAGCCTCTGCTATTGTCATAACATGAATATTGATTTTTGGTTCGATCCTGCTTGTCCTTGGTGTTGGTTAACTTCTCGTTGGTTGAATGATCGGGTAGCGCCCGAACGTGGTTTAGAAATTAACTGGCGACCAATTAGTTTGTTGTTCAAAAATAAAATGGATGATTCGAATCCGTTTTTTGAAAAAGCAACTGTTACTCATGGGTTTCTAAGGGTATTTTTAGCTATCAAAGAAGAACTGGGTAACGAAGTTGCTTCTAGTTTTTATACAGAAGCTGGCACAGCTATACACAATAATGGCAACACGACTGTCACAGCAACAGAGCTTCTTGAAGCAGCTGGAATAGATACTAAATATAATGCAGCTTTCTATGATGAGAAATATGATGCACACATTTTAAGTGAAATGGATGCTGGCTTAGATTTAGTTGGCGACGATGTGGGAACACCAATCATTGCCTTCGACTCCCCAAGCGGGCGAATGGGAATATTCGGCCCAGTTATCTCGAAGATTCCAGATGATATTGAGGAATCTTTAGAGCTATGGGATGCCATAATAAAAATATCTTCAATGGATCATTTCTGGGAACTGAAAAGAACCAGAACCCAAGAACCAGATTTCAATTACTAACACAAATTGACGTGGCGCCAATTTGGCGCTACAATATCTCTATGGCAACTATTCAAATTAAACATGTACCTGAAGAGGTTCATTCAGTACTACATAGTAGAGCCTCAAGTGCTGGACAATCTCTACAAGAGTACCTTCTAAATAAAATTAGCCAAGAAGCATTAAACCCTACTCTTGAAGAGCTTTTCGCTGAAATAGAAACAAATATTGATACTAGAATTGACTCACAAAAAATCGTGGAAATGATCCGAGAAGATCGTCAAGAAAAAACAAATTGATAGTAATAGATGCGAGTGTATTAGTAATTACGCTTATCGACAATAGTGAACTAGGCAATAACATCCGCAAAGAAATATCTGAATCTGATTTATATGCCCCAGAACTAATTGACTTAGAGATTGCATCAGTTCTCAGAAAATTAATTCGATTAAAAAATATTCCTGTTGAACGTGCTGACCAAGCTATTAAAGATCTAAGAAGAATCAAATTAAATAGGGTTCCACATATCGAACTTATTCCCAGATGCTGGGAACTACGATACAACATCACACCTTATGATGCAGCATATATATCTTTAGCAGAGATTTTAGATTGCGAACTATATACTAGCGATAAGAAATTAGCAAAGGCTCCCGGTAAAAAATGCGCAGTAAAGTTAGTTTAGATAAAGACAAAAGGCGATCTAACCATGACTTCAGAAAATGTCACTAACAAAATTGACTTTAGTAAGTACAAACTAGAATCTCTTGGTTCTGATATCCGCACGATCGTCAATGTTTCTCAAGCTTTGAGCCAAACGGCTAAATCTGCATTATTCATTCCAATTTTGATTGGTATACCAGCTTTGCTATTTTTTTATTCACGAATGACTGGTTGGGTGCTCATTCCTTTCTTACTTATCACATACTTATTGTCGCTCTTAGCAGCAGTTCTTATTGGAGGGTTTGTCGTAGCTCGTAAACGGCTTGACATTCTTTGCAAAGCTTCAAATCAGGTGGTTGAAACTGTTGGAAGAATACACATAGACATAGTGAAAGTTCAAGATGGTCAGGCAAGCACCTCCGTTCGTGAAGTCGCCGTCGGTATCGCAGAGAACGCTGTCTTCCCAGCAGTTTTTGGATCGATGGAAGACATCAGAATAGAGAAGGGACCATTCGCCAAATTAACTTCAAGTGTTTCACCAATTCATGCGGTTAAACACTCGGTAGTCTCGGCAATTGAATTGCTCCCTGATCGAGAAATCGGGTCAAATAAAAAAGACAACACAACAGTCGATATATAAAACAAACAACTCCCAGAAATCTCAACTGAGGTTCATAAACTAACTTCCGATTATGAAGGGATTAGAAACAAGGTAGACGGTATTGTCGCCAAAGTTTCTCGAACTGCTCAAGGTTCTGCTGTTACTCTCACAGTACTAGGTGCAATTCCTTTAATTTTGTGGCTAATTTTGGGCTTGATTTTTTCTTGATCCGAACTATCAAAATTTACGATCTTTGAACCCTTTCAGCCCAAAGGATTACGACTATATCAAATGGATTTAGATATTAAAGAACCCCCAACGCTGAGACTCTTGTTGAGCACATACCAGCTATCGGGGGTTCATATTACTTATGTATAGCTTATTCTTTTTCAGCTATAGCCACAGAATTTATGATTACATCATCGTTAGGTTTATCACTTGGGCCGGTCGCAACCTTTTCGATCTTCTCTACAATTTCCATACCAGAAACAACCTGACCAAATAATGAGTAGCTTGGTGGAAGACCAACTCCGCTTGGTCCACTAACTATAAAGAATTGACTACCGTTAGTATTTGGCCCAGCGTTTGCCATAGCCAAAGAACCTAATTTGTAAGTGTTAGGAGCAGGTAACTCATCTTCAAACTTGTAGCCAGGTCCACCTCGACCAGAACCTTCAGGGCAACCACCTTGAATCATAAAACCTTCAATAACACGGTGGAAAGTTAAACCATCGTAGTAGTGGTAGCGGGCCAAAGAAACAAAGTTATTTACAGTCTTTGGGGCGTTAACAGCATCGAGAGCTACAACAACAGGACCATAGTTTGTGTCTAAAGTAGCTTCATATCGTTTAGCTGCGTCGATACACATATCGAAAGAGCTATCAAAACTAGTTTGGCGTGGGCTTGAGCCATCGGGGGCAGGACATTGTGACATGGGGTTCTCCATTTATATCGTCATTTATCATGTGACAAATGCACCTGCATATACTGCCTTAAATAGGCAGAAATAACAAATAGAACTCGAAATAACTCGTGATATTGATTCAGTTAATGATTGAACTGGTAACATAGCTGAGGCTAAATGGGGAGAATGGGATATATGCAGTTTGCGATCTTAGCTATGCATGTAATTGCTAGCAGCAGCTTTATTCTATTCCTCAGACATTCTTCGAAGCAGCAACCTATAAATCCATATGTCATGGCATTTATGAGCACAATCCCATTTCAACTAACTATTTTACTTCTAGTGATAGTCGGTGTTTTGAATCCTAACATTTCTGAAATTGAGACCAACGACATTATCACTATGGCGATAGGATGCGTTTTTCTAGTCGGCTATTTTCTTTTATCGGTTAACACGCTCAACTATCTCGAGTCATCAAGATATTCGATAATATTTACTCTTAGACTTGCATTAATAACCATCTTTGCTTTTGTTTTTTTATCAGAAACGCCAACGCTTCTACAAGCTCTTGGAGGTCTGACAATTTTAACAGCTCTGTTGATCCTGAATTTTAAAAGAGGTTCGATTACTTTCGGAAAAGGTGAACGTTTCGCTTTGTTAACAGTTCTTGTATTTTCTGCGCACGCCATAACAGAAAAATACAATATCGATAATGTTTCTAGCACTGAAGAAACACTGCCCAGTACCTACATTGTTGTCTTTAGTTCAATGATTTTTATAGCTCAAGGAACATTGCTAGTAATAAAGAGAGTTCCCATTTCGCAAATCCGGGGAACGATGAATGGCTGGTTGTGGGCGGCCGCAATGGCAAGAAATTTATCTGGGTGGGGTTGGTTGTGGGCACTAACTCTGCTTCCAGTTGCTATAGTAAATTATGTATCAGGCCTGAGCCTTCTAGTAGTAGTACTTTTTGGAACGATTGTGTTAAAGGAACGATCAGACCTAAAGAAAATTTCTATAGCTACAGCCTTGTCGGTAACCGGGTTAACACTTATATTTTTAACAAATAGCTAAGCCATTAAAAAATCTGGGAATTCAGATTTGTTCGTTAGAGCCAATCTAAAGGTTGATCGAGTTGCCGCTATGTATAAAGCATTCAAAC
>ENA-ORXT01003848-ORXT01003848.1-marine-metagenome-genome-assembly--contig:-NODE-3848-length-16054-cov-5.035676_pt1 | contig 16054 bp, 12 predicted proteins | sample MGYA00237868_ERZ511482 | MGnify/ENA metagenome assembly ERZ511482 | reverse complement strand
TGAAGGGGCGCCCTAACTGCCTCGCCCCCGCAAGTATAGAGCGCCCCTACAGGGCTTGGCTCTCGTTGCCATGGTACCTGGGGCGTTGCCCCAGGCTATGATAGGACGCCCCTTTGGGGCTCCAAAGTCAGATGACCAAAGGTGAGTTCAAAGTTCTTAACCAAGCGCCATTGGCTCTAGGCCCAATGACGTTTGGTTAAGGGAACTTCTCAGGGAGTCAGGGCCAGGACGGAACCCCGAACCAAGGGAAAAAGTAGGGCAGGGGCGTCCCCGACCCGCCGTCGTGGCAGCAAGCAACGCGCGGCGATCGCTGGGCGCTCCTATGGCGGATCCGGAGGTCCACGCCCTACCACGGTCGACAAATCCTCAACCAGCCTGCCTGGAAATAGGCCATTCTTGGCTTCGCCAAGCAAAATTCGCTCTAGGAGCAAAGTCCTACCGGACCACCTTTTGCTCACTGCCAGCTGAGGCGAGTTGGGTTCCACGATGGATTCGGGGAACGGCGCACGGGGCCCTGGCCTACTGGCTGGATCGGAGTGGTCTGCGCCCTGACCGGTGTTCGGACCCAGTTTGCGTTGTTGGGGTAGGAATACGGTGCGCTTGGGAGCGGTCGACGCGCCGCGCTCCCGCCGCGGGATCCGAGCGTGATGAGCTGGCTCACGGTGACAAACTTGTACCCGCGCTGGAGAAGTCCGTCGAGCGTGTTCGGCATCGCATCCACGGTCGTTTTGTGGATGTCATGGGCCAGAAGAATGCCCCCCGGCCGAGCGCCATCGACCAGGCGCCGCGTCACGGTGGACGCGTTGCGGTCGGCCCAGTCCCGTGGATCGACAGACCAGAGAATGGTGGGGTAGCCGAACTCGGACCGCGCCCACTGGCGGAGCTCGGTGCGAAAGGCTCCATAGGGGGGCCGCATCAGTTTCGGGCGGATCCCGGTCGCCTTGAAGATGGCCTGACTACTGTCGGCAAATTCCTTGCGGATACTGTCCTTGGATTTCGTGTTGAGATTCGCGTGAGTCCAAGTGTGGTTCCCGATTTCGTGGCCCTCGCGTACCATTCTGCGGATGATGGATGATTGAGCCTGCGCATTCTTTCCGACGACGAAGAAGGTCGCCTTGATGTTTCGCTGAGCGAGCATGTCGAGAAGCCGGGGCGTATGAGTCGGATGCGGCCCGTCGTCGAAGGTGATCGCAAGGTATTTCCCTGCACTGGGGACACTGCTGTACTGATAATGCGAACCCGCCGGAATGACCTTGGGAATGGACACCGTGGCATTGCGCAATCCTCTCTGAGGGTTGGAGTACGGGTTGGGAGCGCTCGGCGTACTGGGTTTTCTCGTTCTCGATTGCGCAGTCGGCCTCACGGCGGGTCGACTGGCCTGATTCGGCCCCTGAGAGCCAGCCGGTTGGCCGATGACCTGAGCTGCCTGCCCCTGACCGGCTCGAGCACCTGTGCCGTTTTGGTTCCGAAAGGTGCTGCACCCGGAGAGAGCAACCGAGCTCAGGGCAAGAATAAGTGAAAACGAGTATTTCATGGAAGATGACGGGAATGGTTAGCCTTCCTTAACTTACTCAAGCCCACAAGGGAGGATTTTGAGAGTGTGGGAGAGGCGCCTTCCAGGTTTTGTCGAGGATGAACGGGAAATACTCAATACGCTCACTCCTCGTCCTGCCGCGCCTGAGCTCATGCGAGCGAAACCGCAGGAGTGCGGTCAGTTTCACTGAGCGGGCACGATTTTGGCGTTCAAACCGCCAGCGAAACTCCTCCGGCACTCGAGATCAGGAGGACGTGCTGCAATCCTCGGGAGAGCGATTCCATATTGTCGTGAAATTTGAGCTCCTCGCCTTCGGGAGGAGGGTCGAAGCCGATCATCACCACCGCCGCACTTTGGGAATGCACTCGTAGAGCTTCCGTGGGCCGGTCGGTGGGGAGGATTTCAGCAACCGCTTCGATCCGGGAGCGCTCGATCATTTCCTCCAAGGGTACCTTGGCCTTCACGGGATCGACGTCTTCCCCGACGGATCGAAGGATGCGGATTTCCCTTCGGCGCCAGGCGGCATTCTGCTTGAGAAGATGAGCAAGAGAGAGCATCAAGGCCCCGTTTTTGCCTCCCTTCCACCAGATGTCGATGGTACCTTCCGGCGGGATCTGAAGAAGTCTGAGTTCCGCTTCGTCGTGGCAGTTGACGATGACGATGCTCCGGTCGAACACGCGGATGAGCCGTAGCATTTCACCGTAGTCCGGCACCCGATCCCGCTCGAGGGGCCAGCCCATGCAGACGGTATTCGAGCGGAATCCACCGATCCCGTGGCATTGCAGCAGGCACTTCAACCCCTCCGTCAGACTTTCATCGACAACCACGGCAGGGAACGCTTCAAGGTCTTCGGCTGCGATGAACTGCCGGAGTTTTGCCTCCTCGCTGCGGTGAACCTCCATACGGTCTTCCAGATCGCCGATAATGACCTGCCCAAGAGACAGGACCCCCCTGCGTGCCGTAAGCCAGCTTCCGTACTCCGCCAGTTCGCGCCGCTTCAAGGCTCCTGAACTGAGGGTGAGAATGATGGGTCGCCAGTTCTTTGGGTGGTCAGCCGATGACTCGAGGGCCAACATTGCTCGCCGTGCTCGCTCGAAGGCCATGCCTCTCCCGACGTCTCCCCAGAGCGCCTTGATGCGCTTTCTCTTGATGAACTGGTGGAGCCCTATCATTGCCGCAATCGCGACGGTCGCCCAGATCGGCTCCAGGAGCAGCATCACGGCAAAGCAACCCACGGCGCCTGCAAGCGCCGAGGACCAATGGCTGAACTTGAAGGCAGGTCGGTAACTGGGGTTGCCGCTGTAGGATTCGACGAAGCAGGCCCAGTTGATCGTGCCGTACGTCACCATGAAGAACATCGTGATAATCGGAGCAAGCGCATTGAGGTCGCCTGCAAGGATGGCGCCCTGCGAGATCAGAAAGGCGAGGACCGTGGCACGTCGAGGTTCGTCCCCTCGGCCGCTTCCCTTGCCGAGGGGGGTGAGACTCGGAAAAATTTGATCTCGAGCCAGAGCCTGGAGAATGCGCGGCGCCCCCATCATGCTGCCGAGCGCCGACGAAAGAGTGGCGGAAAAAATGCCCGCCGTGATGAGGATCGGCCATTGGGCGAGGCTCGAGACGACGAAGGGATTTTCCTTGAGTGTCTCGCGGCTGGCACTTGCTCCGAGGAGGACACCCATCACCAGATACACAACAGCGGTAACGAGGATGGCGGCGAGCGTCCCTCTTGGAATCGAGCGTCTGGGGCTCTTGAGGTCACCCGACATATTCACCCCCGCCATGATCCCGGTCACCGCAGGGAAAAAGAGAGCGAAGAGAACGAGGAAGCTCTGGCCTGGCCCGAACTCACTCGGCCAGTTTTGCTTCGCCTGTTCGAGCGAGGCTTCGGGAAGAGCACCCGCAAAAAAGGACAGAAGCGACAGGGCAAGCACCGCGAGAATCCCAAATTGCAGCTTCACGGTCCAGGCGGCCCCGATCATCACGCAGATGAAGACTGCCAAGTTCACCAGGCTGCCGACCAGTACCGAACTCATGCCAAGATCGGGAAAGACGTTCACGAGAGCTTCGGTGAATCCAATGACGTACATGGCCACGGAGATCGCCTGAGCGAGAAAGAACACGACCCCGATGGCACCGCCGAACTCGACTCCGAGAGAACGGCTGATGAGGAAGTAGGCTCCCCCTCCTTCGACCTTCACGTTGGTCGCGACGGCGGAAATGGAGAACGCCGTCAGCGTCGTGATCAGCTTGGCACAGAGAATGATCAGGATGGCATTCCCAATGCCGGACTCTCCCACCACCTGGCCAAACCGCAGAAACATGATAACCCCCAGAATCGTGAGGGTGCTGGGAGTGAAGACGCCTCCGAAGGTGCCGAATTTCTGTCCGGCTCCGGAAGCCGTGCTGTCCTTCGTCTCGGCCATGTTTGAATGCCCCTTACCGACGAATCAGTGAAAGCGCAAACGCCGAACTCCTGTCGGGGAAAGCCTTGTCTCTGCTTCAGACGTCCCCATGAATTCCCTCCGATGACCCATACGAAGATGTTGGCACGTGGCGAAGTTGCATGCGTCGGAGACCGTTGAGCTAGCTTGGAAGGCCGGTGCGGACACTTCGGCAGTCGACGGCTCGCACAGGAAAATCATTATGAAACCACCGAAGGTTGAGCTCATCATGGTGGTGACCGCTCATCACAAGGGCATGGGAAAAATGCTGAAAACCGCTCCCCAGCGGATCCTCCCCTTCTTCCCAGCGAAGTCGCCTGCCCATCCATGAAGGATCAGATTCTCATCGCTCATCTCGACGGCTCGCTGGTCGAGGTTGGAATCACCCACGAACAGACGATCCTCGACGCACTGCGCGACGCAGGCTACCACCCTCCCTGCAACTGCCTCGTGGGCGTGTGCCGATCCTGCATCGCCCTCTGTGAAGAAGGGACTGTGGAGATGGAACCGGGTTCGACTCTTGATGACGCCGAGATCGAGGCAGGTCAGATTTTGACTTGTCAGGCTCGGGCGAGGTCCGCTTCGGTCACGGTCCGATACCACTTTCACGCCATCGACCGTCGGCCGGTGATCTTGGATGCTCCCGAATGAGACCATTTCCGAAATAGGATAAGGTGAATCGGCGAGGGATTTTCGTCACTGAGTAGGCTTGGCGAGGAACGGGGACTGCCCGGGAACGAGGCCAGATCAACCTAATAAGCGGCAAAAAAACTGTCGTCATCCTTCGTCCGCCATAGGCGCGAATCCTTTCCAACTCCTTACCCTTCCATACCACCAAGCGATTTGGCAGATGGCCCGAGGGGAGTGCGCCGTTTGTCCCCTACCCTCCGAGTTCACGATTGACCTCGTGTTCCTTCAGATAGCGCACGGTGCGACGGAGGCTTTCCGGGATGCTGATGGTGGATGACCACCCCAGTGACCTGAGGCGGCTGGTATCGAGATGAACGAGCGGACTGTCGCCGACCCAGCCGCGATCCTTGTCGGGGTCCTCGATCTCGTACTCGACTCCATCGAGCCCAAGTTCCTCGCAGATGACGTCGGCGACCTCGAGTACGCTGATGAAGTCGTCATGGCCGAGGTTGATGACGTTCTTGAGGTCCCTGGCCTTGTCGATCGCGGTGAAAATTCCCGAGACGCCGTCCTCAACGTCGAGATACGACTTCTGAGCTTTGCCGTTGCCGAGGATGAACAGTTTTTCGGGATCTGACTCGAGTTTCCGCACGAAGTCGTAGACCACGCCATGGGTGTACCTCGGTCCGGTCCAGCTCACGAAGCGGTAGATCCAGCTCCGCATTTGAAAGTACTCCGAGTAGGCCTGGATCATGGCTTCACAGGCGTACTTGCTGGCTCCGTAAAGGGAGGTCTGGAGCGGTGCCGTGCCCTCGGGTGTCGGGTACGTCTCGGGCTCCCCATAGATCGTCGCACTGCTGGCAAAAGCCATGTTGCCGACCTTCTGCCGACTCATGGCTTCAAGTACGTTCCAGGTCGCGATGGTGTTCTGTTCGAGATCGACGCGGCGATTCTCGAGTCCGCCGCGGACGTCCGCATTGGCTTGAAGGTGAAAAACGAAATCACAGCCCCTCATCGAAGACTCAAGACGCTCCAAGTCGAGAACGTCCGCTTCGACCAGCGAGAAGCGGTCGTTCTTCCTTGCCTCCTCGAGAAAGATCTCCTGACCGGAACGGAAGTCGTCGTAGACGATGACTTCGGCGCCTCGCTCATTGAGCAGGTGATCGACGACGTGGGAGCCGATAAAACCGGCTCCTCCCGTTACAAGGGCGCGCTGGATGGGAACCATGAGTATTTTTTGGTGGGGCCGATGCCTAGCCGTTCATGGCCTTGCCCTCTTCCTCGACGCGTCGCCGGAGCTCCTGAGTCCAGATGTGGTTGACGATGAGGTGGGCATCTTCCACTGGCCCGTACTCATCCGAGGGGACGTGGATGACGACGTCGGCGAGTGCCTTCATTTTTCCGCCGGTGAAACCAAGCAGACCAATGACCTTGGCCCCCTGCTGCCGACCGTACTCGAATGCCTTCACCGCGTTGGGCGAATTTCCACTCGCGGAAATTCCCACAAGAACGTCGCCTTCCTGAAGAAGGTTTTCGAGCTGCTCGACGAAGACGTCCTCGTAGCTGAAGTCGTTGGCGATGGCGGAGAAGTGAGCCATGTTGTCTGCCAGGTTCACAATGCGGAGACGACGATGGCCGGGAACCGAGGCGCCCTTTCCGAGATCGCAGGCCATGTGGGAACCGGTGGAGGCGCTGCCTCCATTGCCGATGACGTAGACGCTTCTTCCCTTCTCACGCGCCTCCCAGATGAGTTCGAGTCCCTGCTCGATGGCCTCGTCGGGAAGTGCCGTGAGCGCTTCATGCAAATGGTCGATGTACTGGCGGTAATAGCTCATGAAAGACAAACCTATCAACGGGGATCGGCCGGAGGGAAAGGGCGAGGTTTTTCGATTCGATGATGCACTCTTCTTCCTTCTTGGCGGTTCACCCCGAAGAGGATAGGAAGAGGGATGAGCGACTCCCCTCTAGAGATTCGAAGCATGAGGTCTTCCGAGTGGCAGGCGGTGGCATCGCTGATCCACCGGTCGACGAACGCGTGGTACGCGCAGCGCGGGCTGGGACCGATTTTCGCCGGACCGGAATCGGATGCCCTGCTCTTTTGCGAGACCTACGAAGCGCTCGATCCGGACGACTGCCTCGTGGCGACGCTGGCCGACCAGATCGTGGGGTCGTGCTTCTTCCGGGAGCGCGAAACGCATTGTTCACTGGGCATCATGAATGCGGATCCTGACTGCCGCGGCCACTCCGTGGCCAGGCGTCTTCTGGAAGAAGTGATTCGTCGTACCTCGAAATCGAACAAGCCTCTTCGACTGGTCTCCAGTGCGTTCAATCTTGATTCCTATTCGCTCTACACGCGCGCGGGTCTCAGTCCTCGAACGATTTTTCAGGACATGACGCTCGAAATTCCCTCCCAGGGTCTCAAAGGCCCCAAGCTTCCCAGAGGAGCGACGATTCGACTCGTGGAAAAGGATGACGTCACCGCCGTGGCGGACCTCGAATTTCGACTCAATGGGATTCGACGAGAAAAGGATTACCGCTTCTTTGCGGACAACAAGCAGGGCATCTGGGCCACGCTTCTCTACGAGGATCAGAGTGGGTTGCGCGGTTTTCTCGGTTCGGTCGATCATCCCGCAAGCTGCATGCTCGGTCCCGGCTGCATGGAGGACGATGAGGTCGCCCTGGCGTTGATCCTTGCTCAGTTGAAGCGCATGCACCCACGCTGCCCTGTCTTCCTGGTGCCAGCCAACCGCCTGGGTCTGATCGAAGACCTCTACGCGCTGGGCGCACGAAACTGCGAACTGCACTTCGCGCAATGTCTCGGGGACTACGAGGAACCGAGCGGCGTCGCCATGCCCAGCTTCATGCCCGAGACGGCCTAGGCATCGATCTCCGAGTGAATCATTTCTTTTTGAACAACCCGCTCTTGGTGTCGGCGATCGCGATGTCTCTGGCCCACACAGCACGCTGCGACTCGGGCTGTCTAGCGTAGGGCAGTGCATCTTCCATCGAGAGGTAGCCGTCCCGTACCAGGCGGCCGAGATCGGCATCGAACGTGTGCATGCCTTCGTTGGCGCCGATTTCGATCAACCCGATCAGTTGGTGCAGCTTTCGTTCGCGGATGCAGGTGGCGACGCCCGAATTCACTTTCATCAACTCGGTGGCAAGCACTCGCCCGCCACCGTCCTTGCGCAGGAGAAGGCGTTGGGAAACCACGCCGACAAGCGCGTTGGCCAACTGGGTCGCGATCATCGCCTGACGATCACCGGGGAAAGCGTCAATGATGCGATCGATCGTCTTGGGAGCGTCCATCGTGTGGAGCGTCCCGATGACCAGGTGGCCGGTCTCCGCCGCCGTGATCGCGGTCTGGATGGTATCGAGATCGCGGAGCTCACTCACGACGATGACGTCCGGATCCTGACGCATGGCACTTCGCAGCGCCTGAGGGAAACCGTGAGAGTCACTTCCGACCTGGCGCTGCTTGACCAGAGTTCTCGGCCCGTGCTCGAAGACGAACTCAATGGGATCCTCGATCGTGACCACGACCCCGACTCGGTTTTCCAGAATCCGTTTCGTGAGAGCTGCGAGGGTGGTCGTCTTGCCCGACCCGGTGATTCCCGTGACGAGCAGAAGTCCCTGACGACGGTCGCAGAAATTGGCGATTTCCGCGGAGTGCCCAAGGCTCTCCACTTCGGGGATCATTTCTGGTATGTGCCGAAAGGCGGCCTCGACGTTTCCCATGGCGAAGTGGGCATTGGAGCGGAATCGTCCAACTCCATCGACCTGCATCGCGTAGTCCAGTTCCCAGTTGGTCTCGAGCTTGGAGCGCTGGGTTTCCCGCAGGCCCGCGAAAACCAGATCCCTGGTCATCTCGGCATCGAGGACCTTTTCTCCTAGCGGCTTGAGGAGCCCCTGCACACGGACGAGAGGAGGAGATCCGACCACGAGGTGGAGGTCGGAAGCTCCCAGCTCTTTGGTCATCGTGAGATAGTCCACAAGATCGCTCCCCCCGCCGAGTCCCGGAAGGATCGCGGGAGGAGCCGACGGCACAGGTTCCGCTGGGACGGCTGCGGGGGGTGCGCCGTCCAAGCCCTGCATGCTTTCCGTCGCGACGGGCGGGGGCAGCGGGTTGTCCTCGCTTTCCGGGGAAGACGCCGCGCAGGGGTCCGCTTCTTCCTGCCCGGAAACCGGGATGGGGGCGTAGTCGTCATCGGGGGCGCTCATCTCCAATGAGAACAGGAAGCGGACCGAGTACGCAAGCTCGCTCTGACGTGAGACCCTGCTCAGGCTAGTTGCCTTGTCCCTTGAAGTAGTCTTCGCCTTTGACGATGGAACGATCCTTCAAGACGATGGAGAACTCACCGCCATGCTCGGCGGCAAGCCGAGCGAGCTGGTCGGCCGCGCCTGGTTCCATCATTGCCGTGGTATTGATCTTGGCCCTGCTCTTGTTGGCCTCGCGGACAAGGTCGAGTGCGCGCTCGGGCTTGCTCACTGTGCCGTCTGTCATGAAGAAGATCATGTCAGGGCGGGGCCGAATGCTGAGCGCCATCAGGATGGGATGTTCCCAGTTGGTGCCATAAGTGGTCGGCGTCTTCTCGATGATTTCGATGCTCCTCTTGATGTTTTCCCTGTTGGTCGGGATGTAGCTGTAGCGAGGGAAGTCGTAGTTATCAAGGGAGCCGCCACCCTTCTCGCTGGTGCTGTTCAGCTTGTTCTTGCGCAACAGGCCGAGGAGGTAGTCTCCATTACCCTCGAAGATTCTTTCATCCTCGAGCCAGTCATCCTCGATCTTGTCGTGGGCCCATCCAAAGGCCGAGAACATCACAATCTGGTACTGGGTGCCGGGAGGCAGCTTGTTGAGGGCTTTGATCAACTCCAGACGGACGAGGGCTTCCTTGGAGACCCTGTTGCCATCCTTCACGAACTTCAGTATTTGCTGGTAGTCGCGAGGCTTTTTGCCGAAGTGCCCCATGGATCGCGAAAAGTCGACGGCAAAGACAACCTTGCTACCAGTGCCGGAGTTTCCCATGAAGGAAATCTGGCCTCCGGCAGCTCCCTCAGCACCGAAGGAGACACCCATTCCCATGGCGGAGCCCAGATCAATCGGCTGATCAGGCGCAGTGAAGTCAATGGTCGGCACCGAGACCGGGCTGGCGGCGGCCGCCGCGATGGTCTTCGTCACGCTGGTCGCTGGCGCTGGCGGCGTTGCCGGGGCCTGCTGGACGACCTCCTGCTTGACGACCTGCTCGCTGTCGGAAACCATGGTGGTCACGGCGGTGATGTCCGGGGGGAGAATCTTGGGCGCGACGAGGGGAATGAGGCAGATTAGAGCAATGATGCCCGCGTTGATCAGCATCGCCATGGCGAAACCGCCAATTTTATCCTTGGTATCATCGCGCTCGGCGAGGACCGGGAGCCCCACGTGTTCGAACTCGCCGCCTTCCGCTTCATCTACATCTTCGTGAGCAACAGCGGGTGCGTGAGCAACAGCAGGTGCGGGTGCAGCGGCTACCGCTGCTTGCGGATCAGCCTCAACCGCCCCGGCAGCCTCCCCAAGCTCTGCAGACTGAGGTGATGCCGGCGTCTCGGGCGACGGCGTCACAGCAGTCGCCACCGGAGCGATCGGCACGGCGACCCCGACGATTTCAGGCTCGGGCATCGCCGGGTCTGACAGTGGCACGGCGGTGACTGGCACCACCTGATTGTCGGCACCGCGCGGCGGTTCAGGCGAGGGAATGTCGGCGGGTGGAGAGGCTGTCTCGGCCTGGACGGGCGCGGCATCAGCCAGTGGAGCTGCAGCGACGTCATGAGTCTGATCCCCTGCAGCGGCCTTTTTGGTGCTGGAACCGCCGCTGACGATGCGAGTCATCGCGTCGAGATCAGGATCGGAAAAAGTAGGATCGAAGGTTCTTGCTGCCGTGTAGTGCGACGTGGCCGCGGTCATGTCGCCTTGTGCGACGTGGACCTTTGCCAGCGCGGCGTGGAGGGGACCGCTCATCGGATGCGCATCAACCGCACGGGTGAGAAAGTCTGCCGCGATATCCGGATCGGGCGCCAGGATTTCAGCAATATCAAGAGAGCCATGCTCATCCGGGGCCTCCGGTGCGTCCTTCAACACCTCCTTCAGTTCACTCTTCCGGTCGGAACGAATCAGTTCTTCAATGAGGCTGCGTCGGACGGACCAGTCAGATGGCTTGGCGGCGAGGCCCTTTCGGAGGAGATCAGCAAGTTGGCTCATAGGGGTTTTTGCTAAGAAACGGTTTTGCTAAGAAACGGCTGAGGAGAGCATCTCTTAGGTTTAATCTGAAACGGTCTTGGGTCGGAGAGGATTTCAACGGATATCAGGTATCCTCCGTTTAGACGAGCTCCGCTACGGTTTTATAACGTTTTCAGGGTGAATGCTCAGCACCAGGGGCCGGTGGTCACTGGCCGTATACCAGTCCTTGTCGAAAAAGAGGTAGCTACCTTCCTTGTCCACTTCCGACATCAATCCCCTGCTTGCGAGCACAAAGTCAAAGCGTGAGTACTGATCAGCGTAATCCCAGTGATAGGTCCAAGTGGTGCCGTGGGAATCGCGAAGGCGAACGTCCTTGAGATAGTTGCGGGCATTCCACCGACCCTGCACCGCTTTCACCGGAGGTTCGTCGCGTGTGGAGTTGAGGTCGCCATGAACCAGTAGATTCACCTCGGGATCAGCTGCCAGGATCGCGTCGGCGCGCTGTCGGGCAAGGTGTGCTTCATTACGACGCATCTCCGCCTGATCCGCGTCGCTGACGGGCCGCTTGGACTTGAGGTGCAGTCCGATGACTCGCAGCTGGTAGCCCTCGTTGACTTGAATGACCACGTCGAGCAGACCTCGTTGAATGGGAAGCAGTTTGGCACCGATCTCGTAGGTGAGGTCGGCGGTGGAGTGATTTTCAACAATTGGAAAGCGACTGTAGATGGCCAGGCAACGAGCTGAATTGCCACCCTGAAGCCAGGCCATGTGCTCGAGTTCAAGTCCGGCCTCCGCGAGACGGCGTTTAAATTCTAGCGCCGACGCTTCGTCCCCGATTTCACTGACTCCCAGCATGTCGGGCTTGATCTCGGAGAGATAGCGCATCATCGGCGCCACCTCGGACTCCGGCTTCGGGGCATTCTTGACGCTTTCGCCATCAACACGGCGGTCCATCCTCAGAAAATTCCGAAGATTGTAGGAAACGAAGCGCACCGGCGCGACAGAATCGTCCTTCGACGGCATCGACTGCGCAACGGCAGAATGAGGGAGCGCACCGAGTACAACGAGAGCGATGAGCCCCGCTGCGAGTGCCAGCATCGTCCGTCCCCTCAATCCCGGTGTGCTAGGAATGGTCCTGCGTGTAGGGATTTCCCTTTTTCCCTTCGACAGCTTCCTTGACATCATCCTCAGCTCTTGTGATTTCAGTTTCAAACTCCTCTCGGGCCTTTTTGAACTCGCCAAGGCTTTTCCCCACGCCTCGTGCGAGTTGAGGCAGCTTCTTGGCGCCGAAAAGCAGGAGTACCACGAAGAAGATGACCATCATCTCGGGACCACCGAGTCCCATGATTGCGAGGAGAGAATTCATGGGGAGAACCTAAGGGCGTAAGGTCGGCGCGCAAAGGGTTTTCGGTTTCGCTGCTGGAAGAATTTCAGGGACCGATTGAAGGAAGGCGGGGCATGCCTCGTCGAAGACTTGCGTAAACACCTCAACACTCCGAGACTCCATGACCATGAAGAATTCACACCTCCTGAAGGTCGGCACCTTGATTGCCGCCTCATCGATGCTCCTCGCCTCCTGCCAAACCGGCGCGGGCACAGGCGCAGCCACCGGAGCCGCGATTGGCGGCCTCGCCCAGATTCTCACCGGCGAGAGAGACCAGGGGAAGATCGTCAAGGGCGTCGCCATCGGAGCGGCTGCAGGAGCGGCCACGGGTGCGGTCATCGACCATCGGCGCCAGCAGAACTCTCCCGCCAACTACCCGCAGTACGGTGGAGATACCGGCACCAGCCAGCCTGTTCCCAACTCCGGCTACCACTACGGCCGGCAGGGTGCCCAGCCGACCTACAGGCAGCCTGCTAGCACGTCGACCGATCCCTATGGCACCGTCGACGACTATCGCCCTGCACCGCAGCCCCAGGCACCTCCCCAGTACCCATACGCCACTCGCACTGCGACATCGGGAGTCGTGATCAGCCCACATGCCCCTCACCGGGAAATCGACGTCAAGGGCTTTGCCCCCGGTCAGCCCGTGCTCGATCCAATCGCCAACAAGCCTTTCCTCGTTCCCTGAGCAGAGGGGCCATCCACCTGAGCGGCGCTCCCTTGCAGGGGCGCCGTTTTTTCCTGGTGTACCAGAGAGGGTCAGCAGGGTCGGTTTTGCGCCTTCCAAACAGATTTGCAGGGCTCCTCACTTGACGCCCGTCGGAGGAAAAGGGAGCCTGATCTCGAGGCCAGTACCGCCGCCCCTGCATGAAGTACGCGATCATTTCAGACATCCACGCCAATGCCCAGGCATGGGAGGTGGTGTCATCCGATCTCGACAGGCAGCAGGTGGATCGCATCATCTGCCTCGGCGACGTGGTCGGGTACGGCCCCCGTCCGCAGGAGGTTCTCAACCTCGTTCGGGAGAAGACACCGCACGTCATTCTCGGAAATCACGATGCGGTCGCCGGTGGCCAGCTTAGTCCCGACGCTTTCAACGAGCGCGCTCGAGCCATCATCGAGTGGACCTGCGACCAACTCGACGACGAGTCAAAGCACTACCTGTCCACTCTCCCCTACGTCATCGAGCATCCGGACGGGGAACTGCTCTGCACGCACGCGGAGGTCACCCATCCCGAAAGCTGGGCCTATATCACCGACGAAGCCTCCGCTGCGCAGAACTTCGCGTCCTGCAAGGAACAGGTGATCTTCTTCGGGCACTCCCACCAGCCGGGAGTCTTTGTGCTCGATCGGAAAGGCCAGGTCGCTCGCCTCGATCCGGGCGCCCTTCAGATCGAGAAAGGGCAAAGATATCTGGTGAATCCAGGCTCGATCGGCGATCCCCGCACCACGGACGTCAGGGCCTCCTACTGCATCTACGACAGCGTATTGAAGAGTCTTCTCTTCCGGCAGATCTCGTTCGATACGGAAGCCTACCGCCAGGATCTGGTGGCGACGGGCCTTGATTCAAAGCCCTGGTTTCTTTCCTACCTGGACGGCGAAACGGCGCACGGATCCGTCGATCAAGCCATCACCAAGCCAGTCATTCTCACACAAAAACCGGATCAGAGCACCAGTCGTGTCGTTCTTCGTGCCCCGGCTCCGGGACATGCGGCCAAGTCACCGGCGGCCATGGCGGCGGCTCAGCGCAAGGCCGTTGCCCAGGCGAAGAGCAACTATGCCAGCAAGAAGGTTGCCTCGCCTTCGACCGGCAGGAAGCCTGAGAGCTCTGGCAGCAAGGCGGGACTCCTGGTGATTTCACTCGCACTTCTTCTTGCGGGTGGCGGCCTGTTTCTGGGCATGAAATTTCTCGGCAAGGATCCTGCCCCGACTCCCGCGACCATCCGGACCGCTCCAAGCGTCCCCTCCCCTGCCCTCAGAGCCGAGCCGACTCGAGTGGCTGATCGTCAACCCGAGCCGGCTTTCGAGGGAGCTCTCCGTCCTGCAGGCGCCACCTTTGTTGTCGAGACGGGCGAAAACGAGCCGAGAGAGTGGTGGGTCCGGGAGGAGCCGCCCGGATCCGGCTGGACCAAGACGCGCGGGCCGGCCGGGGGATGGGAAGTGGCGAACTCACCTTTTCTGGGTTCGGCAGTGGCCGCAGACGTTGCCAGCGGGACCGGCCAGAACTGGCCGGGTGAACTCCTTCACCTGCGCAAGGAGTTCGAGCTTGCCGAAATTCCCGAGGATCTGCGGCTCAGGGTGAAGGTCGATGATCGTGCGGAAATCTGGATCAACGGAATCAATGCGGCGGGAATCTCTGCTCCTACCCAGGGCCACTACCTCAACCGGACCATCGGCGAAGCATCCCAGAAAGGACTGGTGGCGGGAACCAACGTGGTGGCCGTCCGTGCCACCGACTACGGCGGAACAGGACGAGCCTTCGACCTCGGGCTCTTTCTGCCAGAAGGCAGCAAGGTTCAGCAAACCAAGGCTCACGACTCTGCTTCCAGTGTCTCGGTCGTTGCCGTGCCGCCGCCAGCGCCGCCGCCGGCGCCGGCGCCAGAGGCAGCTCCACCCGACAAGAAGCTCAAATTGATTCCCATCCTGCCTTTCCCGACCCCCGAAAACACCTTCCATTGGCGGTATCTGAACAAGAGTCCGGGGCCGAATTGGCACAAGGTCGGTTTTGACGACAGCTCCTGGAACACTGGCCCCGGCTACTTCGCCAAGAAGAACCCCAAGAAGCTAAAGGGAGTGGTGAGCTGGCATTCGCCCAAAATCTTCGTCCGCCGGGAGATCAGGATCGAAACCATGCCTCAGGCACTCCATCTCGACATCACGCACAAAGCGGCCACTGACGTCTTTCTCAACGGGAAACGCATCTACGAGAAGAAAGGTTCGAACGACGCACGCTCGCTGCTCCTGGACTCAAAGTTCCTTGGCCTTCTGAAGATCGGTGCAAACGTCGTGACCGCAGTGTCCACCAACACTGCAAACGGCGAGTTTCGGGTCGGCCTGTCGTTGAAATTCCCGGAAGGGGTCACCCACCCGATCACGCAGAGCTTTCCCATCAACCTTGCGCGGTTGAAAAACGAAGCCGGGGAAGTGGTACTCCTGCGTGGCCGGGGCAACTATCACGCCGCTGCCGACCTGACCCTCGCCAGCCAAGCACCCGACGCGCGTCTCAGCGCCGCGCCGGTTCTCGAGGTCAGTGGCGGCGCCTCGGTGAAGCGAGTTCTCCTTCGATTCCGAATCGACCCACTTGTTGCTCTTGGTGCCTCTCCCTCGGGCGACGCGATTCTCAGCCTGGCTGTTGATCAGGTCGAAAACATGGACAACCAGACGGTATACATCTATTTGGTCGCTCCGGAAAACGCAGGCTGGAAGCACTTTCAGAATCACACCGGGGCATGTTGGAACAACCTTGAGGGAGAACGAGAATGGAAGGGCGGACCGGGACTCGGCGCGCGCCCGGGCGAAGGATTTTCCCGACGCCCCGTCGCCTCGACCGTTTACAAGGGGCAGAAGCGGATGGAATTCACGATCCCCGCCCGCTTCCTCGCTCCATGGATGGAGGGTGCCGCCCAGAATCCCGGTCTGCTGCTCGTCGTGAGAGAACAGGCAAGCCGTTCCATCTCCTTTGCCAGCGGAGAATCGCCGACCGCCGATCTCCGACCTTCGCTACGCTTCCCGATCAAGGGCCCTTAGCGCGAATGGCGCTTGGTTAGTGGGGGGTATCGAGGATTCTGGGCGGGATTTCTTCCTCTGGGATTGAACTGGATGGACCCTACCTTCCCGCTTGAAGCGATCGC
>ENA-ORXT01003846-ORXT01003846.1-marine-metagenome-genome-assembly--contig:-NODE-3846-length-16061-cov-3.895771_pt1 | contig 16061 bp, 14 predicted proteins | sample MGYA00237868_ERZ511482 | MGnify/ENA metagenome assembly ERZ511482 | reverse complement strand
TGAGAGAATACGATGCATCTGGGCAGGGGGTAAAAAAGCGTGGATTTCTAGGTTATTTTCTGCCTGTTTGGCCTGGAATTTTTCTCGTAAACGCTCGACTTGATGATCGTGTCCGCCTAGGACAATGAGTTGGAGGGCTTCTTTCTGAGCTGTTTTGGCGAGCGCTCCGATCTGGTTGTTGCCTTTGCTACTGTGGAGGTGTCCGACATAACAAAGGGCGCGATCTAGGAGTCTTTGAGCAGATTCTCGAGCCTCAAAATTTCGACAACCAAGAGGCAAGGCTATTGAATGAATGGCCGGCAATGTTTCTTTATAGAGCTGCTCTTGCTGCTTAGTGATACAGAGAATGAGGTCGAGTTTAGGCAGTAGTTTTTTTTCGAGGACTTGTTTGCGGCGATCGGTCGCGCTGGGCTTCTCGATGTGTGCTAGAGAGCAAAACAAGTCATGAGTTTCATGTCCAATTTTGAGCTGTGGGTATTTTTTACGCAATCGTAGAGCACTGGGTAATAGGCCTAACTCCCGAGTCATCAGTATAACATCTTCGCCAGCAGCCAATTTTTCGCGTATGAAATGAATCGCTTGGCGATAGATGAGACGTCCAGACAGCTCGGTAAGTTTACTGCCTTTGCGCACGCGATGCACGCTCAGAGGGATATCTTGGTCATTGAGACCGTAAAACTCTCTGATGTCAGTGTTGGTATCGGAGGGTTCTGCTTCACTGACAAAAAAATGTGTTTCAACACCGATGGAAGCAAAAGACCAAGCGTTGAGAAGACCAATCGAAACGATGGGACCAGGCTTGCGCCACTCAGATTTGTTGACCCAAACTACGATCATCTATGGGTTGGAGAGCAGGAGCTCTATCTAAGTTTTGCCGTGGCAGGATTTATATTTTTTACCGCTGCCACAAGGACAAGGATCGTTTCGCTTGACTTTGGGACCGACAGAAACAGGCATCGGTTTCTTTCTTTGCTCGCCTTGATTGGCAGAAGAATTACGTGCACGCTCCATTGCTTCACTACCAGCAGCCGCGCTTCCAGCAGCCTTTCTGGCACGACTAGAAGCAGCAGAAACACCTGCATTCCTATTGGATTGCATTCTACTCATATCGGTTTGACGTCTGGTATTGTCCTGCTGGAGATTTTCTTCACTAGCTTGTTTTTGTGGAATGTCGGCTTTAAATAAGAACGACGCTACATCACTATTGATCTCATTGAGTAATTCCTTAAAGAGGTTGAACGACTCTAATTTATAAATCAAAAGCGGATCTTTTTGCTCGTGAACTGCCAGCTGAACAGATTGCTTTAAGTTGTCCATTTGACGCAAATGATCTTTCCATTTATCGTCAATAAACGAAAGTGAAATGTTCTTTTCCAACTCATTCAAAATGGCTTCTCCGTTTGAGCCCAATGCTTTGTCTAAATTAACAGGTACATTCAAGCCTTTTTTACCATCGGTAAAAGGTACAATTACCCGCTCCACTTGCTCTCCTCTGGTGGCTCTAATATTTTGTAGTCCTGGTAAAATGCGCTGGGAAATGGCTTTCAGTTTACGCTGATAAGCAGCGGTAGATTCATCGTATAAATCTGCTGCTAGATTGGCAATATCTTCGGTTTTAAAAGCATCTTCGGTGATGTCGGTTTGAACCGCAAAATAACGAGCGACATCCAATCGAAAAGCTTCATAATTACCCTGATTTATGGCGATAAGTTCTTCCCCTAAATCATAAAAGGAATTTTCCAAATCCACCTGTAAACGCTCTCCAAATAAGGCGTGTCGGCGTCTTTTGTAAATGACTTCACGCTGTGCATTCATCACATCATCGTATTCCAACAAACGCTTACGTACTCCAAAGTTGTTTTCCTCTACTTTCTTCTGCGCTCTTTCTATCGAATTGGTAATGACGTTGTGTTGCAAGACTTCTCCTTCTTCGTAACCCATACGATCCATTAGTTTAGAGATCTTCTCTGAACCAAATAGACGCATTAGTTTGTCTTCTAGTGAAACAAAGAACTGCGAAGAACCCGGATCACCTTGACGTCCAGCACGCCCTCTCAACTGTCTATCGACTCGTCTAGAATCGTGTCGTTCTGTACCTACGATTGCCAGACCGCCTGCTCTTTTGACCTCATCAGACAATTTAATATCGGTACCACGACCCGCCATATTGGTGGCAATGGTGACCTGACCAGGCTGACCCGCTTCCGCTACAATTTCTGCTTCTCTAAGGTGTTGCTTGGCATTTAGGACATTGTGTGGAATCCCTTTCATACGCAACGTACGACTCAATAACTCCGAAATATCAACCGTTGTGGTACCAATCAAAACAGGGCGACCCGCTTCTCTTAGTTCAATGACCTCATCAATAACCGCATTGTATTTTTCACGAACTGTTTTATAAACCAAATCCTGACGATCGTCCCGAACAACAGGTCTATTGGTTGGAATAACGACCACATCGAGTTTATAGATTTCCCAAAACTCCCCAGCTTCTGTTTCTGCCGTACCCGTCATTCCTGCGAGTTTGTGGTACATTCTAAAGAAATTTTGTAGGGTAACCGTTGCATACGTTTGCGTAGCAGCCTCCACTTTTACATTTTCTTTTGCCTCAATCGCTTGGTGCAGCCCATCCGAATAACGACGACCTTCCATCACACGACCCGTTCCTTCATCTACAATTTTCACCTTACCATCGTCTAGAATGTAATCTACATCCATTTCAAACAACGTATACGCTTTTAGCAATTGCTGGACCGAGTGAATCCTTTCAGATTTAATGGCAAAATCCTTTAGAATTTTATCCTCCTTGGCTTGCTTCTCTTCTGCCGAAATGGTTTCATCAACTTCTAATTGTGCCAGCATACCAGCAATATCGGGAACAATAAAAAACTCTGGATCGTCGCCACTTCCTGTAATCAAATTCAGACCACGATCGGTTAAGTCAATGGTATTTTGTTTTTCGTCAATGGTAAAATACAATTCTTCATCGACAATGTGCATATGCTTATTTTGCTCTTGCATATAGTAGTTTTCCACCTTCTGCAATTGCGTTTTCACACCCGCTTCATTCAAGAACTTGATAAGTGGTTTGTTTTTAGGCAATCCTCTAAAAGCCCTTAAAAGGTGCAATCCACCTGTTTTTTCATCCCCTTTTCCTGCGGCAATTAGCTTTTTAGCCTCCACCAAAGAGTTACTGACCAATTTTTTCTGAACCGACAACAGTTTTTCGATACGAGGCTTTAACGCATCAAACTCATGTATATCGCCACGTTCAACGGGACCAGAAATAATCAGTGGTGTACGGGCATCATCGACCAAGACCGAATCCACCTCATCAATCATAGCGTAGTGTGGTTTGCGCTGTACCAGTTCTTCGGGATAGCGTGTCATATTGTCCCTCAAATAATCGAAGCCAAACTCATTGTTGGTACCAAAGGTAATATCACATAGATACGCTTTTCTTCTTTCAGGAGAATTTGGTCGGTATCTGTCGATACAATCAACCGTTAAACCGAGGAAATTGTAAATACCGCCCATCCATTCGGAATCTCTTTTTGCCAAATAGTTGTTGACCGTTACGATGTGTACACCGTGACCAGCCAAGGCATTTAAGTAAGCAGGGAAAGTAGCGACCAAGGTTTTACCCTCACCCGTTTGCATCTCTGCAATTTTACCCTGGTGCAACGCCAAACCACCAATGATTTGCACATCGTAGTGAACCATATCCCATTTGATAACATTTCCGGCAGCTTCCCAAGCATTTTGATAAACCGCCTGGTTTCCATCAATAGAAATGTGGTTTCTGACAGCCGCCAATTCTTTGTCCAATTCAGTAACGGTTACTCGAAGCTCCTCATTCTCTTTAAAACGGCGAGCGGTTTCCTTTACGACGGCAAATGCTTGCGGAAGCAAGTCCATTAAGACGACTTCCAGCTCTTCGTCACGAGATTTTTTTAATTTGTCAATGTCTGCATAGATTGCTTCTTTTTCATCGGTCGGCATATCTGGTTGCTGCACAATGGCTTGTTCCAAATCGTTGACTTCTTTGTCGATATCAGAAAGCGAGTCGTTGATGTGTTTTTTGAATTCGTTGGTTTTTGCCCGCAATTGGTCAATGGTCAATGAAGTCAGTTTGTCGAATTCAGCATTCACCTCTTTTACGACGGGTGAAGCTGCCTTCATATCTTTTTTATTCTTGTCGCCCATAAATACTTTTATGGCCTTGTTTACAAAATCTAACATGTTTTATTTTTAAGACGACCTTATATAAGTGTAAAATTCTATTTTGAAATGCCTCTTCAAGCTCGACAATATTCTGATAAATCAGTACAATTATTGAAATTGGTTAGTGGCATTCTAGCACTTACTAAATGAGCCTTCACCCTGTTTTATGTCGTTTTGACTTAAAACAATGAGCGAGTAAGGTCTTTATATTTTATAATAAAATTAAGTATACTACTGGACATTTTGTCAAAACCCCGTGTTTCGAGTCCCGTGTTGTGTTGCCTTCGCCAGGCGGGCTTTCATTTTTCAATCGAAAAAAACGAAACAAAATTCTTGCCTCCTTAACTCCGCCTAGCTGCAATGCCAAGCTTCTTTTTGCCAGACTAAGGAGGCGATGCCAACGCTTCTTTGATGAATTTTCATTCATTAAATATCATTTTTCCACGAAGCAATTCCAAAAATGTCCAGTAGTATTAAAATTAAGGTAAAAGGCAGTGATTTCTGCCAGAGTAGTATGGTTTTACGTTTTTTAAACCCAAACCGTTGTAAAACAAATTAGATAAGATGAGACTGGAAAAAACCGAAGTAAGATAATTTCATCAGCAACATATACCGATGATCGGTTTCTGTAGTGGGAAGGGTTCCTTGTGCAGCTCTTTTAATGAGGCTGTCGGCGGCGTCCAACTGCTTAGAGAAATCTGCATAAACGGTGGGATGGACATTGGGAGAATGATTACTGCGTTTCTTAACAGTGCTTTTAACCCGAATTTCTTCCCGTTGTTCCTTTACCTCTTCAGAGACCGTCAACTCCTGAATCTCGACAAAGGTATTGAGCATTTCTGCTGCGAATACTTGTGCAGGATTACCACCAGCAGCTAAGACCGCTAGGCAGAATACAGTGAGTTTGATATGGAATTTAGCCGTTTTCATGCTTTTATGAGTGCAAAGATAATCTTTTAACCAATCACAAGAACGTTGTCTTTAATAAAATGGTTCTCTTTTAATCTTTTTTTAGGTCAAAATACCGACTATTTATGGGGTTACAACTTTTTATAGAAAGGAATGTTTTGTTTCTGTAATTTTGCAAGCTGAATTTTATTTTACCAAAACATAAAATTTGAAATGAAAGAACTCGCACATCTCAATAAATATTTTTGGAAGTATAAGTATTACCTGTCTTTTGGGATATTGTTTGTCATTATCAACAATGTGGCAGGCGTTTATCCTCCACGTATTATTGGATATGCTTTTGATTTGGTCAAAGAGAACATTGATTATTATCGTTTGCTCAGTGGATTTTCACTACAAGAGTCGTTCTATTCGTTTTTCAGTTATGGATTGGTCATGTTTGGTGTTATCGTTTTATGTCTAGCTTTAATAAAGGGCTTGTTTATGTTTTTGATGCGCCAAACGATTATTGTGATGTCTCGACTTATTGAGTATGATCTTAAAAATGAAATTTATGAACACTATCAAAAGCTGGCAACCTCGTTTTATAAAAAGAACCAGACAGGCGATTTAATGTCTAGGGCAACCGAAGATGTTTCTCGAGCAAGAATGTATGTGGGACCTGCCATTATGTATTCCATCAATCTGACAGTGTTGATCATTATGGTGGTTACAGCTATGCTCAGTGTAAATGTACGTTTGACCGTATTGGTCTTGACACCGCTTCCGCTACTAGCCATTTCTATTTATTATGTGAATAGCATCATCAATAAGCGGAGTGAAATCATTCAGGCACAGTTGTCTAATTTAACCAGTATTGCACAAGAGTCTTTTTCTGGAATTCGTGTCCTAAAATCTTATGTACAAGAAACACCTACGAATAATTATTTTAGTAAAGAAAGTGAAGACTATAAGATTAAATCATTGGATCTAGCCAGAATCAATGCCCTTTTTCATCCATTGATGGTGGCTTTAATTGGCTTGAGTACCATTATCACCATTTATGTTGGAGGAATGGGTGTTATAGCAGGAAGCATTACCGCAGGAAACATCGCAGAATTTGTAATTTATGTAAATATGCTTACTTGGCCCGTAGCCTCTATTGGTTGGGTGGCTTCCATCATACAAAGAGCTGCTGCTTCTCAAAAAAGGATTAATGAGTTTTTAAATACCGAAGCCGATATTGTTAATCCTACTACTGCTCCATTGACTTTAAAAGGAGGTGTTGAATTTAAGAATGTCTCCTTTACTTATCCACATACAGGAATAGAAGCCCTAAAAAAAGTATCCTTCTCTATTTTACCTGAACAAAAGATTGCCATTGTTGGGCGAACTGGCTCTGGAAAATCTACAATAGCTTCCCTTTTAGAAAGGTTATACGATGTGAGCAATGGAGAAATTTTAATAGATGGACAAGACATTAGAGAGGTTAATTTATTAGAATTGCGTCGCCAAATTGGGTATGTTCCTCAAGACGTCTTTATGTTCTCCGATTCCGTTGCCAATAATATTGCCTTTGGAAATCATCAAATGGATCGGTCGAAAATTGAACACGCCGCTATGATGGCGGATGTATTAGACGATATTAATGACTTGCCACAAAAATTTGAGACCACATTGGGAGAGCGAGGTGTGAATCTTTCTGGTGGTCAGAAACAGCGATTGTCTTTGGCAAGAGCATTGGTTAAAGAGCCACAAATCATTTTATTGGACGATTGTCTGTCAGCAGTAGATGCCACAACTGAAAAAACCATTCTCAATCACTTAGATACTTATTTGAAAGACAAAACAGCCATCATTATTACCCACCGGATTTCTTCTTTATTGGATTTTGATCAAATTTTAGTTTTAGAAGAAGGTGCCGTAGTTGAGCAAGGAAACCACCAAGAATTGATGAAAGCCCAAGGTGTTTATTATGATTTATACACCAAACAAGAGTTGGGTGAACAGGTTGGTAGTAAGTAGGTTAACGAGAGTTTGGCTACCCGTCTAAAGTTGCTGAATTATGTGTAGAGATTAATTATGTTCTAGTAATTATCAACAGATAATTACGTTTGATTATGCAAGTCAAGTATTACAATATACTTAAACATATAATCCTTATGAACGACCTTCATTTAAAGCCTGTTTTGCAACAGTTTGGGACTTACAGACACTACTGTAATAAATTGTTTAGAGAGAAAAAAAATGATGGTAAAGTCGTCTATTAAACGATAAAAACATATATTTGCTCTCATAATGAAATAAAAAGCAACTTTAAATGCCTTGTTAAATAATGCTTTACCTTGTTTCATTTGTCCACCCTGTCTTTTTATCTGGATGCTATATTATATATTTTCATTTTATCTAAATCACTAAAATATAACGAATAGTGGAACAAGGGAACCGACATAACGATGAAATTTTCTCAAAGAGAGTCCGAGCGGGCAAGAGAAGAACTTACTTTTTTGACATTCGCACAACCAAGTCAAACGATTACTATATTACCATAACGGAGAGTAAAAGACGGTTTGATGATGATGGTTATGAGCGTCATAAGCTACATCTTTACAAAGAAGATATTAATAAATTCTTAGAAGCTTTTGAGGAAACAGCTGAATACTTAAAAACAGAGTTGCTTCCTGATTATGATTTTGACGAATTTAGCCACAAATACGATGAAGACTACGTACCTCCTGCCAAGCAAGAGGCGACTGTTGAAACACCTACTACAGAAGATAATTCTACCGAAGAACCTGCTACTGACAGCCCTTTTGATGAAGATGGGGATTCAAGTAGTGATGAGTCTTGGGATTTGGACTAAACCCCTAAATTTTTGTTTTTTTGAAAAGGTTAGCTTCTATATAATAGAGACTAACCTTTTTTTTGGTTAATCATTATTGCTTTGACTATCTTTGCACTCCAAAAAAACAATGACGATCTAAAGTCTATTATTTATGAGTTTAAAATGTGGAATTGTAGGCCTACCCAATGTTGGTAAATCTACTTTATTTAATGCAATATCTACTGGAAAAGCACTTGCGGCTAATTATCCTTTTGCAACCAAAGAACCCAATGTTGGAATGATTATCGTTCCAGACGTTCGCCTAGACAAATTGGCTGAATTGATTCAACCCAAAAATGTATTGCCAACAACCGTTGAAATCGTTGATATTGCGGGCTTGATCAAAGGAGCCAGTAAAGGAGAAGGATTGGGGAACCAATTCTTAGGGAATATTCGAGAGACCGACGCAATCATACATGTAGTTCGCTGCTTTGACGATGGCAATATTGTTCATGTCGATGGAAGTATTGATCCAGTAAGAGACAAAGAAGTAATTGACTTTGAACTCCAGCTAAAAGACCTTGATACCATTGAAAAGGCTTTACAAAAGGCGCAGAAGAATGCAAAAAGCAATGAAAAGTCTGCTGTTAAAGCGGTAGCAGTGTTTCAGCGTCTTAAAGATGAGGTAGAAGCTGGGAAATCGGTTCGTCAAGTTGAGATTGATGATATGGATTTGCCTATTGTTAAAGAATTGAATTTATTGACCATCAAGCCAGTCTTGTATGTCTGTAACGTAGATGAAAATTCGGCAAAAGAAGGCAATGCTTATGTTGAGCTTATCAAAGAAGCAGTGAAGGACGAAGGAGCAGAAGTAATGATTATTTGTGCTGGAATCGAAGAAGATATTTCGGACTTAGAAGATGTAGAAGAGCGAAAAGAGTTTTTGGCTGAAATGGGATTGGAGCAATCTGGTACCGAAATGCTGATTCAAAAAGCGTATCGCTTGCTAAATCTGATCACTTATTTTACTGCTGGCGAAAAAGAAGTTCGAGCTTGGACTGTTCGTGAAGGCTCTAAGGCACCACAAGCAGCAGGCGTTATCCATACCGATTTTGAAAAAGGTTTTATTCGAGCTGAGGTCATTAAGTACGACGACTATGTAGAATACGGTTCTGAATCGGCAATAAAAGTTGCTGGAAAAATGAATGTAGAAGGGAAGGAATATGTGGTCCTTGATGGAGACATTATGCACTTCCGTTTTAATGTGTAATGATTGAATAGTTCATTTTTGATACCTGCCCGTTTTGAAAACAAGACAGGTATCAAAAATTGTTCAATTCTGAAATTTTAGCTATATAATTTCACCAACAACAAGCACATTCCAAATATGATAAAAAAGTATCCTTTTACCATCGTATATGCGCTGCTGATTGGTTATTTATCGGTTCGAAGTTTGCATTCCATTCCTTTGGATGTTGTTAGTTATGGCGATAAAGTCGCACATTTTGGCGTATATGCACTTCTGGGATTTTTGATATTATGGGAACACAGCCGCCGCTATAAGTTGCCACCAAAAACATTTGGTATTGTATTGCTGGTGGTGGCGCTGTATGGATTGCTTTGGGAGTTTGTTCAGGGCAGTATCCCGCATAGGAGTTTTGATTGGGCAGATGCCCTTGCCAATGCATCTGGAGGATTGGCGGCAGTGGGTCTTTGGGTTGTTTTTAAACGCACATAAGTAGTCTGAAATAGAATCAATTGAGACCATCTATCTGTTGTTAAATGTCAACTTATTTTTATGCCACTACTTAAATGCTTATTTTTGCCATAAACATTGACTGTGTTTTAGTTAAAAAATAGAGAGAACCCCTTCTTCTAGTTGGTAGTAAGCATCATACAAATTTCATTCTTTCTAAATTTACAAATCCATCTCTATTTACAACAGTCAAGTTTGATAAGCCTATGGAAAAAGAGTTGATTGTTAATGTTCAGCCTGATATCGTTGAGATTGCCTTAATGAATGAAGATACCCTTGTAGAATTGCATCAGGAAGAAACCAATGCAAGTATTGCTGTGGGAGATATTTTCTTAGGAAAGGTTACCCGTGTTGCTGGTGGATTGAGGGCGGCTTTTGTTAACCTCGGCTTTAAAAAAGAAGGATTTCTTCACTATTCTGATTTGGGTCCTCAAATCAATTCTCATTTCAAATACTTAAAACAAACCATAGAGCAAAGCGCTGCTCCATCTCTGACCAATTGGGAACGTGAGTCCGAAATTGACAAAGAAGGAGAAATCAACCAAGTATTAAGACGAGGGAAAAACATATTGGTGCAAGTAACAAAAGAACCCATTTCTACCAAAGGAGCACGGTTGACCAGTGAAATTACCCTTCCTGGTAAATTTTGTGTACTGGTTCCTTTTAGCGATATCATTTCTGTTTCCAAAAAAATCAAAGATCCAGAAGAGAAACAAAGACTCAAAGACATTGCAGCAAATCTAAAGAGACCAAATATTGGTTTTATTATTAGAACGGCTGCTATGGGGCAATCGTCGGAGGCTTTGCAAAAAGATTTTAAGGAGTTGTTAAAGACTTGGGATGCATTGTTTAATGAAATCCATAAGAAGAAAGCACCTGTAAAGATTTATAGCGAAATGAGCAAGTCCTTTACTATTTTAAGGGATTTGTTGAGCGAAGACTATAAAAAAGTGGTCATCAATAATTCGTTGGTTGAAAAGCAGGTTTCTGAATTTTTATACAATATATCGCCCCAGAAAGCAAAGATTGTAAAGGGATATTCTAGTACCAAAGATATTTTTGAAGAGTATGGCGTTACCAAACAAATAAAAAAATCTTTTGGTAGAAATGTCCCTTTGTCAAAAGGAGCCTATTTGGTTATTGAGCATACCGAAGCGATGCACGTTATAGATGTGAACAGTGGTCCCAAGTCTAGTAAAATGGGGAACCATGCTGAGAATGCCCATATTCTCAATTTAGAGGCAGCTACAGAGATTGCCCGTCAAATGCGGTTGAGAGACCTAGGTGGAATCATTGTGGTGGACTTTATAGACATCAAGAATCCAGAACACCGAAAGGAGCTGCTTCAGAAGATGAAAGAAGAAATGGAGACCGATCGTTCCAGACACACCATTCTGCCTTTGAGCAAGTTCAATTTGATGCAAATAACCCGTCAGCGAACCAAGCCAGCGATTAAAATTGAAACTGCGGAGACTTGTCCCACATGTGAAGGCACAGGAAAGATTACTTCTCCCCTATTGTTAACAGACACCATTTCGGAAGAAGTCGACCGTCTTTTTTATGAAGCCAACCACGATAGTCTTAAATTGGTGGTTCATCCTTTTATAGAAGCTTTTCTAAAACAAGGTATTTACAATCAACAGCGCCGTTGGTTTGTAAAACATAAAAAATGGATTGCCCTATCTTCTGATATCAATTACCATGTAACGGATTATAAGTTTTTTATTCCAGATGACAATACCGAAATAATCTTGTGATTCTTCCAACCTAAAAAATAGATTGACCGTCTTTACAGTATTGTATGATTTTTTGGACAACATATTTGAAAGTAATCAGTCTGTTTTTTGCCTTTTTAGGTATTTTGTGGGCAGTAATTGGTAGTTTTGACCCTTTTGGTATTTACGATAGTATGATGGCGCAAAGTTTTTATCAACAAGACCAATTGCCTGCTGATGTAAAAAAAGCAACACAATTTATTTTGGCTCCTTTTGGCGCAACCAGTGCTGGTTATTTTATTCTACAATATTTGATTACAGTACATGCATTTTCAAAAAAAGAAAAATGGGCTTGGCAAACCATTTTTGGTGCTTTTACGTTTTGGTTTTTACTAGACAGCACTTTAAGTATTTACCATGGTGCTTGGTTCAACTTATTGTTGGCGAACATACCCGCCTTATTGTTGACACTCCCAGTGATGATTTTTAGCAGAAAATACTTTTATTAATGTGAACATATATCTTAAAAAAAACCAACTATCTTTATATTTAAAATTTTAAATTCACCCACAAAAGTTACAACTACATGAAACAAGTTTCTTTTTTACTATTATTCATTCTATTGGGCAGCGGTTACCAATCGTTGAATGCGCAACAAAACGCTGTTAAACTGAATTTATTGGCACTTACGACCAGTACCATATCGCTGGATTATGAACGTAAAATAGCACCAAGGTTAACAGCCGATATTCGATTTAATTATTTTTATGGTGGTAACGCATTAACAAGAGTAATCAATACCGTTGATTTTATTGCCGATCAAGTTGATGGTGATTCTTTCCGTTATACCAGTAAAGTCGATAAATTTAAGGGAATTTTCTTTACTCCTGGACTTAGATTTTACCCAAAAGAAGCTTTTCGAGGATTTTATTTAGAACCTAATTTTCGCTATGGCAGATATTCCTTTACGGGAGAATATGAGTTTGAAGACGAAGAAGATGAAATGATTACTTATGTTGAAGAAGCCCCTGTTGTAATTCAATTACTTGGAGGTGGATTAAATATAGGTGCTCAAAAAGTTTTTGACAATGGTTTTACGATGGACTTTTTCTTAGGTGCTGGTTTTGGAAATATTAAATTCAATGTAGAATCTCAGGACAATTCTAAGCTTACAGAAACTCAATTAGCAGATTTAAAAGAAATAATAGACGATGCTGCCGCTGCTGGTTCATCGACCAGTGCTAGTTTCTACGAAGAACTCTTTTTTGACAACATTGAAGCATCGGTTGTAGGGAATAAAGTAAAAGCAAGTTTTGCTGGTGTACCTTGGCCAATCGGACGAGTTGGTTTTTCTTTGGGGTATGCTTTTTAAGTTAAAAAAATAGAGACTACGGAGATATCAAAATATGAGTAGTGTCTGAGTTTTAATAAAAACATGGGAGTCAATTTCAGGTGAAACATTCATTTGAAATTGACTTTTTTCATTTTACGACAACTCAAATTCTAAACCATCATAAGCCAAAAACACATTATCAGGGAGTTCCTTGTCAATGTCTTCGTGTAGTCCTAATTGATGACTGATGTGGGTAAAATAAGTCTGTTCTGGTTTCATTTCTGCTGCCAAGTCTAAGGCTTCTTCTAGGTTAAAATGAGAAATGTGTTTTTCTTTCCTCAGTGCATTGACCACCAATACTTTTGTTCCTTTAATCTTTTCTTTCTCTTCGGGAGCAATATAGCTGGCATCCGTTATATAGGTTAAGTCGCCTATTCTAAAGCCCAGTACAGGTAATTTATAATGTATGACCTCAATGGGAATGACTGAAATACCAGCAACTTCGAACGGCTCTTTAGAGATGGTTTCTAAACTAATCAAAGGGATTCCTGGATGTTTTATGGGTTGAAACACATAATCAAAGACCCTTTTTAAAGTATCTTGTACAGGAATACTCGCATACACCTGCATATCTTTTTGCTGAAAAAAATTAAATGCCCGAATATCGTCCATCCCAATAAAATGATCGTTGTGTTGGTGAGTGATTAAAACGGCATCCAAGGTTTTCACCTCAGCATTGAGCATTTGTTGTCTAAAATCAGGACCAGTGTCAATCACAACTCTTTTTCCTTGTGTTTCAAACATAAAAGCCGTTCTGGTCCTTTTGTTCCGAACATCGGTAGAACGACAAACAACACAATCACAAGCAACCATTGGTATCCCTACAGAAGTCCCTGTCCCCAAAAAAGTAGCTTTAATTTTAGTCATTCTCTTCCTTTTCTACTTCTTTTTTTGGCAATAATTTATGGTACAATGCATAGTTTTCCTTCGACAATTCGGCGGTATCCAACTCTATTTCAGCTGTCAACTCTTTTAATAAATTAAATTTGGCAACATCGGTATACATTTTATTGACAATGATGTGCTTTTGTGAGGCATTCAAACAATAACCTGCCTGAAAGTAGCCTTTACCATAGCGAACTCTATAACCCACTTCTTTATAAAATGTTTCTAATTTCTTCAAATTGGCCTTCGTAGGTCTCATACACTTCTATTCTTTTTGTTTTTCCTGTAAATTAAATAGTAAATTTGTGCGCTGTTATACTCAGAACATTTCTATTCCAAAATTAATACTAATTTTATTAGAATTTACGAATTGCCCTAAAAGCCTTTCATTATGTTAAGATTAATCACCATTATTTTTTGCCTCATAGCTACTATACAAGCCCAAGCCCAGCTCTTTGAAGGTGGATTTACAGCTGGACCAAACTTCTCACAAATAGAAGGAGACGATGTAGCTGGATATAAGAAAATTGGAATGAATTTGGGTATTTTAGCCACTATTAATTTTAATGAGACTTGGGTTGGTAGTTTTGAGTTGACTTATACCCAAAAAGGCAGTAGATCAGCGTTAGATCTTCTGGGCTCTTTTAAAATTGTCCACGATTATGTTGAAATTCCTTTGATTTTATCTTACCAAGACAAAGGAGGACTGAACTTTGGATTTGGGCTGGCTCCTGCTTATCATATTACCAGTAAAAGAATTGAAGAAGGCGCTGAATTGACTAATTTTTACATAAGCAATCCAATAAAACAGTGGGATGTTGGAGCGATTGCCCAGATAGCCTATCGCATCAATGATTTTTCACAAGTCCAATTGCGGATAACCCACAGCGTAATTCCTTATCAGCAACTGATTAGTGCAAATAGAGGAGAAATAGTTGGTCAATTTAATAATGTCATCACCTTAAAATATGCGTTTTTATTAACAGCACTGCAAAAAGATAGACGAAAGTAATCATGGTTAATGGGTGAGGAATGATTCTTGGTTCTGGTGTGCCAGTCTGGTTGATTCTTGATAGTAGGAACATACGTGTTGTGAGACATACACTCGTATCTATCTAAATAGTAGTAAAGTTGTATCTCCGTTTAGGCACTATACAAAGCTGCATAACGCCGCACGTGTTGTGTTGCCTTCGCCAGGCGGGCCTTCCTTTTTCAGAGTGCGACTCCCCGGTCGAAAAAAGCAAGCAAAATTCTTGCTCGTATAACTTTGCAAGCGCTTCAAAACCCCGTGCTGCCCCTATATGAGCTTGCCTACGCTTCTTTTAAAAAGGATACAACTTGATTCCTATTTAAGTACATACAAGTTGACCCAAGACACTACGCTCGGGGTACGATTAGTCCGAACTCCGAGCGTACGGTTCGTCGCTACGATCGATGGGTGGATTTGAAAAAGTATTCGGCAATCTTAGACAGATAACCCTGTCTAGTGAATACAAGTATAAGGATAAGACATTATGCTATTCAGTTAAAACAGATAAAAGTCGGCAAGAATGCCATATATTAGCAAGTAAACATTTTAGGATGATGAAAAAATATCTTACAATAATTCTGATAATTCTAGGATTTCAATCTCACACTTGTGTTCAGGAAAGTAATGAAATATTTACAATATACTTGGTTAGACATTCAGAAAAGGATTTAACATCCGATAATTACTCAGACCCTCCACTTACGCCATGTGGAGCGCAAAGGTCGGAGAGTCTAAGCGATTTTCTTAGTGCTGTAGATCTTGATGCTGTTTACAGTACCAATTATAATCGTACTAAAAGTACGGCTCTACCGACAGCTACCTCTAAAGGACTAGAAATCAAGGAATATGATCCAGGAAAACTAAAAGAATTTGCAAACGTACTGATGGAAAACAAACAAGATGTACTAGTTGTTGGACATAGTAATACAACAGGAGTTCTAGCTGGGCTTTTTGTTAATGAAGCCTTAGGAGAATTTGATTTAGATATTTACAATCGTGTTTATCAGGTAGTGATTTGTAATAACAATGGTCGACTTCATTTATTACATACCGCTTTTGAGTGTAATAATTAAGAGTTGAATAACTAGGGAGTGTTCAAAAAAATATGTCACGAAACACGTGCACATCAGCTTGCCCATACTTTGATAAGGGGAGCACCAAGCGAAGCACCTTATTTTGAATACGCTTAATAGATGTTGTTTCCTCCGAAATTATCAGTTGTTTTTTGGTCAATAGTTAGGAACCAGGGTTACCCGTCTAAAGTTGCCAAACTGCTTCGTCGCATGTACCCCTCGATCGTAGCGACGAACCGTACGCTCGGGGTACGATTAGTCCGAACCCCGAGC
>ENA-ORXT01003844-ORXT01003844.1-marine-metagenome-genome-assembly--contig:-NODE-3844-length-16063-cov-11.368635_pt1 | contig 16063 bp, 16 predicted proteins | sample MGYA00237868_ERZ511482 | MGnify/ENA metagenome assembly ERZ511482 | reverse complement strand
CTCCTGCACAATCTCTGACGCGTCTTGGAGATGGGCCCCTGCGCCGTCCCGGACACCGCGGATCTCAACCCGTGCACGGCGAGTGGATGAGCGGCGACGTTTCGGCGGCGCCGAATCTGGGGCGGCGGGCCAGTCCGACGGCCAGCTTCAGATACCTGGACCGCCCACCACCGCAGGTGGGTTGCTTGCGCTTCCCGAACCGGGCGCCGCCAATGAAGCGCTGCCATTCTCTGTGAGGCGAGTCGCATTCCGGGCCGCCCGCCGCACCGCAATTCGAGCAGCGCGCCTCTGGACACTGCGTGCCGCCCGCCGCACTGCAATCCGAGCCGCGCGCCGCTCCGCACTGCGTGCCGCCCGCCGCACAGCAAGCCGCGCCGCGCGCCGCTCCGCCCCGCGGGCAGCAATGGATGCCGCACCCAATGCCTCGGGCGGTTGGTCGTTGATGGTTGGCCACGAACCGTCCTGAGAAAGCCACCGATGCACGCGCAAAGCGCCACCGGACGTGACCTCAATCGCCGCCTCGCCCGTGCGCACCGACCCCGTGGGCCCCCCATTGGATTCACCGCCGTCGATCACGGAGCCCGCCGTGCGATTCGTCGTTGGAGAGGTTTCCGGCGCTCCCGCCACATCCGCCGCCCGGCCAGGCCCGTCCGTTGCATCGGGGGCACCGGCCGACGCGCGAACACCTATGGTTGCGTCAAACGCACCCACCACCAGGTCCAAAAGCCGCCGCTTGTACCTTCTTTTCAGGCAAGCAATAATCCCCAGGTCCAGTGGCTGGTAGACGGATGTACAGTTGGGTGGAAGCGCAAGGAACTTGACTTGCTCGCACTCGAGATCGCCATGCCCACCGCAATTGTCCGACACCAGGACTACTGGTTGCGTCGTGCGGGCTCGCACCGCCGGTAGGAAGACCGTTCCAAACCAGGACTTGAAAATGTCTGCGTCCATCCACGCGCTCTTCTGAGAGAAGTACGGGAGCGGGCACGGCTGACGAGGAGGCTTGAAACACAGTGGCTGCTGTGGCTTTCCGATGATGGCGATTGGAATCTTGTGGGTGCCGGTTGCGTTGCACGCCAAAACGAGGGTAATGCGGTCTTTAGCCTTCATAGCTTTCGTGCCCCTCGCCTGCCGCCGTTGACCCGCCTGGATGTACGCTCGGTTGGGGATGCACCGGTAGAATGGCCCCGTCTCGTCCATATTGTAGATTCGGTCCGCCGGGTAGGAATCGAGTGCCGCCCGTATCTCGGCGATGCGCGGTGCCGCTCCTACGACGTCCGCCGACCCCCCCTCCCCCCAGAGGGCCACGTTGCGCAGGCCGTGCCGAGCCGCCCAGTTTTGGATGAAGTGGGGGGACCCCTTAAAACCGGTGACCCCCAGCTCCGTTGCAATCCTCCGTGCCCGGGCCTCTAAAAGGCCGCCTGACACGGGAAGGTGCCGCCCGCCCACGCGCTGCAAGGTCTTGTACCAGGCCCACAAGGCCTGGGAGATGCTCTCAAAGTAGGACCGACGAAGACGCGTCGCCGATAGGTCCTCCGACGCTGCAGCCCGACCCTTGTACTTGTCCCGGTTCCGGTAGATACCTCGAGCCGCCGACACGCTAATATCAAGCCGGAACATGTCCAGGGTTTCCGGCCAAGTGTGGCCAGCGTCCTTGATATCAATAAGGGCGATTTTGTCACCTAAGGGAATGGATGTTCGGGGCTTGCGCCCCTCCCTCGACCCTGGGCGCTCAATACCCCCCCGGACCGCGCCAGCTCCGGGCCCACCACCGCCCCGCCCACGCCGCCCGCCGCCTTGCCCGCGCGCCACGGCGCCCCACGGACCGCGCTCATCGGGACCACCAACGCCTTGCGTGCGTGCCGCCTCCGCCACAGCGTTCATCGATGGAGGTGGACAATACGGCGAGGCAGATGTCTCCAAAGCCTCAGCCCTGATCGCCGTAGCAGTTGCCGCCGTCGCCGCGCGAGCAGCTATACGGATCACCTGAACGGTTTCTGGTGATTGGCTTGGACACACCTCCTCTGTGGCCGCTGTCCCCGCCGCGGCGGCCACATCGTTCATGCGACGCCATGTGGCTGGGAGGTCCTGGGAGGGGGAAACAACTGTGGAGATAACGACCGCACTGGCAGAGAGGCTGGCGCACGCACATAACACAATAAGCTCAAAAACGAACGCAAGCAGACAATGATCCGTCACTGCAAGGGCCAAAAGAGTAGGAACTACAAACCGAAAGAAGATATCTTAAGCGCCCGCTCGCTAGGTTCAAAACTTTGTCAATCCACGAAAGAACCCGTACGGTCGGTACCGCTCTCAAGGCTCCAATACTGTCATCCAACTGGAGTGGACGCGGTCGGTGTGACAGAGATCAGTTGACCAAGGGCCAACAGGCGGTGGGGCCGAAAACGGGAGTGCAGCGTCGGTGGAGCCGAAACCGGTGGGGATGACGACGGTGGGGCCGACGACGATGGGGCCGACGACGGTGGGTGCTGGCTTGTGGGGCCGACGACGGCGGGTCCTGGACCGTGGGGCCGACGACGGGAGGTCCTGACCGTGGGATTCCGATGGAATTTCAATTCCTGTGGACCGGACTGTGTGCCACTTGACGATCGGATGATCCGCTGACGCTCGCGGTGAGAATGTCGATCGAGAATCTTCCACTTATATGACATGTCATATAACTGGAGCGCATAAAACCGGATATTGACTGTATTGTGTCTGAGCAGCGTTGTCTCTTGTCAGAGTACCTACAGAAGATTCACGTGACTAGGGATGGCTCAATACGCGAAACGTGGCTGTAATACACCGTAATTACGCGTGACGCACCACAGGGGCTGATTTCATGTCTTTCACGTCATGCGTATTACAGGGCGTATTACACAACGTGGCAATCTGCACCCTCGTTCTCCTTGCTCAAACCGACACCCCCAAATGACCACAAGAAGGTTCCGTTTGGGGACCCCCCTCCAGCGCACGGCGTCGGCAGATGCACTTGAGCTTCGTCACGCAGCTGCCTTCGTCACGCAGCTGCCTTCACCCTCTGCGTGGATCGCAGCATCCCTCTCCGCCACCCTCCCACTTCCCGCAGTTACGCTCTGTCACCCCCGCACTGCAGCACCCTATCTTTTGTTGCACCCTCTCCTTACCCCTACAATTCCCTCCCGCCATGGCCGATGAGCCTGAGGACGAGTCTAGGAGCCCGGCGTGGAGGTATATGGTCTTTTCCCCCGACCGCCTGCGCATGTCGTGCCCGGGTGCAGAGTGCATGTACAAGGGGAGGGCGGTGAACATCACCCGCGGTGCGCGGCACATCTACAACTGTGCTGCCGCGCGGACGGCGCAGCCGGCGCTCATCGTCGACCTGGAGCGCTACAACGCGGCCAGGGCCGCCAAACGAGCGGGGCTCGGCGTCGCGGGGGCAGCAGGGGCGGCGGTGAGGGCGGCGGTCGGTGCCGTTTCATCCGAGGAGACGGAGCGTTGGAAGGTGAAGTTCGCCACGGCTATGTACAAACACGGGCTCGCGTTCAACCTTTTCTACAATCCCACGTGGCGCGACGTACTGCTCGACATCTCGGGCGGGCGCTTTGCAGGCCCTGGGAATCGGCACGAGGTGGGCGGACGGCTGCTGATTGGGGCTGCCGGAACCAGCGATGGGCAAGTGTCGGAGCGCATGGCGGGTGCACGCACGTGTGGGGTGTCTATTGACGGCATGACAAGCGTGACACATAAAGGTGTCTACAATATTATTGTCTACTTGCCGTTGGCGCTATACCTGGCTTCTTTTCGACTGGGCGCCGACCGCTCGACGGCCCAAAACCTGCTGGTGGAGCTGACACAAGGGCTACAGGCGCGATTGGCGGCGCGTTATGGCGGGGCCGCGCTCAGCGATTGGGCTGACCCAGGGCACACTCGTGAGAACCAGCTTGCGCTGTGCTGGATATGGGGATTGGTGACCGACAACCCAACCCCGATGCGGCTCATGCGACGTCTAGCGGTTGACGCTAAGGTCTGCCTCTTTTCATATGGGTGCGCTGCCCACGCGGGCAACTTGGTGGCAAAGGATCTTGCGCTGATTGAGCCGTTCAAGTCGGCTCTGCGAGACAGCGTCGCTGTTGGTGTGTTCTTCACCCGCAGCACGCGGGCAGGCGCATTGCTGGCACGCAATGCGCAACAGCTACGCAACGCCGGGGCCAAGATTGGGTCGCTGGAGCTTTACAGCCGTACTCGCTGGGTGGGGGAGGCCGCCACGATCACCTCGGTGCTGGCCAATCTCCTGGCGCTACGTCGCACCTTGGCGGACAACCGACATGAACCCCCAGCGGCACGCATCCGCATACTTCCCAGAGTTGAGACCATCATTGACAGCCCGACCACCGAGCAGTCATTGGCTAAGTGTGTGCCGTTCCTGAAAGCCCTGGCGTCATCTGTCGCTGTGTTGGAAGCCGACGCAGCACCGCTGTCGTCCGCGGTGGGCATTTTTTCGGCGTTGCGACTGTGCCTTGACCAATCGTTTGCGGAGCTGCCGGTAGCCGCGCGGTCATCCATCCAAGGTTCTCTTGGCCGTCGGTTGTCGCTGATACAGGACCCCCTGTTGGTCCTCGCGTTTTATCTGGACCCTTTTTGGTGTCCTGTACGCCAGCGGGTGGCAGCAATGCAGTGGGACGGGACGACGCTGCCCACTCTGAGGGGCAGGGCGGTCGAGTTTTTGGCTGGCGACGACGCCAGCTACTCGCTGCGTCTTTCCAGGGACCTGGCGGCATTTTTGACGTACGCAGAGCAACTCCCCGTGGCCTTTGCCGGGCGTGATTTGCACCCCGCACAGTGGTGGGTGCTTATGGGAGAGCCTTTCCCCACTTTGCGTGTTGTCGCTCTGCGGCTTTTTGCTCTTCCTCCGTCAGCTGCTGGCGGGGAACGGGCCATTAAAACGGCGAAGCTCGTGCACACGGCGGTTCGCAACCGCCTCGACCCTGCCAAAGCGGATATGCAGACGAGGATTATGTTTAACAGCGCACAACTGGCGCGGGCGGACATCATCGCGTCGTACGGACGGTCGTGCGCGGAGCACATGCTCTTGGAGCGACTGGGTATGGCTGCGGTGGACCAAGCTCCTGCGGCGCCCCCCGCTCCTGCCGACGGTACCGAGGGCGCGGGAGAGGAAGATTACGCAGGTGATATTGAAGAGGTAGCGCCGGCTGCGTTTGACGCGATAGTTGAGGGTGTAGTGAATGGTGATGACAACGAGTGAGGACCGTTGAAAACAAGTCTTATGATAGAAGCGAAAAATGGACAAGACGCCGCCAAGTTATTCCGCGCCCGACTCAGCCGCCCCCCCCCCCCCCCCCCCCCCCCCCCCCCCCCCCCCCCCCCCCCCCCCCCCCCCCCCCCCCCCCCGCATCACATCCGCCTGCCCCAGCCGCCCCACCCCGCGCCTCTGCGAGCCCGATATGCCGCCCCCCTCCGCATCTGCGTCCCCTATCTGCCCCCACCACCACCCCCGCGTACCCCGCCGCCTTGCCCGCCACGCCTTCGCGCAACAGCCGATAGCCCCCAGGCAACCGCACGCACCATCCCACCGCCCGCCCTCCCCCCCCCAGCGTCGCTGGCGCCGGTGTGCCCGCACCCGTGGGCGGCGGGCTGGCCGACGCACGCAAATGGGCCACTCATGGCCCTGAAGAGATGCCCCTAGCGGTCGTGGAGGGGCCCCACAGAGGGGCCGTCAAAAATCGGTGTGATGCGGCGCCCCGGGTGGCGGCGGCGTCATTTGTCGCCGGTGACCGTTATGGAGTGCGCGCGCGCGCGCGCGGGAAATTCCTCGGTCCCCCAACGGTGCGGCAGACCGGGATGACAGTGTGGCCAGAAAGCTCCGGATCAATATGGTGCCAAATAGTCGTCGCTACAGCGTGGGCGGCGAGCTCATACTCCCGCCTCAGGACGGCCTGCAGGGCGCCCAGGTAGCGACGCATGAGGCTCCTCATTGGTCCACGATTCTGATTCATACTCACGCACAAGAAAAAAGATGCGCCGCGCCGTGCGTGCCCCATCGCGAAAGCACCCCTCGTTCTCCCCAGAGCGGTACGACGGCCGCACGTGGAACGGATGGCTGGCCATGACAGACGGATAGACGGCTGATGAACCGAACAGCTGTCTCATGCCCTGCCCGGATGGTCAGCCGGTAGCTCCTCGCAGCTGGCCTGTGTGGTAACTACAATCCGTCTCTAATTGTATTGCGTAGGCCTCCTGTGCCCGAGTTGAGATGCTGCGACGCCATTGGGTGCGCTTGAGTTCTGCAACGTCGAGCTGAGATGTTCATTTACTCCATGTCATGTGCATTCTATTCCGCGTGTTTTGCAACGACTTCAATAAATGAAGTATTATACGTTTGCGACATTGGGAATGTAACCCCCGCATCCTCACAACATAAGACAGAAGTTTCTAACTGGATTCCTAACGCATCAGCCGATGAAAGACGGTATGAAAAAAAAAGACAACAGTGACCAACTCCGTAAGAGAGATTCAAAAACAAGAACGCTACTTATCCATGTTCACATCCCAGCTTAGTGCCAGTTGCCAAAAATTGGAACGTGATCGGCCGGTAGGAAGAGCATGAGAGGAAAAGTTGCTGGCACACTCACTGGCAGAGGTTTACTGTGAAAGTGTGCGAAAGCTTTTATCCACTTGCAGGCTCCAGTGAGGTGCCTAGAGCCCCTATTTCAAATTGTGAAATAATTTGCCGGATAGTGAAGTGGCCCCCATCCTTTTGCCTCGGTCGCATTCAAATGCTGAATAACGCTACGTGCATGAAACATGGGCCTTCCTATGGTCTATTCTCTCTCGACTGCGCCAAGGCCAGTGTTGCCCCACACAGCCGCCGGAGACCACCAACGTAGGATACTGTACCGTCGGGCGGTCGCATCAGCGTCCACCAACAAGGAAAAACGAGTTGCAGGCTCCGAGACTTGCACGCACGGACGTCACATGTCGCTCTCCCTTCAGCATTGATGCAAGCCGGTGGATGGAAACGGTGGCCCCGTCGCCGCCAGCCGGACCACCCGGCGGATCGGCTGCGGGCGAGGACTCCTGCTGCAATGGGTGGTCGCGGTGCCCCCCTGCCGGCGAGCTGCCTCCGCTTCTTGACGATCCGCATTCGCACGAAAGAGGGCCACCTTCAGCGCCCGAATGGACGGGATAGACCGCGCTGGAGACCCTCAGCAGGGCAACGCCGATTGGCACCCGCTGGGGTGGTAGGCCCTGTGCAAGCCCTGGACACGTCGTCGTTGACACGGCAAGTGGATGGCCCGCCGGGCCCCCACGTTGCGGCGCGATTGGAGGGGGCGCCCTGGAAGCTTCCACCCTCCTGTGCGTGCTGTCTGTCGCTGCTTGGTGGAGACTTCGCCCCGCGGCCGAGGCTCGAGAGCAACGGGGATCGACTGTCAGATCTGATGGGCCCGATGGGCGTGCCGCGGTTCGGCGGCCGAAGACAGCACCGAGCAATACCCGACTGATGACTGCAGGAGGACCACCCAAATCGCCTCGTGACACGGCATGCAGGAGCGCCGCGACTTCAGAGGCCAAAAAAGCGCCTACAGTACAGACCCCAACACAAGCCCCTGAACAAGGCGATGGGAGACCTTGACAACCGTGCAGCCCTATAAAGTTTCGTACGAGGCCGCTGGCGCCGCCGCTCGCGGAGGGCTGTCGTGCACATTCGTCAGGCTCTGACCTCCCTTCGATGTCCCATCTGGTGGGACGATCCCCCATACTGGACGGCGCAGTAACAAGGGGGTGTCCCGGCGCGAGCGGCTGCCCCCAGGTCAATCTGGTACCGTGAACTGGAACGGCTGCAAGGGCGGCACGTGGAGCGTCCACGATTGTTGCTGGATGTTGATCTCGTCCCGCGCGTGAGCTTGACAGAGCGAGGTCGGCGGTCCGTTGCAAGCCGCCTGTCTTGCTACGAATCGTAGCGCGAGCGCTCCCGTGCGGCCCACTGCGCACAGCCCCACACGGCCGCCGACACGGCGGTCGGGATTCGACAGCCCCGTGTGGTTTGGGCACGCAGCGCCAGCGGTCACCCACGAACGGGCGATGTCTCCTTGACTGATTCAAACCGTCCAAGATCGTCGACCGGGCAGGAATCTCCATCGATAAGGATTCTCGATGGGGCTTCGATGGGGCCTTGAGAACCCCATTGAGGCATGGTTTCGATGGATCTTCGATGGACCCTTGATGACTGTACTGTACGCCGAGGAAGCCGGCTCGGAAGCTCCAGTCTCATGATTCGTTGCTCATGACGTTCGCCAATAGAGGCTTGTCCAATAGCGTGATTGTTCTATGAATGGGTTGAACGTCATAACTATATTACCATGGTGATTATAATTTGTATGTAATATGAGTCGAGCGTCATTGCAATTAGGCCGAGACAGGGCACTCCCCGACAGCACGCCAGCACCCGACCTCGGCAGGCCCTCCAGCTAGTTGCCGGCTCCCCGCCACGGGGCGGGAATGCTCCCCCGGCCGCTCTTTCGCTGAGGTCTGTGACCACCCCCGCGCGCTTCCTCGCCCCAGCTACGCCGGCGGCGGGTTGCCAGGCGATACGGCGGCGGCGGTCGGGCCGCCGTCGCCGCTGCGCCGCATGGCGCCGCGTTCGCGGAAACGGTCCGCCCGACGAGAGACCCCTGCCAGCCCGATAGGCTCCCCGCGAAGACGGAGTGCGAACCCGTCGCCGACGGCGACTACAGAAGACAAGGGCCGGCGCGGCTGCCGACGAGGGGGCAGACGCGCCACCGCCGCCACCCGCCGGACCGGACATGTGCCACAAACGGTAGCGCGCAAGCACACTGACACCCCCACCCCCCTTCCCCTCCACGGCAAGCGTGTGGCGGTTGCGGCGCCATGCCGCCGCCCGGCGGGGGTCCCACCTCGACCGCGTCACCGCTGCACGGATCACCCGCACGTCGGACGGGAGAAATGCCTTGAGGGCGCACGCCCACGCCAATGACGCGGTGGTCAGCGACGGCGGGCACCGGCGGGGAGGGGGCGGGGCACCCTGCCGCCGCACACGCCCGGGGGGGAAGGGGAAGCTCCTCCCGCCAGAGTCATCCGCCGCCACCGACGGCGGCGGCGGCGGCCGCTCGGGTGGCGACGGTCTGGGTGGTGGGGGTCACGGCGCCCCAGGGGCGGGGCCGCCCCTTAGCATGCCCGACCGGCAGGGTCAAAGATGAGAAGGGACTGCCCGCTACAGTGTAAAACCGCGCCTTGCTGGCGGCCATCTCTTCGCGAGCGATTCTCAGACACCTTTAAGTCACGACGGTTCGCACTTGCGGCCTCGCTCGTTAAATCGCAACGTAAATCAAAGACCTCGAGCAGGTAAGCTCGTCGTGGATACCGCACCCTGCTGGTCACATTCCCTGGGAATTCCAGTTCCAGTGCCATCCACAGTAAGCAGCATGCCTGTCGCAGCCGTGATCCAAAGGGTACAGTAGCTGGGCCAATCATTCGCGGAAGAGCCCGTGCACAGTGCACAATGAAACGGCGCCAGAGTCTCGAAGTGCAGTCTGTCGGAAAGAAACGCACGTGGTGTTGGGTTCTTGCCAGCTGTTGTTCTGCATCGGTCGATGCACTTCGATGGAGACTCAGATGCACCCAAAAACGCCCATCGAACCCCGCTTTCGATGGCCGATGCAGCCCGATGCATGCTCGATGCATGCTCGATGCGATTTCCTGTCGGGCCGACGATGTGAAAAAAGACTGTACAGTACCCGCCGTGGACTCATTCCGGCGCCCCTACACTGGGAAACAGGCCCAGAACGATGGCGCTCTCCCCACCGATCACTACCGACGCGGAGGGCGCTCCGCGTTCCTTGCCATGCCATTTAGCAGGGGTGGGGCTGTTTGCAAACACCCCCGTCGGCCGAGTCAAGCCGCGGCGACCTTGGCTCGCCGCTGGCGGTAGCGCTTTGGACTCGGGCCCTCGGCCGCCGCCGCAACCCCTTCCGAGCGCTTCCCCCAGCAGTTTGCCTTGATTCTTATGCGCTGGACGGCGGCCTGACGCCTCCCTCCCGAGGCTCGCGAAGGGCACCAGCGGCGGTCATCCACGTGGTGTTTGCCGGCTTGCAGACCTCCCCGATCCCGCGCGGCCCCGCGTTCTCTGTCGCTGCCCGCCGCCACAAGAGACCGGCCGCGGTGCTTTTCTTTCAAAGAACCAAACCACCCCCTGCACTGTAGCCTCGGGCGTGCCGCAGCTCAACCCGGTTGTCCTTCTCTGGTTGCTGACCCGATTTGCCGGGCCCGCACGCTTCTTTTGCCTCCCCGTGGCGGCTGCCGAAGCGGTCGCTGTGGCGGCCGCTCAGGCGTTCTGTGTCGAGCGCCGCCCGTCGCCGTGTCCCCAACCGCCGTCGGCGGTGCGCACGCCAGCGCAGCACGTTGTGCCGCGGGTCCGTCGGGGCCCGACCGCCCCGACCGCCGGTCAGCCCCGAGGCGGCGCGTGTCACGCGTACGCGCGCGGCGGCCGCCGGCGCTGTGCACTCCTTTTGGGGGGGGAAGGGCGGACTGCGGCTTTTCCCGACCGCCGCCGCCGGTGCCTGTGCCGCCGGTGCCCGTGCAGTGGGTAGGACACGCTGTCTGGGGCACGGGACTGGGGGCTGCTGCCGGCGGCAGGCTGCCAACTTCGACGCGGGGTGGCGACCGATTTTGGACACCCCCCCCCCCTGGCGGCCACGCGTCTATAAAAGCGGGCGGCGATGCCGCCGACGGCCGAGGACGGACCGACGCGCACGGGACGGGCGGGCACGTCACAAAGCCGCCAACCGCGTCACGGCCGTCTCGCTCCCTTCAGCGTCGCGCACACCATCACACTCCCCCTCACGGGTGGTGCGCTCCTCCCCCCCGCCGCCTGGCGATCGCCCCGTGACCGCCGTGCCGCCACCATGGCAATACCCGTGTCCGAGACGGCGGCAGCGGCGCCACGCACTGCCGTGCCGTCGTCGCCACCGCCGTCGCCACACCCGCCGCCCGTGACGACGGGGATGGACTACCGGGTGGCACGCCCGCGCAACTCGGGCGGCCGCTTTGTGCGGCTGACGCCCGCGCAGCGAAACGCTCTACTGGCCGCGTCGGGGCCCCGCTTGTGTGCCGCGTGCGGCACGGCTTCGACGACACAGTGGCGGTTTTGGGGGGGGGACCTGCCCGGCGGGGAGGTGGCGGGGGCGGCGGACCGCTGGCGGGGAACCAAGATCGGTCGCCGCGGATTGGGATCGGGCAAGGGTGCGTCTGCGGGGAGCTCAGGAGGGGGGGCGGTCGGCACCGGGTGCGCGGCTTGCGTTTGGCTCTTCTGGCGGTGGGTGGCGGCCATGAGGGGGTGGCCGCGTGGAGTGGCGGTCGCGCGAGGAGTAGTAGACTAACGCGTCCGCTGCTGACCTTGTGCGCGTCGGCGGTCTCCTTGCTGCGTTTGGGCGCATTGGCACCGCGTGTCGCGTCCCCCACAGACGACCGCTCGCTGCTGTGCAACGCGTGCGGCATTAGCATCAAGCGCCGCACCCGCCGCCTGCGCGCCGCCGTCGCCGCTGCAGCCACGGCCGCCCCGCCGGCCGCCGCCTTTACCGTCGGCGGCGGCTGCGCCAGCGTCCCCGGGCCCGGCCAAGGTCCGTCGGTCGGCAGCCCGCCAGCCGATGGGACCACCCACGGCGATCCCGCGCCCCCCCGCGGGTGGCCAAACGCCGACGCCATGAGCGGCGTGACCACCTCCTCGAGGCGCAGCGCGGCAGCCGCCGGCAGCCGCGTCGGAGTGACGTCCCCGAGCCATAGCGGGCGGGGCTGGGGCACCGCCTGGGCTACCACCTCACCCGAGCCACCCAAGGCAGCGTTCACCTCCCCGCGTACCGGCGGCGGTGGCGGCGCCGGTGGCAGCGGCGGCGGCGTCGGTTCGCCCATCACTATTTCCAACCTCCTCGCCGATGACACCACCTGCTACTACACCGAGTTGGGCTCCGCGGTGGCAATGCTGCCGCTGACGCTCGGCGGCCGGCCGTGGCACCCACCCGCCCTCCCCTCGACGCCAGCGTCGGGGGTACCGCCGCCGCCGCGGCCGATGCCCGCCGCTGCCGCCATCGCCACCGCTACCGCTGCCACTGCCGTCACCGCTGCCGCGGCCGCCGTCACCACCGCTGCTGCCGTTCCCGCCCTGCCGGCCGCGCCGCTGCCGCCGCTGCCACCGCTGCGCGGGTGCGGCACCGACTTGCCGCCGCTCGGGCGGCCGCCCCACCGCCGGCCGAGCTCCGGGCGTGGCGGTGATCGTGACGCTTGGTCGCCACCCTGAGGAGGAGTGCGTCCTGCGTGACGGGTGCCCTATGGTGAATAAAGAGAGCACCAAGGGCAGCGAGCTGTCTCGGAGAGTAGGAAAACGGTAGAGAGGGCTCGCCCAGACTCACCAACGATGGAGCACACACAGAGGAAGAAGATGCAGGGCCGGGGGTGACGGCGGTAGAACTTGGCACGCCACCTTTCCCCTTCAGCGCTCGCACACGGCGGGTGGCCGAAGGCGGCCGCTCTGCAAATCGAGGGCCGGCCGCACAGGAAAAGCCGGCCGACGCGCAAGCGGGCCGCCCCTGCAGGGCACGGCCCACGCCTTGCCGCCGTCGGCGGCGCACAATATCGCCGCCACCGCCAACCACCGCCTTGCGCCGGACACGTCGTCGTTCTGCTCTGGAAGCACTTGGAAGCGTGACAAGTGGTCTCCCTCCCGGAACAGTGTCACCATCTGTCAGTTGGATTGCCACACGGCGGCGGCAGAGGTCCACGCTCCTTGGAAGGTCACGGCACCTCGCCAGCCGACTTTGAGCAATGAGGCCACCTGGTCGTGGCCCACGAGGATCCTATTGACGAATCCTGACCATCACACCATTGATGGTGACAGGGGCGACCGCAAGTCATCACCAAGGGCCATTGAGGAGCCTGCATGATGATGCCGCTCGCACACTTCTGGGAACAGAAAAACACAGAGAGTAGCAGGACGAAGTGCAGGGGCGACGGCAGTCCGAGGCTGATCCCAGATCCCCTGTCTCCGTTTTCGGCCCGTTGTTGGGCAACCCCATGACCTCACACGTTTTGCGCTCGAGGGTGCTGCCCGCCCCGCTCACCTGCCCGTAGTAAAAGAATCGCGCGCTCATGGGCCGCGAGAGCCAGGTGTCGTTGCGCGGGGGCGGGGGTCGGTCGGCCAAGGTGAACCAGCCCGTCCACGTCGCCCCGGCAGGACGAGCTCGTCGCGAGGCAAGCGCCGCTCCAGAAACCACGAAGATTTGGTGGCGAACTGGGCGGGCGCGATTCTGCGCCGCGTTCATTGGCTGGTCCTGGGTCAGGTGGCCGACAAGCATATCATATGCTCAGGATGATCCTGAGCCCAGTCTGAGTTGGGGCACGTGTGCTGGTGGCGTTTGCGGTGGCCGCCCCCCCGGCGGTTGGCCGACCTCCTTAACGGCAGTCGGCCCTACGGATCGTGAATTTGTGTGGACAACCGTCGCACATAGATTGAGGGCCAGCCGCTCCAGTGGGCGATTCACGGCATTGAAAACAGGGTTCTCGCAGTAGATTCATTGTCAAAACGGCGGGCGCCACGGCCAATCCCGTGGAGAGAGACAACGCTGCACAGGACCGCCGTGCAAGGCGTTTCTTGAATACTAGCGGTGCCACTTGCCACAAAGAGCACGCAATCGGCCCACGACCCATTGGTGAATCCCCGAATGCGTTCTGTGACGGGTCGACTTCCACTTGCGTTCGATCATGTCCAAACACAGCGTTGCGGCCGTCGACATGTGGGAGACAGCAGTGTGTGCTAGACCGACCATCTGCGACCATCCCCCTCCAGTCCTGTGGCTGTCTGCCACTCAGCCGGCCGGCCCAGCAGCCAGCTCAATCGCGCCACGCGGCGGCGCCTCAGGAGACGGGTTCAAATGGATCGTGGGTTTGAGTGGGTCTTTTTTCGTGTGGCTGGGTTTTAATTACTCCGAGATGCCGTTTGATTTCGTGCCGTGTGCATGAGGAGCCGTCTGGTAAATGGGTCGAAATTCTGAGGTTGGGATCAAAGTCGTGGGAGCTTGGTGACTTACATACGCAGAAGCCTGACCTCGTGCTAATTAATTTGCACGCGCGCTCCAGCTCTTGACCAGAAACCGGGGCAGGCGAGATCAGTTGCGCGACCACCACGCGTGAGTGCTGGCAGCCGTCACGCCCTCGCCGGCTTTTGCCGAGCCTGCCGGTAGTGCGACGACGGGTGGTATGCGCGCCTGGTCATCACCGTGAAGAAAAGGGCGGGGAGCGGCACATTGCCGAGAGGATGGCTTGGGCCGGCCGTTCACAGATTGACGTAGTTTACCATCTGCTCGAGTCGTGGCTATCTTGGCGGGAAGCTTCCGCCGTTAAGCGGGCGGAGAGGGGCTGCATACAACCGCGTAGACGACGCCTGCTGACATGAGATGTGCGCCATGAGGAAGGGGACGTTGCCGGCGAGAACAAATTTAGCGCGCTGATTTCTCAGCGTACAACAGATCACCTGGCAACGTCCTCGTCAGTTCTTTTCGTTGCTTCCAAACCTTACGGATGAACTGCCAAGACATGACCACCGATGGAGGTGGAGAGGGGAATACCCAGCTGCTTGTGTTTCTTTGGTGGAGCAGGGGCGCGGCGTAAGAGCCGAATGTCTGACTGCCGCCCATCCGCGGCCGCCACACAGAGCCCCACCATTGCTGCTCGAGTCTCCTCCATGTTTGTGACCTCACGGCCGCCTCATGACCTACCGGCATTGTCTCCGCCCGTCTTAGTGTCTCACACTCCGCGTCGTTCGGCGTGCCGCCGTCGTCAACGCCTTGGCCGCCTTCGTCCCCGCCGCCCGTACGGACCAGACGTCGGCCAACAGCGTCATGCCCGAATTTTTGTGTGCGTCACGCGCTGTGTTGTGCACACGGAACTCCCGTGGACCCAATCGAGGGTGTTTTGAGCGCGATACCCCGTCGTTTCGCCTCCGAATGACATTTCACGAGCGGGCGCCGATCATGTCCCCGGGAGTACTTTCAATTGGGCCTACAGACGCACTTAGTCCTCGTGGTTCATCTGGACCATCCAAATCTTGCATTCGCGATCCATTCCGTCATTTGCATGATAGCTACAAGACAGCCACGGATCGAACTAGCTCGATATCACCATCAGATCTCGGCGGTCTCAGAACACGGAGCCACATCAAAGTTTAACCTCGTGGACGCTGGTGCCGGAGTCCTGCGCGAAAGGCCGCCTCCACAGCCGCTCGTTGGAGGAGTGCCGCGCCTCGAAAACCAAATCTAGAACCTGGGCCGGCGGCGGCAGAGGGCCCCCCGAGGGGAGCCACCGCCGCCCCCCCGCCGCGTGCCCTCGTCTGCGGCTGGTGTTGGCCGGCGCGGCGCGAGGCCAAGCCCCTCGGCGCCGCACGCGGGCGGGGTTTGGACGGGACGACCCCATCCTCGGCGCACCCCGTGGTGGTGCTCGCCGCGCGGCCAGGATGCGGACCCACCCCCCCGCCGCCGTCTCAGAGCGCGCTCCAGCCCGACACGTGTGTGCCTTGGCACAGCACGCCAGCTGGGCGCGAGCCCGCGCGACCACTCAGTTTCCCACGCGCACCTCCACTGGCCCCACGGCGGCCCTCTGAGCCTGCTTTGCATCGGAAAGTGGCGTCCCCCCCCTTCTGGGCGGCGCCCCACACCAGCTGCGCGCGCGCCGGCCGCGACCCAGATATGCACCGCCTGCCGCATCAGAGCCCTGGATACGGTCACATCCACCGGGCGGGCGCGCCGGCTGGACCGGCGGGCGGCGGCGGCACGGCCGAGGCCGCGTGCGGTGGCGGCAACCGTCGCCGCCGCCAGAGCGCACCCCGCCCAGCGAGTCAGGCGCCCGCCGTCGTGGCGGGCGTGGGGGGGGCGCGGTGTCGCCGACTTTGACGACCCGACAGACTGGGTTGGTGGCCGCTGCCGCCGCCGCCACCGCCCCCGCCGCCGCCGCCGCCGCCGAGGAGCGGCGCGTAGCCCGCTGGGCGTGCGCGTCGCAGCCG
>ENA-ORXT01003843-ORXT01003843.1-marine-metagenome-genome-assembly--contig:-NODE-3843-length-16065-cov-9.850951_pt1 | contig 16065 bp, 5 predicted proteins | sample MGYA00237868_ERZ511482 | MGnify/ENA metagenome assembly ERZ511482 | reverse complement strand
GAGAGTATTCTGACGAAATATGATTAAAAAAGAGGTATGTCAAAATGGATAGTTATTTATTTTACAGTGTACTTATTACAACCCAAATGCATAAAAATAAACAGTTGGGTCACCAGGATAAACGCCTTCTATCATAATACCACCCTGCGCATCCAAAGCACGAACCAAATCTTGACTGGTTTTAATACTACGTCCAGCCGCTTTGGTTATAATGAAACCTTCTCGTATATCTGTATTTCTTTTTATAATTCCTTCATTGATTTGCAATATTTCAACACCACCCTCAAGGTCAAGCTTACTAGCAGTAGAAGTAGCAATGGTCTCAAAATCTACTCCCAATCTGTCCATCAATTCATCTGATTTAATAGAAGTCGTTACCACTTCAGTTGTACCTCTTCTATTGCGTAATGGAACATCAATGTTTTTAATTTTACCATCTCGCATTACCTCCACATCAATGACATCTCCAGGACGTTTTCTCCCAATCTGCTCTTGAAGTTCTGGTGCCGTTTTAACAGCAATACCATTCACAGAAATAATCACATCACCTTCTTTAACACCCGCTTCTTTGGCAGAACCTCCTTCCAACAATCCATTGATATAAACACCTTGTGAAATGTCTAAGCCCAAATCATCGGCAAGTTGTGTATCTAGGTTTCTAATAGAAACACCTAAAACTCCACGCTGAACTTCTCCAAATTCTTTTAGATCCCCAATTACTTTTTTAACAATATTGACAGGTACGGCAAAAGAATATCCAGAGTAATAACCTGTTCTAGTAGCAATGGCGGTATTAATACCAATCAAATTTCCATTAACATCAACCAAAGCACCACCACTATTACCAGGATTTACTGCTGCATCTGTTTGAATAAAAGACTCAATGGCATATTGCTCTTGAAGGATGTTGATATTTCTTCCCTTCGCACTCACAATGCCAGCCGTAACCGTAGAAGTCAAATCAAAAGGATTGCCAACTGCCAATACCCATTCGCCTACTTTTACATTATCGGAATTAGACATTTCTAAAATAGGTAAATTAGGATCTTTTACCTTAATCAAAGCCAAGTCAGTTGTCGGATCAGTACCTATTAATTCAGCATCTAAAGTACGATTGTCAAAAGTGGTTACTTCCAATTTAGTTGCACCATCTACAACATGGTTATTGGTTACAATATATCCATCTCTACTAATAATAACACCCGAACCACTTGCTTGTTGTGGTGCGCCACGACCTCCACCTCCATAAGGATCAAAATCTTCACCAAAAAACTCTCTAAATTGTTCAAACAAATCACCATTAGGATTCCCCTGTCGATTATTTGAAGCAAATTGTACCGTTGATTTTATGTGAACAACTGCTGGCATAGAACGAGCTGCTGCATTGGTAAAATCTACAGGCATTGCTTTTACAGCTGGACTAACAGCTGGAGTGGGAGCGGTAAAAGGGCTATTGGTAAAAGCAGTCGGGGCAACTGTTCTTTCTATTACTTGTGTTTTTCCCAAGCCCAAACCGACAAAAGCAAGCAGAGTTAAAATGCTGCCGAGTATGGCTGCAAATGTTAAGGTCAGTACTTTTTTCATGCTATTCTTTTATTTTTATTTTAGGTTTTAGAATTTTCATTTAGTAAAATATATGACTGTCTCTAAAACAGTAATGTTTAATCAAATTTGGCTACCCGTCTAAAGTTGCCGAACTGGTTCGTCGCTACGACCGAGGGGTGGATTTGGAAAAATATTAGGCAACTTTAGACGGGTAACCTCAAATTTAAGTAAATTAGTACACTACTGGACATTTTATAAGTTGGTGTAGTGTATTTGACAAGTGAAAAGAAGCTTGCTCAAAACAACTCCCAAACTCCCTTTCAAACTTTTAAACACTAAAATAACTAATTACTGTTCAAAATAATTATCATTGTGCTGGTTAAAATAATGTTAACGCTTTTTTAGTTACTCTTAAATGACAATCAATTTTGCAATTATTGGCTGCGGCTACATCGCTCACCGACACGCTCGACACATAATAGACCATCCCGAAGCAGACTTAGTTGGAGGCTTCGATATTTTACCTGAAAGGACCAAAGAGTTCGGAAACAAATATATTTGTAAAGCCTACACATCTTTAGATGAATTGTTAAACGATAAGATTGTTGACATTGTCGTGATTGCTACACCCAATGGCGCACATGCCAATGCTGCCATCGAAACCCTAAAAGCAGGGAAGCATGCATTGGTCGAAAAACCGATGGCACTCTCTGTTGATGATTGTAATCAAATGGTTGAAACTGCTGAAAAGTTTAATGCTAAATTATTTGTGGTAAAACAAAATCGATTCAATCCTCCTGTGGCTGCACTCAAAAACTTAATGAAAGAAAACAAGTTGGGGAAAGTGTTTGCCGTCACCACCAATTGTTACTGGAATCGAAACAAGCAATATTATGAAAACTCCGAATGGAAAGGAACAAAAGCTCTGGATGGTGGAACCTTGTTTATGCAGTTCAGCCATTTTATAGATGTACTGTTTTATCTTTTTGGTAAAATTGAAGTGGTGGCAGGGATGACAGAAAATGCTGTCCACAAAGGCTTAACAGAGTTTGAAGACACAGGTTGTTTTTTATTGAAATTTCCAGAGCACAAAGCACAGGGAAGTTTCAATTTTACAACAGGTTGCTTTGAACAAAATATGGAAGGGTCCATTGCTATTTTTGCAGAGAATGCTACTATTAAAATTGGCGGAAAATATCTGAACACCATAGATTACCAAGCGACAAACGGATTTGATATTACCAATCTACCCGTTTCTGCACCTGCAAACGATTATGGATATTATCAAGGTTCTATGAGCAACCACGATAAAGTAATTGCCAATGTAGTAGCAACATTAAAAGGTAAAGAAACCATCATGACCAGTGGCAAAGAAGGCGCTCAAGTCGTTAAAATTATTGAACAAATGTATGAAACGGCTCTTAGGGGCTAACCCAGTCGTCTGCTATCTAAGTAGTCTGACAAAAATAACTTAACAATTCTCTGTCATTCTTTTGGTGACTTAATTGTTGTGATTTTTCCACGTAGCTAAGGCTATGCGGTAAAATAACGCCTCATAAGGCACTCAAAATAATTGGCAGTTAATTGTCAACTTATTTTTGTCAGACTACTTAATAAGAACAAACTTACCCAAACAAGCACCTATTTTTAAAAAATTACGTTAAATGAAAAACAATAAGTCGGACTAAATGCTTCAAATACATTAGTTTGCAACAATTTTCCCATATTTTGTGAATGTATCTAATGATCAATACAATGGTCAAATAGTTAAATCACTTAAGAACACATAGATTTTTTCAGATGAAACAAATAGTTGGCTTTTTATTAATTTTCCTTATAGGGTGTGTAACACTTTCAGCTCAAAGTAATCAAGATTTAAAGCTTGCTCAAGAGTATTTTAGAAAAGGAGCTTACGAGAAAGCTACGCCTTTGTACAAAAAACTCTATGAAGAACAATCTTCTAATAATTACTATTACCAAAACTATTTGAAATGTTTGGTCGCACTCAAGGATTTTGAGGAAGCCCAAAAGTTGGTCAAAAAACAAGGGAAGAAACGCAAGAACGACCCTTTGCTCACCATAGATTTAGGTTTTGTCTTAAAACAAATGGATGCCATCGAGGAATCTGATAAAGAATTCAACAAAGCATTAACCCAAATAGATAATACAGGTAAAAACGTACGTTCGGTTGCCAATGCATTTACGCAAATGGCAGAATATGAGTATGCCATTGCTGCTTATAACAAAGGTAGATCACTGACAAATATGCCGCAAGCGTATGCTTATGAATTGGCTTTGGCGTATGATCGTGCGGGAAACTATCCTCAAATGATGGAAAGCTATTTGGATTATTTGGTTGCTGAACCAAACAAAGTGCAAACAGTTAAAAATAAATTTCAAAAAATTATTGGAATCGAAAAATATAGGGATATGTTGGAGAGTGCAGTCTACAAACGCATCCAAAACAACCCTAGAGAACTGGCATACCCAGAGTTACTCGTTTGGTTTTTTCTACAACAAAAAGACTATGAATCTGCTTTCGTTCAGGTAAAGGCACTTGACAGACGATTGAATGAAGATGGTCGTAGGGTCTTTGAATTGGCACAAACAGCCAATCTAGAAAATCAATTTGATGCGGCGATTCAAGCATACGACTACGTAATCGAAAAAGGTCCAATGAATCCTCTATATGAACCTGCAAAAATGGCGCTGATTGCTTCTAAAATGAAACGCTTGCAATACGATAAAGAATTCAGTGAAGCCGATTTGACGGATTTGGAAAACGATTATCTTTCTATTCTGGAGGAGTTTGGTCGCAACGCTCGTTCTGTTAAAACGATGAGAGAATTAGGTAGACTCTATGCTTTTTATTTACACAATACAGATAAAGCAATTGATATGATGGAAGAAATTGTTGCGATGCCAGCTGCCGATCGTTTTGTAAAAGCTAAATCTAAACTTGATTTAGGAGACTTCTATATTATCAATGATGATGTGTGGGAAGCAACGCTCTATTATTCACAAGTTGACAAAGAATTCAAAGAAGATATTTTGGGTGAGGAAGCTCGTTTTAGAAATGCAAAATTGTCATATTATACAGGTGATTTCGAATGGGCACAATCGCAATTGAATATTCTAAAAGCATCGACCAGCGAACTTATTTCAAACGATGCACTTGACTTATCGGTCTTTATTATGGACAATATGGGTCTAGACACATCGGCTGCAGCAATGAATTTGTTTGCTCAAGCCGATTTATTAATCTTTCAAAATCGAACCAATGATGCCTATGCAATGTTAGATGAATTGGAAAAACAGTTTCCAGGCCATGCTTTGGCAGACGATATTTTATACCGTCGAGGACAAATAGAATACAAACGTCGAAACTACGAAAAGGCTGCTGAATACTGGGAAAAAGTGTTGGAAGATTTTAGTACAGACATTCTGGCAGACAATGCCTTGTTTTATCTTGCCGATTTGTATGAAACTTATTTGAACCAACCCGATAAAGCCCGACAGTATTACCAAACCATTATTGTAGATTTTGCAGGAAGTTTGTATACGGTGGAGGCAAGGAAACGTTTTAGGAAACTTAGAGGAGATTTTATTAATTAGACAATTAACATGGCAATGACCCGTGAAGAAAGGCTGATGAGCCTTCGTCAAGATATGAAACAAGTAGGTCCTTACCTGCAAAAGGTAGGAGACCAAGTTTTAGAAAACAACATCTCAAAATATCCCATATTTATTGCCCATAAAGAGGAGGCAATCAGCATGGGAAGGCTTATACTACCTGCAAATACCACTCGAACACATTGGTCTTACAGTGCTTCCTTGCTTGAAGAATTTATAAGAAAAGACATTGTAGATCTCAAAAAAGCAGACGATTTTAGGGAGGTCTTTAAAGATCCCAAACACTTTGCTTGTTTTTTCTTACTACATCCTGAAGATATGAACTTTATCTTTTGTCCCTACGACTTAGACTCCGATATCAAAGGAACACTCTAAATAAGACCGCTTCGCTTTTAAATCGTTCGCTTTTGCTCACTTTTGGACCGCTTGCTTCTACGAAGCATTGCTTTTGGAACGTTCACTGCGTTCTCTTTCAGATTTTTGGTACTTATTTTGAAAGCTTTGCTTTCAGAATAATAAACATCTCAAATATCAGATATATATAAGTCCAAAAGCGAACGCAGTGAACGGTCCAAAAGCACAGCTTCGTAGAAGCCAGCGGTCCAAAAGCGAACGTAGTGAACGGTCCAAAAGCGAAGCGGTCTTTCTAAACATCAAAATTCACCACAACCCCATCAGACGTTGGATGCGCCTGACAAGAAAGAATGTAATTTTGCGACTTTTCCTTTTTCGATAAAATTTCATCGTCTTCCATAGAAACCGTTCCAGATTCTAATTTAGCCCTACAAGTAGAACAAGCTGCAGACATACATGAAAATGGGACATCTATATTTGCATCCAAAGCGGCATCCAAAATGGTTTCGTTTGAACCAACCTTGATGGTATGACTCGCCCGATCGACTTTAATGGTTACTTCATAGTCTTCGTTGGCATTTGAGGCAGCGTCTTTAGATTCCTCTTTTTCTTTGGTGGGTAAAACGAAAAATTCTTTTTTAATAAAACGTTCAGAAATACCAGAAGACAGCAAGGTTTCTTCTACCAATTTAATCATATCACTAGGTCCACAAATCAAATATTGTTTGGGTAAAGCATCTCCAGCATGTGTGTCCAATACATTTTTGACTTTTGCCTCGTCAATTCTTCCTGTTTCACCAAACCAAAGTCCTTGCGGTTGAGAAAGTGCATATATAATGTTGAAACGATCGGTATTTTCGCCACGGAGTTGATTTAACTCATTATAAAAAATAATAGAATCTTTTTGTCTATTGCCATAAAGCAACGAAACTTTGCTCTCTGGTTCTATTTGTAAAATAGATTTTATCATAGACAACAAGGGGGTAATGCCACTTCCTGCACCGAATAAAAAATAATGCGCCTTTTTTTCTGGATTCAAGTCAATTGTAAACTCACCATAGGGAGGTAATACAGACAATTCCGATCCGACAGAAATTTCATCGTTCAAATAATTAGAAACCAATCCTCCAGCCAGTCTTTTTACAGTTACCGCAGGATAAACATCGGTCAATGGACTACTACTCATAGAATAAGCACGTCTTTCCTTTTTTCCATTGATGGTTACTTCAATGGTTAAATATTGTCCAGGTTCGTAATCGTATTCGGCCTTTAAATGAGTAGGGATTTCAAAAGAAATGGTTTTGGTATCAACAGTATTGGTGTCAATTGCCTTAACTTTAAGAGGATAGGTGCGAGATGCCATTTGGTGTTTTTTCAAATATTTTTAAAAAAATCTAACAAAAAGGCAAAGGTAAATGTTGAAAGGCTCTTTTAATAAAATAGAAAAAATAAAAAAAGGTTCGAGTCAAAAATAACTCGAACCTTAGTCAACACTAAACTTTTACTGGAAAAAATTACACCCATTACAAAGATAAATTTTATAGCTATTTTATATTGATATAAAATAGGTCAATTCTTACGTGTCCAATTATGAATAATGTAAAATATAAGGAAAGATGAAAAAGCGTCAGTAGATTAAGTTTTTGATAAATAAGGTGTTATACATTCTGTTTTTTTGTTAAAAGAGTGTTTTTTTTGCATTAAAATAACTTCCATGTAAGAAAGTTACATAAATTGTTTTTTACAGTCAATAAGGCATGCTATCTTTAAAGTCTACTTGTTGATAGATAAGCTTTTATAGGTTTCTTCTAAGAGAATATAAACTGCTTATTACAGCCATTTTATGGCTATTTTGCATATATCCTAAAAAATATTGAATGATTTTTTAGTGGTGGCGTGTATTTTTTGTACTTTTGACAGTTGAAGGAGTTCGTCTCTTTTATATAAATATTAAAATTAAATAATTCAATAAATATCACAAAAGCTGTATTATGAACTTAAAAACTACTCTTACGAGTTTGTTCTTATTAGCGATGGCTTGTTTTAGTCTTCAACTACATGCACAGGGAACTGTGGATTTGCAGTTCGTTGCTGACACTGATGGTTGTCTCTCAAATGAGTATTGCGTAACTATCCAAATGCAAGGATCGGATGGAGCTGATTTTATCGGAAACTCTTCGATTCGCTTCTCTTATGACCCAGCTGTTATTCTCTTTGAGGGTAACGATATGGGTGTTACTTCGGGCTCTTATAGTGCCGACAATTTTGACCTCAACGATGGAACCGACCCCAATAATCCACTTGACGATGGATGTAGTACTTTCGGATTCTCTCCTTATTCTGACCACAGTTTTGATGGTCTAGTTGCTGGAGATTTTTTGATTACTTTGGTATTACAGGCTCCTACAGTAATCAATACATTTGCTTGCCCAAGTATTTCTGAGGGTTGGCAAGATGTGTCGACTATTTGTTTTGATATCTTGGATGCTGCAGGCAATCCAAATCTTCAATTCTCTGGTGATCAAGGTGTGGTTCCTCCAGCTTCTACGGATGAAACCAATTTCAATCCTGATACCAATAACCCAGACAATAAATACCAAAACGGTACTTTTACTGGTTTGACGGAATCATTCACAGATTTTTGTGCTCCAGGTTGTGGTACAGCTGTTTTTGACAATGGTGGTCCTACTGGTAATTACGGTCTTAGTGTTGTAGATGAGGTGACCGTTATTTGTCCTGATAGTCCTGAGCAAACAGTTGTTTTAAATTTTACAGAATTTGTTGTAGAAGATGGAGGCGGTGATGGTTGTTGGGATGATCTTCAAATTTGGGAAGATACCGATGGCGATTTGGTTACTACTGCTGGTACTGACAGTTTATTTAGTGGTGGTTCAGATAGTAATACAGGTGGTTTTTGTGGAAACTCTGTGGCCGATTTACCAAATGGAGGTACGTTTGTCGCAAACAGTCCAGGAAATTGTTTGTTGCTGGTTTTTAACTCTGATGCCTCTGTTGCTCAAGCTGGTTTTGCAGCAAATATTGATTGTATTGATGCAGTTGTTTTTGGTTGTACAGATCCTATTGCAGAAAACTTTGATGCTACTGCAACAATTGAAGATGGTTCTTGTGTATTCATTCCTGGATGTACAGATGCAAACGCATTAAACTTTAATCCAGATGCAACAGAAGAAGATGGAAGTTGTATTCCTTCTTGTGGTAGTGAATTTGACAATCCTATTGTTGATGTTACTTATGTATTGAATGCTGACGACACAACAGTAATTTGTCCTACGAGTACTTCAGATTTCTTAGTTGTTTCTTTTGAAAACTTTACAGTAGAAGATGGAGGCGGTGATGGTTGTTGGGATGATCTTCAAATTTGGAACGATGTTGACGGAAGTCAATCAATTACAGATGGTGATGCTCTGGTTCCTGGTGGTCAAGATACTGCTACGGGTGGTTTCTGTGGAGACAATGTTTCTGCTTTACCAAATGGTGGAGTAATTGTTGCTTCTACTCCAGGTGCTTGTATGGTATTTGTTTTCCAATCTGACGGTTCTGTTGCTCAAACAGGTTTTGATGCACTTGTTAGTTGTGTAGATGAATCAGAATTGGGTTGTACAGATATGGATGCAACTAATTTTGATGCTGCAGCTCTTATTGAAGATGGAAGTTGTCTTTATAATTATGATTTATGTGAAAATGCTGTTGAATTGGGAACACCAACGGACAGTACCAGTTATGGTCCTTTTACCAATGAAAATGCTACAGTATCTGACGAAGTTGCAAGTGCTGGCTGTTTTGTTAACGGTGATCCATATCAATCAACTGTTTGGATGACTTTTGTTGGTGATGGTAATGATTATTTAATCATTGCAAATAATTCTTGTACAGAAGGTAATAATGATCTATTAAATAGCCAAATAGCTGTTTTTGAAGGTGCATGTGATGGTCCTGAGGTAGCTTGTAACGATGATGTAGGATTTGCGAATGATTTTGCAAATGCAACTCTTCCAACTACTGTAGGAACTGTTTATTATATATTGGTTGATGGTTTTGACGGTCAAGTAGGTGATTTCTGTTTAGAATTTACGCAAACAATTATTGGTTGTACCGATGCAGGTGCGCTTAACTTTAATCCAGATGCACTTACCGATGATGGTTCTTGTTTCTTTACTTGTAGTTTATTACCAACATTTGCGACTGGAACACCTGCTACTGGCTTTGCCTTGGGAGATGAGCCAGAAGCTACATGTCCAACAGACTGGCAACTAACAAATGATGGAACGGAATTATATATAGCGGTTGCTCCATTTAACGATGCGGTAAACGATCCTTACATTATTACAGTAACAGCTGGTCAATTGTATCAAAGCTTTAGCCCACCAGTTGCGGTTTCTGCTTTAGAATTAAACAATGGAACAATTGGATTGATTGGATTAACAAATGCTGACTTTGCAGATGGTCCTGTTACCGTTACAATGACAGATCCTCAAAACGGAGAATGTGTAGGAACTTTAACCATTCCTGTATTTGATGTAGCTGTTGTGTGTCCATTGACAATAGAGGGTTGTACCGATCCTCTTGCATCAAATTTCGATCCCAATGCCAATTTCAATGCAGGTTGTGAGTATGGATGTGGTTCTTCGATTTCTGACAATGGTGGTACTGCTGGACCTTATGCTGTTAACTCAAATGATACAACGCTAATTTGTCCTGATTCTGATGACCAGTTTTTGTCTTTGGTTTTCACAGATTTTATCGTTCAAGACTTCTTTGGAAACGATGATTGTTTTGATGATTTACAAATATGGGAAGATTTGAATGGCAATTCTATGATTGATGAGGATGTAGATAGCCTGTTTGGTGGAGGTATAAACGATTTAACTACTGGTGGTTTTTGTGGTGATTCTATTGAGGAGTTACCAAATGGAGGAGTGTTTGTTGCATCTACTGCTGGAACCTGTATGGTATTGGTTTTCCAATCAAATGGGTTTACTCAAGAAGCTGGTTATGAAGCTGATATTCTTTGTCCTACTGCCGATCAAATAGGTTGTACCGATCCTGTAGCTGAAAACTTTGATGCCAATGCATTGGTTGACAATGCAAGTTGTGAATATATAGGTGGTTGTACCGATATTTTTGCCTCAAACTTTGATGCCAATGCTACATTAAATGATGGAAGTTGTACTTATGTTGAAGGATGTGGTGGTGCTACATTTGACAATGGAGGTATTGATGCAAATTATGCTGGTAACTCTGACGATACAACAGTATTATGTCCAGATGCTCCAGAAGAGTTCTTAGTACTTGTATTCTCTGAATTTGTCGTTGAAGATGGAAGTGCTTCTGGTTGTTGGGATGATCTTCAAATCTGGGAGGATACCAATGGCGATTCTGCTGTTGATACACTTGTCGATAGTCAATTTGATGGTGGTGTCTTTATGGACGACGTGACAGGTGGATTCTGCGGTAATTCTGTAGAAGATTTACCAAATGGTGGAACATTTATTGCTTCTACTGCTGGTAATTGTATGGTATTGATTTTCCAATCAGATGCGTTTGTTGCTCAAGCTGGATTCAATGCTGGTATTGGTTGTGCAACTGCTGACCAAGTTGGTTGTACTGATGCCATTGCTGAGAACTTTGATATGAATGCATTGTTTGACAACGGTACTTGTGAATATATAGAAGGATGTACTGATGAAACGGCTTTGAACTTTAACTCAGCAGCTACTTTGGACGATGGTTCTTGTATTGCTGCTTGTGGTAGTACTTTTGTTGACAATGGTGCTGCTGATGGAAATTATGAATTAAATTCAAATGATACTACGCTACTTTGTCCTAATAGTGCTGATGAAGCTCTGGTTGTTGAATTTGCTTCTTTTGTCGTAGAAGACGGAGGTGCTTCTGGTTGTTGGGATGATCTTCAAATCTGGACGGATTTAGATGGAAGTGAAACAATCACGGATGGTGATTTACAATTAGAAGGTCAAGATAATGTTACATTAGGTTTCTGTGGTGACGATATTTCTGCATTACCAAATGGTGGTACAGTAATCGCAGCACAAGCGGGTGCTTGTATGTTGTTTGTTTTCACATCTGACGCATCCGTTGCTCAAGCAGGTTGGGATGCAGCTGTAAACTGTGTACCAGAAAGTGAAATTGGATGTACAGATATGACTGCTGAAAACTTCTCTCCAGATGCTATTTTTGACAATGGTACTTGTGTATTTATTCCTGGTTGTACAGATGATACAGCTGTAAATTTTGATGCTGGTGCTACAGAAGACGATGGCTCTTGTTATTATACAATAGCTTGTGGTGGTACTTTCACAGATACAGGTGGTGCTGATGGAAACTACAGTAGTAATGAAAATATTACTTGGGTATTCTGTTCAGACAATGCTGATGAAGTAATCTTATTAGAATTCGCAGAATTTAATACCGAAGATGGTGACGATGTGTTTAGTGTTTTTGATGGAGATATTGTAAATGCAACAGGTGGATTGATTCTTGAATTAAGTGGAAATGGATTACCAGAAAGTGCAGTATTCTCTACAGGTCAATGTTTGAGTGTGCAGTTTGTTTCTGACGATGTTTTAACTGGTCCAGGATGGTCTATTACTGTTACTTGTACTGCTGATATTATTCCTGGTTGTACAGATGCTACTGCATTTAACTTTAATATGGACGCAAATGCTGACGATGGTAGCTGTATTGCTACTTGTGGTAGTGTTTATACAGATGGTCCTGGTAATTACGAATTAAATGCTGGTGGTGACACTACAGTGATTTGTCCTTCTTCTCCTGATTCTTTGTTATTAATTGCCTTTACTGAGTTTGTCGTAGAAGACGGAAGTGCTTCTGGCTGTTGGGATGATTTGCAAATCTGGACAGATATTGATGGAAGTGGAAGTATCAACGATGGTGATATCCAAGCAACCAGCGATTTATCTGATTCAGTTACTGGTGGTCTTTGTGGTAACTCTATAGCTGACTTACCTAATGGTGGTGATGTTGTTGCTGCTGCTCAAGGTGCTTGTATGTTGTTTGTTTTCACATCTGACGCATCCGTTGCTCAAGTAGGATGGGCTGCTGACGTTACTTGCATCTCGCCAGATGCTGCGGGTTGTACTGATCCTATTGCTGAAAACTTTAACCCAGATGCTACTATTGATAATGGATCTTGTGTCTTCATCGAAGGATGTACGAATACTTTTGCTGCCAACTTTGATGCAGCTGCTACGCTAGACGATGGTTCTTGTACTTTCGTAGCTGAATGTGGTGGTGCTTCATTTGACAATGGTGGTCCTGATGAAAATTATGCTTTAAATTCAAATGATACGGTATTTATTTGCCCTGATTCATTCTCTGAATTGGTAACGGTTTCATTTGTAGATTTTGTTGTAGAAGATGGAAGTGCTTCTGGTTGTTGGGATGATCTTCAAATTTGGGAAGACACCAATGGTGATTCTGTTATTGATACTTTAGCAGATAGTCAATTCGAAGGTGGTCAAGATACTGCTACTGGTGGTTTCTGTGGAGACGATATTACGGCATTGCCTAATGATGGTGTCTTTACAGCAAGTGCAAATGGCAACTGCTTGGCATTCATTTTACAATCTGATGGGTCTGTTGCGCAAGCTGGATGGTTTGCAACAATCGAGTGTGAGTCTGTCGCTTGTGAAGCTGCTGCGGGTACCATTTCTGGTATTCAAGCGGAATATAATACTGATGAATCATTGGTTGTATCTGTTACAGATAACAATGCGAGTGATGGTTATTTCCAAATCTTTGTAGTAACATTTGTAAATGCAGCTGGTAATGCAGAAATTGCATTCTTGAATCCATCTGGTGACTTTGGTCCTATTGAGGATTTAGGTTTGGCTCCTGATACCGATTATACTGTACACTCTTTGAACGCTACTGTAGAAACAGTTAACGTGATCTTAGGTCTTTGTCCTGCAGGTGATTGTGTGGGTGTTGAAGTAAATACACTTGTCGCTGGTTTGTCAGAAGAAGATTGTTATCAGTTGGGTGTTATAGGTGGTGTATTGCCTCCAGATAGCCCAGGTACTGGCGGTGCTGCTGCCATTTCTTTTGCGTTGGCTTTACCTGCTCCTAACTTTACAGTTGATACCCTTAATTATGAATGTAATGAAGAGGAAGGTATAACAAGTTTTACATATCAAATTTCTGGCGGTATTCCAACAGAATTCCCTAGTGAATCTTATACTGTTGTTGTTGGCGATGAAACATTCACTCCAGCGAGTGATACTGATGGAACTGCTTTTGTTAATATTATTATTTCAGGTCCTGATGCTCCTTTAACGCAAACAGTAACTGTTTCTGATGCTGTAAATGCTGCTGAAACGTTCGATTTTGAAATTGCAAGTTGTGTGAAACTATGTTCTGCTAATGCTGGAACAATTATGGGAGACGCATCTGTTTGTGCGACCGATAATGTGGTTGTTACAGGAAGTGATTTCTTAATGGATAGTCAATTTACTCAAACATACATAGCAGTACAAGCTGGAAACATTGTGGCAATTTCTGCTACGGGTGACTTCGGTGTATTACCTGCGGGTGCTTACTGTATTCACGGATTGAATTATGTAACTCTTGATTTTAATCCTGCTCCTGCTGTCGGTGACGCTGTTGAAGATATATTGGCTGCTGCTTGTTCTGCGGTTTCTGTATGTTTAGATGTAACAGTTGCTGCTTGTGATGCTTGTAGTGATTTTGTTATTACCGTAGTTGAAGAAGAATGTGATACAGACGCAAGTTCTTATGCTGTTTCTTATTTGTTCTCAGGTTCTCCTAATGGTGAATATAATTGGACATATACTTTAAGTGATGGAACAACTGCTTCAGGAATAGGAGCAAGTGTTGCAACTACTTTTGAAATCTTAACAGATGTTGATTTCTCTTTAACAGTTACAGAACCTAGTGGTACTTGTACTGCAACTTATAATGCGGAATTCGTAGCAGGTTGTGTGAAAGAATGTGATGCAGATGGTGGAACCATTACTGGTCCAATGACCGCTTGTATAGAAGACAACATTATCGTTGTTTCTGACGGAGCTTTCCAAGCCAATGATCAATTTACACAAACATACATTGCTGTTCAAGCTGGAAACATTGTAGCAATCGCTGCTGATGGTGATTTTGGAACTTTGGCTGCAGGTGATTACTGTTTACACGCATTAAACTATGTAACTCTTAACTTTGCTCCTGCTGTTGGTGACGATGTTGTTGTTGATGTTTTAGATGTTGTGTGTTCTGCGGTTTCTGAATGTTTTGCACTTACAGTTGCTCCTACTTGTGGTGATTGTGCTGGATTTGGAATTACAGTAATTTCAGAAGAATGTGATGATGACACCAATATATATACATTGCAATATGTATTCTCTGGTTCTATGAACAATGATTATTCGTATGAATATACACTAGGATCAAATACACCTATAACTGGAAGTAGTGCAGGTTCATTGGTTATACCATCTGTAGATGGTAGTCAATCGTTTGAATTAATAGTAACTGATCCAAATACAGGATGTACTGCTACTTACGAAACGGTATTACCAGCCAACTGTCCAAAATTATGTAGTGCAGAAGCGGGTATTGCTTCAGTAGGTAATACTGCTTACTGTACAGGTGAAACTGTTTCAGCTACTTCTACAGGTTTCCAAAATGCAGTTGATGTTGATGGTCCTTTGTTCCAAGAAGTAATTATTATTACAACTACTGACGGAATGGTTGTTGCTTTTGCTGACGTTGATGATGCTGGAAATGCTTCTTTTGACGGATTGGCTGAAGGTGATTACTGTGTGAATACTTTAAATTACTCAACTGTTGAAGTTGATGGAGGAAATCCATTGGTTGTTGGTGGTATTTTAGGAGATGTATTATTGATAGGAAGTTGCTTAGATGTTGATGTTGATCAATGTGTTGCATTCTCTATTGGTGGTACTGCTACTTTAGCCATTACTGCTAATCCTGCAGACTTAACTGTTTGTACTGGTGAATCAGTTACTTTAACAGCTTCTGGTGGATCTGATTATGTTTGGTCTGGTCCAGAATCTGATGGAGCAATGACAGAAAGTATTACTGTTACAACTGCTGGTACTTATACCGTATCTAGTGGCGATTGCGCTGCTTCTGCTTCAGTAACTGTTGTTGTTAACCCAATCCCATCTGCTGAAATCACAGGTGCGGCTGATATTTGTTCAGGTGGTTCGGTTACACTTACGGCACCTGGTGCTGCTGGTGTTACTTATACTTGGTCAGCTTCTGCTGGCAACTTGAGTAGTACTGATGGTGCAACCACTGATTATTCTATGGGAATGCCTGGTACTTATGTTATTACACTTACGGCAGATGCAAATGGTTGTACTGCTAGTACAACAGCTTCTATTACTGTAAATGAAAACCCAACAGTAGATATTACAGGTGCAGCTGATATTTGTGCAAATGGCTCTGTAGCCTTAACTGCTTCAAGTACTGCTGCTGGTGCAACTTATAGCTGGT
>ENA-ORXT01003842-ORXT01003842.1-marine-metagenome-genome-assembly--contig:-NODE-3842-length-16067-cov-20.343902_pt1 | contig 16067 bp, 12 predicted proteins | sample MGYA00237868_ERZ511482 | MGnify/ENA metagenome assembly ERZ511482 | reverse complement strand
GTTCGTGACGATCGAAGCATCCGACGTCGGCTTCTCCACCGATGACGAATGTGGAACCTGGACCAAGGTGAGTTGAGTCCGGCGTTGCGCGCCAGACTGGGGCCATGAGTGTCGTCAAGATCAATGCCATCACCATTCCCGAGGGCATGGGCCCGCAGCTCGAAGGCCGTTTCGCCGGCCGAGCCAGGATGGTCGAGGCCTTCGACGGCTTCGAGGACTTCCAGCTGCTGCGTCCGGTCGCCGGCCAGGAGAGCGGTGAGAATCGCTACTTCGTCTACACCCGTTGGGAAACCGAGGCACACTTTCAAGCGTGGATGGACAGCCAGGACTTCAGTAAGGGACACGGCACCGGCCAGGCCGACGGCAACACCGACGCCGACGGTGAGCAGGCTCGCAAACCCGTCGCCCAGGGTGCTGAGTTGATGGCGTTCGACGTTGTCGAGCACGTGGTCAAGGGCGCCTGACAGCGCACGCATCACGCGTGTCTTCGAGGTGTGTGAAGCATCACTTTCACGTCAGCGGTGACGAATTCGCCTAGAGTCGCTGGTGCGCCACATTGTGTGGTGTCACTCGCGCAGAAAGCAGGCACTCATGCCGTCACTGTTTCCGCATCGCATCACCAAGACCAGTCGAGCGCGCCGATGGGGTCGGTTACTGCTGGCAGCGACGGCCGTCGCCTCGCTCGGGGCAACGATTGCGCCTCCCACCGCCAACGCACTCGCTGCTTGGCAGATCACGGTGACACGTATCGATCCGACGCCGCAAGCCTCCGGCACCCAGATGCTGTTCCGCGTGCAGATCCAGTGTTCGGCCGTCGACGAAGCCGTGTGCACCGATTCTGAGATCACCTTTGCCGAACAAGGCCTCACGACCTTCACATTGCCGGCGCCGTTGCACCCGACCGTCGAAGGCTTTTCGCTCGTCGGCACCGATTGGGTGATCGACCTTCAGGACGCGATTGCCGCAGGTTCATCGATCGAGTTCGACATCCGGGCGACGAGCCCCAATCACGTCACTCCCGACGGCGAGACGTTCACGATCGATGCGACCATCGATTCGAGCAACACCGAACCCGAGTCGGACAGCGACACCGGCGCCTGGTCGGCGAGCGGGGATCTCGGTATCGAGAAATACCTTCAGTTCGGACCCGACACCGACGCAATCGTCGACACGCCGGTCCGCTACGAGATCTACCCCTGTGACCCGGCGTGGGTCAACAGCAATGAACCAGGACACCTGTACGTCGAGAACGCCACCATCATCGACACTCTTCCGGCCGGCGTGACCTTCGTCAGCGCCTCGCCCGGCGGCACCTACGACGGCGCCACCAACGCCGTCACCTTCGCTCTCCCTGGAATTCTCGACAACGAAGACTGTGCATTCGTTGGTCCGAGCAGCATCTGGATCGAGGTCATCTTTCCATCGACCGTCTTCGGTGCGGCGGCGGTTCCTCCGCTGCTCGAGGCGACCAACGAGGTCACCATCACCGCCAATCCCGTCGGCGAACCGGACACGACCCTGACCGACACGGACATCTTGCTCCACGGCTTCGGTCTGCCCAACCCGGTCGGTACCCATACCAAGTCAGCGAACACGCCGTACTCCGGAACGGTCGATCAGACCTTCGAAGACGACGCAGCGACCTTCATTGTCGACGTACGCACCAGCGCTTCGAGCACCGCCCAGTTCGCGTGGCGCATCACCGATCCAATGCCCTGCCTCGACAACACCCCCAACGTGACGAGCCAATACGAATCGAACGACTTCGACGGCGTCAGTGGGCCGGTATGCGCCAATCCGGCGTTTCAACCCGATGAACGCATCGACCTGCGGATCGACCCGCAGTATCTGAACATCCCCGACTTCGCGACGTACCTCGCCAGCCATCCGACCATCCCGCTGCAGTACCGGTTGACCGATGGCACGACCGGATCGGTCGACGTGCCCTACAGCGGTCCGGGATTCGGCAACAATCAGTTCTACTCGATCTCGTGGGCCGACTTCTCGGCGGCCACCGGCATCGCCGGCGCCCTTGGACTCAGCGACCTGTACTGGGACTCGCGCGACGCCGACATCGAGTCGGCCGTCACCGGAGTCGACGGCCGCATCGCTGCTGCGCTCGTCATGGTCGGCACCGTCGCAGCCGACACTCCCGCCTACCCGATGCTCGATCAGTACCGCGTCCGCAACTTCGGCCACTGGAACATCTACTTCGATGGCGACGACCAATACATCGGTTCCATCCAAGATGACGTGATCATCGTCGATCGCACCGTGGTGCTCGAGCCGTCCAAGCGCTTTTCGTCGAATGGGCTGGTCACACTCGATGTGACGCCCCGTGGCGGTCCGTTCCGCCCCGGCGAATCATTGATCGTCGCCGACCTCCTTCCGTTGGGGTACACCTTCGAGCAGTGGTCGCAGCTGATCGCCCCCTACAGTCCCGACGGCACCCTGAGCTGGTTGCCAGGTGGCATCTCCAACGACACCGGCCTTCCGGCACTCGACTCGGTGAGTCTGCTCAGCCTGATGACACTCGAAGTCATCGACGACTACCAGGGCACGGGGCGCCAGCTCATCCGAGCCACGTTCCCCGAGCCGCCCACCGGCTGGGACGACCTGCCTGCACGGCAATTCCGGGTCTCGTTCAGGGTGAACCCGAGCCCCGCGTCGCTGTCCGCCACGAACTCGTTCAACGTGTATCCGACCGATCCGGTCACGGCGGCGACGCTTCGATGCCAACGTACGCGCTTGTCGGCGCCGACAGCAGCGGGCTCCGCCGATCCGGACGATCTCGACAACGACGGCCTCACCCAGGGCGACGCACTGTGCAGCGACTCCGCCCAGGTGACGCCGCCGTCGAACATCGTCAACATCGCCTCGAACAAGGCAGTGCAGGGCGACCTCGACCCCGACCTCCAACCCTTCCCCGCCATCGGCGCAATCACCGAACTCGGCGGCCAAGCGACGTTTCAGATCAACATGATCAACGTCGGCGGTATCGCTCTGACCGATCTCGTCATCTACGACGTGCTTCCGTTCGTCGGCGACACCGGTCTCAGCGAGACTCAGGTCGGTACCCCGCGCGGCAGTGCATTCGACGCCGACTTCGTCGGCATCGACCCCTCGACGGTCCCCGTCGGTGCCGTGATCGAGTATTCGACCAGCAGCAACCCATGTCGCAACGAACTCACCACCGGAGCCACGCCGTTCCCCGCTCCATGTGACGCCGGCACCTTCTCGACGACCCTGCCGGCGAACCCTGCCACGGTGAACTCGTTGCGGATCACGTTCCCCGGCGGCGACCTCGCAGTCCTCGACCCTGCCGAGGGATTCGGCATCGAGTACGACGTCAGCTACCCCGCCGGCACTGTGCCCGGGGAGGTCGCCTGGAACAGCTTCGCTTATGCAGCGAACCGCACCGATGACGGCACTGCGATTCTGCCAGCAGAGCCGCCGAAGGTCGGCATTGCCATCCCGCAGATCGACCTGTCGGTCGACAAGTCCGTGTCACCGACTCTCGTGTTGGTCGGTACTCCGGTCACGTACACCGTCGTCATCGACCATGACGGCTCAGTCACCCCCGACGGCGTCTACACGCTGCCGGCCTCGACTGCAACCAACGTTGTCCTCGTCGACAATGCGGTGGCCCAAGGTCTGGTGGTGGTGCCAGGAAGTTCGTCGATCTTCGAGACCACCAGCTTCGACCCGAGCGGCGCCTCCTTCGACGAGGCGACCGGAGAGATCACGATCGACCAGATCGGACCGAACGACACCTACACCCTCACCTATCAGGCCTTCCTCACAACAGAGGGAACCATCGACAATGTCGTGCAGATCACTGCGGCCGACCAGGTCGACATCGACTCGACGCCCGGCAACGATGTCGCCGACGAGGACGATCAGGACACTGCGAGTGCATCCTGGGTCGAACCCGGCATCGACCTTCAGAAGTTGGTCGAAGACGAGACCGGCAGCGGAAACTTCATCGAAGCCGACGCGTCGGACGGGCTCACCGGAACCTCCGTGCTCGGGTCACCGGTGCCGTACCGGTTCGTGATCACCAACACGGGCAACATCGCCCTCAACAACGTGACGCTCAGCGACGACCTCACCGGATTCTTGTGCGACCAGAACATTGGTTCACTCGGCGTTGCCGAAACGGTCACCGTCGACTGTGTGTGGACATTCGGTTATGGCTCGCCAGGCGACTACCTGAACACCGCTTCAGTCACGGGTGATCCTGCGATCAACGGCGCTGAGCCCGTCACCGACACCGACACCGCCAACGTCACGGTGATCCCAACCGTCGACCTCGCCCTCGCGAAAGCAGTCGACGCCGACGGCGATGGCGTCTTCAATGCGAGCGAGCAGGCCACCGTCGGCGTTCCGTTCGAATACCGGATCACCGTGACGAATGAAACGCCCAACTTCACTGCCACAGGCGTCGTGGTCACCGACCTCCTCCCAGCAGGCGTCTCCGCCACCGCCGGTATGACCTCCGGAACCGGAGGCGCAACGGGCGGCACCTTCGACGCCGCGACGAGCGTCTGGACGGTGGGAGACCTGCCGGGCGGCGCAACCGCCACGGTGCTCATCACATCGATCATCAACGACCTCGCACTCCTCGAATCCGGCACCGGCATCAATACCGCCGAAATCACCGCTCAGAACGAACCCGACGTCGACTCGACACCGGGCAATGGTGAGCCGGACGAAGATGACATCGCCACCGCCGCGGTGACAGCCGTCGACCCTCCGACCACGACCACGACCACGACCACGACCACGACCACGACCACGACCACGACCACGATCGCAGCCACCACCACGACCGTGCCGGTCGCCCCGACCTCGACGATCGAGCCGATTCCCACGACTACCGTGACGCTCCCGCCGAACACGCTGCAGCCAACGGCAACCGATCCATCCCCGGGACCTCCCAGCACGGTCGACCTCACTGTCGTCCTGCCGGCTACCGGTCGCAGCCCGTGGAACACCTTCAGCATCGGCATTGCCATGGCGTTGCTCGGCGCAGCGACTTGGTTCTCGGCCCGTCGTCGGGGCACCGCCTGACCCAGGACTCGACGGCCCTCTCACCCCACTGACAACCGATCAGCCGCCCGCTATCCTCCGTTATCCGTGGCATTGATCGTTCAGAAATACGGCGGCACGTCCGTTGCCGATCCCGATCGCATCAAAGCCGTTGCCGACAACGTCGCGATCACGAAGCGGCGCGGCGACGATGTGATCGTGGTCGTCTCGGCAATGGGCAAGGCGACCGACAACCTGATCGGTCTCGCCGACCAGGTGTCCAAGCACCAGGCCGGGCGCGAGATGGACATGCTGCTCACCACCGGTGAGCGCCAGACCGCAGCCCTGCTCACCATGGCCCTGCACGACCGCGGCATCGACGCCATCAGCTACACGGGCAGCCAGGTCGGCATCATCACCGACACCGCCCACCGCAAAGCCAAGATCGTGGAGGTCAAGGGTGACCGTGTGCGCGCTGCGATCGGCGAAGGCAAGGTCGCGGTCATCGCCGGATTCCAGGGAGTGAGCACCGCCAAGGAAATCACCACGATGGGTCGCGGCGCATCGGACCTCACCGCATCCGCACTCGCTCAGGCCATGGGTGCCGACGCGTGCGAGATCTACACCGACGTGACTGGTGTGTTCACAGCAGATCCGCGCATCGTGCCTCAGGCGCGCAAGCTCGCCAAAGTCCACTTCGACGAGATGCTCGAAATGGCGGGTGCCGGGTCCAAGGTGCTGGCGATGCGGTCCGTCGAGTTCGCCCGCAATCATGATGTCCCCCTCCATGTGCGTTCTGCCTTCACCTGGGAGCAGGGCACGCTGGTCAGTAACGAGGAGCCCTCCGTGGAAGATCCCATCATCTCCGGTGTCGTCACCGACATGACCGAAGCCAAGGTCACCGTGCTGGGTGTGCCCGATCGGCCCGGTATCTCCGCGGCGCTGTTCGAGCCGCTCGCAGATGCCAACGTCAATGTCGACATGATCGTGCAGAACACCTCGACCGAGGGCACCACCGACATCAGCTTCACGATGCCGATGGCCGACCTTCGTCAAGCCGAGACCATCGTGCAGCAGATCGCCACCGAAATCGGCGCGACAAACGTGACCCATGACGACGACATCGCGAAGGTGTCGCTGGTCGGCGCCGGCATGAAGTCGTCACCGGGCATCGCCGCGAAGATGTTCCGCGTGCTCGCCGACGAGGACGTCAACATCCAGATGATCTCGACATCGACCATCCGCGTCTCGATCATCATCCCGTCGGCGGACATGGAACGGGCAGCCATTGCCTTGCACACCGCTTTCGGTCTGGACTCGGGCGCCGACTACAGCGCACCGCTCCCCGACCGCAAGTAGCGGGGCCCGATGTCAGTCCGTGCCGAGGCTGCCACCGAAGATCTGCCAAGCCAGGACTGACTTCGCCACGAGGCTGAGGACCAGATAGGTCTTTTCGCCGAACACGTAGCTCGACCACTTGCCCACCCTGCGGTACTGCAACCACTGATTGAGCCCGAAGCTGAAGAAGAACAGGCCCTGGGCGAAGATGATCCCGTAGACGAATCCGGGCACCTCGTCTGCGGTGACCGTGTTGTACGCGATACCGGCCCACGGCGCCAACCCGGCAAGCGTACCGAACCAGAACGGCAACATCGTCGTCTCGGTCCGCCCCGGAGGATTGAACTTCTCCTGGAGCCAGCCGAACAAGATCATCGACACGTTCGCACCGATGATCGCGAACACCGCGGTGATCTCGGTGATGCCCGAGTACGACGCGATGAGGATCACCATCAACGTCGCGCTGCAGGAGTACTCGACCCAACGGAACCGATTGATGCCGCGGCGAAGATCGGACTCGTATGGCCCTCGTGCAACGGTCGCTGTCAGGAGATGGTCGATCGCTGCGAGGCCGAGGAACACCGCGATGGCAAGGCCGATCCGCAGGTCGAAGATGCCCTCGCCCTGTGGCACTCGCGTGCCGGGTGGGCCTTCCGGCGCAGCGCTGGTGAACGTGATCGCGAAGTCGCTCGCCAGCACTGCGATCAGCACTGCCTGCGCGGCGTGCAGGATCGTGAGCCCGATGTTCCATTTGCGTAGGTTGGCGAACTGCTCGGTGGAGATGTCGATCACGCTTCGATCTTCCCCCGGTTCGCGTCGAACCAAACGACCGAGCTGCCAGAACGCTGCACCCTCACGCCGACGCCGACTGGTCAGTCACGTTGGTGCCTGTCCCCGATGTGACCAGTCACGATGGTGCCTGTCCCCGATGTGACTGGCGGGTCAGCGGATGGTGGCGACAATCCAGTAGTGGGCACGGTTGATGCCCTCGAAGGTCTCCGTCACCGCTCCACGCCCGGTGATCTTCGACTTCGGGTTGCGCCAGACCTCGACCCTGCTGAACTGTGCTGCAAGCGGAGCGATGATCTGGTCGGGCGACAAGCGGTTGGCCTGCCAACCGATACGGGCCGCTGTGCGCCGGCGCGACAACCAGGTACCGAACTTCGGCACACGGAACAACGCCCGCACCACCATGCTCATCGGGAGCAGCACCGCATCGCCGCGACTGCGAGTTCGATAGTTCAGCACGACGCGGCCGCCGGGCTTGGTGACGCGCACGGCCTCGGCGGTCAGTTCGAGAGCGTCGTCGGGATCGCAATGCTGAAACGTGATGTAGCTGAACGCGATGTCCGTCGAGTTCGGGGGAAGATCGAGGATCTTGCCGTCCGCCACATGGCTCGTGCGGAGCCGATCGACCTTGCCGAATCTGCCGACCGTTTCGAAGCAGCGCTCGAGAAAGCCTGCATCCAGATCGCACGCGATGACGTCACGGAACTCCCGGGTGAAGGCACAGGTCATCCGACCGATACCGCAGCCGATCTCGACGATCGACTGGGTCTCGGTGTCAGGAACACGCAGACCGAACACCGTGAGGTACGAACCGACCTCGGCGTCACCGGTGGCAACGAACTCTTCCAGAGTGAGGTCGTTACCCTTTTCGTTGTTGAACACCCAGCCGGTCCGCCGTACCACCTCGTCGCCGCTCGATTGCTGCTCGGAGACCATGCCCGCGGCCTTCCACGGGACGAGTTGGGAACGGCGCGCCATCAGGTGATTGTGTCAGACCGACTGCACTTCGCCCACCTCGCCCAGTATCCCGACGCGCCGTCCCATCTCCCCTGCCATCCTCCGTTCCACCCTCCTGCCCACGCCCTGCCCACGCCCTGCCACCCTTCTGCCCACCCCTGCCACCCTCCTGCCCACGCCCTGCCACCCTCCTGCCCACCCCTGCCACCTGCAAGTGGAAACCGGGCGGGGGCAGTACCGGCAGCCTCCGTTAGTGTTTTCGACATGCGAATCGGAGTCGTCGGAGCAACCGGACAAGTGGGTGGCGTCATGCGCCGCCTCCTCGAAGAACGTGATTTTCCCGTCACCGAGATGCGGTACTTCGCATCCGCCCGCTCAGCCGGGACGACGCTGCCGTGGAAGGGCACCGACATCGTCGTCGAGGACGCAGAGACCGCGAACCCGAGCGGGCTCGACATCGCCCTCTTCTCCGCCGGCGCCACGTCGTCACGGGCCTACGCCGACAAGTTCGTCGCGGCCGGCGCCGTCGTCATCGACAACTCCTCGGCCTTCCGCATGGACCCGGACGTCCCGTTGGTCGTCGCCGAGGTCAATGGTGACCTCGCACAGCACCCGCCCAAGGGCATCATCGCCAACCCGAACTGCACGACGATGGCGTTCATGCCGGTCATCAAGCCGCTCCACGACGAAGCCGGTCTCACTCGGCTCATCTGCGCCACCTATCAGGCCACGTCGGGTTCGGGCCTCTCCGGCGTCGACGAACTCGCCAAGCAGGTCGCCGAAGTCGGAGGAAACGGCCCCGCACTCACCCACGACGGCGATGCCGTTGCATTCTCCCCGCCCGAGAAGTTCGCACGCCCCATCGCGTTCAACGCCGTGCCGATGTGCGGCTCGGTCGTCGACGACGGTTCGTTCGAGACCGACGAGGAACAGAAGCTGCGCAAGGAGTCCCGCAAGATCCTCGGGGTCCCCGAGCTGTTGGTCTCCGGGACGTGCGTCCGCGTGCCTGTCTTCACCGGCCACTCACTGTCGATCAACGCCGAGTTCGCGAATCCGCTGTCCGTCGAGCGTGCCCGCGAACTGCTCGCGGATGCCCCCGGTGTCGAGCTCAGCGACATTCCGACGCCGCTGCAGGCAGCCGGCAAGGACCCGAGCTACGTGGGTCGGATCCGCGCCGACGAGGGGGCTCCCGCCGGCCGCGGTCTGGCGCTGTTCGTGAGCAACGACAACCTGCGCAAAGGCGCCGCGCTCAATGCCATTCAGATCGCTGAGTTGTTGATCTGATCCTGTTCGATCTCGATCAGCCGATTCGGGGTCAACAGCGGCATGGAAGCGCTGCACACTTCGGGCAGCCAGCAGCAAATCGTTGCACGGCTGCCGTGAGATCGACGCCTTGCTGATTCGCCAGTGTCGCGACCCAGGCGATCACGTCGCCGAACTCGTGCACCTGCTGCTCCGTGGTGCCCTTGCGGACGGCTTGGGCCAGTTCGCCGACCTCCTCGGCCAGCCACGCAACCGTTGCCGACACGCCACGTTCACGGTCGCGCTCGCCGTAGGTTCGCTCGATCACGTCTTGCAACTGGGCCAGGTCCATGGCCCGGACGGTACTTCGTCCCACCAGAGACGAGCACGGCCTCGATCCAGCGCCCATCCACCCGGCCAGCATCGCTGCGTACTCGTCGACGGATGTCAGCCTGTCTGGGTTCGGCCCCGCAGAACTCGTCGCAGTGCTCGTCACGGTGAAAGAGGTACCTACACTTCCGCGATGGCAGTGCGTGTCCCAGCCGAACTGATGGAGACCGATCCTGCTGTGCTCGCCGAAGCCGCCGGGCTGTCCCACGTCGTCGAGGGCGAGAGCGGAGTCGGGCGAACGGGGATTGATGGCGGATTCCGGTATCACGACGCCGGAGGGGCCCAGGTCGACGCCGTCACCGCCGAGCGAATCGATGCCCTCGCCATCCCGCCGGCGTGGACCGATGTCTGGATCTCACCTGTGGCGGACGGGCATCTGCAGGCGACCGGCTACGACGACGCCGGCCGCAAGCAGTACCGGTATCACGCCGACTTCCGCGCCTTCGCCGAGCAACGCAAGTTCGACCGGTTGAAATACTTCGCCCGCGCCCTCGTGCCGATCCGAAAGGCGGTGTCGGCCGGCCTGGAACGACCGGTCGGCGACCGGGAGCGCGCCGTTGCTGCCGCGGTCCGGCTCATCGACGAGCACCTCCTGCGGGTCGGTAACCCGAAGTCCGCCGAGCAGGGCCATTTCGGGGCGACCACGCTGACGGTCGACCACATCGACGACCGCGGACACGTACAGTTGGACTACACGGCGAAGAACGGCAAGGAGCGCTCCATCACGATCGTCGATGACGACCTCGGAGACATCCTCGTCGAGCTCGCAGCGGAGGCCGACAACGAGCTGTTCTGGTTCGGTGACGAAGAGCACGGTTTGCGTCGTGCGACGGCGCAGGACATCAACCGCTTCATCGTCGAGCAGGCCGGCCCCGCGTTCAGCGCACGCGACTTCCGGACGTGGGGTGGGAGCCGGATCGCCCTCGAGTCACGTGCCGATGGCGACGGGCTCATCGAGGCCGTCGACGAAGCGGCCGAACAGCTGGGCAACACCCGTACGGTCGCCCGCAACTCTTATGTCCACCCGACGATCCTGAGCGCCGACCAACGCCGAATCGACGTTGCCTGGAGCCGGTCGCGTTCGTCCGAGTGGTTCGATCGTTCCGAGAGTGCGCTGAGCAAGCTGCTCGCCGAACCAAGGCCATGAAGCAGGCCGCAGGCGCCAGCCTGATGGGCGTATAGGAGGAGCGGTTTGCTCGGGGTGACGTTCAGGGCGCTTCGATCGACGGAACCGTCGACAGACACAACGCCGTCTGGGTCGACGTGGTCTCGCTCACCGAAGATCCGCTGTCGTCGGTGACCGTGATGGTGACCTCGACGGTCCCGACGGCCCCCAGTTCGACCTCACCGATGTAGGGCCCGTCACCACTCAGCCCGAACGTTCCCGCCGGCGTCGTGGCCGTCAGCGAAGCAATGTCGTCGTCGACATCGCTCGCAACGACCAGCAGGGTCGCCGGTTCGCCGGCGCAGACCGGGTCCTCGATGGTGATCCGGCCGATCGACGGTGCAAGGTTCGCCACCGTCGTTGTGCTGGTGGTCGTCGTACTGGTCGTGCTCGGCAACGGAGAGGTGGTGGTGGTTGTGGGGGAAGTGAGAGTGGAAGTGGTGGTGGCCTCGATCAGAACGACGCCGAGCGTCGATGACGTCACCGAGTCGACGGGCGGGGAATCGTCTGCCGGGGCGCTGGTTGACGGGACCGTGTCCACGGGAAGTTGTGCACCGTTCGACGTGGGGCCGGCCCCGGTCGTCGGGGTGAGCGCAGGCACGGTCGATGGGGGGTCCGTCGCTCCGATCGCAACGGCGGTGCCGCTCGATGCTGCGGGCGGACCCGACACGACGACGTCTGGCGAGGACGCTCGGCCGCCGACGATCAGTGCCCCGGTGACGATCAGCAGCACGACGGCCGCCACTGCGAGGGCCGGTGATGCAATTCGCTTCCAGGGAGGGGCGATGCGCGGTGCACCTCGGGGTGTCGGAAACCCGTCGTGTCTCCAACCCCAGTCGTCCAATCCGTGGTCGGGCCTGGTCAACGACGTCGCCGATGTGCTCGCTGATGCCGATGCCGATGACGCCGTTTCCATGGCGATCACCGTTCGCGCCCTCAGGGCGAGTGGCACGGCGGCCAGCGGGAGCAGGGAGAAGCGGAGCTGGGAGCGCGTCTCGTCGTCGCGGAGCTCGCCACACGCGTCGCATCCGTTGGCGTGGCGAGTCAGGCGGGATCGCAGGTCCAGGGTGAACTGGCCGTCCCAGCCGTCGAGCAAGCCGGCGAGGTCGACACACCGACCCGACCCCGTCCGAGCGAGCACGAGCGCACCGACGGCGGCACCGACCCGGTCGCGTAACCGGCTCTGCAAGACGTGGAGGTGGCTGGGGGTTACGCCGAGCGAATCTGCGAGGTCATTCCCTTCCAGTCCGTGCCGGTACTCGAGCTCGAGTAGTTCGAGGTCCCGTGGCTGGAGGGATCCGGCGGCGTCCCAGAGGAGTTCGGCATGCTCTGCGGCAATGAGGTCTGCAGCGAGATCGACGGACTCATCAGCCATGTCGTCCATCTCCCCTGGCGCCATCCGGGTGCGAATCCTTGCGGCGTCGACGATCTGACGTTGGGCGATCGCGAACAACCACGCCCGGAGTCGCTCGGGATTGCGGAGGCCGTCGATCTTCTCGATCGCCCGGACGAAGACGTTCTGCGTGGCGTCCGCCGCTTGCTCGGCATTGCGGAGTCGAGACAGGCAGAACGAGTAGATCCCCTGTCCGTACCGATCGAACATCTCGCCGAACGCGGCGGTGTCGCCGGCTTGCGCCGCCGACACCAGCACGGCGTCGTCTCGACCAGTCATCCGGCCGACTGTAGGGGACGTCGAGACCGCCTCTGGCCGAGTTCTCAGACCCGGCGAGTTGCACGGGCGGCTCGGGCAGCGACCATGGCGGAGCATGCGAGGACGGAGAGCAGCAGCGTGCTCCCGACGATCCGCCACGCTGCGCCCGACGATCCGCTCGTTGCGTCGGCCGCCTGCGGTGACGTCTGCTCGAATCGGGCCGCTCCAGCTGCGCCCGACAGTGCGTCCTCGGCAGTGGTGATCGGCGTGGAGACGATCGGCGAGTTCGCGACGGGCGCCGGTTCCTCGAGTGCCGACTCCGGTGCACGCACGGGCTCGACAGGCGAGTTCGGTGCGGCTGCGGGGTCAGCGGCGGGCGGCGCGGCAGGCGTGGGCGGCGCGGCAGGCGTCGGCGGATTCACCGGCGTGGGCGGATCGGCCGGCGTGGGCGGATCGGCCGGGGTCGGCGGATCGGCCGGGGTCGGCGGATCGGCTGGGGTGGGCGGATCGGTCGGAGTCGGCACGGGGATCGGACACGCCAGGTCGTCGGTCCCGAAGTTGTTCAGCTTGTGTCCCGGCAGATCCTCGACCGCTGCGGCGTAGTACGACGCATCGTCATCGGGGATGGTGATGATCTCGGTCTCCGTGGCTCCTGCGGCGACCGTGACATCGATCTGCAGCCCCTCGTTGTCGAGGATGCGTGCGACTGCGGTGTCGGCACCAGCATTGGTGAAGGCATAGGTCGAGGTCCGCGCAGTGCAGTCGACGGTGACGTCGAGCGACAGGTCGGTGGCGAGGCAGTCGACGGTGAGCCAGTCGCTGAACATCGGTTCGTGGTTAACCCGAAAATCGATGTCCGCCGACGAGTTCTCGGCCAGCGTGAGTGTCCACGCTGCGGCTCCTCCGGCGACAGCCGCCTTCGACCCGACCGACTCGCCGTCGACGATCAGTTCGACCAGGATGCTCTCCGTGGACTTGTTCACCACGTAGGGGGTCTGCTCCCCCTTGGCGCACATGATGCCCGTGCCGTGTAGTAGCTCCGACTTCGGGGGCGGCGGGCCCCAATCGATCAGATCGTTGACGTCGATGATGCCGGGGTCGACCGGCTCGACCGAGATCGGTCCGTCGGGTCCGGAGTCGGGGTCGGCCGCTGCAGCGGGTGATCCTGCAGCGAAGACCAGGGCGGCGGCGGCGATGGTGATGCCGGCGAGTGCTCGGATCGAGCGATGTGTGTTGTGGGTGGTGGACATGGGGTGCTCCTCTGTGTTGGTTGGACACAGAGGAGACGGACCTGCGGCGCCGGGCTTACACCCCACCCGCCGTTTCTTTGAGATTCGTGCCGGGACGCGACGAAGCCCTGGTCAGAGACGGACTCTGCCAGGGCTTCGTGGTCGGGGTGCTGCACCACTACTCGAACCGTGAACCACTGATTGAGACTTTGCTGAAACTGACGAAGCTTCCGCAGAGAAAACGTCCCGATCAGCGGTCGGCTCGACCGTTGAAGCTGATTCGCCAGCCAACCTCAGTTGAAGAGGCATCGATCATCGCCGACTATCTATCAGGACAGACCATCCGCTCAATTGGAACTTCAACCGGCTTCCACCGCGAGACGGTCGCTGCCGTGCTTCACCGAGCTGAGATCCCAACCCGCTATCACCAACACACATCAGTCGACCTTGATCGAGCTGCCGAACTGATCGCCGCTGGCATGACCGTCACCGACACTGCAGCCGCGCTCGGCATCGGGCGGACCACCCTGGTCAAAGCCCGCCGCGAGGCTCAGTCCTCCTGAGACTTCTGCTCTTCATCTCGGATCTTGCATGCTATTTCCAGCAGTACTCGAGCCAGCTGCTGTAGGTCTGGATCATCGCGCAGTACGCCGTGAACAACGATCTCGTCGGTACCGCCATGCATGGACTTCACGCATGTCTTGCTCTCCGGCAGCATCACGCCACCGTTGGGTAGCCGATAGCCACCCTTCGGCAGACATCGACCGAGACTTCGACGTTGCTGACGTTTCTTGTTTTTTGCCATGTCTGGTCCTTTCTCCGGCCCACGGGACGCAGGTAACGGATCAGGAAGGTGGAGTTACACGAGGGAGTGAACGCGACGCTTCAACCAGCTGATCGGCGACGGCGAGAACCTCATCAGCGAGATACCGCTGTGGGCGATCAGGAGTGGTGCCGCCGATGGCTTGGATTCCATCGGTCGCCGTGAACGTGATCGCATGAGCGACTCCGTTTCTTGCCTCCACCGCAGCCGTACCGACATCTCGGCACCACGTCACCAGATCCGCTCGTCCATGCTGATCCGCCACGGCTTCCAGCTGCTTCACGGTGGAACCAAGTGTTCCGTGAAACGGATCATTGCTCAGCTTCCCGTGGAGGAACCCAATCGCATCGCGGACACCGTGATGCAAGCGAGCAGCCGCCCAGTTCACACGACCAAGAGGCTCGAGCAACGTCTGGTCGCAGGGCATCTGTTCGCTTGGTCGAGTTACGTTCTTCATGCAGCTATTGTCACACGAGTAATCCAACAGAGATGAACAAGCTCCCGCATCACCGTTGATAATTTCATCTGACTGCTCCATACTGCGCTACAAATGACCAACAGCCCCGATCGAGCAGATTTCGACCCCATTGCCTTCGCTTCAGATGATACGATGCGTTCAGCTTTTACCCGATCCTTATTCCTTCAGGACGACCAAGGTTCGATAGCTGAACCCCGATCTGTACCCAGATGCATTTATCAGTTTTGGGACACCGAGCAGATTCCAGAAGACGTTCAGCAGTGTATTTCTACTTGGCAAGCGCTCGAATCTATCGGTTTCGAATACCGGTTGTTCAGCAATGAGACGGCCCGGAACTTCATCTCAAAGAATTTTGGATCGCGACACATCACCGCGTTCGACAATTGTACTCACCCCGCCATGAGCAGCGACTACTTCAGGCTCTGTTTGCTCGCCATCAAAGGTGGTTTCTACATTGATGCTGATGACATCTATGGCGGGATCGACCTGGAATCTCTAGTCGACGGAGGGCTGCTTGTACTCAGTCCATTATGCTTCGATCTCGCAGAGGAGGAGATGACCCCCGCATTCGAGGCAGCTCCTGATGAGCAACGAGCGGGGCAACGCATCTTCTATGTAAACAACAATCCGCTTGTTTCACCGCCCAATCATCCGTTGATCTTGATGGCACTAGAGCAAGCAACCGAAAATCTGTTGGTGACGCCAGCGAGTCGAGATATTCAGTCCCTCACTGGCCCCGGAAATTTGACATACTGCCTTGTGCTGCATTGCCTGCAACTTCAGCATAAGGAAAACGATCGTGATTTTAGGGTTCTGAAGCGCCCTGACGATCTTGCCCGAAGTCAGTGGGCGTTGAAGTACCGAAGCGATTTGCGAAATTGGCGCACATGGAAAGACGATGCGTAGGCGCTTGCTCCTGCTGCGAGGGCGGGCTGCATGAATGTTGCCTCTTTAGCGCCCGACTTCTCGCGATT
>ENA-ORXT01003840-ORXT01003840.1-marine-metagenome-genome-assembly--contig:-NODE-3840-length-16071-cov-33.163374_pt1 | contig 16071 bp, 11 predicted proteins | sample MGYA00237868_ERZ511482 | MGnify/ENA metagenome assembly ERZ511482 | reverse complement strand
AAAGATACAATTGCCGCAGGTGACGGCCTCGTTGATCCGGACATCGCTCGCATCCTCGCCACGGAAGGCCCGGGCCGGGTACATGACCTCGCAGCATTGGGGGTTCCCTTTGACCGCAATGAGGCGGGCGAGCTCTACCTCTCGCTGGAAGCGGCTCATTCTATGCCGCGCGTCGCCCGCGTCAAAGGCGATACGGCGGGCGCAGAAATCATTAAGGTCATGGTCGAGCGTGCACAGAATTCTGACCACATCACCGGCCTCATCGGATGGCGGGCGGAAAGCCTGCTGCAAGACGGAAACGGCGCAATTGCAGGCGCACTTGCCCGGAATGATGACGGGTCACTGCTCGGTATTGAGGCTGACATTACCGTTATGGCCACGGGCGGCGTCGGCGGATTATTCGCCGTCACGACCAATCCAAGAACGGCGCGCGGAGACGCGCTCGGCATGGCCGCCGTTGTCGGGGCGAAACTGCGCGACATGGAATTTGTCCAATTCCATCCGACCGCCATAGATATCGGGCGAGACCCGGCTCCGCTTGCCACCGAAGCGTTACGCGGCGAAGGCGCTGTGTTGACGAATTCTGACGGCGTACGGTTCATGCCGCGCTACCATGAACAGGGAGAGCTGGCCCCGCGTGACGATGTCGCCCGCGCGATCTTTGCAGAAATTGAAGCCGGGCGTCAGCCTTATCTCGATTGCCGCAAAGCGATTGGCTCTCATTTTGACGAAGAATTTCCGACGGTGTTCGAGAGCTGCATGAGCGCGGGCATTGACCCGCGCACAGCCCTCATTCCTGTTGCACCGGCCGTGCATTACCATATGGGCGGATTGGCGACGGATAGTTTTGGGCAAACCTCACTGGATAGCTTACTCGCCGTTGGAGAATGCAGCGCGACGGGCGTTCACGGGGCTAACCGCCTCGCCTCTAACTCGCTCTTGGAAGCCGTTGTCTTTGGCGGACGCGCGGCTGACTACATAAATGGCCGGGATTGGGCCGAACGCCGTGCCGGAACAATCCGCATTCAGCCTTGGCTCTCCATGGGTAAAGACGTCAGCCAGACCTTGCGCAACGCTATGACTGCGAAATGCGGCGTGCGCCGGGATGCGAAGAAGTTAAACGCATTAATTACCCTTATTGACGGTCTCATTAACCGCGTAGGCAGGGCCAACCCCCTCGTCGCCAGCCGTATTATCGCGGCGGCGGCCTTGGCGCGGGAAGAATCGCGCGGCGGGCATTTCCGCGAAGATTTCCCGAATGAAGCCGACCGAGCGATTTCAAGTTATTTGACCTATGATCGTCTGGACTAAGCATGGCTGAGCTTAATCAGAAGACACATAAAGCCGTCATAAAGCTCTGCAAAAAGGGCGACAAATTATCGGCTAAGCAAAAATATGCAAAAGCTCAACTTTACTATACTCGCGCATTGGATTTAATACCGGAGCCAATCTGGCAATGGAGCGCGACAAATTGGATTGTCGTTGCGCAAATGGACGCCGCGTTTTTGAACAATGACATCGAAATTTCACGCAAACTTCTAAATGAACTCACTCAGGCAGATGAGAATATAGGAAATCCCTTTTTCCACCTGAGAAACGGCCAAACCTATTTTTTAGAAGGCAATGAAGATAGAGCTGTCGACGAGTTGATCAGGGCCTACGCGCTCGAAGGTCCGGACATGTTAGGTGAAGACCGCAAATATCTCGAATTTCTAGCTACGCACGCCGAAGGAATAGACCTCTCATGAAAAATTTAACGCCCCTCCCAAACATCATTCTCCGGCCTATGGTGGAACGCGCTTTAACCGAGGATTTTGGCAATTCCGGCGACATCACCGCCCGGTTGCTTGTTCCGGAAAGCGCTAGCGGATCGCTTGTTATGCGCGCGCGGGAAACAGGCATGATCGCCGGTATGCAGGCCGCGCGGATGACCTATGATTTGGTAGATCCGAGCGTGACGTTCGATGTTCTTTCACCTGCAGGAACTGCCGTCGATGCAGGCGACATTATCGCACGAATTTCGGGACCGTCGCGATCTCTATTATCTGCAGAGCGTGTCGCGCTGAATTTCCTCGGCCGCATGTCCGGTGTTGCCACGCTGACGTCAAAATTTGTTACCGCTGTTGAGGGAACGTCCACGCGCATCGCCGCAACCCGGAAAACAACACCCGGTCTCCGGGCACTGGAAAAACAAGCCGTATTGGCCGGCGGCGGGTTCACACACCGCGAAAGCCTGTCCGCGGCGATTATGATAAAAGATAATCATATCGCGTTAGCGGGCGGCGTGGATGCAGCGCTCGGCGCCATAAAAAGACGAGCCGATCACATGGCCAAGGTCAGCGTCGAGGTGGACACGCTCGAGCAATTGAAAAAGGTTCTGACGTGGGGTCCGGACGTTGTTTTATTAGACAATATGGGGCCTGACATGTTGAAAGATGCCGTTAAAATAGCCAACGAATTCGATGGTCCTACACCGACATTAGAAGCCAGTGGCGGCGTCAATTTAGGGACAGTGAAGGACATCGCGGAGACAGGCGTAGACGTCATATCCATCGGCGCGCTAACCCACAGCGCCCCAAATTTCGACATTGGCATGGATGCAGCCTAAAGGCTGCGGGGGCATGGATGCAGCCTAAAGGCTGCGGGGGCATGGATGCAGCCTAAAGGCTGCGGGGGCATGGATGCAACCTAAAGGCTGCGGGGGCATGGATGCGATCTAGCGCGAATAGAATGAACCTGTCCGCGTGGAGAGCAACGCATCCAGCGGGATGTCTTCCTGTTTGAGAAAGCCTTTAGACGGCAGCTTACCCTCGCGAACCATTTCGATCACGGACACAACTGACCCGGCTGTTGTCCATGCAATCGCAGTGCGGCTTTCACCTGCAATCATCAGCGGTTTATAACCGTTTACGAATTCTTTCCGGGACAGCTTGCCGTCGATCATACCTTCCGCCGCGACATGGATATAGACAATATCTTCCTCAACAGGGGGTTTAGCGTTGACGAGAATTTCTCCTGCTTTCTTGCGGTCCTGACGCATAAGAAGTTCATGAAAGAAGAAGTTCATCAGGTCGAAGTGACCCGGATATCGCATCGTTTTGTAATCGAGATTTTTGACCTTCCCGTGATAGGTTTCGCACATTGTGCCGAGCCCGCCGGAGGTGGTAAACGCTTCAAGCTCCAGCCCTCCAATGAAAATCTTCTCGCGCCATTCCATGGCTGAGACCCATTTGCGTTCCCCGCTTTCAATAACTTCGCAATCATTCAAATATTCATTCACGACGCCTTCCGGCGACCAGTTAAACGCATATCCCATTAACCCCGTCGGGTTTTGAGGCAACGCCCCGACTCGCATCCGGCAGGAACGACACTCGTTAAATTTCGCGATTAAGTCTGCGCCAACAATACCAACAAAGCCGGGCGCCAAACCACATTGCGGCGCCATCAGACCTTTGGAGGTTTTCGCCAATTCACGAATATGGTTCGTTGTCGGAACATCTTCAGTCAGATCAAAATAATGAATACCCGCTGCATGCGCCACATTGGAAACCCCAATGTTCAAATGATACGGCAGACAAGACAAAACCGCATCCACCCGGCCAAAAATATTGCCGAGCGAGGTTGCGTCCGTCACGTCGATCGCTGCGACCTCATGCGGAAATGCATCAGGGTTTGCGGCGCTATCCACGCCGACAACATCAAACCCACTATCGACCAAGAGCTGCGCCGCCAGGCGGCCCACTTTCCCTAATCCCAATACAGCGATGGATTTCATGGTATCTCCCTCTCGAGTCATCATTCGAGTAAATATTGCATCTGCGGGGTTTCCAACGCGAACTCAACCCGCCAGAACGAGGTTATGACAGACCAAACGTTTCGCCATCCCGACCATTTGCGCGCAGATTTTTCGCAGGCCCTCTCAGACATGTATCGACGCGAGGTTCCAGCTTACGGCACGCTCATAGATATCGTCGGCCGCATCAATGCCGTACATGAAGGTATCCGTAGCAACGGGGAACGACACGGCGCAATCCGGCTCGGCATGGCGAAAGAGCTATCACTCATCAGACGGGTTTTTGCAGTGCTCGGCCTGCACCCTGTTGGCTATTATGATTTGTCTGTCGCGGGACTCCCTGTGCATTCCACGGCATTCCGCCCGATCACGTCTGAAGGGTTTAACATCAGCCCATTTCGCATGTTCACCAGCCTCTTGCGTCTGGACATGTTGCCGGATGGCTTGCGCGAGATCGCCGAAACAGCGCTGGCGTCTCGGTCAATTCTCTCAAGCCAGGGACAGGAATTATTGGAGCGTGCGGAGCGCGACGGCGGTCTCAATGCAAAAGATGGTGAAGCCTTCATCCGCGAAGCTGTCGCAATTTTTGCGTGGAGAAAGCGAGCGCATGTGGATTTGGCCACATATAAAGCCCTTCTGGCGGAACATCCTCTCATAGCAGATATCGTGTCCTTCCAAGGCCCGCACATGAACCACCTGACCCCGCGCGTCGCCAATATTGATGCCGCGCAAGCTATGATGGCGGCGGAAGGTTTGAAAATAAAAGATACGATTGAAGGCCCGCCCCGTCGCGACGTGCCCATCCTGTTGCGGCAAACGGCGTTCAAAGCGCTAACCGAAGCTGTAGAGTTCAAGACAGAGAGTGGATGGGAAACCGCGCATCACACAGCCCGGTTCGGCGAGATTGAACAACGCGGCGCTGCCCTCACGCCAAAAGGCCGTGCGCTCTATGATACATGTCTTTCACGAAAAGATTTCTCCGATTTTCCGGACACGACTGCGGAATTAAAAGAACAAGCGCTGGCTTATTTTGATAGCGCAGGGAAAACTCTGACTTACGAAGACTTCCTCCCCGTCAGCGCGGCCGGCATTTTCAAATCCAATTTGCGGGACACCGAAGAAATAGAGACGCAAGCGGCAACGGGCAATCAATCCGTATTCGAAAGCGCCCTAGGAAGACCCGTGCTCGACATGTTCGAGCTCTACGCATCAGCCATTTGATATGGTAAACCAATACGTTTCGCATAGATGACATCACTGCGCCGAGTTCGATATCTCTACGCGCTCACCGTTCAGGATATCGCTTTACGGCCCTCGGCCCAATATTCTCGGCTGCAAAAGAGATGCGCTCTGAAAGGCGCCGACGAGGCCGGAGTGACACCCCGGAGATCCGGCCGATAATGTTGTTCACACAGAATAGCGGGGTAAACTCAATCGACTTAAAGCTTCTCTTAAAATTTATGCCTGATCTCTATATTGGGTTGCAAAGCGAATATTAGAATCTGTTGTCATCTCTCAGGCGGCCTATGGCTCTCATGCCAAAGTCTCCTTTGTACCACGCATTGTACTACAGCTTGTGCTGCAGGACGCCTAAAATGTAAAAGAAGCTACAGGAACCCGAAGGAAAACTGACAATTACAAGGGTTTACACGTCCGATATCAAGATATCTGTGGTGCGGGTGAAAAGAGTTAGGTTTCTCTTGATAGGTGAATGTTTACAATGACTTAGAAACACTCGCAAGTCATTTGTTATGCAAATTCGATCTAAATTTGTGTCTCATGTAAAAGATGAAAATCAGAAACGAATTTCGTACAATCCGGTCTGGGGGACGGTCTCTCGCTATTAAAATCACTCCCCACACTCACCAATTGCTTGCGTCAGTTATCAGCTACTCGGTAAATCAAATAAAACTCCGACGACTGACCGTATACTCGTAAGTTTTTTGTACTTTGTCCCGTCCTCCAGCGATAAAATTTCAGACGAGGTTGAATTGCTTGAGTTGACACTTTCAAGGACAACTAAGTCTCCATGCAACCGCATGCGCTTAAAGTAAACGCCCGCGTCTTCATCAACCGCAATCACAAGTTCTCCATTCATCGAAGATAGAGATGAGGGTGAGAGTGGCATATTTACCGTCATAACGAACTGCTCATTTAGAGCAATCGGCTCCATACTCCGGCCTTTGACTTTGAACAAAATTACATTTTTGAGATGCTTTTCAATCATGTTAAAGTCGGGAATCACGCAAACTTCATGCCCGTCATTTATAGGAGGAGTCGCTGCTTTTGACATAAACAGGGTGCCCACAATTTTACGGGGAGATATAGATGAACGAGGCACAACTACGGGTACATGCAGAGCATAGGGGTCTGTCGCTTGAGCCGTGAGAACGGCAATATCTCCATCCTCTTCGGACTGATTTAAACGACGGGCAAAGAGCTTCCCGTCAATGGAGACTACCGTCAGATTACTGTCGCGTGGTTCACCGAAATCTTGAACGAGAACCACGTCGCCTATCCCCACAACAGGGTCTAGTGTGCCCGCATTCAACCGATAAGCGGAATGTTTAAACAGCGTTATGGGTTTAGTTTGTTCCCATTCTTCTATTTCAATAATACCACTTCCGACCAACCCATCAGACTCTGCAGCTGCCATAATACCCGTAGATGTAAAAGACAGAGTTTTGATTTTTTCAGTATGCCCTACCGGAAACTCAATTACGTTTTCGCTTTCGGGAAAGAGGTGAGACACTCCACCATAGGCATCAAAGTCAGCAGCACGACGGAATGCATGAATAAAAATTCTTTCAAGTTTGGTCTTCCAATATAACCGAACGTCGATGGCCTGCGAGTATCCAATTGTGCCATTGAAGGCATGGTGTGACTCATTGATTGTTTTAATTATCGGTTGAGTTTTAGAGTCCAATAGATTCGCCAATTTTACGAATGTGCTGCGATTGTATGGCGCTATTCCGTCTGCGTTCAGTTTCCTAAGTAAGTCTATCAGGGGACTAAGGGTGGTACCGCTGATCTCAAAAGACTCTGGGCGCAACATAATTTTGAGTAGTCCCTCGCAGTAAACCCGAACCTGTTGAACGTATTTGTATCCCTCCTCATCATCTTCATCACTGCTGGCTTTTTCGAATTGTCGCTCAAGATAGGTTCCATTTACGACCCGAGCAACGTTAGATGATTTTGTAGCTCCCGCCATTTTTCCTTCTTGTCCGCTCAACTGGTAGGTTAGGGACAAAAGGTTGGCAAACTCATGTTCATGGGTTGTTAGAAAAAGCTGCATTCCACCAATATTAGACGGGTCCAAATTGGCAATACTGGTAATCTTTTGGGCCCACTTCAATTTATTCTTCGGGTCGAAAGTCGTTTGCGGATCGTCCAGAACCATAAGAGGAAATACATTCTCATTGCTGTCAGCAATCGCCTGTTCGCGGAGTGCAAAAATAAACGACCATAACAGTGCTCTTAGCCAAGAAGAGTTGGCTACCAAAGCCGCATCAATTTGCATGCCGTCAGCAAATTGTCCTTCAACCGTAACCGCCTTTTTGGCCATAGCTGTTTCTACAAAAGACAGTCTGTCTTTTAACCGAATATCATCGAGGATAGTGGCAACCCGGTCTTTAAGCGTAATCACAGTTCTATGTGTTTCACTGTCAACCAAATGAACCAGTGCCTTTAGCGGGGCGACAGCTTCCGCAATCGCTTCCCGTTTCTTCTGTATTTGGTTTACCTCGTTCCACGACGTGGCAAGTGACCTAGCTGTTGCCATTTGTTTCGCTATTTTATCAAGCGGGTCTGACCCAGCCATTGCGCCCTCTAGGGCCTGCAACTTTCCTTCTAATGATTCAGACGGCCACTCTCCGCCCTCTTGTTTTACGCCGACGAGACCCTTCCAACCAGTTACAAAATCACCGCGATAGTTGCTCCACCAAGCTGTCAGAGAAGACAATCTCTCCACCTCATCAATGAAAGCCCGAACACGCTTAACTTCTTCTATTTCATCGGACACTCCCGCGTGGTCAGCGAGAGTAAAGCTCGGCAACTCCGTCAGGAGTTTTTCAGCGTATTCCCTAGCAAAGCCAGCCATGCCCGTGAGAGTATTTCTAAATGGCTCCCCATCACTAAAACGCTCTTTAATCGTTTCCGCAAACGCTTCGCGAGGATTCATGTTTTTAAGCGTCTTACTGTGTTCGGCCACTCCGTCGGGCACATAGCTTTTCAATTGTTGAATAATGTCTCTACAAGCGTCTGATAACGCGCGCTCCGCTACCGTTGCGCTTTCCTTTAGTCTCTTCAGTTCTGCAGCAAGTAAAAGCTGATTTTCCGATGTTAACTTTGTCTCGCACAGCGGGCAGCTCGCCTCCTCCTTTAATAGGTCAACTACGACATAAAACTTTGACGCTAATGCCTTTAGGCGCAGCTTTTCATCTGCTTGCTGTTTTTCATGCCAGCGAACTGCAACAACGAGTGCCGCTCTCGCATCCTCAACAGGATTTTGAACGTCAAGAAATCCAGACTTTCCAGCCTCAGTCAGGGCAGTCCATGCAGAAAATAACGGAAGGCTTTTGGTGCCGTCCGATAAATATGCCCGAGCAGTCCAGACAGCGCGGGCTAACGAGTCCCTACTTTCTAGATTCGAAAGGTCTAGGTTTTGAGAAATTTCTGTCTTTAAAACAGCGAGAGCTGAAGCAGCTCGTTTTGACGAATCTTCTTCGAGAGTGGTCAAATCAGCATCCAACGTCTCTAGGCCCAAATTCAGACCAGCTGGAAGCGTAACTGCACAATCCTCTGCCTGCTCTTTCGCCCGCTCAAGACAAGTCATAAACGAACGCTCTAATCCCTCAATTCCATTAACTTTAGAGTATTTCAAAAACCGTTTAGCGCCATGACAGAGGCCAGCTGCACCAAGGCCAATAGAGGCTAGCTGATCCAGCCCTGTTAACATTTTTAAAGCGTCATAAAGCGATTGGCTCTTCGAACCGAACCCGACATGTCCAATACGAGCAGGCATCAATAAACCGGTCTCAATAAATTCGGGAGGAATTATAAGGGCGTCATCTTTTTCGACACTTACAATCGGCGCGCTATCGACTGGACTTATCACGTTACGTGATATTTTGGCCTGTTCCCCCTTTGGATTAGTAAAAGTGAGTGTTGCGGTCACATTTGCTGTTTTGTTTAAATCAGTCGGTTCTGCGGGATAAGTAACCAACGGCGGCCAAGTGCCAATTTTTTGTGTACCATTCGAAACTGGTTCTCGTCGCCCATCATCCCTGACGGGGCCGTCCTGCTCACGGTTACGGTAACCTGTCAAAGTCCATAATATCAGACTAGTGAGAGAGGTTTTCCCTGAACCATTATACCCCTCAAGGCACCAGTTTTCACCTCCTACCTGTAACTCAAATGGCAAGCCTCCAGGCGTGCAGAGGCCTCCAAAACCCACAGCATGTATATGGTCAAGCCTCCACGGACCGGATTTTGGCGTTTCCTCCGTTGTCATCTCTTGGGATGCGGGGTCAACTTCTTCGTCTTCCCAAGCAGCAATCAAACCATCAAAAAGACTTTCATCTGCGTTAGCTACGGCATCTTCATCGGCAGAGGCTAAGAACTTCAATAACCTTCGTTGCCCCGGCAAGCTTAAATGGATTGTTCCAGCTTTAAAAGCACCCGACTTTTCCCATGAAATAGCTTCGCCATTCTTCAAACTGCTAATTGCCTCAATCAAAGTTATGGCCATCGTGAGAGTATCCCGTGAAATTAGGTCTGGTTATTGCGTTTAGTTTATCTTCGAGAGCCAGTGATGTTTGTGAAAAACACTCTTTGACTTTTCGTCCACACATTCGCCCTTTGAGACAGTAATAGCAAATTACGGCTTTGGGTTGAAGTTCTCATTTTGAAGTAAAAGCAAATGGCAAGTTTTTCAAATTTCAGGAAAAGTTTCCATGGAAGACTTTCTTCGACCTCATGAAATAATTTTCGTTTCCTGTGCGGCTTGCCACGACAACGTTTTTAGGAAAGCGAAAGCTCTTTATTTTTGAGCCATCCCTTTTTCGTACGCTTTAACTAGTTAAAATCATGAGTTTTAAATCCATCTTACTATCGCGAAACCAACGGCAAACAGTGATAACCCAAGGGCCTCATACAAGGTGACACCCCCGATTCTTCAAGCCCTATGGGGGTTCGCGCCAAAACAGTGACACCACCCCCTTTCGGGGTGGAGGCATGAAAAACGATGTGCAGACAAGGCGTTAGCTGGGTGGTGACACCACCCCCTTTTATCTTGCCCTCCACGCCATTCACCCGTGCCCAGCCTCCCGCAACTAATTCCTAATGTTTCGGAAGGTCACGGAAACCAAGAATTTCCTCTAGGATTTCAAGTGAAAAATATCTGGCGAAATGTTACCTTTGAAGTATGGCAAAACCCGACAACACCTCCCCTCTCAGTTTCTCTGACCTCACTCACGCACGGCGTATTGCTGCCTCGCTGGTCGAGACTTTAGGCGATGAATATTGGCCTGCATTTGACTGTCTTGACCGTGAAGTGGAAAGCCGTCGCGGGCGTGAAAATCGCCTCCGTAACGCTCTCACGGCGAACTAAAAACCTGCGTCGGAGAGCGGCGCGGCGGGCCTGCTGTAGCCGCCCACACGAGCGCAAGCAGGCGCGCCGAGCTTGCCGCATAGCGGCAAAATGCGGTGGGGAACCTGAAATATAAAGCTTCGAACTGAAGCTAAAACTCGCTACATTGATGACATTATGGCAGCCAACTAACGCTGATAGTACAGGTCAGCTTTCAATTGGTTCGATTTTATGAAGGTCAAAAAAGTAAACTAAGTCTTCGTTTTTCGTTCCCTCAAGTCGCCTAAATCCAAGCCTCTCGTAAAAACCTTTAGCTCCCGATTTGGCTTCCAAAATGATAAACCTACAGCCGACAATGGGGCATATCGACTCCAGACAAATACCGATGGCCATCCGGACTAACTTTTCGCCAATTCCCTTTTTCCTCCAGCCATCTCCGACAGCAAGTCTGGCCACCCTGACAGCAGGTTGGTAGTCGTAGGTGTCGGCGGATGGTTTATCAGATATCGAGTATTGGCCTGAGATAGCGATTTCGCCCAACATCAAAGATATATAACCCGCAACTTGCGGATCATCCTCAACAGTTACAGCAACGTAGGTTTTCGTTATATTTGCTTCGCCAGATGCCTTAGCATGACGCCTAAAGAAAATACGTAGAGGTACATGGGCGGTTTCTGTCAGCTTCAGCGATCTAACCCGGTCACTTGGTGACAACTGCCGAATCTCCAAAGAAATATCGTCCACTAGACGGTTTTCGGCCTATTTGGCTTTAAACGAATACTTCCCTTTCGAGGAAATAGATTTTGCGATTTTAACGCCCGAGCGAGCACTAACGGTAGCCGATTTCGATACGTTAGAATACTTCACCTGATTTCTAAACCTTAGAGCGCTAGCGCCAGTGATTTTCAGGCCCCCATATTGGCTTGATTTGACTGCCATTTGGACCTCCTTTTCTCACAACAATTGGCTTCATATCACTACTTTTGTAGTGCTAACATAACGTTATGTATGTTGCAGAGTTGCAAAACGCAATATGTATGTCGAATTCCTCTGCTTATATTTCCGACGTTTTGCAGAATTTCCAACGTTCTCAGTACGTGTTTTGTTGAGTATACAGAAGCGCCCATCTCGAGAAGTAGCAAAACCTTTGCTGCGTCTCAGAACAGTTTTTGAAACCGTGTTCAGCTTTTTCTTCTAGGATTAAGCCGCTCAAAAATCATGCAGACGCCACTCAGTTAACTAATCGAAACATACGGTCAATTCAGATATCGAACCATGATCCGTCTTGTCCAATTGTTGAAATATAGGGTAGCTTACGGAGATTAGTCCGTGACTTAGGTCTAATCTTGTTTTCTTGAGCCTCGCGTAAAGCTTTCTCGAGTATCTCAAGATCGACAGAAGGATTTGTTCTAGCGATCTTAGCAAGGTTTAAGGCTTGAAAATCAGTCACTTCTTCCTCCTAAGAATTTTGAACCCATCGCGAGAATGGATGTAGTAAATATAGCGATTTTTTTGACCGTAATCTGTTATAAGGTCGTAATAATCTTTTATAAGTCTGTTTAAGACCTTATCTTTACCAAAGTCTTCCACCTCCAACTTAATTTTGGCGCTCTTCAACGTTGCCATGGGTATCCCGCGTCCGTGGGAATGCCACAAGTTCGTATCATTGAGCGTATCCGCAATTTTCTCAGCCCTAGCGGTCTTCATTTCCCGAGTCACAGTTTTGCCCTGTGTTTTGGTTTTTTTCCAATTTTTAAACTTATGCTTTACGAGCCATTTTTTTATCAGAGTGACGGATTGCTTCCGCGCTTGTTCAATCGAATAAAGTTCGGCCGCATCAAAGCTACTGACAAGATAGTGAAGTTCAGCCGTTGTAATAGTTCCGTTTTTACTCTTTTCTATGATTTCATTGTACTTCTCTAGGTAACCAGTGGCGGGGACAAGTTGTCCGTTTTGGCCTTCTGTCTGTGGGTCTATTGGCCCTAAAACTGAGAAATAGTCCATATAGATACTATCGCCGCTCATGCATAAAATAGTTCCTGCCGAATAAGCGCAGTTAGGGACGATATAGTCGACAGTCTTGTAATGCTTACGAAAAACGTCTGAGATGCGCTCGGTAACCTCCACGTAACCGCCATCAGTTTCTAGTATTACCGACAATCTCGACTTGCGCTTCTTAAGACCCTCAATTTTTCTGCGAACCGCATCATCGAGCCCGTTCCCTATGATGCTGTTGATAACGATTACATCGGACCCCAGATGATCTGAAAGTTCCTGATTACATACTTTCAACTTGTCGCTTATAAACGAGTTAGCGCTAAGAACTTTTGTCACTGTATCCTCACCGATTGCTCGCGGCACTTCTGGTAATTTCTTTGCGTTTTCTGGCGTCGCACGGTCCAAACATGCCTCACAGACGTTTAGCCCGCCAATTCCCCTCAGTTCAACTGCAAAAGGCAATTCCACGCTCATAGGGATAGCCCTTTAGGCCACCAAACCCGATTTTCGCTATATTCCTTACAGTCTACTTAAGATCACCAGATCACTGCGATGCTTTGCTTCTCCCAAATAATGTCAGTACGCGAATCGGTCAAACTCCAGTGCGGGCAGAACGATGTACCGTATATCGGCTCTCAAAGGGCCCCACGAGCTACCGATCAGGCAAGCTATCGCCTTTACGCTTGTTGACGTGGCTCGCCTAAGGCTTAGCGGTGAAAGGATAGCCAGCCAGCAGTTCAGGACTGACGGGATGGGTGATCTTTTTAAGTTCGTCACGACGATAGACCAGCGACCCGCCGTCTCCATATTCAGGACGTGGATTGCGGTGTCCCATCAAGGTGCAGCGTAGCCCAAAGTCCAGCCCTGCCTCCAACATTCGCTTCTCAAAACTATGCCGAAAACTGTAAATGCGGTGGCTTGTGGATGGCAAAAGCTTTCGATTTTTGAACCCCTTCAATAGGGTTTGGGAAAGAAGATATCCCCTATCTCGATAGTGCGGGAAGCCATTGGGCGCGCATTTCATCGCCTCTAATGAGATGCCGACAAGCGGAATTTCTCGGACAGATGCCGTCGATTTAAGCGCCCGCTTTGCGCTCGACCTTATACGAATGTGCGGCACGTCAGCATCCAATCGGATGTTCTCTGGCTCGATATTTGCCAACTCGCTTGGGCGACAACCCGTCTCAATCATCGCGAAACAGATTAGAACAGCCTCCCGATTTAGGCCTTCAAACACATCCGTTTCCATGATGCGCTCCCGCACAAAATTGTCCGCGAACGGCTTCACGGTTTTCATTTTCTTGTCTGTGAAGCGAAGGTTTCGAAACGGATTCTGGCGTTCTTCCTCGCCAATATGCTCAAAATACCGTCGGTAAAGCTTACGCAGATTTCCGAGGTCGCGGTTCGCGCTACTGCCGCTGAGCGGTTTCTCGCCATTCTTGGGGTGCACTCTGTCAGCCCAAAACTTGTAGACTTTGCGCGCCTGCTCTCGGTCAATCTTACGCATATCCACGTCGCCGTTCAGCTTCACAAAATTGGCGACTGCACGGCGTTTCACCTTCTCATAATTCGCGATTTGCTCCGGTGATTTGCCCGCTAGTTCGTCCAAGGCGATCTCGGTCAGATATAACTCCAGCGCTTTTGTTATGCACATTGTATCAGCCTCAACCGTGCCAATAAGGACGGGGGCGGCGCGCTCGATGTCCACTCTCTCGCGTGTTTGAAGCCTCTCCAAATGTATCAGACGCCGCGCAAGTTCTTCGTAGTTATGCGGTGCTGTCAGCTCTTCTACTGGCTTGTAGGTAAAGCCCATCGACGTTGCGTCTCTACGCGCCTGACGCAGTGAACGGTCAACGCTAGGCCTATTAAAGGTGCTCGGTATGAGCTTGTTCCAGCGAGCATTGTCTGCGTCTGCGCACATATCACGACGCCTGCGCGCCGTGCTGACGCTGTCAGTCTCTAATGATCGGGAAATAATACGGCGTCCGATTTTGTCAGATAGAATCGATGGGACGCGGCGAATGTAATACCAAACCTCTCCACGTTGTTGAAGATATTGGTTCGGGCGGCTTATGGTTTTCATGCCAAAGTCTCCTTTGTACACCACATTGTACTACAGTTTGTACTGCAGGACGCGTAAAACAGTAAAAGAAGCTACAGGAACCCGAAGGAAAACTGTGCAAATTCAAGGGTTTACATGCCCAATATCAAGAGAAAAGTGGTGCGGGTGAAAGGACTTGAACCTTCACATCCTAAGATACTAGAACCTAAATCTAGCGCGTCTACCAATTCCGCCACACCCGCACGGTGCGAGCGCGGGAGTTAGCCTTAGAGAGTATGTCCGTCAACTCTCTTTCGCGGTCATGGGCGCTTTCTTCAGTGTCCAATAAATTGCAATTATACCCGACACGACATTCGCGACAGCAACGCCAACAAATGCGCCGATCAAGCCCGCGGTCCAAACACCAATCGCAATTAAACCGACATAGAGGATAAGTGATCGAATAATTGTGTAAACAAGGCCGAATAATGGTCGGCCCAGCGCATTCAACCCCGCCGCACTGACAAAGACAAAGCCATAAGCAAAGACGGTGACAGGCACGATGTAAAAATAAGGAATGATTTTCGCAATCAATATCTCGTCGCTCGTAAAAATGCGTGCGATTTGCGGCGCGAACAGCGCGAGCAGTACCGCTAATACTGTGCCCCAAACAATGCAGATGAGATAACAGACCCGGAAAGCTTCGCGAACACGTTCAGTTTTCCCGGCCCCGCCATTTCGTCCCGTGATCGCGCCGATACAGGCTGACAGAGCGTAGAGAAGACCGACGGAAATTAATTCCGCGCGGCTTGCAACGCCAAAAGCCGCGACATCGACTTCACCAAGAATGTTCCCAATAATCGCCACAGCCGCAAAAGTCGCAACGGGCACGATAACATTTGTCCCAGCTGCTGGCAGGCCCACTTGACCGATTATTGACCAAGCGCGTTTCATGGAATCATAGGTCATTCCAACAAAATTAATAGCCCGGCGATACCTAAAAACCAGATAAAATCCGTAGCCCGCTCCAATAGTATTTCCAATCAGGGTCGCAAGTGCAGCCCCCTGTAATTCCAGACGAGGAAACGGTCCCCACCCGTAAATTAAAAATGGATCTAACGCGATATTTATGAGCGCCCCCAAAATCATAATTGAGGAGGGTAAGATAGCTTCTCCGCCAGCGCGCAATATATTATTGCTCATTGAAGCAACGGAGACGAGTATTAAGCCAGGCATGATTATCAGCAGATACTCATACGCCATGTCAGCCACTTCGCCTCGCGCTCCGGTAAAGGGCAATACGAATGGCGCAACCAAAAGCATGAAACTGACGAGTAAGCTCATCACGAAAAGGCCGAGGAGTATTGCTGAGGCCGCGTGCCGTCGAGATTTATCAACATCGCCCTGGCCCAAAGCCCTACTTACAGCGCTCATGGTCCCCGCACCTAATCCGATGTTGGCACTATTCCCCATAAAATTAAGAGGAAATGCAAAAGTGATCGCTGCTAAAGCCATAATCGCGAGATCAGGACGATCAGGGTCTTTGAGTCGGCCCAAGTAAATCGTATCAACAATCCCTGTTGAAATGAGCGCGATCACCGCAATCGAAAACGGGCCCAGCATGCGAAAAACATGCTTGGGGATTGAGCC
>ENA-ORXT01003839-ORXT01003839.1-marine-metagenome-genome-assembly--contig:-NODE-3839-length-16074-cov-4.068888_pt1 | contig 16074 bp, 12 predicted proteins | sample MGYA00237868_ERZ511482 | MGnify/ENA metagenome assembly ERZ511482 | reverse complement strand
TGATCGGGAAGATGTATTTGCAGTCCTGCCAACCGATGATCGGCCCGACGCCGTCCGCGCCGCTGAAACTGACGTCCATACCCATCGCCTCGAAATAGATCACGCGAATGGTTTCGCACCAGCGCAGGTACACGATGTTGTTGACGTGACGGGCGATGTCCATATCACCCCAGTGGGTAGGGTAGCGGGCGGTGATGTTGAAGTCGGAGAGTTGGAGCATGGCGTAAAGCTAAGCCTGCGGTACCTCTTCGTAAAGCGCATCGATGTAAACTTTGACCTGAAGGAGCGCGAAAAATATAGACTCTACACCGTTTTTATCCGTAGAGTCGAACGCTTTGGAAATGGTGTATTCGTTTCCATTAAGAATAACGAAAAACCAGAATCGACCAAGTACATAAGTCCCGTAAATCGGCTGCGTTAATTGAATGTCCATATTCGCCCTCTGAGCGGAGAGCATCGCAATCAACAATTGTCCCTGAGGGTCTAATATCGTTGTGGTTTCCGGTTTATACTCATGAAGCACGTAATACGGTGCTTCAGGAATTTGACGACCGGCGGCTACCATAAAATCGACGTTGCCTCTGGCACTGACCGTTTCGTTAGATATAACCAGCGTCTGTTCGAGAAAGCCGCTATACCCATCGGTATTGAAATTAACCTGAGAAACCAACGGGCCGATGAAGAAGAACTTAAGTGCGGCTTCGTTCCAGGCATCTACATTGTCCTCGGCGGACTGACGCAGTCGCTCTACTTCATCCCATTGCCGTTCCGTGCTGGATGGTCTGGCATCGAGCCAACGATCAAGAAGTACGGACTTCTTGGTACGTTTAATGCCGAAGGCTTTTTCTACTTCCTGTGCCTTCCAGTTCTTAAAGCTCTGATTGACTTGTTCCATGACCCTAAGATAGTTTGTTCTACGGGTAAACGCTAATCCGTGCGCAAAGGATGCACGCGCCGCCACACGTACGTCCTTCCCGTTAAAAATCAAAACCCCCATCAACTTCGCTGATGGGGGTTTTGATTTTTAACGGGAAGGACGTACCCTAATTACCCAAGTAGTTTTTCAACAGTTTGGAACGGTTCGCCCCCCGCAATTTATTGATCGCCTTATCCTTGATCTGCCGCACCCGCTCGCGCGTCAGGCCGAACTTCTCGCCGATGTCTTCGAGGGACATGGGGTGCTCGACGCCGATGCCGTAGTAAAGCTTGATGACGTCGCACTGCCGCTCGGTCAGGGTGCCGAGACTGCGGTCGATCTCGCGGCGCAGAGATTCTTTATACTCCAGTGCCTTATCGGTGCCCGGGGTAGCGGTGTTGGCCAGCACGTCGAGCAGGCTGTTGTCTTCCCCTTCGACGAAGGGCGCATCCATGGATACGTGACGGGCGGCAACGCCGAGGGTGGTTTCTACCTCTTCGGGGCTGATCTCGAGTTGGGCGGCGAGTTCTTCGCTGCTCGGTTCGCGCTCGTAGGTCTGCTCCAGCATCGAGAAGGCCTTATTGATCTTGTTGAGGCTGCCGACCTTGTTCAGCGGCAGGCGCACGATCCGGCTCTGCTCGGCCAGGGCCTGAAGGATGGACTGGCGAATCCACCAAACGGCGTAGGAGATGAACTTGAAACCACGGGTCTCGTCAAAACGCTGGGCGGCCTTGATCAGACCGAGGTTGCCCTCGTTGATGAGGTCGGACAGAGAGAGACCCTGGTTCTGGTATTGCTTGGCAACGGAGACAACAAAGCGCAGGTTAGCCTTGGTCAGCTTCTCGAGGGCGATTTGATCACCCTGCTTGATGCGCTTCGCCAAATCGACTTCCTCCTCGGGAGTCAGCAGGTCTACTTTACCGATTTCTTGCAGGTACTTTTCGAGCGACTGACTCTCGCGATTCGTGATCGACTTGGTTATTTTGAGCTGTCTCATACAGTTGTATCTTTTTTGAAATTGGGCGCAAAATTACGGGTAATTTACCTAGCAATCAATACTTTAACGGCTTTTTCCACGCACAACAATACACAAACACTTCGCGGACCCAATAGGTTGGGTTTGAAAAGAATTTTGGTAGTCTCGTTTTAAATGGCTTAATTGCCGGCTAACATCCCCCCCAAAACCTTGATATGGAACGTGTTAAGTTTACATCCGAGTTCATTTGCCGAGCTTCCCCCAACATCGTTTACCAGTTTCTGACGGACCCCGCCTGCATCACGCGCTGGTTTTGCGATGAAGTAGACGTTAACGACCAGACCTACACTTTTGTGTGGGAAGGTTCCGCCGAAGTCGCCGAACTCATCGAAGACAAGGAGGGCGACATGGTCCGCTTTTCCTGGGAGGATTCCGATGACGATGACGAATACCTGGAGTTCAACATCACCAAAAGCCCCGTCACCGGCGAAACCATCGTCTACGTCACCGATTTCGCCGACGATGACGAGGTCGAAGACCAGCGCGCGCTGTGGATCACCCAACTGACGCGGATGAAGGCGGTGATGGGAGGGTAGGAAGTAAAAAGTGGAAAGCGCGTACGGACTTCCCACTTTTTACTTCCCACTTCCCACTTGATTCGGGCGCGGCCGCGGGAATGCCACGCAAAGATCAGGCAACTCGTTGCACGCTTCCCGACGTCGGGGCTGCGTAGCTGTCCGTATATAATTGCCCCCGGAAGGAGCGAACCGCGTAGCGGTGAGCGGATTCCGGGGGTAGCCCACCTACCACCCACTATGCTTCTCCTCCTCGGCCTTTCCCTCAAAGATCCTCAAACCCTGCCCGCCGCCGCCACCCACCGCGCCGGCGAAGCCACCTTTGCGCCGGCCGGCCTGCTGCGCTACCTCGAGAGCTTCTACGCCCTCGGCGCGCCCGCCGTCAACCGCGAGGCGTTGCGCAACGAGCAGTACCGGCAACTGCTGACCGCCCATTTGGCGGAAAGCGAAGCGAAGGCCGAAGCCGCGCCGTTCTACGCCGCTTCATTCGACGTCGACGAATCGGCGACCGCCGCCGAGCTGCTCAGCCGCCGCGATGAGCTGCTCGACGCCGGTTACCCGCTGCACCGGCAAGCCGGACCGGAAACGCCGCCCCGCATCGCCGTCCTCCACCAGCTCGAAGCCCTGCTGCACGACGACCGCTACGACTTCCGCCTGCTGCCCGGCCCGGCCGACCGCCGCAACGCCCTGCTCTCCGCCCTGCCCGAAGACCGCCACCCCCGGCTTACCCTCCGGCTCAACGAACCGCGCCACCTCTTCGACCCCGGCACCCGCCGCCTGCTCGACGGCCTCGAACGGCTGGGCGATACCATCGAAAGCCTGCCCGAGCCGGAACCACCGGTCGCCGATAACGACCTCGGCCGCTGGCAACAACAGCTGCTCGGGACGGGGAAAGCGGGCGCGGACCTGAGGGGCGACGGCAGCCTCGTCCTCCTGCGGGCGGAGCGGGAAACCCACATCGCCGCCTACCTCGCCCGCTTGCTGCGCGACAACGCGGACTGGCGGCCCGGCGCGCTGCTGACCGTGCGTAACCAGAGCCTCGATAACGCCCTGATCGCCGAAGGGCTGCCGAGCCTCGGCGTGCCCTCCACCAGCCTGGCCCGGCCGAGTCTGCAGGTGCTCAAGCTGATCACCACCTTCCTCTGGAACCCGATGGAGGTGGAGCGCGTGATGGAGTTCGTCAGCCTCGGCACCAAACCGCTGCACTGGCGGCTGGCGCAGCGCATCGCCGTCTTCCTGGCCGATACGCCGGGCATGTTCGGGCCCCGATGGTTCGCCATGCTGGAGGGCTTCTTCGAGGAAATGGAGAGCGAACGAAAATGGCCGAAGAGCCGCCTCGACGCCGTTCGCGCCCAGTACGAGACCTGGTTCCGCCGCCGCCGCTACCCGCGGGAGGCCCGCGTACCGAAGTTCGACCTGCGGCAGCTGTTCAACAGCCTCCGCGAATGGGCACTGGAGGAATACGGGGAAAGCCGGAAGAAGGAAAAAGACAAGCCGCTCAAGCAGGAAAATACCGGTCTTCTGGTACTCGCCGCCCAGTCCCTGCGCGCGATGGAACTGCTGGATGTGCAACCCGAAACGGATTTCAGCTACCTCGACGTGGAACGGCTGATCAGACGGGTGTACGAGCCCGCGCCCACCCAGTTTCAGCACCGGGAGAACGGCGCCCTCGCCACCATCTTCGCACCCGCGTCCGCGCTGAAAAAGCCGGACGGGGAAGCCCTGAAGCAGCTGATCTGGTGGGATTTCATCGAGCACGAGCCCGACTATTTTTTCAGCCGCCATTACCCGGAGGAACTGGCTTACCTGGCGGCCGAAGGTATTGCCGTCAACGGCCCCGACCAGCAAAACGAGCTGTCGGCCTGGACGCAGCTGCGCCCCATACTGCACACCCGCGAGCAACTCGTTCTGTGCCTGCCCGCCCGCGTGGACGGCGCGGCCGTGGAGGCCCACCCGTTGATGGGCGACCTCGAAGCGGCCTTCCCCGAGGGGGCGCTCGACCGCGTCAGCGTGTATATCGACGCGGCCGGGGAAGCCCCCGCCGTGCTCGCCGGAAAACGGACGCCCGCCTACGCGCCCGTGCCCGTTAACCCGCTCGCCGGCCCGGCAGCCCATTTGCGCATCCCCCGCGCTGACGCCATCCGCCCCCGCGCCGCCGAAACGCCGACCGCGCTGGAAGACCTCTTATACTATCCCCACAAATGGGTTTTCCGCCACCAGCTCAAACTCAAGGGCACGCCCATTCTGAGCATCGCCTCGGAAAACCGCCTGCGGGGTAACCTCAGCCACCTGTTCATCGAGCGGTTGCTCGACCAGATCAAGGCGGACGGTAAGCCGTATACCCGCGACATGGTCCGGGCATGGGTAGACGGGAACTGGCGCAAGTTGCTGGAAAATGAAGGCGCCGTACTGCTGGAATACGGACAGGAACCCGAGCGCGTCCAGTTCGTCCGTACCATGCACTACGCCGCCTGGTCGCTGGTGCATTACCTGCAGGAAAACGGCTGGCGCATCCTGGGCTCCGAGGAACGACTGGCCGGGGAGCTGGAACCGATGGGCGGCGATACCGTCAAGGGGCGCGCCGACCTCGTGCTGGAACGCGAGCGCGGCGGCCAAACCGAAGTTGCCGTCGTCGACCTCAAATGGCGCGGTAAAACGGTGTTCAAAAATCTGCTGCGCAACGCCAAAGACGTGCAGCTTTGCCTGTACGCCGAGTTCGTGCATCAGCACCAGTCGCTGGATAAGGAAGGCAAACTGCAACGCAAACCGGGCACGCCGCCGGCCACCGTTCACACGGCCTATTACGTGCTGCGCGACGCGCTGATGATCAGCCGCAACGAGCTGGCCTTCGCCAACATCGAGACGGTTTCCGGGCCGGAAGACGCCGAGGTCGTACGGCGGGAAACGCTGCGCAAAGTACGCGCCACCCACAACTGGCGGTGGGAGCAATTCCGCGAGGGCGTGGTGGAAGTTCGTTGTCACGAAACCCTGGGCGAACTGGAAGACCTCTACCTCGACCTGGACCACGACGCGATGCTGGAACCGGCGGCGGAAGACGCGCGCTTCGACGATTACCGGAGCTTGATCGGCCTGGTACGGTAGGCTGATGCCGGAGGTCCGGTTTGCCCGACCGGCCGCCGAACGGCGGACGACCATAAACGGGAGTTGAAAGCCCTCCACCGAACACGAAGACATTCCAAGTAGTTTGCCGGCGTTTTTTCAGTCGGCTCTGACTTTTACATCCGCCCGGCGCGGTGAGCGCTTCGTCGATCGTGTTTCGGGGCGGGGCCGCGGGGGCAAGGGAAGTTGGAATACGAAGCCCGCGGGCCGAACCTGGCCCGAACAATCACCGTTGGAACAGCATGTTTCGACTCTTGCTCTTTCTATTCACCCTCCTTTGCACCTGCGGCCCCGCCCAAATGCACGCCGGCGTTACGGTCAACGATGACCCGGTGTACGTTCGTAAGATCCGTACCGTTCAGCACCTGGGCCGGACCCACTTCAAGGTGCGGACGGCTACGGCCACCTATTTCTACGACCCCATCGCCGGTGGTTTCAGCAGCGTCATCGACAAGCTGGGCAACGACTGGATCGCTTACCGCGATGACACGACGGCGGTTTACCCCGCCGCGGCCGCCACGGCTTACCGCGGCTTGCCGAACCTGGTGTTTGGCGGCAAAGACGACGGTGCCGGCCACCCCGGTAGCCAAAAGTGCGAAAGCCGCGTCACCCGCCGCAATCAGATCACGACCGTTTCTTATTCCGGGGAGTGGGAATGGCGGTGGACGTTTTACCGGTCTTACGCCAAACTGGAGGTACTCAAAACCCCGGCCGACCGCAAGTACTGGTTCCTCTACGAAGGCCCCGTGGGCGGTAGATACCTGCCCCGTTCCACCTTCTGGGCCACCGACCTGAGCGAGCCGAGCTATGAAATCCGCGACCACTACCGCGACCAGGTGGAGCGCGGCCAGTTTCGCTACCTGCTGTTCGGCGAAGACCACTCTCCTTATGCGCTCTTCCTCAAGCAAAAATCGCCGGATACGGTGCCGGATCACGTCAGCTACCTCGGCAATGAGGAAATCGGAGCCGCGAACAGCCCGGACGGCATGATCGTGGCGGGTTTCGGCCGGGCCGCCGGTGCTACCCCGCTGCTTACCGGCCCGCAAACTTTTTATGTCGGGCTGCTGCGATATAACGTAGCCGACCCATTGAGCATCAGGCGGGCACGCAGGCGGCTGAATAAGTTGGGACGTAAGCGATAAATGCCAACAAGCTCTTAACATTTGACAGCTTACCCGGTTTATGGTTTTGCCCGTACACCGAACGCGCGTGGTTGGATGCTCTTTAAGCGGGGGCGTCTACTTTTCCCGCGTAGCTCGTGATGCCGGCTTCAAGATTTTGTACCTTTCCAGCCATGCCGACCCCAGACACCCTCACCGACAGCCAAACCACCGTCGCCGCCGCCCTCGAGCGCGCCACTCACCAGGTGGCGACCGCCGACGAATCATTCAGTACCGACGTCAATCACCTCAGCGAACGGCTGCGGGAAATGACCACCGCCATGATCGCTCACGGCGACCGTTGCCCGGTGGGGGAGGCCGAAAACGAGGAGGACCTGGAGTGCCGCCTGACCCACTTCGTGTGGGCCGAGCGCGCCAAGCATTACCTGGTGCTGTACCGTAACGTGCAGCTGCAATTACAGACCGCGGCACTAATGGTCAAAGACGGCGCGGCCGATTTCGGTCTGGTGGGCCGGCTTCACCATCGTTCGCAACGGACGCTGGCCGCCGCCCTGGAAGAATGGGAGGCGGAAATGGATAAACTGCGTCAGCGTTACGCCGGCAGCCCGGCGGCCCGCCAAAAGGCGATGGAAGCGTGGAAACAACAGCGCAACCCCTGGCCCTCTTACCGCGAGCAGATGACGCGGCTCAGCGAGCAATCCGCGGCCCTTGCGGCCGAGTTCATCGTGCTGAGCGAAGAGGTCCGTCATTTCGATACCTTGCGCGAGCTGCTGCACGAAAGCGTAGCCGCCGCGGTCAACTCCGTTGCCGATGCCCGGCGCAAGGCCAATGATATCGTCAGTTTTATCGCCGAAACGGAGGAGGGCGGTCGGCCCGGCCGCGTCGCCACCCGTCTCGACGAACTCATCGCCGACGCGGGTCCGAAGGCGCAAATTCATAACTACACCAACAAGGTCAATCAACGGATCAACCGCATCGTCGAATCCCGACGGGTGACGGTAGGGGCGGATCACGGCGTGCTGCAATTCAAGGATGTCAACTTCCGCCGGGCGACCGATCAGTGGGTGTCCGCCGAAATATTTCCGCAGCTGTACGAGTTGTGGGAGATCAGTGAAAACCTGACCGCCGTCTTGGGCATGGCGGTCAATAACGTGCGCAACCGCGCGCTGCTGGTGGCCAAAGAACTGCGCGCCGGGAACGAAGTGGATTATGACGTCGAGCAACTCACCCAGCCGTTTTACGACTTCCTGGCGCGGGCGGATACGAATGAGCCGGAGTTTACCGCCATGCGGGACAACCTCACGGGCCTGATCGACGCCGACCTGAAACTGACCAGCGTCTACCGCCCGGTGCCCGGCTTCCTGCCCCTGCCGCTACAAACGGGGCTCAATGAATTCACCCGCCGCCAGGGCCGCTGGCTGGAACCGTTAAAGCAATGGATCGGGGCTACTTTCGAGGGTTTCGAGCAGTGGCGGGGGGACGCGGTGCGGGAAGACAAGATGAGCATCTCCGAGAAGGTGGTGCGCGTCATTAACCAGCGCAAGCCCGACCCGGACAACCTGGCCTACACCAACATCGTCATGACGAAGGGCTACATCGGGGAATCCTTCCTGGTGGGTCGGGAAGAAGAGACGGCCCACCTCGGCCAGCTGATCGCCAACTGGCGGGCGGGCTACCGGGGCGCGGTGGTGCTGACGGGGAAGCGTCTGTCGGGCAAATCGCTGTTCGGAGAAATGATCTCTAACCGGCTGTTCCCCAATAACGTGATTCGCCTGAGCCCCAACACGACCCTCTTCGTAGAGGGCCGGCGGATGACGACCACCGGTAAACTGGCCGACGCGCTGGCCTTCGTCGAGAAGTACACCATCCAAAGCCGGCCCATGATCTGGATCGACGACCTGGAACTGTGGTGGGACGACGATACGCTGCTGGCGGAGAACGTCCGCGCGCTCGCTACCCACATCGATAACCATTCCGCCCGTATCTTTTACCTGGTGGCGACGACGAACGCGGTGTACGCCCACCTCAATCGTTACCAGCAACTCGACCGCATTTTCCAGGCCGAGGTAAACCTCGATGACTTTGCGACCGAAGACATGCGGCGCGCCATCCGCATCCGCCACGGCGCAACGCATAAATTGCTGGTGAATCAGGACGGGGAGCCGCTCTCCGACCGGGCCTTCAACCGCCTGATCGCCAAACTGCACCGTAGTACCCACCACAACGTAGGCGATACGCTTAATCGCTGGGCCTTCCTGATGGAATATTGCGATGATGACCGGGTGACGCCTTCGTCCGAACGGCGGGCCGGCCTTCCCGCCTTCCTCGGGGCGGACACCGGCGTGCTGCTGGCGGCGGTTTACCTGGAGCGGCGGACGAACGAATATCACCTGCGGCGGCTCTTCGGCCCGGCCTTCGACGCCCGCTACCGGAACGTGCTGCAACGGCTGCTCCGCGTGGGGCTGCTGACGCGGGGGAACGACGGCTGGCTGGAGATCCGTGAAAGCGTGGTTTCCGACGTCGGCCGCTCGCTGGAATATAATGGCTACCTCAAAACCAAAGAATAATGGATGCACTACTGAAAGCCTACTTCACCTGGTCTAACCTGGTGGTGGAAGCCCTGGTGCTCTGGGGCATTTACTGGTTGCTGGTGGTGATCCGCCGGCGGCTGCGACGCGGTGCGCTGTTCGGCCGGTTTCAGCAACCGCTGACGAACTTCGTGTCCACCTTTTTGCTGGTCTACGAACCGATCACCATCCTGCTGTTGACGCTGACCTTCTTCCTGATCAACCCCATACTGCACGGCGCGGTGCTGGTGTTGTTCCTGGTGGCCGGTTTCAGCCGCATCCGGGATTACCTGAGCGGCCGCATCATCCTGTCCACCACGCTGGTGGCGGAGGGCAAGCGGATGAAGACGCCGAAAGCCTCGGGCGTCATCTCGCGCATCGGTCGCATCGGGCTTTACCTGCAAACGGGCAACAACCTTCATTTCGTGAACTACAGCGGTTTGCTGACCGAGGGCTACAGCCTGGCGACGGGGCGCGAGATCGGCGGCTACTACCAACTAAAGGTCACCGTCGATAAAGAAGAGGGGCCGAAAGACGGCGTTCGCTTCCTGATGAACAAATTCCTGACCACGCCTTACCTCAATCGCTCCTTCCGCCCGGAGGTAGCGTACGGGGATAGCGGTAAGGGCACGATCAACGCCCGGGTCTCCGTGCGCGAAGACCAGCACCTGCGCGAACTGCTGGAATTGATGGCGGAGTGGGGTTACCCGGCGACGGTGGCCAAACGATAGCCGCCGGCGTGTTGGCCGGCAACCGCGCATTTTACTATTTTACTATTCAATTATTTCCTCCATGGAACAGGTAAGTACCGGAATGATGTTGATCGTGGCGTCCACCACCATCATTTTATCTTTTATTTTCGGAGAGATTTCCAAGCGAACCAACATACCGTCGGTACTGATGCTGATCATTCTCGGTATTCTCGCCAAAATTGGTTTGGACGCCGCGGGCTTAGGTAATCTCAACTATTTCCCGGTGTTGAACCTGCTGGGAACGGTAGGTCTGATCATGATCGTACTGGAGGCGGCGCTGGAACTTAAACTGGACCGCGATAAGTACTTCGCCATCGGTAAAGCCCTACTGGTGGCCCTGATCGGGCTGGGGCTCTCCACCTGGGCGGCGGCGGAGATACTGGAATACTTCATCGAGGGGATGGACAGTACCACGGCCTGGCTCTACGCTACGCCGCTGTCGATCCTGTCCAGCGCCATCATCATCCCCAGCGTAACGGCACTGAAGGGCGACAAGAAGGAATTTCACATTTACGAAAGCACGTTTTCCGACATTCTCGGCATCATGCTTTTCTACTTCCTCACCAGCCAGTTGCACGGCGTGACCCACGGCGAAAACGCGGACCACCTGGCCGATGCGGCCGAGCACTCCAGCGGCGCTTTCGCTTACGGGGGTACGGTATTGATCTCCATCGTCGCTTCGCTGGTGGCGAGTTACGCCATCGTCCTGATCTTTCAGAAGATCAAAAGCCACGTCAAGCTCTTCCTGTTGATCGGCGTGCTGCTGTTGCTTTACGGTCTGGGCAAGGAAGCACACCTTTCTTCCCTGATCGTCATCCTGGTCTTCGGCCTGATGATCGCCAACATGCGGCTGTTCTTCCAGGGGCCGTTGAAGAAATGGCTGCACTACAAAAACGCCATGCACATCTACGAGGGGTTGCACGTGGTGACGATGGAAACGGCCTTCGTGGTTCGCACTTTCTTCTTCGTGATCTTCGGTATCACCATCTCGCTTTCCTCACTGCTGAGCCTGGAGGTCGCCATGGTGAGTATGCTGATCATCTTAAGCATTTACCTGATTCGCTTCGTCATCCTGCGCATCTTCATCGGCAAAGACTGGTTCCCGCAGCTCTTCGTCGCGCCGCGCGGCCTGATCACTATTCTGTTGTTCTACGCCATTCCCGCCGAGGTTGCGGTCCCCGGTTTCGACCAGGGTATTTTGCTCTTCGTCATCATCGGCACCAGCCTGATCATGACCGTCGCTATGGTGGTCGACAAGAAACGGACATCGGTCGCGCTACGCAAAGTAAGTGAGGCACCGGTAGGCTACGAGAAATGGCGGGCACCGACGCTGGCCGAGGCGGTGGTGGAGGAACAGGCGGAAGGGTGAAATAGTCAAACAGTCGGGGAGTCAAGCAGTCGTGTGATCTGCTTGACTGCTTGACTTTTCTACTGCTTGACTAACATGGGCGGGAACGCGGGTATGCAACGCCCGTTTTTCATAGGCCTTGTTTAACGCCTACATCCAAAGACAATCCTGCCAGTCCGTGAACATGTGCAACAGCAAACCCAGTGCCACGATTCGTAGTGGCTTATAGCAGAACATCAGTGCGTAGACCGCAATCGCGGGCCAGGTATGCAGGAAATGGAAACCGATGCTGCACCGGTCCGGGTCGAAGTAAGGCACGGCGAAGAGGTGGTCGATGTCCACCGCCATGGTGGCGAGCATGATCAGCCAGGCGTTTATCCACCGGTCCCGCCAGAAGAGCCAGGCCGGCAGGCCGGGCGCCAGGAAGTGCAGGGAATAATGAACGATGGTTTGGAGCAAGGCGGGAGGGGTTTGGCGTAAGATAAAACGCCCTTGCCAATTCCGTTGCATCCGGCGACCGCGCCCGGCTTTGAAGTGGGTAGTGGGAAGTGCTGCCGCACGTTATAGAAGCAGCACTTCCCATTTCCCACTGGCTTTCTTTCCACTAGCCCACTTCTCATTAGTTCACTTCCTCTTTTTACTTTCCTACTGGCATACTTCCCACTACTAGATTGCTCCCGCAAACGACCCCGTCAGCAAAAACCGCATCAGGAATACCAGCGCGATACTGATCGCCAGGCCGAAGGTGACCTTGCTCAGATCCCGCCCGATGTCTTTGTAGGCGGAGACGAGGTTGAGGCGGCCGGGCACGGTTTCCTGGTAGGCGACGTAGGAACGCGCGATCATGGCCGCGGCCATCGCGATCGTCGCTCCCGGCAGGAGCCACGCGTGATCGTCGATGTCGCCGCCGCTGAGGCTGATGTAGAGGAAGGTGCCCACGAGGCCCACTACCAGCGCGGCGATCACGGCGTTAAGTACCTGCCCGGAGCGGTGCCAAAGCGGTGCCCGCGCTATATCGCTGGGCTCGCGCACCAACTCGACGACGTAGCGGATGGCGATCTCCCGGCCGGCCAGCAAACCGAGAAACACCCAGGTGGTGGACATCGGGACGTTGCTCAGTTCCTTGAAGAAGAGCAGCAGCAGCGCGTAGACGAAATCGACGATGGTCGCCGATCGGATGTCGGTCGTGTTGGTCTTCGACTTGACGATCTTCTGGATGTTGCCGCCTTTGGAGTAGAAGATGATGGCCAGCATCGTCAGCAGGATGATCAGCGAGGCGATCAGTTCCGTTCCGGAAAGCGAACGGGGCAGGTAGACGTAAATGTTGGCGAAATCCTGGATGAGCCACATGCCCCACAGGAAGCCGGTGGAGCACCACTGTAAAATGGTCCATTTTTGCTTTTCGCTTTCCGTGATCGGGTTGTCGATGAATTTTTTGTCGAACAGTTTCGTGATCACCTGCCAGACGATGATCGCCAGGCAAAACGCCAGCGCGTAACCGAGGATGGACTTCATGGTCATGTCGGCCAGCCCCTTCGGTTTGAAGAAGGTCAGCACGAGGAAGCTGGTGCTGACGGGAATGCCCGTCCGCGTCAGCAGCATCAGCACCAGCGGCGGCAGCAGGTAAGGCCAGCCCATGTCTTCCACGAAATCGTACTTGGCCAAACGCTCGTAGCTTACGTCGCCGCCGTACGCGAACCAGCCGTAGATCAGCGTTACCGCCAGGATGGAACCCGCGAAACCCCACAGCACGTACCACGGCCGCTCTTCGTTCGACGATAAAAAGGTGCCGAGGGTCTGGATGGAATCGTTACCCACCACGGCGTAGCCGGCCAGGATGAAGCCGAGCCACATGATGATTAAAGAGGGGTCCATGCACTATCTTGTTTGAGTAGTTTCCGTTACGCAGCGGGAAGATAGCCGGAATAGGTGGGTAGTGGGTAGCGAATGGGGAAGGAGGGGGAGAGACTTCACATTGAGTTAACTTAGCCAGGAGTTAGGAGCTAGAGTGTCACTAGCTCCTAACTCCTGGCTCCTGACTCCTATATAGCCAAAATCGACGCCATCCGTATCAAAGCCTCCCGCGGTGTTTTTTGGGTTGTGATCGCCTCCTCGAACGGGCAGGTGAAGATTGCGCCGTTGACGACACCGATCGCTTTATTCTCTTCGCCTTCCAGGAGGCGGTTGACGGCGTGGTGGCCCAGTCGGCTGGCCAGGACGCGGTCGAGGGCCGTAGGCGCCCCGCCCCGTTGCAGGTGACCGATGACGGTAACTTTGGGTTCCATGCTCGCCAGTTCGTCTTTGACGAGCTCGGCTACGCCCGCCGCGCCGCCCATGTGGTGGCCTTCGGCGACGATGACGACGCTGAAGAGTTTTCCCCGCGCCTTGTTCTTCTTGAGCACCGTTTTCAGATCCTCGATGTTGGTTTCCGCTTCGGGGATCAGCACCGAGCTGGCGCCGGAGCCGATGGCCGTGTGCAAGGCGATGTAGCCGGAATGGCGCCCCATCACCTCTACGAAGAACAGCCGGTTATGGCTGTCCGCCGTATCGCGGATCTTATCCACGGCCTCGATGGCGGTATTGACGGCGGTATCGAAACCGATGGTGTAATCCGTACCGTACAGGTCGTTATCGATCGTACCGGGCACGCCGATGAAGGGGATATTATGCTCCTCGCTAAATACCCGCGCGCCCGTGAACGTGCCGTTACCCCCGATGGCGATACAGGCGTCGATGTCATAAGACCGCAGGTGCTCGGCGGCCTGCGCGCGGCCTTCCGGCGTCATGAAGCGCATGGAGCGCGCGGTGCGCAAGACGGTGCCGCCCCGCTGGATGATGTTCGCCACGTCGCGACGTTCCATCCGCTTGAAGTGCCCATCGATCATGCCCTCGTAGCCACGCTCGATGCCGTAAACGTGGAGCTTGTTCCACGCGGCGGTGCGCACGACGGCGCGAACGGCGGCGTTCATGCCCGGGGCGTCCCCTCCGGAGGTAAATACGGCGATGCGGCGAATATCTTCTCTTTTCATATTGAATGGGTTCGGGGGAGTAAAGAATGAAGGAGTAAGGAATAAAGAGTAAAAGAATAAGGAGGGGGAGGGGATGAGGGCGTAAAGGAATAAGGCATACTGCTAGACAAACGCTTTTTGACTTCCCTTCTTTGGAGGGGCTGGGGAAAGATCTTAAAGCATTTGTCTAGCAGTGTAGGAATAGGGAGAAGGGTGGGGTAAAGAACAGGGGAGTAAAACGAGGGCGCGATCTAAACGCTACTTATCTTTTCGGCAAGCAGCAAAAGTAAGAGAATAAGTCGTAAAGGACAGCGGGAAAGTTCCTTTTATCCTTTATCCACCAGTCCTTACTCTTTACTCCTCATTCTATACTTCCTTAGTCCTTACTCTTTAGTCTTTACTCTTTAGTCTTTAGTCCTCACTCCTCATTCCAAACTCTTTACTCACATGTTTCCCCGGTGAAAATCCGCCAGGGCCTCGATGGGTTTATGGACGAAGCGGCCCACCTTCAGGTCGCGTTCGTGCATGGCGGCCAGCAGGATGGGTTTGAAGTGAAAAGCGATGGAACCGATGAAGTTGACCGGCACGTCGAGGTGGCCTTTATACTTGCGCACGTGGCGATCGAGGAACTCCGCGAAGCTGGTGAAGATGATCTTTTGGATCAGCGGGTGGTCGAGGTGGTCGCCCATGAAGCGGGTAAAGCTGGCCAGGTAGGTGTTAGGGATGTCGGATTCATAGACCTTGTCGAGCACCATGGACTTATCCACGTTGGAGAACTTCTCGAAGGCGTCCGTCAGGTCGTCGTCGAGCTCGCGGTAGAAATAGGAGCGCAGCAGGGCCTTGCCGAGATGAGAGCCGGAGCCCTCGTCGCCGAGCATAAAACCGAGGTTGGTCACGTTGTCCGTCACGTCGTTACCGTCGTAAGCGCAGGTGTTGGAGCCGGTGCCGAGAATGCAGGCAATGCCGGGTTTATGACCACAGGCGGCGCGCGCGGCGCCCAACAGGTCGTGCATGACGAGCACTTTGGCGTTGGGCCAGGCTTCCTTGATGCGTTCGGAGATCACTTGCTTTCGCTTATAATCCCATACGCCCGCGCCGTAATAATGCACCTCGGTGGGCGCCAGGCCGGGCAGCAGTTCCTTGGTGAGCTTATCCATTTCCCCGTAGAATAATTCCTTGGGGTGAACGACCGGATTGTAGCCCTGGGTGTGTACGTAGGAGGTCTCGCCATCCTTGGCCACCCACGCCCAATCCGTCTTCGTGGAACCTGAATCCGCAATCAGTAACATATCGACTAGTTTATAAAACGAAGGTAGTGTATTTTTTACACTAAGTAGAGGGGGTACGCCGGTGCGAAAGGCGAGGGGTATATACAATCCTTACCCGTAATGAGTGCGCTTCGCGCGTGAGTTTTGGGTTGCTACTCGCGAGCGGAGCGCACTCGTTACGGGAGGCGTTGGAAACGGGCGGGGTCGCGGGATGCAAAGCAAGGATCATTAAAGGCCTCGTTGTATAGGGACTTCTCGTTGGAAAATGCTGAGGAAGTATCTCGACTTCAAACAATTTTGCATGAACCACTTGTAGGATAAAACATTTTAGCTTAAATTTGTGTCGGACGGTAGCTTTTCAAACTTTTAGATGATGGTGTACCGGAGGCACCGCGGGCAAGTTTCAGGCCTGACGCTTTTTCT
>ENA-ORXT01003837-ORXT01003837.1-marine-metagenome-genome-assembly--contig:-NODE-3837-length-16083-cov-8.670936_pt1 | contig 16083 bp, 17 predicted proteins | sample MGYA00237868_ERZ511482 | MGnify/ENA metagenome assembly ERZ511482 | reverse complement strand
ATTGACAAGAGCCCGGTATGCAATCCAAATTCTTTGACACGGATCGTATCGGAGTACCGAAGAAATCCCAGATTCCACCAACCCCTAGTGCCAACCAGCTGGCACACAATATTAATGCGTGCCGCTGAGCGAAGGAAGCTTACGCGAAACGCTCATCTTGAGGCCCCCCGTAGACACCATTTACAAGGCAATCTCGCCCCGACGCCTCATTTTACCCCCCAATCAGCTAAAGGCTCTCAACGTGCCTGGTTTGGTAATTTCCAATTGCGTGCGCACCATCTGAGACCAATGACACAGACATGAGAAAAGGTTCGGCGCAATGCTCTAGACAAAACCTGCCATCACGGCAGAAGCGAGCTGTGGGACAGGAATAGGCAGCTGAAGGCGCTCCCGCCTACATCGCAGCATGCGTATCATGCCCTGCAAGCTCGTCGTTTTGGCTCACAAGCAACGCAAAAAAGGCACAGTGATTTGAATCGTTCCTGCAGGAGCCGTGCAGGAATGCAAAAGCCTGCCAGAGCAACAGGGGCTGCCTGAAAGTTGCGATACTTAAACATGACAGTGCCGTCGCAGCGCAGCGCGTAACTGGGACACGTCGGGGATTGCGTGTCCGACACCAACATCGTGACGACACAGGCGAGGGGACAGACGTGACGCAATAAACTTGGCCCTCACTCAATGCAAAACGTGACACAAGTGTGAAGAGGCGCAACTATTAGATGAGAAAAAGGAAAGAGAAAAGGCGACACAATGCCAAAGGAGGACAGAGGGTGGTGAGCTGAGAAAATGCCACAAGAAACAAGAGAAACATTTGGACCGGGCTTCAGTGATTGCGTCTCGACGGTAGCGCCAAACAGGCACTGCATGACAACCGCACTAGACCGCGGGTACTCAATGCCGACCGACAAAACAGGGAATGAGCGAATGTGAAAGGCGGATGTGCTTGCAGAAAGGTGGGGAATTTGGGGGAGAACCAAGACACGAAACAAAACCGGCGGATGAACTGACGCGAGAAGCAAAGCGGGAATAGTCGGAATACACACAAGATCATAAAAGAGCAACGACTGGGAACGAAGAAACAGGATAACGAGGTCATTGTGTGTGGGCCAGACGAAAAGAACAAAACAGATCAGCTCTAGTGTAGAGGGCGAGCACAGGTTTATTGGAAATACACATGCAAGAATGACTTCACAAGGTGTCAGCCGAGACGGGAGGAGACCGTCACACAGCACTGCCACGTACACGCTGGGAGCAAGTGCGGTGAGCCTGTCGCGGTACGTGCGTGTCCGGCGAGACTGGACAGCAGGCGTGCGACGCGGGAGGTGCCCATGCGAAGCTTATTAACAGGGCGAGGGGGACAGGGAGGATGCAGAGGAAGCATTTCCAAAAGCAATGGTGGCGGCGCAGAAACGAAGCGCCGCTCGGAACGAGAGTAGGGGGCGATACGGAACAGTACAGATCTACACATTTCGAACAGGGAACGTGCCCGTGCTCGTGTTGAATCGAGCGACGGTCGTGGCGGGCGTGCGGGGGTTCGAGTGGTGCCAGCAGTGCCCCGATGGTCGGCAACGACGGAAATGGGGGGATGGCGCCGCCTAGAAGCCGATCTACACTGTTGCGTCTGCTCTTGGACATCTGTCTAAAAGGGGAGATGCCGAAGGCGCAGCGTGGTGCTTGAGCTTCTCTCCGGCCAACCGCTTAGCGTCGGTGCTGCCGTGCCGTGATGGGGGGGGTGAGCTAGCAAGGATCGTCGCCTGCGTCTTCGCCCGCCACCCCCACTCCCCGCACAGCCTGAGCGCTGACCTCGCCATCGGAGCGCCCGAATGGCGGGGCGATGGCGGCGGTCTTCGAGACTTTCGTGGTGTGTCGGTGGGACAGGTGTCGGACACGCCGCCGTGGAGAACACTGGGGGTGTTCGGCGGGGGAAATATGTGTAGGGCGTGACACGACGGATATTCACGCGTCGTGCACGCGGATGCTACTGTGCCGTAGCAAGGGCCATGCGAGGCGAGGGACGGGTCAGCCACCGTAGAGCATGCAACGGCGGCCACACGGGGACGCTGCCGCCGCCTCCGCTACGGCACGTCACCGCGAGTGCCAGCAAACGTGCGATGCTGCACACCGCCCCCGCCGTCCCGCCCGCCCCCGCCGCGGTCGCCGCAGCCGCCACCTGCAAATGCTTGCGGGCGCTCCTTATGCTCCTCAAGCGGGCTGCCATCTTCTCACGCGCAAGCAGGCAGCGGCACCCGTGCGTCGCGCCACCGTCGCATGCGCCCTCCCTTATATCGGCCTAGCGCATGTCTCACGCCGACGCGGCCATCGGACATATTTCGGAGAGAGGGGCAGGGCAACAGAGGCCGTGGTCTCCATAGCCACTGTCTGGGGAGATGTAAATGCTTTTCTGCGGCCGGTGGGCATCCGCCGCGCCAGCGATGACACCTGCGGCCGCCACCACAGCCTCCACCATCGCCGCCGCCCCAGAAATGTCCGTGCGACCCAATGTACCTCATGCGCGCATGGACTTAGCAGTGACGTGGGCGTGGCGGGTTAAAGGAACGGAATGGTGTGCAGTGGGTGCGACAGCGGCGTCGCGCGGGACGCGGCGACGTCTGCAGTGGGCGCCGCCGGTGGCATTCACCAACAACGCTTGCGCGCGCGCAGTCCACGGCATTTGAAGCCGTCGCTGCCGTCGCCGCGGCCGCGCGCGTCAGCAGCGCCATGGCGGGCACACGCAGGTGTGCGGACGTACTGGAGAGCCCCCGCCGGCGCTTCCTGGGCGCCGCGCGCTTAACGATGGCGGCGGTGTGCCTGATGCCGGCTGCGTTGCGGCGGGGCGCGGCAATTTAGACCACGCGGAAAGCGGCTGCTGGAAATGCTGACTTCGTGACGGTGACGATGGCGGTGGTGGCGGCGGTTGAGGCGGCAGCTTCCGCTTGGCATGCGGTGCCGGTTTTTCCGGCGCCTAAAGCAGCCACACTTCACGCCGTCTCCGCCGCCAACGCCCTTGTGGGACGCGGCGCGGAGATTTTGCGGCAATGGCACACGTCGCCAGGGGGTCGATTCTTTTGCGGCGGCTGAACGAGCTGGTAGGAGGAGAATCGGAAAGGTGAAAGGGGTGGGTATGTGCGAGGGAATGTGCCAGTGGGATTGTGTGCCGCGTGGGTCTGTGTTATCACTCATTTTTTGCTACGGTGCTCCTACGCACATGGCAGTCTTCGTCATAGTTATCTTTCTCAGCGTTAGGTACGGTATATGTAAAAAGTTCTATTTGAGTACAAGCGCCGGGCACTTGTCTCTTCATGGGTATTGTCCTTGCGCAAAAAGCTTGACAGTCCCAGAAGAGGCGGCTTTTCCTGAAAATTGCCTGTCTTGGACAATCCAGAGTGCCACCTCATCGAACGACCTGTACTTAAGTCCCGTCACAAATGTGAGATGTAGTTGTGACCATGTCTTAGTGAATCATACACTTTACGTTTCAAAGATGTCTACCGCGTTTGGCGCCCGCGATGCGAAGCAGTGGGCGAATAACATTGAGTTGACCGCTTTCGAAAAGCCGCGGCCAGGTGGTTCAGTTCAACGCTAGCCATACATGCTGTGCGCTGGGACGGCACTCAACTGTCCCCATTTAGGGCGCCCCGCGCTGGGATGGCGCTCTTCGCTGACGACAGCCCGCCGCTGTTCTTTGCCACCGTCGTGACGCCCATGCTCTTCGGGTTCTCGAGGTCCCGCCTCACAGTACGGGCGCGCATATTCCACCGACCACGTCCGATGGCCGGCGGCTCAGCAGCAGCGGTGGCCAACGCCCCGGCTGCCACCTCCGGGAAATCAAGCGACGGAAGCGCAGGTATGCTGGATATAATCGCTTGCATTTCGTCGTAGCTTGTGGGTTTCAACCTCTTCGGTGGACTCATCGCGTTGCGCTCATCAAACTGCCTTTGGCGACACGAATTTAACGGACAGCTCCGATCTGTTCATGAGTTGCAAACGAGGTTCGTGGCATGGACGATTGAGCAACTGGTAGAATGCCCGGCGCAGCATGATGTCATCCGCACCCCGCTGAATCTGTCGCCCAAAGAGGCAGTTTCTGAGCGCCCCGGACGGGTCAAAGCGACGCGCGGGGCCTGTGGCTACAAAAAGACGACAGAGCACGGAAAACCACACTACTTTCCCAGCTGCACATTGGTCGTTGGTAACGTGTAGTGTGTTGCCGATTTGCCGAAAGGGCACGAGATCTACACGCAAGCCAAATGTAGCGCTCTTAAGTGCCCGTGCAAAGATCTGTAAGCACTGCGCTTCTATTTCTGTGAGCAGGCCCCAACAAGATTCCGTTGCTTGGTTTTGGGTTGCCGTATATCACGTGTCGTGCTTGTTTATGCAGACACGAGCTGACACGCACGCTCCACACCAGTTCCATCGCTTTTCTTGCTTACCACACGTTGCGGTTTCTGTTTGCACTTCCCAGGTGCATGACGTGTCTGAATCCCGGGCACACGCCCCTGACAATCGCGCTGAGCCCACTTCTCTTCCAGTGCGAGATCATGCAGGACGGCGTGATCGTCAAAAAACGAAACAAGAAGAAGCTGTCCGCCAAGGTTTATGATGTTTGCAGCCGGTCGGGCCAAGCGCTGTTTGAGTCCCAGCTGCGGCATGCCCTTGAAAACTACCAGAGGACGAACGATTCCCGCCGGGCTCACACGGCACGCTGGCAGTCTCTTGTGACGAACTTCGTTGGGACGTCCAATTAGGTTTCTCACTGCACACACGGGACCACGGGCCTCGCTTCACCGCTTCAGGAATGAGGGAAGCGTCTGGGTGCGCCTCTTGAAACGTTCGTACCGATTTAATGTGCTTTTGTCGCCGAACGCTTCCATTCATTAGATGGGATTCGGACAGAACTCCAGCCGTACAAGCGTGTTCCGACTGTTCTTTGGCGCTTCTCACAGGTCGTGTTGAGAGGAGCTTAGCAGTGTTGTCAAAGTTTAATGCCCACGTTTCCCAATAGCAGGGGGTCGGCGTTTACGTGTCACAGCGGCACATGCATGCATGTTTCCGCCGGTGCCTTGAAAGCGCCCAACTCTGTTTCTTTTCGGTGCGTACTAGATTTTCTGTACCCTTGCTTTTTCGCATTTGTTGTCAACTTGGTAGTATGCTTCGTGTTTTCTGTACTGGTCACATTTCGCAGCGACTGGGCGCCATTTCATTGGCGTACTTGTAATCGTAAAGCTCATGGGTTTGTGTTACGGCCGTGCGAAGGGGGAAAACTCATTTACTGTCACACATTCATTGCTCTTGTGGTCCCCACTTACGCTCCGATGGTTGTTTCCGAGCAACGGCCAATGGCCGTGGCCAACTGCTTACGCTTCTTCATGGCATGAAGCGTCTCAGAGTGGCACTCTGGCTGCTGCGGCTTGTTCTCTCGGCGCCGCTTGTCACACACCTCGGTTGATGTGCGGGCCCAAATTTTGCTGGGCCTCCTCTCATGCGAAGGGCGCACGAGCGCGTCGGCCACCACCTCCCGTAACAGCGCTATTGCCCTCGTAAAAGTGGCTGCTCGCTTCAGCTCGGTCGCCACACAGCACTTAACAGCGTTCTGCCGGTTTCGACCATGCCACGCCTCGAGCCCCTGCTCTCCACAGAATCCATTGCTCCCAGTGCACTCCAACATGTCAGGTGCCTCGCACATCAGGATATGTGACTTGGTGAGATGGACAGCCACAAGAAGCTACTTTTGAGCAGTGTTTCCATCACAGATGTATGGACGCGAACACGAGTCCACTCGTCTGTGGAGATGATCACCGTGCGGTTCAGCGTCTTTCGTACCCTGCTTCAAATGTACCATGCAAGATCGTAAGCGTCGTGGTGGTCCTGTGACATCTTGTCCTTCAGAGCGACACACACGACATCGCTGGCATCGCCACTGATGTGGCAATCTCCTCAAATGAAGAGATTCCATGGAAGGACGTGGGGCGTATGCGCACCTTCTTGTGTAGCAGTTTTACCGGCTCCTCGGCAAAGTCGGTGCCCGCCTGCCTTCACGACATAGGCCCATTATTCGCGCTCTGCTGCACAGTGACCATCTCAATGGCTAGTCGCATATACCGATGCCTAGCGTCTTGCGTGGTGTGAAGTGGTATTGGTACAGTTTGTCGCGGATAAACGGCAGGAAGTGGACGCCGCTCCACCAACAAGTGATGCCTGGGTGTGCCAGGCTGGCCAACCATGACCATAACACCACCAGCGGCCATGCAATTGCAGAAGTGCCTCGCCTCAGGCAAGGTCCGGCCGACTACCAGGTCTTGTAGGGTGCCGTATTCCACGTGAAGAACGGTCTGCTTCTTGCTGGAAGATCGCGTGCGCAAGAGAGTGCACGCTACTGTGCGCACCTGCTCTCTGCCGGTTCACCTCCTGCAGCTGCCCAGCCATTGCCGCCCGCCGGTCTCCACCCGACCCCACCAAATGACGACGGCGTCGACCAAGACGCAGGGGGGGGGGGGGGCGGGGCGCGGCACAGTGCGGGTGTTCATTGCGAGTGGAGTGTTAGGCGGAGAAACCAGCGAACACACCAACAAGCAAAACGAAAAAACAATAGTGTCCAACCAGTTGCCGACGGCGACTTCTCCCGTCCACGTGACGCTCCCACTCCATTGTCCGCCCAATTCAAAGCAGTGCCCCAACCCTCCCCACCCACGTGGCCTTCACACAGACCACAGCGGCGGAGTCAGCAGATGCTTTGGATACGGCTTCAGTGGAATACAACACCCGCAGGGCCGGCGTCGCCTCCCGCACACACGACGTCCTCATCGACGCCGACATGTGGCTTCCAAAGCAAACGGTGAACGTCGGTTGGGAGGCTGCGCCTACGTTGGCGACGGCGCCTGGGTGCGGCGCGCCGTACGCCTGTGTCATCACGTCCACCCCGAACTAGAAGAGGCAGCGCGGGCGCCACTCGACAGAGATGTTGCTTTCCTTGGCACGGATGCCTAGATTGACGACAAATGACGATAAAGTCCGATACGCGGCTGGTCTTGCGGGACAGATCGATCTACAGCGCCCCGACAGGGACAGACCGCGCCTTCAGTTGCAGGATGAGTGTCTCAGCGACGCCAGGCATAGTGGCGACGGCGTCTTACGATACGCTGACGCATACCTGTCCGACGCGGCCGCCAGCCTTGTGCACAGAATGTGCGAACACGCAGAACGACAGCTTTTTCATCATCTGCTCGTCCTTGTATACCAACAGCCACGCTGCGAGCTTGTCGAGGCTTCTTGCTTTGGTGCGCGCGCGCCACGCGGCGAGCCACGTCCAGAGCAGGCTGAGAAAATCTGTGCCGCACGAGACGTGGCGATGCCATGAAATGTGCTCACCAGCCTCGCGCGCGCGTCTCCAGACCCGGGCTTACTGCGACGCCGGAAGGTCGTCAGGAAAGCACCAAGCGCCGTGAGCGACGCCACCTGCCCATCTGGCGACGATGCCCGGCCGGCCATGTTGAACGACAGCACCACCTTCGCATCGTATCAAGCCGTTCCACAATCGGTCAAGAGCTACGGGGGCACGGCCAGCAGCAATGCCATGACGCCTGCTAGATCCTGCAGGATATCCACCTTGACACACGCTGTACGCATAATTGCTTCCACCACCCCCGGGTCCGCCCGAGAGACAGTTGTGGCGACGTGAAAGTCGCGCTCAACCGACATCTCCCGGGGCGCCTCCGGCGACGCGGTGGCTTGTCGTGGGCTCTCGCGGTACCCCGTCGACTTGACACGCGCCGGAAGCCACTCTACCGTCGTCATGCGCTCCATACCCAATGTGGCGTCTCGGTCGACAAGGCAGCGCAGGTTGGCCTCCGGTCACTGGCGACGCCGGACCGCTGATACCAGCAGCGTGTCGGACACCTGGACGCGCTCGTCCGCACCGCGCGCCGTACGCGTAACGACGCAATCCACACCCGAATTGGTCATGACGAAAAACATCCATCTCTCAAACAGGACAGAGCCAAGAGAGACGGCTTCGGCCGTCCATCCACCGGCGCGTACCCTCAAGGCAGTGCGACGTCGTCGGCACCGCAAATAAGTGGCAGGGCGGAGCGCAGGGACGAGACTCCTTAATCGGCAATATATGACAGCGAAGACACCTCCACAGCTTGCCGGTTGTTGGGGGCCCGCACGACCCACTGGTTGAGTAGAAGGAAACCGACAGGGAGGAGGCACTCACACACGCCACTCGCAGAGCGCTTCCACTGGTGCAGCCACTACTCCACAAATGTGAGCGTCCCGGCGATGACGCTCACCCCACGCCCTAGCCGGTCCCGCACGACTTCACCAGCACCAGCAACCCAGAATCAGTATGGTGGGGGCGTTGCAAGCCTACCCAACTCAGAGCTCTGCGCGTTCCTCGCACTGTGATGAGGCGGGGAAGGGGGCAAGGGTCTCCCACCAGGCCGCTACTGGTGAAGTGCAGCGTAAGGGGGGGGCTGTCGTCTACGCCGCGAGTGTTGTCGGCCACTGCAGGTGCGGGCAGCGTTTTGCGCGGCGTGCAAGAGGACCCGGGTGCGTCCGACGTGTCGCTCGCGGAGACCGCCGCTTACAGTGCCCGAGTGGCCGCCACGATTTCGAAAACAGGCGTCATGCCGCCGTCGGCGGACCGATGATGAACCGAGGACGTGGCGCGTGGCAGCGACGCTTGTACGGCTTCCACTCGCGACGTTAGCGAAGTGTCTGCCCCGGACGACGACTCCGAGGCTGGCGCGGCCTCTGTGGACGTCGCGCTGCCGGCGAGCATCGGGGCCACCGTCGGCCGCATAACAATAGGGTAGTCGAATGCACGGGCTCCGTCTGAATGGGGTTCTGTGGGTCTGTAGTGCCACCAACTGCACATTTTGATACCACGCGGCTGGTCAGCTTTGACAGTCCTCCCCAGATCTGGCGGCCATTTCTTGTTGTTAGGAAGAACGAAAAGTGTCAAGATGGGAAAAGACGACAACGTTACATGCGTTTCTGATCAATGAATTCGAGCGAACCACATGCGCATTTCTCGAATCAGCAAAGCTGTGAATCAAGGAAAACGAGGACACGCCCAGGAGTGCAGAATTTGCAGAATTTTACAATGAGGGTGGAAGAGCAGAAAGAAAGCAGATGCGGGCACCATATTTCGAGTCTCAACAAGAACTGGAAACGTATCCGCTGGGGGTGTCTGCTTCCCGCCCAAGAGGCAAGGAGATCGAACAAATGCCAGATGGGTACAGATTGGCGCTGGCGCGGTGGTGGCGGTTTCTAGGGCCAGCTCCAAGTGGCCTTCGGCACACTGATGTGTGAACTCGTGCTGGACGAGTACCATGCAGATCGCCGCAATTGTCAGCTTCTGGAATCGTCGCTCTTCTTGTGGCACCGTCCCCGAACCACCCGCCGGCGGTCATCACCGCTCATCCACCCAACCTCTTTGACTCGTTTAGTCACACCTGCACTCGACGCACGTTGTGGCATTATACAAGGCTTTTCGTGCGCTGTGCTCGCCATTTTTTGCCTTCTGTACGCTGTGGTGCCATCTGCCTGTGCGGACTGCAGGGGTTCTCTCGATGTCGGTTCCCTATGTGGTGTGCCTCCACCAGCGCTGAGGCACACCACATTTTCTGACCGGCTATGTGGTCACCTCGCGCTTGGCTCCTTTGGCATCTACTGGGTATAACTGCATGCCGCACTGCTTCTACTATGTTTTGTACAGGTACAGGCTGGGCGTGACTACGCCCTCCATCTAGCGACTTCAGCAGGGTTTTCCGCGGGCAACATGACCCCAGGTGCGAAAGGAGAGGACAGGTACGCCTGCCCGCCTTGACGTAGGCCCCGCGGAGCGGAGGCACCAGCTGAGCGCAGTCGGCTTCAGAGTGACGGTCGTCGGGTGCGGCGGCTTGAGAACAGACAATGTGATACTACTCATGGCCCTGCTCATGGTGTCATCAAAGAAAATATATTACAGGTGGCCTTAGAAATAGGGCAGAAAGAAGTACATGAACGTCGCCTGAGGAAGCGGGCGCCCAGAAAACGGGCCATCCCTACAGGCGCAGCCGAGAGAACTGTGCGCGATGTAGTCCGACACCGGAAGAGACTAGAACTGGCCCGGAAATTATGCTGCTCATGCGGCGAAATTCCTGGTGTCGCACCATGCTCCGCGCGGCCGTTTCGAGAGCCAGCGCCAGGTGTATGCCTCGCCGCCAAAGAGCGGAGCACAATAAACAGTCTTTGGGCCTTGTTCCCAGGAAATGCTGGATACGATCCATACTTGATCTTTACATACGCAATTGACAGCAGGTCCCATACAATTCTCATGTGCATCAAATGCGAGAACGATCTGAGATCTAAAACTGTTCGGAAGCTCTCAAAACAGAATGGATTGTATATGCCTGAGATCGACGGTCGTCTCCTCACTTCTTAAGGCTGTTGCCGATGGCTCGCGTCAATATGCCGCCCGGAGACGAGATCCTGCAATTGTTCAGATCCGGGTTCGCATAGATCCGGCGGAGCACGAGATTTTTTCGAAGGCAATTTTGTATCACCACGTGCCGTGGCGGTCCGTCGAAGCCGTACTGCTTCCAGGAGTCACAGCGAAAAAGGTTCTAGCAGCCCGGATCACGTCGCCGTTCGACGCACCAGAGAGTTCCCACCTGTCCAAAATTATCAAGCATTACAAGGGCCTCATGGATCCGAAATTTCGAATGCGGGGCCAAAGGGCCTCTGATGCGCTCAGAACACAGCACGAAGAGGGCACCTGGGATCCGGAGTCCGACGACTACGGTTCTGCTGGAGCAGAGAGCGCAGCAGAAAACAAATGGGGCCGTCTTGAGAACCCTACTGGCGCGATAGATATGGATTGTGGACTAGATACAAACCTATCCTCCCTACCAGGCCTCAAGCGCTCTCCGATGCCTGAGAAGCGGATCAGCAAAGCGCAACACAGCGGAACCGACCAGGCAGTGAGCGTTCTTCGTCTGACGAATAGAATGCTCGCCACGAAGGGCCATACTGACGAGGGCGATCAGTGCCCGAGCGGAGATGGATTCGGTCCAGCGGAGGCAGACGCAACTGCTCGCCAGTGTCATTGGATAGCGTCTCTCGATCGCAAACAACGCAAAGTACATGAATCAATTAAAACTGACCTTGAACGCGGAACTCAATCTAAAGTGCTCGTCATGGTGGGACCCGGAGGCACATGAGAGTCTTATCTGATCGACACTGTGACAATGTATGTCGAGGTCTCCAGAGAGAACGACTTCAAGGATGCCCTAGAAACGACCATACACAGAAGACAATAGAACCTCGTCAAATATTTCGGTACTGGGGTTGCAGCAGCGAACGTAGGCGGCCTGACCATACACTATGCTCAAAAGGCAGTAGCTAAGAAAATACTTCTAAGATTCCAGAAAAGACCCTCTCCCGTGTGCAAGGGGATTGGAATGACGTGAGAGTACTTGTGATCGTCGAGGTCAGTTTTCTGTCACCTGCTCAACTGTTTGCGATTAGCACGCGCTTGGGCATAATTTTCACGAGCACAAGACATCTGCCTTTTGCTGGGCTGTACGTCATCTTGGCCGGGAACCCATTCCAGCTAGGTCTCAATGAAGGGAAAACGCTCTGGCCTCGAGATGGTCAGCGCCCGTTGAGTGCTCAAGAAAACTGGGAGGGATTATTACCTGGACTGCGACAAGTTCTTCGGGCCAACCATTTAACAAGGAAGCTTCGGCCTGTTCTATGATGTTCTTGGGAGATTGTGGGTTGGTGCGACACCACAAGAGAACATTACTACCTTAAATGCTTCAAAATTCGACCCGTACGGTCCAGTCGCTGAAAACTCGTTTGAGGACGCGGTGGCTGTCAATTGAACGAACCGGGAGGCCATATCGTTTAACGAACAGGACTCCAGTTTTCACGTGCTGCTCCCTCTGTAGCCGGACAGAAAACGCAAAGAGGCCGGGTGTGGCGCCATGTGCCTCTCAGAAAGCAATCCCGCAATGGACTTTCGAAGCAAGAACAGGCGCAGATCATAGCACGCTGTCTGACAAGGGATAGTGGCACGAATAATTGGGAGAGATTCGTGGCGAACGCCTTCTGCAACTTCAAAGGCGTTGACGGTGCCCGATTTTGAGCAGCGCCGTCATGGTATGTGTCCTTGTCCCGAGCTAAGGACCTAGCGCACCTGGCTCTTGCTCACACTCTGACATGGCGAGATACTGAAAATCACCGAGAAGAAATGCGTATGATTTTCAGACATGTGGAAACATTACGGGAGAAGTCCGCGCGCTGGTAGAAAACGTATGTGTTATGCCGCTTTTAGAACTCGTTTAGCATGTGCTCCCATTCTGTTTTGGATCAAGCAGTTGCACTTCATGTCGGATCGGGATCGACCACAAGCGGGCAGGCCCACTAGAGCGGCTCGCCCGACTTATCACAAGTGTCAGGTAGCATCTGCTCCTTTCAGTGCCCTGTCTCGACCAGAGGCACGCACGCTCCCGAGTGCCTTTCACCGTGGTGTGTTTTTGCAACGGTCCTGACGATTAATGTCGACACCGTTGTGCAAATGGGGTCGACGACGACGGTGCAGGTCGTCGGCGCCGTGAGCGAGCATGCGCTCGTCACGCTGCCGTCATCCACGCTCTCCAATATTCTCGGCGAGCTCAAGCGCATCGACGACAGAGATGAGCTCTTCCACTTCCTTTGCACCCCATCGACTCGCAGCCGCGCTTTCGAAATTTTCGACGGCTTCGAAATCGGAGCTGTTTTCAAGAAGGTTACTTTGCATACCGCCATGGCGTTCAACCAGGCCTAGTGGTGGACTGGCGATGTATCCAGTCCTATGGACGGCCCCCACGCCGAGCGTTCTGGCCGTCATTGGATGGCGCTGGCTGACCCCGGCACGAACAACTTTTTTTACGACCTCGTTCCTCAGTCGGTAGGCGACGGTGCGGACGTGAGGGTCAACCTCGTGCAGTCGGACGGCTCCGCGAACTCGGTGGTCGATGACACCGCCGAAAAGTTCCCGGTCGCAGAGAGTGGGGTGAGCAGGGGGGTTGATGGCGCTAGGAAAGGCGCCGCGGGGGGGGTCGATCAAGGGGGGGAGGGCGAGATGACCGTTGGGGGTCGGCGCACAGACGGCAACGACGTCGTCGAGGAGGCCGGCCTCAACGTCAAGGAGATGGCGACGGAAGCGCTGATTGATGACCTCATCGGGCCGGCGGGCGCGTCGTCGACCGATAACCACTAGGTTTTGCCGTTACTAGCGGTGGTAGTTTAGCGTATTACAAGCTGACATGTCTTCTACTGCTGCTGCGCAGCAGCACTCTCCTCCTCTAGATGATGCGTCATACCGATCATATCACCACAAAAAACCCACGCGGTTGTGTCCCCCGCCACCCCCGCACCCTAGTCGGAACTTGCAGTCCTCCCCCGCAGGGACAATGGACAGAAAGGAGCGATTTGATTCGGCGGCGGTCGACGACGCCGCCGTAAGGCACCTGCAACCTGCAGCTGGAGACAGCAGTGGGCATGATATCGTCCTCACGGACAACGCCAAGCACCCCCGCGCAGACGCAAGCACTGGCAACACCCTTGGCCGACCGCCCCATACCCGCCCCCGTCAGTGCAAGTGACAACAAAATCACCGTTCATGGCGGCGGCGTCCGGCAACGACGCCGACGGCGCCACCGACTCGGCGTCCGAGACAATGATGCGCGCCGACGACGACGACTGAATCCCAGCGCGCGGGGACCCCTACCACAGCCCTTTTTGACAATGCCCTCCCCTGCCGTGCCCGCGAAATGACCAGAATGAGTCGATACTGGCTGCGGCGGTTAGCGACGCCGCCGTCAGCATCACCAACGCGCCGCTCACACGGGCAGATGAGCGCTGCCGGGTTTGCAAAGACAGCGGCGAGCACTCCGCGGCACACGATGATGCCGGGCACTCTTTTGCCCGACAGCACCCGCCCATCGTCCCGCCCAAAGCGCCCCGACAACACTCCACTAGCCTCCCTCGCCCTAGTCTCTCTCGCACAGGACGGCACCTGGAGCAGCCCCCCCCTTCGTCCGCACATGAGTGAGACGAGGCTGTATGCGAGGTACTGGTGGGAAGCGTGGTCGTGGAGTGGCTCATGTGGCGCCCGTGGCGTCGTTGGCGGGGACGTACTCGCCCTGCAGTGCTTGACGAGAAATGCAAAAACAAGAAATAGCGGCGAATACACGTAATCGGTAAATGCGTCCGTAGTTCCCATCGTCTCAAAAAGGTACCGCACTACAGGGGTGCGCAAAGGGCGTACTGGGGCGTACTGCGGCCTAGAGTTTGTACCCAGAAAATGAAATCCATGCTCGGGTGACGCTGGCTTCACTGGCCTCTCAGCAGCCCGTGGAAACGCAGGCTACAAGTGGCGCCCTCAGTCCTGGTGGTGTCTCCGCCGACGGCGGTGGCATTTGGCGGGGATTTCCCATCAGGTAGCCTCGCCGGATCGCAGATGTAGCGTCACCGGGTCGACGGGGAATTTTCGTGTGTGAGATGGTTCAATGCTTCGATGCAAGGCCTGGACGAGACTGGTCACGAATCACCCCCAGCGGTTCATCGCTGGATTTCTGAAACGCTGCGCTGCGCTATACGTCGCCCTTACTGAACTCCCAGTGATCCTCCAGGTTAGAGCTCACCGTTACGACTACACCTGCTAGCAAATCTGCGACCATGCCAACGCCTCCGCTTCGTCAATGTCAATGGCAGCGGACTTTCCATCGACGCCGGATACGCGCCACCCCCCCCCCGCGCGCCGCAGTTGCTCAGCGGCGCCCATGCCCCCAGTCCGTCAGCGCCCCGCACACACCCGCCGCCAGTTATCACTCGGCCGGTCACATCTCGTGTGAACTGACGTCACCTGCTTGCAGAGTGTGCTCACGGCCCCTCACCTGTCTTGTTGACCGTGAATTAAGCCTCACACGAACGCCCCTAAGTTGGGTGAAGAAGGCCCTTGTCAGCCCAGATGTCATGCTTCAGTGTGGTATTCTGTCAACCTTCCGCCATGTGCAGAGCTGCTAGCCCAGTGTGTGGACCCAGCACTCCTCACAATTAGTTGCGTGGAGGGCGGCAAGCCTCATTCGGGAATCTGGATCCTCACTTGTTCACACTGTGAGCCTTCCTGGGCGGTCAATAGTCGTTTGATCTCACAGACAGAGGCTAGGATGGGATCTTCTGTGGCCGCGTTCTGACCAAACGTTCCTTCGGGTGATCACTGATTGATGCTGCGTCTGTCTGTCTTCGACGGGTCAGCCGACGTGGAAGCTCCTCGTGGAATAGCGATATGCGGCTCTTCGGCTCCCAATGATACCACCTGGCCGTGCCCCCCACCCTCCGGTGTGAAGGCATCCTCTAGCGCGGAACTAGCCCGCCGCACCCGAGCTGCGCATCGTTGACAACCCTTTCGCCGTTCTTCTCACTTCGGTTCTCACATACGCCCGGTGTCGTGAGGAGGAGTACGATAAGGAGAGGGGCATGCTGTTTGTACTGTGAATGGTTTGGTAGGAAGTTGTCCTCCCGTAAATGTTACCACGTCCGGTGATATGCTTGAACGTCTCTGTCCATGTGGCCTTTGCTGCCGTTATTTCCCCTACTGCCCCTATACCCCGACCGCTTCTTTCCTCCCCACTGCTCTTTCCCCTCTACTACCTCTTTTCCCCCTTTTGACCATTTTGGCCGTACTGTCCATTCTTCTCCTCCTGCCCCATTTCGTTCTACAGGTTCCTTTGCCTCTACGAGCCCCTCTCCTTCTATAGCCGTGGCGGACGGCGCGGATGCGGACAGCGAAGGGGTGGGGGGCGCCGCATGTTCTTATCTCTCTGTCCTTGCTTTGCTCTGGCTTTTTGGGTACGGCTCGTGGCGGGTGGCGAGGACCAGGCGCGAGGAGGGCTAGGAAGAGGTTGCGATACCCACGGCCAACAGGGGCTAGAGAACCATAAGAAACAAATGTATTTTCTGCAACGTATTCAGCTGGTGTGGACCTGTACGACCGCTCCCCAGCTAGCATCACGTATCACATCGTTGCTTGAACACAGATCATGCCCAGGC
>ENA-ORXT01003836-ORXT01003836.1-marine-metagenome-genome-assembly--contig:-NODE-3836-length-16087-cov-4.388257_pt1 | contig 16087 bp, 14 predicted proteins | sample MGYA00237868_ERZ511482 | MGnify/ENA metagenome assembly ERZ511482 | reverse complement strand
TAGTGGTGAGGGCCGACGGTGAGGGGCACCTCATTCTGGATCGCCCGCTCGATGGGGCGCAGCAGACGCTCCTCGGCTTTATTCGTGGTCTGGATGAGCAGACCCCGCATCCGCTCGGTCAACAGGTTGGTCAGGGCGCGGACGGCGCGCATGGGGCTCTCCTCGTACTGTTCGCGAAACTGGAGTACGTCCACCGGTTCGCCGTAACGGATGAAGGCGCGGCTGAAGCAGGTGGTCGGGCTTTCGTAGTTCGCCCCAACCGGCTGCACGGAGAGGCCGAGCTTCCAGTCGTTGCGTTTTTCCACCTCCAGGGCCATGCTCGCCGCGCCGCCCTTGAGCCGGCGGAGTTTGCGTTCGAGTTCACTGGCACCTTCGGGGGCAATGTACATGATCTTGCCGGTCTCGAGCCCGGAGAACGTCCGGTTGAACACCTCGTCTTTACCTCCGCCCTTTGTCGCACCCGCCTGTTTATCCCGCGGCCGCGCCACCGGAATACAGAAGGGGTCGATCAGGAAAGCCATCACGGGGTTCATCCACATGGATGCGTTGGCCAGGAAGTACGTCTGATAATCGAGGTGAATACCGACGATGAGCGGGTCGATGAGGGTATTCGGGTGGTTGCCGCAAAGCATCGTCGGGCCGGGATGGTTAGCGTGCTCCAGCCCTTCCACTTCCATACCCGGGTAGTAAAGGCGCAGCATCCAACGGCTGAGAAAATGAAAATACCAGAATACGAGCTTAGACATAGGGCGAAGGTAATGATAGTAATGTGGTTTTGTAGTTCGGTAGTAATGTAGTGCTACCGCATTTTATAGTAGTGTAGTTTTGTAGTTCGGTGGTAACGTAGTGCTACCGCCACGCCTGTAACACCTGCCACGTGCGGCAGCACTACATTACCACATTACTTACCGTACTACATTACTAAACGCGGCAGCACTACATTACCACATTACTACCCTACTACATTACTAAAAAAAACAGCGTCGCCGGCCCTAAAGCCAACGACGCTGTTTTCCATCAGGCGCGAATCACTTCGCACATCCTGGTTTGCTTAGTAGCTCCAGAGGTCGTGCTCGAAGTTGAAGATCTCCTGCTTGATCCGTTCGGCTTCGAGCAGACGCTCGCGACCGTCGGTCTTGTAATCCTGGATGCGCAGATCGTCTACGTTGGATTGTTTCATGATATAGCTGTTGAAGAAGCGCGCCTCGAAGACGTCTTCCCAACTGCGATTAGCGGCGTCGTTAGCGGTGGCGAACGCATTCTCGTTAGCCAGTACCTGACGGGCACCGGGGTAGTAGACCCAGAACATGGCCTCTTCGAATAGGAAATTGCCGTTCTCGTCCGTCTCATCCTTGAGGGGAGCGATACCGAGGATGCGCACCTTCATGGTACTGCTTTCGCGGTCGAAGTACCATACTTCCTGAATGCGGTAGCGCAGAACGTCGGCGGGGTTGAGTTCGCGGGGAACGAGGGAGTAGGTTACCTCGTAGGTGTCGGGGTCGACAACCGGGACGGTGTCGATCGCGCCGGCGATGCTTCCCATCTGCGCTTCCGTCATCGGCGTGGTGAACTTATCGTCCAGCGTGCTGTAGATCTGAATCTTTCCTTCGTTGGCCGCTTCCATCAGGATGGTGATCAGTGGGCGCTCGGGGTTAGCAAAGGGGCGGTTTATCTTCTCCCGCACGTCGAGCACGCGCCAGACGCGCTTCTGCCAAAGGATGTCCGCTTCCCGGACGTACTCGTAGGGGAGAATACGACGCTCGATGCGTGTGTTCTTTTCCACGATGTCGTTAACGGGAGTGAGAAAGACGTTTTGGCTGGGGTCAGCCGTGTTGGTGCCGGGCAATTCGAGGTTGCCGCCGCTCTGGGGGTTGCCGGGGCGTTGGGCGACCAGTGCCGTAGAGGTACCGATCAGAAGCAGGAGGGCCAGTTGAAAAGCTGCCTTCATGGGAGGGGATGATTAAAGGGACATGACTTGTTACCACCATCAAACGCCCCGCGCCGAGGGCATAGTGTAACCGTCGTAAAAAAAACAAGCCCCCGGGGCATTTCCCGGGGGCTCGCAAAAATCCGCTTTTATTCCGGCTTATGCAAATGAGCCGAAAAGCACAACGGATTTACTGGAGAGAGAAGCTCAAAGAGCCGATGCTACGGGAAACATTATCACCGGGGCACCGGGATTTGATGTTCTGCATGAAGTAGGTATCTCCCGGCTTACCACGCTTGACGAGCGCCTTTGAGGTGCCGTTAAAGTTGCCACCGGGGTTAGCGTTACGAACGGCGTCAGCGCGCTGGGGCACGTAAACCAGATCGTAGCCGACAATGGAGCACTTTGCCTCGAAGTCGAAGTTTTTCAACAGCGCGTAAACGCCGGCCTGTGCTTTGAAGACGTTGGAAGCGATACGGCCACCGTTAGATTTGCCGACCATGGGAACGGGATCGGGAATTGCCTTTACGCGAAAGTCAAAAGTACCGAGTGTCTTTCCTTTTGCGGAAACAACTACCTGAGCTTTTCCGACACTATTTCCAGAAACAACTAAGTCCTTATTGTTACCGGACTTCTTAGAAGCGGCACCCGTAACGGATACCCGAACCTCACCGGATGGCACACCGCTCGCGGTTACACCAACGGGGTTATCGACACCGATGTAGAATACGTTCATCTTCTTGGCGGCAACATTTACGGAACGCTGCCCTACCTCGTAGGTGAACTTGCCTTCACCTCTGGTTACTTTCTTGGTAAGCGGGTTAGTGACTGCTACCGAAGTAGTGAGTGACTTTTGTCCCGTTCCGGAACCGGTAATAGAGAAATCAGCCGTACCGTCAGAATTCATTCTAAGACGCTGACCATTCACGCGGAGATCAACGTTAGAAGGATCAAGGCTGGAAGAGTAAGATCCTACCAAAACCTTCGCCGTAATTTTTTCGCCGCTGATGACGTAGCTACGGTCAGCATTGAATACGGGGAAAAATTCGTCGATGTCGATGGTCTTGCCACCAGCAATCTGCACCATGTCGTTAATCATATTTGCCTCTGTAGACTTAAGATCAGACTTCATCTGGCTCAGCAGTGGAAGTACCGCTGCAACAGGCATGTGACCAAAGCGGTAATCGCGCCAGTTGGGGCGACCAGCTTCTTGCCATGCTTCATCGTCAATGTCAAAAGGAATATTTGACTTTACGTTTGCGATTTTAGTCTCGATGTTTTCAGGACTAAGATCCATGTCTTTACCGTGATTGGTAAGCAGCGTTTCGTAAGCGGCAATGATGCGGTCACGTGTTTCGATGACCTTTGCTTTCAATTCAGCACCTACTGGCTCTTTACCCTCATCACCCATAACGAGGACGCGGGTAGTAACGTCTTTGTTCTTTTTTCCCCGGGGGGAGAGGACACCGTGCGTTTCTTTGAAGTCACCTTCATCCTCCACACCATTATTGTTACCGGAGCGGTCAATCAGTGTAGACTGAATTTCGTCGATGTAAGCATTAAACTCAGTAGTGATGGACTGTACTTCTCCAATAGCACCTTCGATGGGACGAAAGCGAGCTTTCGTATCATCACCAAGAAGCTTCTTGACGGACGTTACCGTTTCGCCCAGTTGCTTATCAACCGTAGCGATACTAGCTTCATTACCCTCATCCAGGGTCTGGAAAGCGTTCATTACCTCAGCGGAGACGTTCAGCGCCAAAAGCGCCATCAGTACGAGGTACATGATGTTGATCATCAACTGCCGGGGTTCCTTTGGAATTGACATTGATATATATTTATAAGAGACGGGCGTGGAGGGCGGTCGTTGCCGGAGCAAGGGTGGCCACCACGCCCGTCTGGTTTATTAAAAGAGGGGGATAGTCGGGGGGGCGGCCTACCGTCAGGGGTGAGGCCGGCTCGGTTCGGTCGCTTAGGCGTTAGGACCGCGCATGGCGCTGATCATGTTACCGTACACGGAGTTGAGCGTGGTCAGGTTGCCGTTGAGCGACTGCATGTTGGATTTATAAGCCTTCGTTTCGTCGGCCGTAGCGGCGAGGTCGGCCATGGCTTCGTTGAGCTTGGCGTAGAAGTTACCCATGGCGCGAACCTGCTCGCCGGTGCCGCTGAAGTCAGCGTCCTGCAAAGCCTTGAGGCTGCTCATGCTCTTGGACATGGTCTGAAGTTCGGTCAGCATACCACCGAGCTGCTGCTCGACGACTTCGCCGTTGAGGGCGGCCGGGGCCATGCCACCGCCGGCGGCGGCGAGGGGCTGAACGTCAGCGTCGTATTTGTTAAGACCGGGGTAAAGCTTATCCCAGTAGTAATCAGGCTCGGGGCCGAGGATACCGATAAGGGCAAACAATGCGGCTTCAACACCGAGGCCGATGGTGATAAGGTCAAACTTGATGCCGCCGAAGGTAGGCATCTCCCAGGATTGGAGTTTGTAGAGGGCACCAAGCATTACGATCGCGGCGCCAACGCCGATGATGAAGTTCTTGATGTACTTGAAGGTGGGCGATTTAGTAAAAGCCATTGTACGGAACGTGTGATTTGGGGAAGATGATGAAAGAGCGTAGTGCTTGTAATTCCCGTTTTGAAAAAATTGGATGTCGTAGTGCTACGGTCGTAACCGCGTTAACGCCACTTTAACCGTAGTTAAGGTGGGCATATTGCATTGGCCGGTGTCTTAAGTTTTGGATAAGAGCCAAAGCGACCGCGAAATTAAGCATTATTCAAGACAAAATCAAAAATCCCTCAAATGAGACGGGCGGGCGACAAAATAGGTTACAGGTTACAGGTTGCAACCTGCAACCTGTAACCTCCCTACGCCACATTCCGCTGCTTGCTCTCGAAGATCAGCCGCTGCCCCATCCCCTCCAGCGAACGGGCGGTACGGCCGAAGACGGTCGCCAGCCGGTCGAGGTCGTTGGTGTAGCACATCGCCTCGATCAGCAAAGCCTGCTCTTCACGGCCCCAGGGCTCGAAGGCGCGGGGGTGGTTGTTGCGGGCGGTGACCATGTAGGCGGGCAGCCGGTCCGTCGTTTTACGCAAGCCGAGCTCCGTGACGGCGCGGCGCAAATCGGCCTCGCGGGCCGCGTCCATCTTATCGAAGCCGTCGACGCGGAAGAAGTCGACGTCTTTCCAGGGGTCCGGCGCGCGCTTGGCGCGGGCGGGCGGCAGTTCGGGCAGCACGTCGGGGAAGCGGCGGTGAAACGCCAACAGGTGGGTATGGATGACCGCGCGGCTGTACACGCCCCGGTAGCGGTTGTAGACGGCCAGCCCCTTCAGCGACCGGTCAGCAATGGAGCGGCTGCCGATAAAGACCTTGGCCAGTTGGGCTACGCAGGGCTCGTAACCGAGTTCGCGCAGCCCGGCGCAGGCTTGCTCAATGACGGCATCGGGGATGTCTACACCGTCGGCGACGGAAGGCTCGGGCTTGGCGACGGTCCGGATGAGGGCGTTGAGCGCGCGCCGCACGCGGGCGTCGCTCAGGCAGCTTTCGCTATTCGGGTGATGTTCGCCGGTGCGGGGGTCTACCCGGTTGCGCAGGGCATCCAGGATTTCAAGAAGGGCGGGAGCGGTCATGATCGGGGTGTTTTGGTTCAATGAATGATGATCAGGCCACAAACATGCGGGGCCGCCCGGCCGCTAGTCGTCATTTATACGTATGCTTGCGTTTATATGCGTATATAAACGTTTAAAAACGGCTAAAAAAGTTAGATTTTAAGCTGGAGGGCCCATGAACACTGGGTTTGAGTAGGAGAGTGGATTTTCGGCCCGCCGGCACCAGAGCATGGATGTACTCCTTTTTTTGGGAGAGACTATCGTACAGACGTATATATACGACTCGGCCTTTCCCGACCGCGGCGTGCACGCAACGCCCAAAAACTTCCTCGGCATCCCGCGTCCCCGCCCTAATACCAAAGCGATTGCCCTGCTTTAAAGCCCCCGGTTTCCCGAACATCCCCTATTTTCGCCCCCACCATGAACCTGACCTGGCACGCCCTGCCCTACCCCGACCTCTCCCCCGATCAGCTCTACGCCATCCTCCGTCTCCGCGCCGAAGTCTTTGTCGTGGAGCAGGATTGCGCCTACCAGGACCTCGACGATAAAGACCAGCGCGCCATCCACGTGCTGGGCATGACCGAAGACGGTCGCCTCGCCGCCTACACCCGCCTGCTCGAAAAAGGAATATCGTACCCCGCTTACGCCAGCATCGGCCGCGTCATCACCGCCCCCTTCGCACGCGGTAAAGGGTTGGGGCGGCCGCTGATGCGCGTGTCCCTCCGCCTGCTCTTCGCAAATTTCGGCGGGGGGCAGCCGGTCAAGATCAGCGCTCAATCCCACCTCCAGGCCTATTACCAAAGCGTCGGTTTCGAGCCCGTCGGCGAGGGGTACCTCGAAGACGGGATTCCGCACGTCGGGATGGTGTACCGGTCATGACCAAATGCCCTACCCGTGCCGAAACACTACCGGCACCTCCAAAAAGGCGTTCACCTTCCGCCCCCGGATCGTCGCCGGGCGAAAGGCGGGTAGTGAGCAGGCAACGCGGATGGCCTCCACCACCAGTGCCCGCTGCGGGGCCGTCCACTGTTGCGAAAAATCACCGACCTGGGCCCGGGCGCCATTCCAGGAAATAACGGATACCGTACCCAGTTTCACGTCGGGCTTCATCGTTCGCCCAAGCCGTTCGTCACCGCCGGTAGCAACCTGCTGACGGTAGAACGCCGCGCTGTCCGCCCGGAACAAGCCGACGGTATCCACCACGCCGTAAACCACGATTTTGCCGCCCGTCCGCGTCGTCATCGCGCTGCGCGGAAACCGGACGCTGTAGTAGATCGCGTGCCGCATCCGGGCCTCGGGGCCGGACGGTAAACCGGCGGGAATCATCACCGCGCCGGGCGGAATGGCCGGGGCGGTCGTCAGGCTGTCCGGTGGGTAAACCGTCTGGGCGGGCAAATAGCCAAAGCAGCAGAATAATGTCAGAAGAAGCAGGTCGCGCATGAGGGGTGTTCAGGAGAGCGCGCGAAGGTAAGGGACGGTGAAACAATAACCTCCGCGTTTAAAACGGCGCTCGCGGCGCTGCTCTTCGTTAGAGCGACAAAACCATAGCTATGGCTATGCTTTCGCCACTCTGCCTCGATCAGCACCACGATCACTCGTTTTAAAATCAGGAAGTTATTATTTCACCGCCCCTAAGGCGTACTACTCCAGTGAGAAGACGACAACCATTCGTTGGCGGACGCGGACCGGTGAATTGTTTTTCAAGGCCGGCCGCAGCAAAGGCATCGAATGCAGCACGCGCGCGACTTCCTCTACTAAAGCTACTCGCCCGGTATCAATTTGCGCCGCGGTGACCGGCGGTGGGGCTGGCACCGTTACGGGTGGTGATGCGGTGGTCGGGTTGCCTCCGCAATAGTCCACGTCGATGAACGGAACCAGAAATTGCAAGATGCGGAGGGTGTCCGTGCCGCCCAACACTTCAGGCACCTCTGGTGAGTAGTTGATCTCCAGGGAAGATGGAAGCATTTCGCCGCGGCGACCGATGATGAAGTCGGCCGTCAACGTGCCCCGCACGGCAGCGCGCCGCGCCGCTTCGGGGTATTTCAGGTTGCCGTATAAAAAGCGCAGACGTGCGTTTGCGGGAGTGGCCGGCAAGCTCTCTTTCCATAACTCGGGCACTACGAAAAGTGCATCGGTATCCACTTTTGAGGGGGAATACACCATCACGGCGGCGCATCCCGTCAAAGTAAAAAGGAGCAAGAAAACGGAGAAACACTTCATAGTTATGATCTTTACGCGTTCTGGATGCGGAACGCTTCCGCATTACATTATTTCTCCACCCTTTTACCTTTTTACTCCCTTGCAGCCACTAGCCGAACGCATGCGCCCCACCACCCTCGACGATTACGTCGGCCAGACGCACCTCGTCGGCCCGGGCGCGGTGCTGCGCCGGGCGGTGGAGACAGGGCGGTTGCCGAGCTTCATCCTGTGGGGACCGCCGGGGGTGGGCAAAACGACGCTGGCCCGCATCATCGCCGGCCGGCTGGAGGTGCCGTTCTACATGCTCTCGGCCATCAACTCGGGCGTCAAGGACGTCCGCGATACCATCACCAAGGCCAAGCGCGGCGGTTTTTTCGACCGCGCCAGCCCCATTTTGTTCATCGACGAGATCCACCGGTTCAGCAAATCGCAGCAAGACAGTCTGCTCGGCGCGGTGGAGGCGGGCACGGTGACGCTGATCGGCGCGACAACGGAGAACCCGAGCTTCGAGGTCATCCCCGCCCTGCTCAGCCGCTGCCAGGTCTACATCCTCGAATCGCTGGGCAAGGAAGAGTTGAAAGGCATGGTCGACACGGCGCTCACGCGGGATGCCGTGCTGAAGAGCAGGAAGGTCGTTGTCCGGGATTACGACACCCTGCTGCGCTATTCGGGAGGGGACGGCCGCCGGCTCTACAACCTCCTGGAGCTGGTCACCAACGAGGCCGAAGGCGGCAAAGAGGTTGTGCTCACCGCCGACTGGATCAGCGCCCGCGTACAGGAGAACATGACCCGCTACGACAAAACGGGCGAGCAGCACTACGACATCGCCTCGGCCATGATCAAATCCATCCGCGGCTCGGACCCCAACGGCGCGGTCTACTGGCTCGCCCGCATGATCGAGGGGGGAGAAGACGTTAAATTCATCTGTCGCCGCCTCATCATCTCAGCTTCCGAAGACATCGGCCTCGGCGCGCCCAACGCCTTGCTCATGGCCACCACCGCCGCCCAGGCCGCCCAGATGGTGGGTTACCCCGAGGCGAGGATCATCCTCAGCCAGGCGGTCGTCTACCTGGCCACCTCCCCGAAGAGCAACTCCAGCTACGCCGCCATCGGTGCCGCTCAGGCCGCCGTTCGCCAAACCGGCACCCTGCCCGTCCCGCTGCACCTGCGCAACGCGCCCACCAAACTGATGAAGCAACTCGACTACGGCAAAAATTACAACTACAGCCACGAGAACCCCGGCAACTTCAAAGCGCAGGAGTACCTGCCGGAGGCGCTTTCCGGGACGGCCTTCTTCGTGCCCAAGCCGAATAACCCGACGGAGAAGAGTATACTCGAACGGTTAAAAAAGTGGTGGGGCGGGAAGTATTATTAGTCTGTTGGTGCTATTGGACTATTGGTCTATTGGTCTATTGGACTATTGGTCTGTTGGTCTGTTGGTGCTATTGGACTATTGGTCTGTTGGTCTGTTGGACTATTGGTCTGTTGGTCTGTTGGAGCTATTGGACTATTGGTCTGTTGGTCTGTTGGCCTATTGGTCTGTTGGGCTAAGCGTTTTTAAACGCATATAAACGCAAGTATACGTTTAAATGACGACTGGTTGATGCGTTTGATTTCATTTTTGTGATCAACCAAACCATTACCCAATGATACGTTCCAGATTCAAAAATTGGCAAGCTTACCAGTTTTCTTACAGACTAGCAGACTCCATATTCCGTATGACCAAAATATTTCCCAAAGAGGAAAAATTCAGCCTCATCAGCCAGATAAGACGCTCTTCACGTTCCGTATGCGCCAATCTGGCGGAGTGCTATGGTAAGAGAGCATACCCTAAGCACTTTCACTCTAAACTTTCCGATTGCATCAGCGAAAACTTCGAGACTCAGGTATGGCTCGATTTTTCGTTAGACTGTGAGTACATATCAGAAGAAGAACATCAGGCATATATGGAAGCTTCAGAGCGGGTAGGTCGTTTGCTAAGCTACATGCAAAGCCATGCTCCGCAGTTCCTGTCAGACCGCAGTAAGCATGGCTAAATTACGGCCGGTGGAATGGTCTGATGCTCCAACGGACCAATAGTACCAATAGTCCAACAGACCAATAGCACCAATAGTCCAATAGTCCAATAGCTCCAACAGACCAACTAAAGGTCAAACCCAATATCCCCCCGGTAGTTACTACCGGCAAATTTGATCTTTTTCGCATTCTCATAGCTCAGGGCCAGGGCGTCCTCAAAGGTCTCTCCGTAGCTCGTTAAGGCCAGCACGCGACCGCCGTTGGTCACCACTTCGCCGCTGTCGTTGACTTTCGTGCCGGCGTGAAAAACCATGCTGTCTTCCACCTCGTCGAGGCCGAGAATGATCTTGCCCTTCTCGTATGGGCCGGGGTAACCACCGCTGACCAGCACGACGGTCGCCGCCTGCCGCTCGTCGATATCGATCGTTGACCGGCCCACTTCACCGTCCGCCGTTTCCAGGCAGAGCTGCAGGAAGTCGGTGTTGAGGCGGGCCATGACGGACTGCGTCTCGGGGTCGCCCATCCGGCAGTTGTATTCGATGACGTAGGGCTCGTTTTCGACCGCGATCAGGCCGATGAAGACGAAGCCTTTATAATCCAGCTTGCGCTTCCGGATGCCTTCGATGGTGGGTAGGATGACGCGCTGTTCCACCTTCGCCATCATGTCGGCATCGACGAAAGGCGGATGGCTGACGGAGCCCATTCCGCCGGTATTCGGGCCGGTATCCCCCACGCCAATGCGCTTGTAATCCTTGGCGACGGGCAGGATGCGGTAATCCTCACCGTCGGTCAGTACAAAGACGGAGAACTCGATGCCGTCCAGGAATTCCTCGATCACCACCGCTTCGCTTGCCTCGCCGAATTTACCGTCAAGCATGGCCGTCAGTTCCTCCCGCGCCTCACCGCAGTCGTTAAGGATGACGACGCCCTTGCCGGCGGCCAGCCCGTCGGCCTTCAACACGATGGGCGTGGCGCAACCGTCGAGGTGGGCCAGGCCTTCCGTCAGCGTCTCCTTGGTAAACTTACGGTAACCGGCCGTCGGAATGTCGAACTCGGCCATAAATTCCTTCGCGTACGCCTTCGAGCCTTCCAGTTGAGCCGCCTCCGCGCTCGGGCCGATGAAGCGCACGTCGCGCAGTTTGTCGTCTTTCAGAAAATAATCCCGCACGCCCCGCACCAGGGGTTCCTCCGGCCCGCAAATCACCAGACGAATGTTGTTGGCGATAACGGCATCTTTGACGGCGGGGAAATCGTTAGGGTCAATCGCCAGATTCTCGGCGTACCGGCTGGTCCCGGCGTTACCGGGCGCGACAAAAAGGGCTTTACACAAAGGGCTTTCGCTAAGGCGCCAGGCCATGGCGTGTTCGCGGCCGCCGCCGCCGAGGAGTAAGACGTTCATTTTAAATTTTTACTGGTGGTGGCGCGAAGGTAGGAACAAGCACTCAATTCAGTAGCTCATCCGTACCCAGGTACAAACCGTCTTTTTTCAGGTACCAATGGCGCTTAGCCGGTAGCTTCATACCGCTGACCTCCGCTTCTCCTTCCAGCAGGATAAACTCCCCCCCGGCGGGGCCCTCGTTCTCGCTGAAAAAAGCGTAACCGCTCAACACGAAGGTCTCCGGGTTAAAGTAGAACCGCCAGACATCTTCGCCGGTATCGGGAGCGTAGCTGACTTCCATTTCCAGCAACTCCCGGCCATCGTACCACACCTTGTAGACTTCGGGGCGTATTTGAGCTCCGGGGTCACGTAGTTTCATCGGCAGGCCGTAGAGGTAGGAATAATAATCGCGCATCATCAGCGTGGACTTCCGGTTGAGGTTGAGGCGGTCGGCGGTATTGTCGTCGATGTCGGTACGGCCCTGATGGCTAAAACTGAAATTATCGTTCAGGTAACGCATTTGGACTTTGTCTTTACCGCGTACCTGGTGCAAGTCGAATTGTTCACCGTCCGGATAAAGGGTCAGGCGGGTATGGCGAACGGTGCCGCTCGGGCGGGATTCGGACAGCTGCAGCAGGTGCGTTTTCGTGGTCCACGCCCCTTTGGGGTCGTGGTAACGTATGCTTCGCCTCAGCAGCGAATCGGGGTTGATTTCGGTCAGGTCGCGTGACCATTCGCGGAGTGATTTTTCGTTCATCCGCACGTAGTGTTTGTTGTCTGCCGAACGGGCGAGTTCCAGGCTGCGCTTCATCAACCGTTGCGCTTTGACCTCATTACCGAGTTCGTGCTCGATGACGGCCTGGTAGCGGATACGGCCGTAACTATCCTTTTCATCATCGCCGGCCGCCCAACGGTCGATGTATGCTTTGGCTTTGCGCGGGCTGCCGTTGTCGAGGTAATAGCGGGCGATGGCGTAGTAGTCTTTGGGGTCTTTGGCGGGGTTGAGCTCCAGGGCGGCGCGGTCGGCGACCTGCTCGTCGGTCGGCAGTTTAATGGAAAGGCTGACGCGGTACCATTCCCATTCCAGCACGAGATCAACGGATTGGGGGGTGACGTTCATCCAGCGGTATTCGAGGCTTTCCACGCGCTCGGGCATCCGCTTGACGCGGGCCGGCTGGCGGACCAGGTCGCGCGTCTGGTTGTAACCACGCGCGCCCCAATGCTTGATGTCGTTGTTGATTACCCATGTCCACCCATCCTGGTCGGGTACGAGAAAGATGGAATAGGTGCCGCTCGGCACGGCCGTTTGCCCGATGGTGGCGTCGCCGTCAATGGTCAGCAGCGTGTTTTCGTTGGCACCGGCGCGCCACACTTCTCCCCAGGGGATGAGATCACCAAAAATTTTGCGCGCCCGCACGTTCGGGCGGTGATAATCAATGGTGAGTTTCGTGTAGCCCGCCGTGGTGGCAACGGAAGCCGGTGGGCTGGCGGCGGGTGCTTCAAACTGTGCGCCGGCGACGGCAGGCAGCAGGATGAGTAATAAAATAAGCTTTTTCATTATGTCTTATTGATGCTCCGGATATAACGGGTCTGGCCGCGGGCGCACTGGACCGCATACTCAATAGAACCCACCGTTTACCGCCTTTAGTTCACCGGACACCAACAATTTAAAGGTATAAGGGAGCTGATCGGGGCGGGGAAACGCGGGTGCCGAGGCTGTTTTTGCAAAGGCACCAAAGATACGACACCAACCTTCGCCGCCCCGTCCCCACATAATCGCGGGCGGCACACGAACGGCAAAAACCGATTCCACCCCTTGCGTTATCCCATCGTATTGCACCCGCGACCCCGCCCGAAAGAGCCGGGTTACCCGCCAGTCTATAACTCCAGCGCGTTGATCATCTCCCAGGTCAGGTGCGACTCATAGCCGCGGTTGAACATATAATCGGCCAATTTGCGCCGCTTGAGGAAGGGGTGCATACCTCCTTTTTCCAGACGGGCGCGGCGCAGCAGTTCATTTTCGATCACCGTCATATAGTCCTCGTCCGGAATTTCCGTTAGTGCTTTCTTGATGCAGTACGCCGAGACATCGCGCTGCTTGAGTTCGCGGCTGATCTTCTGCTTTCCCCACCGTTTGATCTTGAATTTGCCGCGGGCGAAGGAGCGCGCAAACCGCTCCTCGTCCAGGTATTTTTCCCGGATCAGCTCGCAGATCACCTCCTCGGCCAGGTCACCAAAGTATTGCAGCTCCCGAAGTTTTTGCCGTACTTCTTTATGGCAGCGATCCTGGTACGCACAGTATTGCCGCAGGGCTTCCAGCGCCTGCTCGTAGGTATAAACGACCTTTTTTTCTTTTGTAAACAATGCGTGCGTATTTCACACAAACATACTGAATTGTTTTTAAAAAATCGCATTTTCAACTTAATCCAACACAGTTTCCGGTTTCAACTTTTCGTGAAGATCAGTACCGAATGAGCCCTGGCGAATCAATAAACGCCGATTCCCGTCATTGGCTTCAAAATTATTACCGGTGTTTTCGTTTCGGTAATCGGTTCCTATTACACGGCCAGACAAATGCTTTAAAATCCTCCTCCCAGCCCCTCCATATAAAGGAAGTCAAAAAAGCATTTGTTTAGCAGTATGGGTCCCCACCTGATCGCTTCCGCCGACGCGCACGGTCATTCGTCATTATTTTCATTATTTATGTAACTTTTTTAGATTCTTTCGTCACAAAGTTGAAATTAGAAAGAGAGCACTGCTGTTTTCATCTCCCTTTCTATAAACATTAATTTTCACTCATTTTAACCATTAAAGACAAATGGATACTACTTTTATTACGGACGAAAGGATGGACCTCCTCATCGCCTACGGCACGAAAGCTATCGGTGCCATCGTCGTCATCATCATCGGCTTCTGGATTGCAAATGCGCTCGCCAAAATGATCGGTAAGCGCATGAAGAAAAACGGCGCTGACGATACAATCACTCCTTTCACCCAGTCCCTTGTTGGCACTGCTTTGAAGATCATGGTGCTTATTGCCGCAGCCGGCATGGTTGGTATTGAGGTCGCTGGTTTTGTGGCCATCCTTGGTGCCCTGACGTTTGCTTTAGGCTTCGCGTTGCAGGGTACCCTGGCGCACTTCGCTGCTGGTGTTATGCTCCTGTTCTTCCGCCCTTACAAAGTTGGAGATCTGGTTACCATTGGTGGTGGAGAAACCGGTACGGTGGAAGAGCTTGCAATTTTCAATACTGTCCTCGCTACCCTCGACAACAAGCGGGTGATCATACCTAACGGCACAGTCGGCAGCAACATCATCACTAATATCAGCGGTCAGGGCGTGATCGGTGTGGAACTGACTTACGGTATCGGCTACAACGACAGCATCGACGCGGCACGTGAAGCCATCCTGGCCGTCGGTAAGGCTTGCCCCTGGATCCTCGACGACCCCGCGCAGGGCGTAGTCGTTGCGGAGCACGGAGAAAGCTCCGTCAAACTCGCTACCCGTCCGTTCTGTAAGAGCGAGCATTACTGGGATACCTTCTTCTACATGCAGGAAAATGTGAAGAAAGAATTCGATAAGCGCGGCATCAGCATTCCATTCCCACAGCAGGATGTGCATATGCATAACGTGCAATAGAATAGATTCGCCATAGCGAATAGTAAGAAAGTAGCTGCCGTGCCTTAAAGGTGCGGCGGCTTCTTTCGTTATGGCCGTACCGTTACTACTTTTCTACCAGCAGTGCTTCCAGCCGGTTCCCCCGGCTCCCCTTCACGAAGACCGTCTCGCCCTCCCACGTCCGGTTCCAGAACCATTCGGCGAGGGCTATGCTGTCCGGAAACCACGGCCGCTCGAACTCCCGGGCGACGGCTTCCATGGCGGGGCCGACCAATAATACCGTAGCGGCCGTTTGCCCCGCGCGCAGCGCCACCCGACGGTGCGCGGCGGCGGCGGCCTCCCCCAGCTCCAGCATCTCCCCAAGGATGACGACGGACCGGGCCGCGGGGTGATCCGCCGCGAAGGCCGCCAGGGCTGCTTCCACGCTACTGGGGTTGGCGTTGTAGGCGTCCCAGTAGAAGTTCACGCCCCGCTGCGTCATCGTCTGGCTACGGTGATTTGAAGAGCGGTAACCACTAAGGCCCGCCGCAATCTCCCCGCCCGGCACCTTGAAATATTTCCCCACGCCAATCGCCGTTTTAACGTTCTGCAAATTGTGCCGGCCGCTTAAAGCAACGGTGCAACGCAGTAAGGTGCCACGCTCGTCCAGAAAGCCGACCTCGATCTCCGGGTGTAAGCGGAAGACCTGAATTTCCAGGCCCGGCTCTTCCCGTGACGGCGCTTCGCTTTCCCGGTAGCGAATGACGCGATCCAGACCCGCCGCCATTTTCGTCAGGTGATCTTCGTCGGCGTTGAGAAAAGCCACACCCTTATTACTCCCCAGGTAGGTGTACAACTCCCCTTTCCCTTTCCTGACCCCCTCCAGGCCGCCGAATCCTTCCAGGTGCGCCTCCCCCACGTTGGTGATCAAACCGTGCGTAGGCCGCCCGATGCGGCACAACTCGGCGATCTCCCCCTGGTGGTTGGCTCCCATTTCCAGGATGGTCATCTGGGTGTCCGGCGGCGTAGACAGCACGGTGAGCGGCAGCCCCAGATGATTGTTGTAATTGCCCGGCGTAGCGTGCACGGCGTAGCGGCGCGACATCACGGCGTACACCAGTTCCTTAGTCGTCGTCTTACCGTTACTACCCGTGATCGCCAGTACGGGGATTCGGTTACGGCGGCGATGCTCGGTTGCCAAGCCTTGCAGGGCCGCCAAACTATCGGGGACGAGCAGATAGCGATCGTCTCCCGGCACCACTACCGCCGGGTCATCGACGATGGCAAAGGCCGCTCCATCTTCCAGCGCGCGCCCGGCGTAGGCGTTCCCGTCTACCCGCGTCCCCGCCAGGGCAACAAACAGGTC
>ENA-ORXT01003835-ORXT01003835.1-marine-metagenome-genome-assembly--contig:-NODE-3835-length-16088-cov-2.626569_pt1 | contig 16088 bp, 11 predicted proteins | sample MGYA00237868_ERZ511482 | MGnify/ENA metagenome assembly ERZ511482 | reverse complement strand
ATAATTTTAACCTGGATCTCATGTTTGGTCTGCCAGCACAAACCACTGCGCAGGCATTAGATGACTTGCAGCAAGCCATTGACTGTAATCCGAGTCACTTATCCTGGTATCAACTGACTATAGAACCCAACACCCTATTCCATCATCAACCTCCAACGTTACCCGATCATGAGTTGCAGTGGGATATCCAGCAAGCTGGGCAAAGCTTACTGGCTAAACATGGCTTTGAGCAATATGAAGTGTCCGCCTACGCTAAACAACAACAGATGTGTCGCCACAACGTAAACTACTGGCAGTTTGGCGATTACATCGGTATTGGTGCAGGGGCTCACGGCAAGCTTACTGATACTAATGGCGTGATTAATCGCTACCAAAAATACCGCCAGCCCAAGCAATATTTAGATCATGCCAACAACGGAGAGTTTCGCTCTTCCAGTAAAGCACTGCAGGTTGAAGAACTACCCTTTGAGTTTATGTTAAATGCCCTACGTTTGAAGTCAGGTATCGACCCAACACTTTATCAGGAACGAACGGGGCAGCCACTTTCAAATATTAAAACCCTAACGGAGCAAGCAAAAACCTTAGGTTTGCTGCAAAATACCCAACAAAAAATTGTCTGCACTGAACATGGCTGGCGTTTTTTGGATGACACTTTATCGCTTTTTTTGTGATGAAATGATCAGTGGCAGGTTTCCGCAGATCAGCTATAAAGTGCTAATTTTCAACCGACAATAAATACCCCTTAGCCTGACAACTCTCTTCAAGTCAGCAGCAAATTCATAGGATTAACCCGTACTTAACCAAAGCTTAACGGGCGAACACTATGCACCTTGCTAAAAAATGCTTACTTCTGATTTCAGCTTACTGCCTACTTAACACCGTTGTGATTGCAAACAACGAAACAATGTGGACAGACCAAGCTGAAATAGCGTCACGAGGACTAGCTTCTAAAGCCGTAAGCAATAATAAAGGTGTTACAAACGCTCGTACTCTGACTTTGAACACTGATGCGATGAAAAGCTTATTAGTACCTGCTCTGAGCACCGGTAACCTACAAGCAAGAGCTACCAGTCAACCTACTATCGAACTACCGCTCCCCGATGGAAGCAATGTAACGTTGAGCCTTGAAAATACCAACATTTTGCCTGCTGCACTTGCTGAGAAATTTTCTAGCATCAAAACCTATAAAGTTGCTAAAGCCACAGGAAACATCATTGCTGGTCGAGTTGACTACACAGAACTTGGCTTCCACGCGATGCTACAAACATTCGATGGACAAACACTTTTCATTGACCCTGCTAGCAGTGAATCAACTGGAGAGTATCTAAGCTACACAAAAGCAGAGCAGTCAAGCCCAGTATCATTTCTACAGGGTAATGATGAAATACATGGTGGCGAAACGTTTTCAAACTTGCATAGCAGGATGGCGGCTAGAACGCGTAGCAATGAAGGAATTGTTGAATACCGGATTGCAATTGCAGCAACTGCTGAATATACGCAGCTTCAAGGTGGAACAGTTAGCTCTGCACTGAGCGCCATGGTGACCACTTTAAATCGGGTTAACCATGTTTATGAGCAAAGCCTGGGAATTCGTTTATCGCTTGTTGAGCAAAATGATCAGCTGATCTACACAGATACGGGTACTGATCCTTATTCAAACTACAATATTGAAAAAATGTTAGCCGAAAACCAGCGTAATCTGGATCTCGTAATTGGCGGTACTAACTATGATATCGGCCATGTGTTTGGTACTTCAGGCGGTGGACTAGCTTATATTGGTAGCGTCTGCAGTAGCACCAACAAAGCCCGTGGCGCTTCTGGAATCAGAAACCCTAATAATGATAGTTTTGACATTGACTATGTTGCGCATGAAATCGGCCACCAATTCGGAGCAACGCATACATTTAATAGTAATCAAGGTATTTGCACCAGCGGCGCCAGAACGGCTCGTAGCGCATTTGAACCAGGCAGTGGCTCTAGCATTATGTCTTATGTCGGCGGCTGTGGTACGGACGACTTGCAAAGCTCTGCGGACGCGATGTTCCACAGCGGCAATATCGAACAGATAAATAACAATGTCTTAAATGGTGCTGCCAGCTCTTGCGGTATTGTCCACCAAAACGAAAACTCTGCTCCAATAGCTATGGCTGGCGATAGTTACACAATCCCTGCTCACACCCCATTTGAGTTAAAGGCTACTGCCGCTGATGCTGACAATGACGCGTTACTTTACAGCTGGGAACAAATTGATCTGGGCGCTGCCTCAGCGTTAAAACTTGATACTGGCAATAATCCACTGTTCAGAATATTACCGCCAAGTAAAGATTCAACGAGATCCTTCCCAGCTCTTTCTACCATTCTGGGGACAAGTGTTGTTAAAGGAGAAACGCTGCCTAGCACTGACCGTTCAATGAACTTTCAATTGGCCGTTTACGATGGTCACCACGTACCAAGCCTTGATCGTGTCAGTATTAAGGTTGTTAACAGTGGTGAAGCTTTCAAACTACACTCAGCGGCGGCTCAGTATTCTCAGGGAACTAGCCCAACGATCTACTGGAATACTGCCAATACAGAAACTGCACCCATTAATTGTTCGTCAGTTGACCTAAGCCTGTCGACTGATGGTGGGAAGCTATTTGACATAGTATTAGCATCCGGTATTCCAAATAACGGAAGCGCCGTCGTTTATTTACCAGAAGACATTGCTTCAACCAATACTGGTCGATTTAAACTAAGTTGCAGCAACAATATTTTCTTCAGCATTTCATCTGGTAACTTTGCCATTGATCCGAATATGCAAGTTACAGCAGCAGGCCCTCGGGGCAGCGAAAATGCCAATTTGGCCGGAATTTCTACCACAGGTGGCGGTGGCAGCATGAGTATTATGCTGCTTTCACTGTTATTAGGTGTAAATTTATTCAAAAAGTGGTCGCGTAAATAAATTACCACTCAACATTGATTTAGCTGAAGTTCAGTTTTCTTATGATAGGGTTTGTGAAAATTAAAGTCTTCCCCCGAGACTTCAAAATAAAAACAAACCCTGAAAAGAAAAATAATTATGCGCAAATTACTGCTGATCCCCTGCCTCATTATTTCGCAATCTGTGTTCGCTAACGACTCAATCTGGACTGACATAGAACAGCCATATCAGAGCAGGCAATCAAGCTCGCTTGATACTTATTCTTTAGAAGACAAGCAGCGGCTACTCAAATTAGATCTATCAAGACTTACACAAATACTGACCATCGATTCATCTGCAATCGCTGAGGAGAGTTACTTAGACTTACCAATGCCTAATGGCCAGCAGATGCGGTTTAAAATAGAGCCAAGCAACGTGATGGCACCAGAGCTGGCCAAACGTTATCCGCACATCAAAACCTGGAAAGTCACTAACCCTGAAAACGCAGCGTTTAGCGGTCGGATAGACCTTACTCCTAATGGATTTCATGGTTTAATCAATACCGATAAAGGTGAACGGGTATTTATAGACCCCGATGGTGATTTGAGCCTCAATCGTTATGTCAGTCGTAATACTTACGGAAGTCATGATAACCATGGAGATTTTAATTGCCAGATCCATGGTGACTCTCCAGCTTCTATTGCACCTAAGCAATCACCTCTCCTTACCGCAAACCGATTAGCCAGCAGGCCAGCAGACTCAATTCGAACCTACCGTATCGCAATCGCAACGACCGGCGAATATGCACAATTGTTTGGGGGAACCAAAAGCCGCGCGTTAGCCTCTGTCGTCACGACAGTTAACCGACTCAATCAGGTTTTTGAAAGAGACCTCAGCGTTCATCTTGAGCTAGTCGGGGACAATGATAAGATACTTTACACTTCCCCTTCTTCTGATCCGTACAGTAATGAAGATGCTTCGGCGATGGTTGAAGAGAATATTGTTAATATCAATGCAATGATCGGCACCGATAATTACGATATTGGCCACGTTTTTGGCACTGGCAACACGGGAGGATTAGCCTTCTTAAATTCTGCTTGTGGCACCTATAAAGCAGGTGGCGTTACCGGATCTAATTCTCCAACAGGGGAAGCCTTCAACATAGATTATGTGGCTCATGAAATCGGTCATCAGCTAGGCGCATCTCACACATTCAATGGCCACCAACTTAATTGCAGTGCCGGAAACCGGGAAGCAGAAACGGCTGTTGAACCTGGCAGTGGAAGCAGCATCATGGGCTATGCAGGCATTTGTGGTACTGACAATCTTCAATCTAATTCAGACGCATTTTTTCACTCAGCCAGCATCAACCAAATAAAAACTTACACCCAAAGTGCAGCAGGTTCAAGTTGCGGTACGCTAGGAATACAAAATAATAACGACCCAACTGTATCAGCTGGTAGCGACTATATTATCCCGGCACAGACACCTTTCAAACTTACCGGAATAACTAATGACCCTGATACAGATCCAATGCTTCACTCATGGGAGCAAGTAGATACTGGAACCACAGGCGGTTTGTATGCTGACCTTGGTGACAACCCGCTATTTCGCACGTGGCCACCAGTTGAAAGTGCCAGCAGATTCTTCCCGCGTCTAATAGATGCATTGAATCACACCAATACCATTGGTGAGATACTTCCAACAACAGACCGTAAATTAAACTTCACTTTGTTGACACGAGATAATAAAGGCGGTGTTGCACAGGATAATACAGAGCTTACTGTTGTCAATACGGGCATGCCTTTTGAGGTTTTGAGCCAAACAACTCCAATCACATTAACAGCAAATCAGATGTTATCTGTATCATGGGAGGTTGCCAATACCACACAATCACCTATTTTCTGCTCACAGGTGAATATCGGCCTTATTGACAATAGCGGCATGGTAGTACCACTGGTATCAAACACGCCAAATGATGGCTCACATAGCCTAACTGTCCCGGAAAATATCGTCCGTGTTGAAAATGCCCGTGTTCATGTCGGCTGCGCTAATAATATATTCTTTGCTGTGTCGTCAGGCGAAGTTGATGTATTAGGAGGCTACCCAGTACTTTCAGTAAACACGCCGTCTATCGCTGAAGAAGATAGCGGTGTTCGTAATCTAACCTTCATCCTTACGCTCTCGGCAACCGCAAGTGAAAATATTTCCATTAGCTATGAAGTGACTGACTCAGCATCATCTGCGACGCTTAAGCAGGGTAACGTCGTTATCGCTAAAGGCAACAGTACTGCAAATATTCAAATTCCAATTGCGGGCGACACCTTGGAAGAGGACAACCAAATAGTCAACCTATCGTTGCAAAAACCCTTAAATGCCCAATTTGCTAATGAAAGCAGTCAACTTACTTCGCAGGGAACAGTGATTGACGACGACGTAACTGTCATTGCAGCCAACCCAGAGATAGAGTCAGAGCCACAACGAGACGTACCGAATAGCACGAGTAGTTCGGGCGGTGGAGGGTCTTTGAGCTTGTTCTCATTTTTTGGACTGTTATTATTATCAATTCGTCGAAAAATAATATTGAGGATAAAATGATCAACTTACAACGACCGCTTGGATTACTGTTTACAGGCTTACTACTACAAGCTTGTAATGCCGGCCCGGATACACCAAGACCAGTTACTCTTAAGCCTCAAACAGTAGGCAGCCCCCAAAAGTCTGCATCCAGTATTTCGGCTAAAGATAGAGAGTATGCTGATTTACTGGTAGCCCTTTCACAGAGAGACCCAATGGCAGAAGCACGGCGAGATATAGCTAGCGGCCAGAGAAACGTAATGGGCTACTATGCAGGCCGCGCCGGGCTGAAAATCCCGGGGTTAACGCCACAGCAACAAGCAGCTCAGCGATGCAGCCTCAAAACATTAGATGGATTGGGAGATGTGATTTATGGTGAAAACCACCTCAAGTATCGTGTCGCACTTCGCAGATTTGCTAAAGCTTATAATATTGCAATGATACCTGCCTGTTTATAGCCATCGCTTGGAACCAGGGCCAAGAACCAGTGGCAATCACACTTGAAGTTTCCTGTAGCTTAAGGAAACTTTGAGCTTTCATCAGGAACAGCGAGTAGATTGATTACTCATATATCCCATGTTCACGTGTGCTGAGGAAACGTATGTCTGGCCAACGCTCAATTGCCATTTGTAAATTCACCCGCGAAGGCGCGATATACACCAACTCATTCGCATGATCATAAGACAGGTTTGATGCTGCCTTGTCTTTAAATTGAGTCAGCATCTTTTCGTCATCACAAGCGATCCAACGTGCCGTTTGAACATTCACGGTTTCAAAAGCACAATCCACGCTGTATTCGTCTTTTAAGCGCTGAGCAACGACCTCAAACTGAAGGATACCGACCGCTCCCAATACCAAATCATTATTGCTGACAGGCTTAAATAACTGTGTGGCACCTTCTTCACAAAGCTGGCTCAAGCCTTTTTGCAATTGTTTCATTTTCAACGGATCACGCAGCTGAGCACGGCGAAACAACTCCGGAGCAAAATTAGGGATGCCAGTAAAATACAGCTCCTCCCCCTGCGTAAAGGTATCCCCAATACGAATGGTGCCATGGTTGTGTATACCAATGATGTCACCAGGAAACGCATCATCGACATGACCACGGTCAGAAGCCATAAAGGTTAGCGCGTCAGGTATCTTTACGTCTTTAGCCGTTCTCACCTGACGTAACTTCATGCCTTTTTTGAAAAGGCCTGAGCAAATACGCATAAAGGCTATGCGATCTCTATGCTGGGGATCCATATTGGCCTGTATTTTGAATACAAACCCAGTAAATTTTTCTTCATCTGCCTCAACAGTACGGGTAGTAGTGGCTCGCGCCTGCGGGCCCGGCGCATACTTTACAAAGTCATTTAGCAGCTCTGCAATTCCAAAATTATTGACCGCTGAACCAAAGAAAACAGGCGTTAGTTCACCCCTAAGATAGGCCTCTTTGTCAAAAACGTTACTGGCACCTTGAACTAATTCTATTTCTTCACGTAAGTCATCAATCTGGCTACCAAGAAGCTCATCCAGCCGAGGGTTATCAAGGCCCTCTATCACCTCACCTTCAAGCACTTTACCCGCATGCTGAGCATTAAACAGGTGCACGCTATTATTATAGAGATGATAAACACCTTTAAGACTCTTACCCATCCCAATGGGCCAGGTTATTGGCGCACAGCGGATTTTCAGAATATCCTCAACTTCATCCATCAAATCGATTGGATCACGGCCTTCACGATCCAGCTTATTGATAAAGGTCATGATCGGCGTATCACGCAGTCGGCAAACTTCCATTAGCTTGATGGTACGATCCTCAACACCTTTAGCCACGTCAATCACCATCAACGCAGAATCGACCGCTGTGAGAGTCCGGTAGGTGTCCTCGGAAAAGTCTTCGTGACCCGGTGTATCGAGCAAATTAACAATATGATCTTTATAAGGAAACTGCATCACCGACGAGGTAACCGAAATACCCCTTTCCTTCTCCATAGTCATCCAGTCAGAGGTCGCATGCCTCGCAGCTTTTCGCCCTTTGACCGAACCGGCTAACTGTATCGCTCCACCAAATAACAAAAGCTTCTCTGTCATAGTGGTCTTACCCGCATCCGGATGCGAGATAATAGCGAACGTCCTTCTCTTATTCGCCTCAGCCTGAATTAGTACATCTGACATTGATAAAGCTTCCGTTACTTCAGTCTTTTAGGAGATAAGACCTGAGTTAATTGCTAATATTTCCATGAGTGCTTTTTGCACATGCAAGCGGTTTTCCGCCTCATCCCAAACCGCACTCTGCGGCCCCTCCAACACTTCAGCGGTCACCTCTTCTTCACGATGCGCTGGTAGACAATGCATAAACAACGCATCTTTTTTAGTGTGCTTCATTACCTCAGCGTTCACCTGATAGCGCTTAAAGGAAGCGACCCGGAGCGCCTGCTCATCCTCTTGTCCCATGCTTGCCCAAACATCGGTTGAAACCAGATCAGCCCCGGTTACCGCTTGATGGATATCTCTAATGATTTCCACTCTATCGCCGAGCGCGGCTAAAAGTTCGGCATCAGGGTCATAGCCTTCAGGGCAGGCTATATTCAATTTAAAATCAAACTGTCTTGCCGCATTCATCCATGACTGACACATATTATTGCCATCACCAACCCAAGTGACTGTTTTGCCTGCAATACTGCCACGATGCTCGACATAGGTCATGACATCTGCCAATAACTGGCAGGGATGATAATCATCAGTTAATGCGTTTATCACAGGTACCTGTGAGTACTCAGCAAATCGTTCAAGTTGCTGATGATCAAAGGTCCGCACCATAATCATATCAACCATCCTAGAGATTACCCGGGCACTATCTTCTATCGCTTCACCACGACCAAGCTGAGTATCTCGTGGCGACAAAAACAAGCCATGACCACCAAGTTGGGTAATGCCAGTTTCAAATGAAACACGCGTTCTGGTCGATGATTTTTCAAAGATCATCGCCAACGTTCGTTGCTTCATTGGTTGCGTGACTTTACCGCTTTTCCAAGCTTGTTTCATCTGGATTGCTCGTTGAATAAGCGCGTCCAGCTCATCCGGTGAAAAATCCATTAGTGTCATAAAGTGTCTAGTATTTGACATAGCCGTATTCTTTTTAGCTGGTTTCAAGAAACGCGGTGATAAGAGTTGTTAGAGTTTGGGTTATTTCATCAGCTTGATCTTCAGTCAAAGTGAGCGGTGGAAGTAATCTCACGACATTTCCTGCTGTGACATTAATTAACAATCCGGCCTCTAATGCTTGCATCACCAGTACACCACAATCCCGGTTTAACTCTATTCCTAACATCAATCCCTTAGAGCGAATAATTTTTACACCTACCAGGCCCCCTAAGCTCTCTTGTAACTGTCCGTGCAGATATTTTCCCATCTCCGCAGCATTGCGCTTAATGTCGCCGGTTTCCATTGCCTCAATGACTGCCAACCCAGCTCTGGTTGAAAGTGGGTTTCCACCGAAAGTTGAGCCATGCGTTCCCGCTTTAAGCACACTGGATACTGACTCAGCAGCCAGACATGCGCCAATCGGCACACCATTGCCGAGCGCCTTGGCTAAGGTCATCACATCTGGCATTATTTTTTCATGCTGAAAGCCAAACCATTCGCCGGTGCGTGACATACCAGACTGTATTTCATCAACCATTAGCAGCCAATTATTCTTATCGCATATCGCACGCAGGTTTGTGAGATAACCTTTATCAGGAACGATAATGCCACCCTCACCTTGTATAGGCTCGACAAGGATAGCGACAACATCCTTATTATTCTTTGCCGCTGCTTCAATCGACGCTATGTCGTTATAAGGAACTCTTACAAACCCTGAAAGTAGCGGCGAAAAGCCCGCTCTGACTTTACGACTTCCCGTCGCTGACAGGGTAGCCAAGGTACGTCCATGAAAACTCCCATCCATAACAATAATATTGGGTGTCTCGATCCCCAGACTCTTACCGTACAAACGCGCCAATTTAATGGCCGCTTCATTGGCCTCAGCCCCAGAGTTTGCAAAAAACACGCTGCTTAGCCCAGAGAGCTCACAAAGCTTTTTGCCTAGGCTGCTCTGGTTTTCAATATGATACAAATTAGATGTGTGTATCAGCTTGCCTACCTGATCACAGACAGCCTCAGCAATACCTGCGTGGGCATGGCCTAAACTGGTTACTGCAATCCCACACATTGCATCGAGGTATTTTTTACCATTGGTGTCATAAAGATAAGCACCTTCGCCACGTTCGAACGTTACCGGCAAACGTGCATAGGTTGACATGATTGAATCCATAGACGATTCCTAGATTTTCCAAATTTCAAATCACGATTTGAAGCAAAAACTCTGTCCTACGATTGCAAGGACAACAAAATAAAAAAGGGTGACACGAAGTCACCCCTATAAAATAAGCCATTAATCATCTCAGATTAACCAGGTATGGTCAATCCAATAAATAATCAAGCATTATGCCGCAAGGTTACCCGCAACAAAATCCCAGTTGATCACATTCCAGAATGATTCCACATAGGCAGGACGGGCATTACGCTTATCAACATAATAAGCGTGCTCCCAGACATCAATGGTCAGCAAAGGCGTTAGGCCTGCGGTTAGCGGGCAGCCAGCATTAGCCGTATTGACAATTTCAAGCTTGCCATCTGCGTTCTTAACCAACCATGTCCAACCCGAACCAAAGTTAGTCACCGCCGAAGTAGAAAACTTCTCTTTAAATTCAGCAAAAGAACCAAATGTCTCAGTAATCGCATCAGCCAAATCACCTGATGGCTCACCACCAGCGTTTGGTCCCATACAGTTGAAGTAGAATGTGTGATTCCATACCTGAGCAGCGTTATTAAAAATGCCACCAGCAGGTGCGGAGGTAACGATCTCTTCTAGCGACTTATCTTCAAACTCAGTGCCTGGCACTAAGTTATTGAGATTAGTCACGTAAGCCGCGTGGTGCTTATCGTGATGGTACTCAAAAGTTTCTGCTGAAATATGAGGCTCCAGCGCGTCCTTGGCAAAAGGTAGATCAGGCAATGAATGTGCCATATCAAAATACTCCTAACAGTGAGGTAATAGAAAATAAGTCGGCTTAGAGTAATCAAGACTTTGCGACAACGCAATAGCACCAACTTTATATAGTAGAATTAATTATCATTGATACAGCATTTAGTGGGGTAGATGCAGACGAACCCTTGCTCCCACTTGTGGCGACACCTTAAGCTCAATCTTGCCGCCAGCCGCCTCAACGATTTCAGCGCTTATAGCAAGACCAATACCTTGCCCTTCAGTTTTGCTGTCATCACGCATTCCACGCTTAAGCAACTCTGCCGGACTGTCACCACCAAAACCCATACCATCATCATCAATATCAATAACCAAGAAGTTTGTTTCACTAGCCGCGGTAACTTCGACAACACTCTCACAAAAGCGACAAGCATTGTTCATGAGATTTCCGAACAGTTCAATGAGATCATCATTTTCCATCCTGACCTTATCCATATCATCAACATTTACCCTTATCTCAAACGATTTGTCGTGATAGACCTTATACAAAGAGTCACGTAATCGATACAAAACGGGTCTTAAAACCTGCTGTCGAACAATAGCATTGGGGGTACGAACTGCCGCACGTTTTAGCTGATACGCCACAATGTCGCACATATGGTTAATTGATTTTTTCAGATCCTCTTGGTCTTTCTCTTTCATATCGTACTTAGACTGAGCTGATAGAACCTCAGCTAGCGGAGTCTTGAGGCTATGCGCTAGATTATCCAGAGAATCGCGATAACGTCGCTTCTGGCCTTTTTCCACATTAATCAGCGTGTTAATAGCACTCTTAACCTCGGTTAATTCAACAGGATAGGCCTTGAGTATCGCGTCTTGCGCACCGGCTTCGATCTGCTTAACTTCTGATTCAAAGTCTTTAATCGGGGTGATGATGAAGTAGTTGCTGATGAGCTGAGCGACCAACACTAGCGCCAGTGTTGAGAAAAACAGCGCGATGATATTGTTTTGCACATGCGCGCCATCAACAATAGAACTGATTTCTGATTTTGCGAGCACCAGACGCAGTGCATCTTCGCCATCTACGCCTAAATCCCTAGAGTAAACAATATAGGTGAGTGGCTGTTTGATACCATCAACCACTTTATCGACGGTGACTTTTTCAAAATAACCATCCTCAGGGATAGTTTCTTTTAGGCGTTCGAATGGCTTTTCAAGGCTAGCAAGACGTTCAGGCTGACTCGCAATAAATGAATCGTACGGGAACTGACTATGCCATTTAACGTAGCCTGTTTTAGGGTCGATGAAGTATGCATATTGCTCCTTTGCACTACCTAAATCCTCGTATCTAAAACTAAAGCCGTTATCCTTTATAAATTTGTCTACCTTAGCTTTATCTTCAGGAGTATTTATACCCTCATCAGAGAATACCGGAACAGAAAATATCAAATCGTCAGCTATCGCCTTCTGCTTAATCTGTAGTTGTGCGCTCTGCTTGGCAGAGTAAATACTGAGATAACCGCCACCTAATAGTGAAATACCCAGGGCAACTAACACTAACATGCTGACCAACTGGCGGACTCGGAAGGAGCTGGTACCTTTTTTCAACATCGGTGTCAGTGAACCCGACGAACTTGATTCTGGATAACTCATGATTTTTTTTGATTTTTGTTATCATATTAGGAGCTGACTGATCTTCCTGGATCACCTACATCCTCAATACGATACTTTTAACCCAATTTCTACTCTGCAGATCTCTCTCGCCCTGATCTGGCAAACATAGAAGCCCCAATTTATTGATTTTACTCAGTATATCCCCCATTTGATATACGGATAAGCCACTTTTATTATTTGCAGCTGGTAGAGACCAACTAATATTGTGCTGTATTTATAACCTTAATCTTAGCTGAGTATATGTTTATTTTTTACTCAGGGGAAGTGTTTTTATAATTTAAAAAAGCCCCTTCAGGGTTTCCTGAAAGGGCTTAAGAGGCAGGGGCAAACCTGTCGGATTACTTAGTCAGCATCGTTAATTGTCGACCTGAATTACTGCAATTAAACGAAACTCTTTTCAAAACATTTTTATATAAAAACTTTACATCATAACAATCAGCATTCATCGAGGATTGACGCTTAGTGACTCTCGGTCTGGCTCCCGCATACGTGCTACGCACGGCGATAGAAATATCGGAGTAGCGTAGTACCTTTCCGTTAGCAGGTGTAAGCTTATAATCTTTCACCTTATTGTTTGCAGTTGAAGAGATGGCAAACGATGTCGCGGTGAGGTTCAATGCGAAGGCCGCGATCAGTGCACAAGCTGGTATCTTGATTATTTTTAGAAATTTCATAAAAACTATCCTTTTTACCCTTGCATAAAGCAAGCGGTTTATACCGTCTACTGAAAACTATCAGTGTGGTATCAAACTTCCATTTGTTGGGGGCGTGGAAGACGGATGTGCATAATTCACACATTATGGGATTATTGTATGCTTAATGTGAAACTGAATGCAAGCTTAATAGCAATTTAAGTTATTGATAAATAAGTTATTTATTCTTTTCATTTATCAAATTTATCAGTTAACGTTTTCGAATTGTCCATAATTTCACTAAATAAAAAATTATCTGACATAATGCCGATTCAATTAAATTATTGATTAAGTGTATTCATTATGTGCGGAATTTGTGGCGAATTTAGACTCAACGGCAGTGAACCTCAGCTAACTGACATCCATCTGATGATGTCTAAGCTAGAAAAACGTGGCCCAGACCATGCAGGTAGCTATTCTGACGGTGCCTTAGCCTTTGGTCATCGCCGATTGTCCATTCTTGATCTCAGTGAAAAGGGCAATCAGCCTATGTTAGACCCGCATCTGGGACTGGCACTGGTTTTCAACGGTACAATCTATAACCACCCTGAGCTACGCGAGCAGCTTCAGGCAAGGGGCCATCAATTTTTCTCCACTGGCGATACTGAAGTTATTATTAAAGCCTATGCTGAGTGGGGGAAAGATTGCGTAAAGCGATTCCTAGGCATGTTTGCCATTGCCATCTGGGATCTCAAGCATAAAACCCTATTTGTCGCTCGCGATAGAATGGGCATTAAACCCCTCTACTATCAATTTAATCAACAAGGATTTCGTTTTGCTTCGAACATGCAGGCCCTGCTGGCAACACCGGGCATAGATACTGATCTTGACCCTGCTGCGATTCATAATTTATTTACCCTGCATGCCGTTGTTCCTGCCCCCAGAACCATTTTAAAAGGTATTCGCAAGCTTGAACCCGCCCACAGCTTATTGATTGATGAAAAAGGCCAACAAACCTTGGAGCGATACTGGGAGCTGGATGCAACCAGACCTGCTGAAAAACTTGATGAAGATGAATGGATAGAGCAAATCCATGAAGCACTCAGAACAGCGGTGAAACGACGCAACAATATTTCCGACGTACCGGTTGGGGTGTTGTTATCTGGAGGCCTTGACTCCAGCCTGTTGGTTGGCCTGCTTGATGAGATCGGCATTGATGATATCCGTACATTCACTATTGGCTTTGACGATCAGCCCGAAGAAAAAGGCAGTGAATACGAATTCTCAGATGCTGTGGTCGAGCGATTCAATACCAATCATCATAAATTTCATATACCCAACGAACAAACGTTAACCCGCCTACCCGAAGCAATCGGAAATATGGCTGAGCCGATGTTTGGTCAGGATGCTATTGGTTTTTATTTACTCTCAGAGAAGGTCTCTGAGCACGTCAAGGTTGTGCAATCCGGCCAAGGCGCAGATGAGGTATTTGGTGGTTACTTCTGGTACCCGCAAATGCAACAAGCCCAAGGTACCGCTCTGGAGCGCTTTAGCCCTTATTACTTCGACCGTGATCACGCTGAAATGACCGAAATGCTGACTTCTCAATACATCAGCAAAGATTTCACCTCAGAACTCATGAAGGATCTTTTGGAAGCACCCAAAGCCGATGAATATATAGATGCCGTGCTGCGTGCGGATACCACAACGCTGATTGTCGATGATCCGGTAAAACGCGTTGATAATATGACGATGGCTTGGGGACTTGAGGCGCGTGTTCCGTTTCTGGATCATGAATTAGTGGAGCTTGCCGCACGAATGCCACCCGAACTTAAACTTCGCGACGGTGGTAAATATGCACTCAAGAAAATCTCCCGAGGCATGGTTCCTGACAGCGTTATTGATCGTAAAAAAGGCTACTTCCCGGTACCTGCATTAAAATTTGTTCGGGGAGAGTTCTTAGAATTCATGCAGGACACCCTGAACTCACAAACCTGCCGCGAGCGTGGACTTTATCAGCGTAGCTATGTTGACAAGCTATTAGCTAAGCCAGATGAGTATCTGACGCGTATACAGGGAAGCAAGATTTGGCATCTAACACTATTGGAGCATTGGTTACAAACTCACAAGCTATAAGGATTTTGAGAAGATAAAACCTGCAGAAATAAAAACGGGACATATCTGATGTATTTCGCGGATGCAATCATCAATGAAAGTCCCGTTTTTTTATGCAGGCTTTAAGTGCTGCTGGTAGCTGCGGAGAACGTACTAGTCATTCTCTTTGCTGAGTAACTGTTCAACTTGTTCTTGGAGAACTACCTCTGATTGCTTTAAAAACTCATCAACCTCTACCGTCTTTTGCAATCGAATATCGAAAGAACTAAGCGTTTTATTGTATGGTGGCATCGGCGTAAAGCCTGTTTTATTAGCCATTTCCTGCGCAAGATCAGAGGCGAAGAACGCGCTAACGGGCATCGTAACCAAAGCGGCGATGCCAATGGCAGACAGCCAGTGTGTGTAATGAACGCATTTCAGATAGAACGTCAATAACAGCGGCAGCAGCAAGAAACTGGTTGCATATTTGATAATCGACGCAACTAAACCGGATGTAGTCAGATAATTTAGAAAGTGTCCGAGATGATCAGATAACTGAGGAATTAAAAAGAGTAAACCTGAAATACTCAGGGCTGGGATAAACGCCCAACGGTGCATGGTGAGACGGCTTACGGCAGCGATTAGAAATGCCACCACAAACATGCCCAGCAAGGGCAGCAGCAGGGCATTGAAATAGATTAGCTGTTCTTGCTGTACCGGCGTACGGATATGTTTGCTGACGATAACAAATAGTCCAGTCAATACAATAAATAGAACGGCCCAGAATGGGTTTGAAAAAAATGAAAACCAACCGACTCCCCTAGCGATTAGCTGGGTCGGCGCAACCTGCATTTGTGGGTCAATTAACTTCACCCGCAAATCTCCTAGCATTAACTTTGATGGTAGCTCCAGAGCAACGCTTTGATGCTCAGCCATTTTTTCTTTATTTAACACCGTGCCGTTTTCATTGCCTAGGCTCTGAAGCTCAAAGCCATTATCGGTTTCATCGATTCTCAAATGTTTTGGGGACACGGTTATATCTGAGACAACCACATCGCAATCGTAGGCACGACCAATCGTTACCGGAAATGTCGTTAGCTTGTGATGGTTGGCTTTGCCTCGGTGAGTCAGTTCAAGAATTAACTTTTCCATTGGAACTCCCCGACCATTTTCTTGAATAAAGCAATGGCCGTTTGTG
>ENA-ORXT01003834-ORXT01003834.1-marine-metagenome-genome-assembly--contig:-NODE-3834-length-16088-cov-169.501405_pt1 | contig 16088 bp, 13 predicted proteins | sample MGYA00237868_ERZ511482 | MGnify/ENA metagenome assembly ERZ511482 | reverse complement strand
TTTGCATAGATGACTTTATTGCCAGTCAGTTTTACTGCCAGATCATCACAGCAGTTTTCTCTTTCAGATCTTACATTAGCTGATATCCACCAGGCAGCGGGATGATAATAAAATATTATCTCTATCACAGAGAGTATCAGGTTATGAAGAAAATCATTTCGAAAGACATGTGCTAATTCATGAGCTAAGACTGCTTCTGTTTCTGCCATGGTCAACTGATTGATCATGCCCAGTGGAAATAGGACGATCGGCTTGACATATCCTATGAGCATAGGTGTCACTACTTTCGCACTTTCGGCTACGATAATGTTAGACTTAAGATTAAGTCGTTTTTTGATTTTCAGTACACTGTGGTTCACGTAGTCCGGCAGGTCAAGCGAATGTCCTTCTTTTAGGTATTTTATGTAGAGGAATGAGCCGGTAAGCTTCAGTGAGAACAGACAAATTCCCATGATCCACATAGCGGCGATGGTTGCAGGATGTGCCTGGATCCAGCTGATGATGGAGCTTAGAAAATTTGACTCATCAGTTATTGGTGCTGGCAGGCATCCCGATGGAAATTGGCCAGTTGTAGCTACTGCAGCTGCTGATTGAGATTGACTCCCAGTGGCATAGTAGATGCAGAATGTCATGACTGAACCTAAGAGGACAAAGAGCAGAGCACAATAAGAAATCCGGTACCTGATCCTAGCATCCTCATCTCTATACAAGTGCAGAAATGCCGACATGATCAAAGCAATGAGAGCTGCTTGCCACAATGAATGAATCAATGTATAGGCGATTGCAGTAGCAAGATTTTCATTAAGTAGTGTGGATAAATAGCTTATCATTTTTTTACGTTTTCAAGTTGAGAAATGAGCTCTTTAATTTGGTCGAGTTCTTCTGTGGTTGTTTTATGATTGCCCAGAGCTTGCAGTACTAATTCCATGGCAGAACCGCCAAAGGCTTGATCGACTAAGCTTTTGATTAGGCTTTTCTGGGTATCGTGTTCCAGAATGTTTGCCTTGTAGATATGTGTCTTCGATGATGTATCACGACTGACAAGAATTTTTTCGGCCATGATCTGCATCAGCTTTAGTGTGGTGGTATATCCGACTTGCTTTTCTGCACTCAGCACATTATTGACTTCTCGCACGGTGGAAGGGCCCTCGGTCCAGAGTATTCTGAGTATCTGTAGTTCTGATTCTGTCGGTTTAGGGTGCTTTTTCATCATATACGAATCTTTTCGTAGACAAGTATATACGAAATAGTTCGTAGATAAAAATTTTGAGTATGTTATTATTTATAATTTATAGGTGTTCATATAGTATTGCGAGTTTTTTACCAACTAATAAATACCTTTATAAAAAATGCTAAGATATTATAAACGCAATGATTAAGACTTTAAGATTTACCAATGATCTACTAACTATTGAAAAAGTCAATCACTATACTGAAGAGTATAAATGTTCTTAAACTTACCAGTATTGCCATGAGTCTATTCTAAATAATTATGCGCTAAACTTACTAGTGCTGCAGGTTATTTTCTGTGATTTGATACAAGCGGTATTAAAAATGTACATTCATAATAAAGAATATGTAAAGATTCACAGCACTCATTCAATTCAGAGTTATTAAAAAATTAATTATCATCTAACCACATAAATACACTATGCTCAAATATATCATCATCACAGTTATTCTTTTAGTAGGAGTCGTTGTCGCCTTTGGAGCAGTCAAATATTTTAATAAGTCAAATGGTGAAAAAGTATTAGACTTCATGTCAGCTAATCCTGATAAATGCTCTTTGAAGCTGATCTATGATGGTGAGATTATCGTAGATCACCAATCTAATAAAATTATGCCTCTCGCCAGTACGGTTAAAGTTATCATTGCGATAGAATACGCAGAGCAAGTAGCGGCAGGAGAAATCAATTCTGGTGAGATGGTACTCATTTCGGATTTAGATAAATACTATGTGGCGAATACAGATGGCGGTGCTCACATGGCATGGTTTAAAGAAGTGGGAGATAGAATAAGGGATGATGCCATATCAATTCAAGAAGTCGCAAAGGGTATGATCAAGTTCAGCTCAAACGCAAATACAGAATGGTTAACTGATCGATTAGGAATAAAAAAGGTTAATGATAGAATTAATGAAATTGATATAACAGATCATACACCGATTACTTATATCGTATCTGCTTTATTCGTTGGCAAGGAGCAGTTTCCAGAATTAGAAGGAGAAGCATTAGCTCAAGCAATCAGAGCCTTATCTGATGAAGAATATCATGAAGTCATCAGTACCATTCATGAGAAGCTAAAAGCAGATACAGCATATAGAAAAGACTATGGCGACTTAGGTGTGGAAGTGCAGCGTGTATGGTCTGACAGATTACCAGCATCTACGACTTCTGCATATGCAGGACTCATGTCTAAATTTAATTCTCGCAGCTATTTTTCTGCTGAGGTGCAGGGTATTCTCGATGACATCATGCAGTGGATTTTTGATTTTCCTGGTAACAGTGAAGTGTATGAATACTTTGGGATGAAAGGAGGGTCTACGGCATTCGTGCTGACACAAGCGATGTACGTGACTGATAAGGCAGGTCATCAGACAGAGTTAGCTTATTTCTTTGATGACATTAATTTTATTGATGGGATGAAGCTGCAAAGTGGAATGAATGATTTTCATATTCAAGTGATTGGCAATTCTGAATTTAGATCAAAGCTCCATAACATGCTACACGATAATAAATAGTACTTTGTCCTAAAGCGAAGCAGAACCAACTAAACAGATGCTAATTTATACAGGTAGCTATCGGTAGGAAAATAAATCGACTATAAAACTCGAAAGAAATGGGTTTGCAGGTTTAAAAAGTCCCATGCCAATTTCTCCATGGTATATTAGGAATGATTAGATTTGTGCCATGAAGAATCACATCAAAGATCAATCTTCCATCTTAACAAAACTGGGGATTCAAGAGCTGAATGATATGCAGAAAGAGTCTGCTAGAGTGATAAAGTCGAATAAAGATCTTATTCTTCTTTCGCCTACAGGTACAGGGAAGACGCTTGCATTTTTATTACCCATCATAGAAACACTCGATGCAGATTCCACTGAGGTGCAGGTCCTTATAGTGGCTCCGTCGCGAGAATTAGCGATTCAGATCGAGTCAGTTGCTAGGGAGATGGGATCTGGATATAAGACGAATGTGGTATATGGTGGTAGAGCCATTGCGAAAGATAAGGTGGATCTTCAGCATAATCCAGCAATTCTGATCGGCACGCCTGGACGTATTGCTGATCATTTAAGACGTGAGACATTTGATAGCAGAAAAATTAAATTATTAGTCTTAGACGAATTTGATAAGTCATTAGAAATTGGCTTCGAAGAGGATATGCGAGAGATAATCAGTGAGCTGCCTAAAGTAGAGCAGTGTATACTCACTTCAGCTACGGACGCGATTTCCATTCCATCATTTGTCAAGCTAAGTGATCCATCAGAACTAAACTTTTTACATGACGCTAATACTGGCTTAAAGATTAAGAAGATTATTTCTCCAGAGAAAGATAAGCTGCATACTCTAGTCAAATCTATTAAACACTTAGGCGATCACCACATGATTATCTTTTGCAACTTTAAAGATAGTATCGATCGTGTCAGTGAATTTCTGTCGGATCATGATATCGTGCATGGCTCATTTTATGGAGGTATGGAGCAGAAGGATAGGGAGCGGATTCTGATTAAGTTCAGAAATGGAACTGTAAAGATATTATTGGCGACTGATCTGGCGGCCAGAGGATTAGACGTGGCAGAGATACAGTCGATTATTCACTACCATATGCCGCTGCGAGAGCAAGAATTTATACATCGTAATGGAAGGACTGCCAGAATGAATAAAGATGGAGCAGCTTATGTGATCATGTGGAAGGATGATGAAGTGCCTCACTTTTTAAAAGATTGTGAAGAGGAGATTCTGGTACGGCATGAGCAAGATGTAGCTCAGCCAGAATGGGCTACCATATTCATATCAGGAGGACGCAGAGATAAAATATCTAAAGGTGATATTGTCGGTATGATATTAAAACAAACAAAAGTCAGCAAAGAAGAATTGGGACTCATAGAGCTTAAACCTGATTGTGCTTTTGTCGCTATATCAAGACAAAAGGTAGATCATGTTGTTGCTACATTGAATAATACCTTTCTTAAGAGAAGAAAGATTAGGGTTAATCAAATATAGGCAAGATTTAAAAGTTGCATTGCTTTTATTAGGACTCAGGCGCCTTTTAGTACTTTAACATTTGGCGTTATAATCAACTCACTATCTTCAGGACCTATTCGGATTAATATCTTAAATTTGTCTTATTCCCTTTGTGATATTTTATTAACTATTAATCTACTTCATCTGTGGGAATTATAAGTCCTCTATATTATGCTGATCGATCTCTCGAAGTAAAATTTAAAAGTCATATTTTCCCAGCAGAGTTAGCAGTTTACCGTTTTTTAATCCTTTTCGGAGCATTAATTTATGGAGGATTTTATATTGTAGATCTTGGTTTAATTAGCGGGAATATAAATAACCATTTTATATATAGATTGATTATCGTATTACCTAGTTCAATATTATTTTTTGGATTAAGTTTCACTAAGTATTTTATGAATAGTCTTTTTCTAAGACGCTCATCAATTATATCCTCTGTATTTGTAGGTCAGCTGTTACATATATTCATGAGTATAAGTGAAGGTGTTCCTGATTTCTATTATTTAATGGTGACTTTCTTATTAGTTATATGGGTATATGCTTTTATGACCATTAGCTTTCTTGTCAAGTTGTTATTTGGAGTTGTAAATGTCGTATTATTATACTTATATCTTAAGTTTCACCTTGATGTAGATGATTCCATTGTTCATATTCAGATGTTTACTTTTATAACTGTGAATATTATATCACTTTATTCTGCTTATAAAAATGAAGTAGGAAGCAGAAAGGACTTTCTGCTATCAATGAAGATAAATGAGAATACTTCAGGATTTAGCAGAATTGAACAAGTAACATCTCATGAGCTGAAGACATCTATGAGAATTATAAATGGGCTATCATATATTATGACTAAGGATGAAGAAGAAAATTTAAGTGAAAAGAGTCAGGAAAATATCGTTCTCATAAGAGATCACATCAATCAGCTTAACGCCAACATTGATCTAATTCAGAAAGAAGCTTCTCAATTTGACTAACCACACAAATCATCAGAACGATACATTTTTAACCTCACCAGATCTCCATATTAAATCATACTCTATCTACCTTTATATACAGAGAGACTTCATCTGTAAGTTCGACTAATTCTCCATCAACATTCTCAGCAGTATCCAATGAATCAGCCAAGACTTCTTCGCAGATATAATCAGAGAATGATTCGATCGCAGACTTGATTCCTGCATGATCTTGCACTGTGATGTTAATTCTGTCAGTGACATTAAAGTCTTTTGTCTTCCTGATATTTTGAATTCTATTGACGAGCTCCCTCGCAGTGCCCTCAGCGATTAATTCATCAGTAAGTGTGACATCCAGAGCTACGGTGATATCCCTATCACTTGCTACCTGCCATCCAGGTATGTCCTCTGATGTGATCTCTACATCTTGTAAGTTGATGAGGATCGACTCTTCATCTATATCAAATTGGAATTCGTTGGTTTTCTCTATTGCTGCAATATCTTCTTGACTCATTTGACTGATTAAGTCAGCAGCAGATTTCATCTTTTTACCTAGCTTTTTACCTAAGGTCTTGAAGTTAGCTTTAACCTTTTTCTTGATCACGCCTGATGCATCATCTACATATTCGAATGCTTTGACATTCACCTCAGATAATATCAGATCTTCTACAGCTTGGACCTGAGACTTGAACTTATCATCCAGCACGGGTAATAATATTTTCTGAAGCGGCTGTCGCACTCTAAGTCCATCTTTTTTTCTAAGTGATAGGACAAGTGAGGATATTCTTTGAGCATAGTCCATTCTTTCTTCTAAGCTCTTATCGATATGGCTTGCTTCGCCATCTTCTAATAAGCATAAATGCACACTGGGCTCTGACTCTTTCTGAGTTACTTGATTCAGATTTTGGTACATCCAGTCCGAGAAGAACGGTGCTACAGGTGCTATGAGTTTCATTATGGTACTGAGACATTCGTATAGTGTCTGGTAAGCCGCGATTTTATCTGCGGTGTATTCCCCTTTCCAGAATCTTCTTCGGCACTGTCTGACATACCAGTTACTCAAGTGCTGATCTACGAACAGCATTATTTTACGACAAGCATTAGTTGGCTCATAGTCTGCGTAAGAGGCTTTTACTTCTGTTCGCAGTGAGTGAAGTAATGATATAATCCAGCGATCTATTTCCTGTCGTTCTGATAACGGTATTTCTGCTTCACTATATGCAAATTCATCAATATTAGCATAAAGAGAGAAAAAGGAATAAATATTATATAGAGTACCGAAGAATTTTCGTGATACTTCTTCGACACCTTTAATATTAAATTTTAAGTTATCCCATGGCTGAGCATTAGAGATCATATACCACCTGATGGCATCAGCTCCATTTTCTTCTAAAGCACCGAAAGGCTCTACGGTATTGCCCAGACGCTTAGACATCTTGACACCATTCTTATCTAAGACTAAGCCTGTAGATACGACATTGCGATATGCTACGCTATCCATGACCAGTGCTGATATAGCATGAAGACTGTAGAACCAGCCTCTCGTCTGGTCCACACCTTCTGATATGAAGTCTGCTGGATAGAAGCTGCCACTCTCTACCATAGATCTTGTACTTTCATCGAAAGGGTAGTGTAGCTGAGCGAAAGGCATTGCACCTGAGTCAAACCACACATCGATGAGATCCAGCTCTCGCTTAAGTTTAGCTCCTGTGTCTGATACCAGTGTGACATCATCAATGTATGGACGATGAGGATCATCTGGCATGGTCTGAGATAAGCCAAGCTTTTGATTAGCTTTTTCTATTTCGGCTGTCAGCTGAGCATAGGATCCGATACATATTTCTTCTTCACCATTAGCACTACGCCATATGGGAAGTGGGACACCCCAGTATCTAGAGCGAGAGAGATTCCAGTCTTGCAGATTCTCTAACCAATTACCAAATCTGCCTTCACCAGTATGTTTAGGCTTCCAGTTGATGGTATTATTAAGCTCGACCATTCTCTCCTTATATGCTGAAGTTTTGACAAACCAGCTGTCAAGAGGGTAGTATAATATTGGTTTATCTGTACGCCAGCAGTGAGGATAGTTATGTTCGTATTTTTCGACTTTGAAAGCCTTGTTATCTTCTTTAAGCTTGATGGCTATTTTGACATCTGTCGGTAAAAATCCATCGGCCTTTTGTTCTTCTTCTGAGTAGTATTCTGCTTTCACATAGTACCCAGGATAATCGGTGACCTCCTCCACAAATTTTCCTTGCAAGTCAACTAATGGCTTGAGTTCTTTACCTCGCCTGACTAATATCGATGGTACATCATTCTGCTTACACACCCTGAAATCATCTGCACCAAAAATAGATGCTGTATGGACGATGCCAGTCCCATCAGCCGTAGATACGAAGTCTCCAGGTATCACCCTGAATGCATCTCCTTTTTCTGGCTGCACATAGGGCATGAGCTGCTCATAGTGGATTCCAGACAGCTCAGTACCTTTAAACGTATTGATGACTTTGAATGGGATTAGTTTTCCAGCAGGATCATAGTCTTCTATGGCGATATCGGCTGCTTTTGCATTAAAGTGCTTGCCCATTAAGTCGGAAGCCAGTATGACTGTAATTGGCTCCTTCGTATATGTATTATATGTCTGGACTAAGGAGTATTCTATCTTCTTACCGATGGCCAGCGCACAGTTAGACGGAAGCGTCCATGGGGTCGTCGTCCATGCCACGAAGTATACGTCATTTGGATGACCCTCATATAGGAATGCAGAATCTGAATCCTTGATTGCTTTAAATTGAGCCGTAACGGATGTATCCTTAATATTCTTGTAGCAGCCAGGCATATTGAGCTCATGAGTGCTGAGTCCTGTACCTGCGGCTGGAGAATAGGGCTGTACTGTATAACCTTTATAGATGAGATCTTTATCGTAGATCTGCTTTAACAGCCACCACACTGACTCTATGTAGTTATTAGTAAAAGTGATGTATGGATTATCCAGATCTACCCAATAACCCATCTTGATGGTGAGGTCATCCCACATATCTTTATATCTCAGTACTGTCTCACGACACTTCTGATTATACTCATCTATGGAGATGCTTTTGCCTATATCTTCTTTAGTTATTCCGAGTTCTTTCTCTACACTTAGCTCGATAGGTAGCCCATGTGTATCCCAGCCTCCTTTTCTTTCTACCCTTTTTCCCTGCATGGTATGGAATCGGCAGAATATATCCTTTATCGTTCTGGCCATGACATGATGTATGCCAGGCTTACCATTAGCTGAAGGAGGTCCTTCATAGAAGACATAGGTCTTATCTTCTGGACGCTCTGAAATACTTTTGTCAAATATTTTTTCTGATTCCCAGTAGGAAAGAATTTCCTTATCTATTTCAGGGAGATTAAGCCCCTCGAATTCACGATACTTTGCCATAATCAATATTTGAGGCGCAAAAATAGAGTAAATTTTGCTCATACCCAGATAGTATGGATATTGATTAAATAGAAGAATGAGCGCGAGATTTATTCTTATGTAGAGAGGAAGTTTCTAATATCCAATTCTTGCTCATTTGTGAATGTGATCCCATCTATATTCACATGTTTTGATAGGAACTGCTGTTCGGTTTGCCCCTCTGTAGGTATTAACAGTGCTTTCATATCGAGAGCTGCGACATCCATGATGGTGCTGTATCCTGCTCTGGATATGATGCACTCACTATGATTTAGTATCTCAGATATCTCTTCGTGTTTTAAGATTGTTTTTACTTCGATGTTCTTATGTGGAGTATTGAGACCTTTTTCAATACCTCTGACTAAGATGAAGTCTTCTTGAGCCAGTCGTGAAAGTTGCGCTATAATTTCAGTCTCTAATATCGTTCTTCTTGGCTCTGGCCCAGATAGAATGATGGCAGCTTTATATCTTTTATTGGCTTGTTTGTCGAGTGATTTAAATCTTGAGAGAGGACCTATATATTGCGTAGGAATATTGATCAATGGATTATCACTTAAGATACCAGTCAGCCTTTTATCGCTATGATCAGGCACCCACACTTCATCGAATGCATTGATCATTTTGGCATTTAGTCTGGATGCCAGATGGCTTTTTCTGGTCTCGTCTGATAGGATGGACAGCTGATGCCCTAAGAATATACTATGGCTTCTCTGGCTGTAGCAGGCATACCGATGATCTGATATGATGATATCATAAGGCTTATCTGCCTGTATGCTTTTGATGATTTTTCGGTCTTGCTTATAGCTCTTGATTAGCTTTGGTAGTTGGATGGCCATATTGAGCACCATAGACTGATATCGATAATCAATGTTTAATGAGGCAAGTCCGATGCGATTCAGGTATGGTAGTTCCTTCTGTAATAAAGATAATGCTATACCATCAGTGCCTAAATCTATATAATTATCCTGATCGATGAGCTGCTGAATGAGAGGGATACTACGACTGGCATGTCCTAATCCCCAGTTAAGTACAGCATAGAGAATTGTTTTGTCTGTGATGTCTTGAGGTAGCATGGTGGTGGTTTAGATACCAAGTGCATTTGAGATTGTGCTATTAATATAGGAGTACATTTTATTAAATTCGGAGCGAAAAAAGCAGGCATATCCTTTAGATATGGCCAGGCTGCCTGCCGACATAGGCAGGTATTCTCAACGCTGAGATGAGTGAAATAAACTTCAGATAAAGGGTCAAATTTAAGTGCGCTTGGAATAAGTATGTTATCATAGCTATATGCCTACTTTCAACTAATAAACTGAGTTCGATAATAATAAAATTATAAATCTCTGAATGACAAGTAGTTACGGAATCAAATCCCTCCGCGGAGTCTCGATAACTTGTGAGAGTCTTCGGTCTAGTATTCCGCCCTCCCGATTTTATAAATCGGTTCCTTCTTTTCTAAACACGGTTAACTTGCTTAGATCACGTTTTTGGCGTGATTAGTCAATCATCCTTGATCTCAAGAGAAACTACCTTGTTTTTAGAGATAGTCTTGTTTTAATCCATTTGAGATATCGGAGATTACTGGATTTCAATCTGATAATAATTTAAAATTCAGATAAATGGGCGCTAAGCTACTTATCTAAATGCGGCTCATTCAGTCTTATCTCATCATCATTTCGATCGAAGAACTTATATTCTGCTAAGGCGTAATCATCATTCTTATAGACCTTTATCCACTTCATATGCTTCTTGAACCATGTCATCTGCTTACTGCTGAATGTCCCTGCAGTCAGAAATGAATGAAGATAAGGGTGTACGTGAATTTTTATTTTAGACTTTGGCCTTGACTGCATTATTTGATTGAGATCTCTTTCTATTTCATCCTCTACCAGTATGGCTGCATTGACACTTCCTGTGCCATTACAGGTATGGCATTTTTCTGAGGTATCTATATTTATCTCAGGTCTGACACGCTGTCGGGTGATCTGCATGAGACCAAACTTGCTTAGCGGTAGAATGGTGTGCTGAGCTCGATCATTTTTCATAGCATCTCTCATCGTTTTGAGAAGCCTGGTTTTATTTTCACCAGAGCGCATATCTATAAAGTCAATTATGATTAATCCTCCGATATCTCTTAAGCGTAGTTGTCTTGCTATTTCATTAGCAGCTTCCAGATTTACATTGAGTGCAGAATTCTCTTGATTCGTTCTCTTCATCTTAGGACCACTATTCACATCGATGACGTGCATTGCTTCTGTATGCTCTATGACTAAATAAGCACCAGATCCCATGGTAGAAGTCTTACCAAAGCTTGATTTTATCTGGCGCGTCACACCGTAGTGATCGAATATGGGTTTTTTCCCTTTGTATTGAGTCACGATGTTAGTCTGATCAGGTGCAATGGTGCCTAAGTAGGTTTTTACATTGTTATAGATGATTGGCTCATTGACCACTATCTTATTAAAAGAATTATTGAGTATATCTCTGAGAAGGCCTGAAGTCTTATCCACTTCTTCCATTAGTTTCCGAGGCTCGGAGCCTTTAGATAGCTCTTGGAACATAGCTTCCCACTTAGCGACCAGACCTCTCATTTCTTCATATAGCTCTGCTACTTTCTGGCCTTCAGCCGCTGTCCTGAGTATAAGACCGAAGTTTTTCGGTTTGATACTTTCGGCGAGGGTCTTTAGTCTTTTACGTTCATCAGAAGAGGCTATCTTTTTCGAGATAGCGATTCCATTATTGAATGGCGTCATGACCATATATCTACCTGGTATCGTTATTTCGCAAGTCATCCGAGGCCCTTTAGTCGAAATCGGTTCCTTGAGTATTTGCACTAATACTTTGTAATTCTTCTGAAATACATTTTGAATCTTTCCGTTTTTGGGATTATCTGGCTCTAAGTCGAATACATCGAGCATAGGATTAGTTATACTACCATGCGATGTACCCTTAGTCAGCTTAAGTAAAGAATTTATCTGTGGACCAAGATCCGTGTAGTGGAGGAAAGCATCTTTTCTGACGCCTATATTCATGAATGCCGCATTCAGACCGGGCATTAGCTTCTTGATTGATCCCAGAAAAATGTCTCCGACAGCTATTTCACTGTTAGTTTTTTCACTGTGGATTTCAACCAATTTTTTGTTTTCTATCAATGCGATCTCCACTTTTGAGTCCTGAGCATTGATAACTAAATCATTATTAGTCATTATTATGTATATATGATTATAGAGCAATATATGCTCACTGTAATCATATGCTTGCAGGTAAATACAACAAGGTTACTGTCTCTTGTTTAGGAGTTCAGTAACCAGGTGCAATATTTTTTTGAAAGGTTTTTATGCTTGATTGGAGACCTTTCAGAAGATAGTAGTTATCCTACTTCTTCTTTTTGTGTCTGTTCTTGCGCAATCTCTTTTTTCTCTTGTGAGTCGCGATCTTATGTCTTTTTCTCTTTTTACCGCAAGGCATATGTATGTATTTTTAATATTTTACTCGTTACAGCGGCTTTGATAGTCTGCTGCTTTCGAAAAGTCCTGCAAAGATTGATATACTTTAGCTATCATGCAAATTGCAGGCTGATTATCTGGTTTTATTTCTAAAACCTGTGTCAGTCTCTTTAACGCATTTTCCCACTGATTGGTTCGAATGGATAATCTTGCGAGTTGATTTAACACTTTTATTTCCTTTGGATTTTCTTGATTCATCTCTCTGAGCATCAGAATACCCTGCATCGGATTATTTTGAGGTGGTGCTTCAGTATACAGTACAGAAAGATTGATTCTATGGTCGATATTATCAGGATCTATTGATATGGCATTCTCAAAAGCTTCTTTTGCATGCTTATTACAGTAGTCCCTTACTTTTTGTTCTACCTGCTTAGTTACGCAGATGGTGAACGTAGTGCCCGCTATGGACCAAGAATCAGCATCATTACGTTCTTTGGCTATTTCTTCAGCATAGTGAGCAGATATTTCTGGAAATCCGACAGCATACCACTCTCTTGCTAAATCTTCTAGTTTTAAAAAGGTGGCAGAATCTGTGGCAGCTTGCTGTAGCTCTTGTTCTTTCAGTCCAATGATGCTGTTATCTCTCTTGCTTAATTTTTTCTTGGCGTCAGTCATGATGACTCTGACGTCTGTACTCTCGAAGCTCAAGGCTCTGGATTGTTCTAATTTAGCTTGCTCACTCGGCTTGGTGTCAAATCCAAAATAGAGAATTCCAAAAAGAGCGACGAATGAAAGTAAGAATAGGATTTGGTTGCGCCTCACTAATTAATTATGATTCTTTATCACTTAAATCTTCAGGAAGTGCTTTGACATTAGTTTTTACTTGTTCTACGAAAATTTTAGCTGGCTTAAAGGAAGGGATAAAATGCTCAGGTATTTCTATGGCGACATTCTTCTTGATGTGTCTTCCGATCTTCTTTGCTCTTTTCTTTATCACGAAGGAACCAAATCCTCTGACATATACATTTTCACCCTCAGAAAGAGATGATTTCACTTCTTTGAAAAATGTTTCCAATGAAACTAATACATCAACCTTAGGAACCCCAGTTTTCTCAGATATTGTTGCAACTAAATCAGCTTTTCGCATCTCTTACTATTTGATTTTTAATCAGTTATGAAAACCACTCTTTTAATATAGCGGGTCGCTAAGATCGTAATTTTATGAATTTTTACTAACATTTCATCTTTTTTTTACTTCATTGATAGACAACAGTTTATGAAGATTCAAGATTTTTCGTTCTTTTACTCAATTTTTGAAGCTAGCTCAGCAGTGCAGCTCATCCATTTAAACAATAATGTAGAATATGATATTATCAATGACTGGCTTTGGTCAGGCCTCTGGAACTTTCAATAATCGACAGATAAATGTCGAGATTAAGTCTCTCAATGGAAAGAGTGCAGATATAAGACTAAAGCTTCCGACCTACTACAAGGAGAAGGATCTGATCGTCAGAAAGCGAGTCATGAGTCAGATGATGAGAGGCAAGATAGATGCCACCATCAGTGTGATGAGCGATACAGAGGATTTAGAATATTCTCTTAACACGAATCTTCTGACTAAGTACTCAAAAGAGATCATGACGCTCAGTGACACTTTAGGTATTGACCGTGGAGATGTCATGCAGACAGTGATCAGAATCCCTAATATCATACAGCCAATAGAAGAGAAACTCTCGGATGATGAATGGGAGTTCACAGTCGGGCTGATAGATGAGGCCATTGATCAAATTATAGCATTCAAGCAGAAAGAAGGAGCATCACTCGCAAAAGACCTCAGAGAGAATGTAGATGCTATCTTATCTAATCTCTATAAAGTACCTCAGCATGAGGAGGAAAGACTGACAAGGCTCAAGGAAAGAATGCATAAAAATCTGAATGAATTTTTAGGAAAGGATAATGTGGATCAAAACAGATACGAGCAAGAAGTCCTTCACTACATGGAGCGGCTGGATATCAATGAAGAGAAAGTCAGACTCGAGCAGCATTGTAAGTATTTTATTGAGCAGTTAGAATCAGGAGAATCTCCATTAGGGAAGAAGTTAGGATTCATTGGGCAAGAAATAGGCCGTGAGATTAATACCATGGGAGCCAAAGCTCAATTTTCAGAATTACAAAAGCTAGTGGTAAATATGAAAGATCATCTAGAAAAAATAAAGGAGCAAGTCCTAAATGCGGTGTGATGAAAGAGAAAAGTGAGTTTCAAGGTAAGCTGATCATACTGACAGCTCCTTCTGGAGGAGGGAAGACGACTATCAAAAAGCATTTACTAAAGACTTACAGTCATCGGCTGGGCTTTTCCATATCAGTGACGACGCGGTCTAAGCGAGAGCATGAAATAGATGGTGTGGATTACTACTTCAGATCTGTGGAGGAATTTAGAAAATTAAGAACTGAAAGTGCATTCATCGAGTGGGAAGAAGTCTACGATGGTCAGTATTATGGAACTCTAAAGTCAGAAGTAGAAAGACTCTGGGCATCAGAGAAGCACATTATTTTTGATATAGATGTCAATGGAGCCAAAGACCTAAAAGAGAAGTATGGGGATAGATGTTTGGCCATTTTCATCAGACCACCATCTCTACAAGTCATTATAGAAAGACTAAAGAATCGAAAGACCGAATCAGAACAAAGCTTGAAAAAAAGGATCAAGAGGATCAAGAGAGAATTGATGTATGAGAATGAATTTGACACAATTATTGTTAATGACCTATTAGATGTTGCCCAGAAGGAAGCTGAATTAAAGATTGAAACGTTCTTAGATATATCAGAATCAGAAGATGGCTAAAGAAAGAGTTGAGACGACAATAACGGATGGTATCAGGATATCGGTGAGATGTGAGTATCAGGTATCACACTCTAATCCGCAGAAAGGCGAGTACATATTCGCTTACTGGGTGACCATTGCTAATGAAAGCCCCTATACTGTCCAATTACTCAGAAGGCACTGGATTATTTTTGATTCTGTCGGTGCTATCCGAGAAGTGGAAGGTGAAGGTGTCATTGGAGAGCAGCCTATACTACAGCCAGGTGATATGCATAAATATTCTTCCTGGTGTCCACTATCTACAGCTGTCGGTCGTATGAATGGATCTTTCGAGATGATGCGGACTCATAAGGGACAGTTATTCAAAGTCGCCATTCCTGAGTTTAATCTGGTTGCAGACTTTAAGCAGAACTAGACTCTTAACTTATGTTTTTGTCAATGGGTTGAAAACCCATTGTTTTAGGAATGTCAACCCTTTGTGGTTGGTGATGGTCTTTAAAACCACTTACAGTGCTAATTGACCTTGGATAGAGAATGTCTGAGGCGATTCATGAGCTAAAAGCGCTTGCTTTTTATTTAAGCCATAGACATAGCCAACCAGACTTCCATTACTCCCAATGACTCGATGGCAGGGTATGATTATCGGAATCGGATTCTTTCTATTGGCATTTCCTACAGCTCTCACAGCATTCTTGTCGCCCATTTTGACGGCGATATCCAGATAAGAGTTAGTCCTGCCATAAGGAATCGCTGACACCTCGGCCAGCACCTTCTTCTGATAGGGAGTCATACCAGATAAATCAGTCTTTACAGTAAAGGATTTTAGTGATCCATTGAAGTATTTATCTAATTCTGACACACAAAGCTCGGTATGAGTATTGTGTTGCTCAGATTCTTCAGATTCTTTTTGCTCTAAGCTAATGGAGCAAATCCCTGATTCTGTGGCTGTTATGACCAAATAGCCAATTGGAGAATGATAAAATGCTAAAAACATAATTGAAAAGTTGTCAATATACTTGGTCTAATAGAAAAAGACAATAAATTTGCAGTCCTTATTAAGGTACCTTAGCTCAGTTGGTAGAGCACAGGACTGAAAATCCTGGTGTCCCTGGTTCAATTCCTGGAGGTACCACAAAGCCCTAATAACTCTTAATTGTTGTTAGGGCTTTTTCTATT
>ENA-ORXT01003832-ORXT01003832.1-marine-metagenome-genome-assembly--contig:-NODE-3832-length-16093-cov-6.499188_pt1 | contig 16093 bp, 16 predicted proteins | sample MGYA00237868_ERZ511482 | MGnify/ENA metagenome assembly ERZ511482 | reverse complement strand
TCGTCCCACCATCATCTGATCGATAGACACCACCATTTTCATTTTCTATAATGGCCCACACTCTTTCAGAATTAACGGGTGATACTGTGACTCCTGAGATACCCCAGATACCTTCTGGCAGTCCTTCATTTTTTGTGATCTCTGTCCATGTATTTCCACTGTCAGAACTCCTCCATAAGCCAGACCCATCACCACCACTTGATAATGAGTATGGCGTTCGTCTGATTCGCCATGTACTGGCAAACATATTCCTAGAATTATTTGGGTCGATAATGAGGTCAACTGCACCTGCATCAGCATTCGCAAAAAGGACCCGTTTCCAATTTTTACCACCATCTGTGGTTTTATAAACTCCTCGTTCTTGACTTGATTTGTAAAGATCTCCCATCACTGCCGCGAAGGCAATATCAGGATTAGTCGGATGGATTCTGATTCGAGAAATATGCCTTGAATTTTTGAGGCCTAAAGATTCCCATGTTTTTCCACCATTGACGGTTTTCCAGACTCCATATCCGTAAGAGACATTTCCTCTTACTGTTTTTTCACCTCCACCGACATAGATGACATTCTGATCAGATTCACTTACCGCAATGCTGCCAATAGATCCTCCAAAATATCCGTCTGAAATATTCTCCCAAGAATTGCCTCCATTTTCAGATTTCCATACACCGCCTCCAGTAGATCCCATGTAAAATAGATTTGGTTTTCCAGGGACACCAGTTACTGCACATGATCTACCTCCTCTGAATGGACCAATATGCCTCCATTCAACACCTGCATAACTGCTTTCGTCAATTTGTTGCGTTGATCTGGCTTGTCCAAATAACTCAAAACTTGATAGGATTAAAAATAATATTAAGATGTTTTTCATGACTAATGATTATGCTCTAATATACATAAATCAGTAGGAAAACATGACTATTATTGGCTATGCAGTTTTGCTAATTGATCTCATAGTTGCTTCTGGAATTACAGAATGAGATTCGTTAATCGGGAGAATAATGGTGAATTTACTACCTAAATCAATTTCCGATTTTAAATGAATAACGCCGCCAAGTTTAGTCAGACAAGATTCTACAATGGATAAGCCCAGCCCTGTGCCGTCATATTCATTTCTGGTATGTAATCTTGTAAATAATTCGAATATTTCACGTCGATACTCTTTAGAGATTCCAATACCATTATCCTTCACATGAAGTTCGTGACCATAGTCAGTTCTATGATAACTTATTGTAATGGTCGGCTCATCACTTTCATTATACTTAATACCGTTTTCAATCAGGTTCTTCAGAATGATAAAAAGTAAGGACTTGTTTGAATGAATGACTGGAAGATTATAGCTTTTAATTATCGCTTTTCTACCGTCTAAAAATGACTTGATATTCGACTCAATGGACGCGACTAGATGGCTTAAATTAATTTCTTCGACAGGGATAGATTCAATATTTCCAAGTTTAGTATATTGCATAATGTCCTCAATGAGGGTGTAAATCTGATTGCAGCTATTATTGATGATTTTGAAATAAGGATCTAATGATAATGATTGATCACTTGGTAATTTTCGTTTAATGAGTTTGACAAAACTTCCAATGTTACGGATAGGCTCTTTTATATCATGAGATGCGATATGGCTAAATTTTTTCAACTCTTTATTATTTGCACTAAGCTTTTCATTCATCAGCTTAAGTGATTGAGTTTGCGATAAAACCTTTTGTTGAAGATTGGCATTAAAGGTTTTTCCTTGTCTCCATAATCGATAGGCACCATATATAATTAAGGATAATAAACCAATGATTAGAAAGAGACCTTGCTTGGTGCGATCGGTTTTTGCGATTTCAATTTCTAATAAACTATTTTCTAATTTTTCTTTTTCAAGGTCGAACTCCGTTTGTTTGAGAGAAAGATTTATTTTGTTTTCTGCGAATTGTAAGCTGTCTTTGAGCTGGTAAATCTGCTCTCGCTTATTGAACGCAGTTTCATAGTCGTCTTCAAGAACGGATTGTTCTAAATCAACAGATAATTTGGATATTTTATCTGAGTAGTCAGTCTTCTGTATATTCGCATCTACTTTTGCATTTTGTGAAAGAGCAGAGCTACAGAGTAAAGACCAGAATAAGAAGGGTATGCTTCTTCGGATCATTAAACAAATATTGCTATAATAGGATTGGCGCTAAATGTGTTGTTCAAATATATAGAAAATCTATCTTTGAGGTAAGTCTATTTTAAAATTATCATGTATGAATTTTGTAGTTGTTGCTGATAAAAGTGATTTATTACGAGAAATCAATATCTCATTAATGAGAATTCCATCGTCAAAGCTAAATTTTGAGGCAAAAGGTGCAAAAGTTCGACTCCAAAAATTGAGAGTTAAAGAAATTAGTATGAGTTCTTCAGTTGTTGATGCGACTTTGGCTGCCATTGTTTTTGTGGATAAGGATACATTACTCACCAAAGTATCAGCAGAAGGGGAGATCGAAATAAAAGGACAATTAAAGTATAATATATCTGAAGATTGGCAATTGGATTCTGATTTTAAATATATAAGTCATAATTGGCTTGAGAATCCAGATGTCAATATTGGCCTAATCCAATTTTCTGTAAAGTCTTTAATCGATAACGTCATTGAAAAGCAAAAAGAAAATATTGAAGAAACGATCGATAATCAGTTGAAGGCGTTTTCTGATTTGTCTGTTTATATGAATAAAATATTACCATTTGTAAATCAGACTATAAAATTTCAAATGAGCCAATTGCATATTTTACCCAATATAAGTGAGATCATTATAGATAAAATTATAGATTCAAATGAAGAGATAAAGATGACATGTTCGCTAGTCACTGAATCAGCTTTTATATTGAGCTCTAAAGAAAAAACTCAAGCCACACTGCCTTCGATATTAATAAGGCAACTGGCTTAACCTGGACTATGTAATGCAATATAAACAAGTGCTCCGGCTATAAATCCAATCGCAGCGAGCCAACCGACATTTTTTAAATACCAAATAAAATCTATTCTTTCCATTCCCATTGCCGCAACTCCAGCTGCAGATCCAATGATGAGCATACTTCCTCCTGTGCCAGCAGAGTAGGCAATGAAGTGCCACATCTTATGATCAGCTACAAAATCATACATGCCCATAGAAGCTGCAACTAATGGTACATTGTCGATTATTGCAGAGAACACACCGAGTAACATCACTACCAGGTCTTGATTAGGTATAGTATCATTTAAGTATTGAGCAAGGTCATTAAGGGTGCCTAAGGATTCCAGTGAGGCAACGGCCATGAGGATACCTAAAAAGAATAAAATACTAGACATTTCTATTCTACTCAACGCAGTATGTGCTGAGTACAAGTGCTTCCGCTCTTCATCAAAATCTTCTTCTGGATGAATATATTCAGATACTAACCAGACTATACCAAGGCCAAACATCATCCCTACGTATGGAGGCAATCCAGTGAGTGACTTAAATATTGGTACGAATACCAATGCTGCGATTCCTACCGCTAGCATGGTCTTACTACTCAGTAGATCTTCTTCTGATATTTCTTTGTCTGGGTCCCTTAGTGAAGCAGATATATTTCCTTGAAAAGGTTTAAGGTTTATAGCTATCAATAATGGTACAAGTATACAAACAATAGAAGGCAGTACCAGATTCGTGACTAATCCCAGGGTAGTTACTCTATCACCGATCCACAGCATAGTAGTGGTTACATCACCGATAGGAGACCATGCACCTCCAGCATTTGCGCCTATCACGGCTAAACTGACAAACCATATACGCTCACCTTTATTAGGAACTAATCGTCGTAACAGGGAAACTAAAACTATAGTAGCAGCCAAGTTATCCAATGTTGCAGAAAGAAAGAATGCTAAAATACATATGGCAACCAGCATCTTCTTTTTACTCGTAGTCTGTATTCTATTAGTTATAACTGAGAAACCCTTATGCAAATCGACGAGTTCTACGATGGTCATTGCACCAATAAGAAATACAAGGATCTCGGCCGTTTTACCGATATGATGCAATAGGATAGGGCTTATCCATTTCTTATAGGACATCCCTTCTTCGATATGATGACCATGATGATCGATCACATCCATATGACCAAGAGCAATGATGGCCCAGCACAGTGCGGCCATTAATAGTGCAGGTACGGTTTTGTCAAGTCTTAAGGGATGTTCTAAGACAATGGCTATATATCCGATTATAAAACACGCAATTACAGCTATAAGCATCTACTATCTGTTCTAGTTTAAAGGAATGATTTAAACAAATATAATATTTTAACCCAGAGATTAAAGAGTTTCGAAATGATTGAAGTGATTTAAATAATGTTTGCTAAAATCAGTAGTGAGTGCTTGTTTTTCACACTGAAGCTCCGTGCTAAATCCTCAGGGTAGGCTTTTTAGAAATTCATAATTAGTTGATGGGCTAAAAAAAAGCTGATTGATCGAGTATCTATGACCTGTAAGTCAATTATAAATAAGTTATAAGATCTTACAATTTTCAGATGCTATTATCGCATACTTGTGAAATTTTCATTCTCCTGAGAGCGAGAATCTTAATAAGACAATTTTGAGAAATTCCTTGATTCATCTCGTTACGCACCAGCTAGTTTAGTGTTCTTGTATCCTTTAGAAATGAGCATTTCCATGATCTTTTCGCGGTTCGTTCCTTGTATGATGATCTCTTCACCATCTAGATGCCCACCGACACCTAGCTTTACTTTTATTTCCTTGGTCAGTTTTTTTAGATATTCAGCATCTGCATCGATACCTTTTATGACGGAGACGGCCTTCCCGCCTCTTTTTTTCTTCTCTTTGTATATCCTTACGCTCGACTTGTTATTTATGCCTGTGCCATTTTCATTTTCGCGGTCCACCGGCTCATCAGGAGCGTTTTCTGGATTACCCATCGATTGGAATACATCCCAACTTAAGGATACTGGTTTCTTTTTATCCATTTGAGCAGTTATATTTTTCTTTTCCAATTGTCATTGATCATTCTCAATATTAATAATCCTAGATCTTCCGTGCCTACTGAAGAATTGGAGAGTATTATCACCGCCGTTTTGGTCTCTTTGATAAAAGAAATATAGGCTCGATGGCCATAGGTTTTACCTGAGTGAGTGATGATGTTGAAATTCTTTTTTTGATCGAATATATGCCATCCCTTCCCTGCAAATATTTTATCGTTATAGTGCGTCTGTACTTCTGGTTCGTGATTTGCGGCAAGTATGAAATCTAGCTGAGATCCTGTACTTCCGATATGTGCTCGAGTAAACAAGATGAGATCATTCAGATTAGACTTAAGCCCCTCTGACGCGCCAAATGATGCAAAGTCCCAGTTCTTGGTCTGCCGGCCTGCTCTGTCAAAACCATAAGTTATCGCGCTGTCACTATCTTCTGTTTTATGTATGTAAGTATTGTTAAGACCTAGTGGAGTCAGTAAAAAACTGTTCATAGCTGATTCATAATCTGACCCTGTTACACTTTCAATGATGATCTCTAATAATCCATAATTAACATGAGAATAGATGAACTCTCTTTTATCATCAGGAATGAAAGAACTGTAAAAATCCAGCAGGTCAGTTTTGGTGTAATCAGCATATGGGTTTTGTGGGTCTTTCTGTTTGCTACCGATATACTTCGGCAGTTTAGGCAATCCGCTATGGTGAGTCAGTAGATCATTTATTGTTACGTCTCCTAGCCTAGGATTCTTATTAGCACTTGGTAGGTGGTCATTTACTTTGTCATCAAAACTTAAAAAATCCTCTGCATCTAATACGCTTACTAAGCTAGCCGTGAAGGATTTAGTGACACTTCCGATCTCAAATATGCTTTGTTCATCAAGCTCTGTTTCATACTCAGGATGATTAGAACCAAATCCGAAGACCATCGACGTGTCGCCATCTATGATCGCTACAGCAAATCCCGGTGTGTTTTTGAAGTCTATTTCAGTATCATAATCAATGATCTTTGTGATCTCATTCTTGATATGCTCCAGGTCTAGCTGTGCCGTAGAATTAGTTACTTGACAAAGGCTTATTAAAAAGGTTAGCGTTATGATTCTGATAGCTATCACAGTTAAGTTAAATTTTAAAGATCTTTAGCATTCTCCGATTATTGAATCGGAGAATGCTGAAATTTCCATTCTCTCGAATGTGGGAATCTAAATAAGAGGATTTCAATAAATTCTTTTATTTAGATATATATTCAATTGTAATTTAGGTCAATAAATTCCCGGATACCCCTATTTTAATAAAAATATAAATGCAATGTCCGTTTGTATTATTTAGTATCAAGAATCTATTTCACTTCGCCTTTGATCTCTTCGTCTTTTATATCTAGAAACAGCTCTATTTCTTGCTCTAGATAAAGCTGCGTTTCTTTATTCATTCCCTTTATAAGTGTGTGCTTTTGTCCGTTCTTGGTTATTGCATATAGTGCATGAGCATGATTTGGGACACCGTTAGTAGTGCTGCTTACGTATCTAGTGACATACAGCTGGGATACCTCACTCGTTGGTATTTTGATATTCTTTTTTAGAAAACTTGGGATAGGCTTTTGCTTGATTTCTATGAATCTTTTGGTGACAGAGATATTAGTTTTATTTATGAAAGTAGAAACAAGATTAGCAATAAAACCAAGTCCAACTAAGATATGGATAGATGAAAAAAGAAGCATCTCGTATTGGCCAGAAGAGAGAGCTCCTATGACAAATGGTAGCAACATGATGTTCCACATGAATGTAAAAAAGGTCTTGAAACCCATCCCTTTTTTTGACTGCGCGTTATACCAATCAAACTGAATATCTAACTCAGAAGGCAGTTTCAGCACTTCCATGCCTTCTGGAATAAACATCTCAGGTTTGCCTCGCTTCCACTCAGGGAATATCTCTTTATCAAATCTGAATATATTATTGCAGTCATCGCACTTGGCAAGCGAATCAGTGATATTCACGTCTTTGGCAGGTATGTCTGTGTGGCATTCAGCACACTTGACATGGAGCTTTGTTTCGCCTGGCCTGTATTTATATTGTGGTTGAGAGTTCTCCAATAAATTATATTTGAAAATATTAAATGTAGCTATTTTACTATTGATGTGATTTAATATTGAAGGTTAAAATTAGTTGTAAGTACTTGATTTACAGGACTAACATATTTTGGAGATGTATACCAATAAGAACCTTGTGACTCATCAAGCGTCTGCAGACCATAGCTATGGGTCGATAAAAGCTGTTCTGGTAATTAACGTAGGGAATGGGAATCTATCTGACAGCTAATAGGCGGGTGGGTTGCAAATCAATTATTGTTTTATTCTTAAATCACTTCATAGCTATTCTGAGATTTATTACTTTAAAGCAATTACAAGAAATAAATATAATTAACTATGAATCTATCTAAGCTACTTGCACTCGTTTTGTTATTTGCATTTGTAAGTTGTAGTACTGCGCAGAAGACCCAAAAACTGCAACAAGCTAAAAAACTAACCCAAGCAGAATATGATGCTCTTAAGCCTGAGGATTCTGAGTCTTATGCTTATATGCCGAAAATGGTAACCCCCGGGTATTTATGCTCAGCACCATCAGATGCTGTAGTATTATTTGATGGCACGGACTTATCTCAATGGCATCACCCCAAGCATGGCTATGGAGGTAGGATGGATCAGGTAGAAGCGACTATGAAGTTGAGAGCATCTGAGCAGAGCTACACCGATGCTAGCTGGCAGATCAAGGGTAATAGCATGGTGGTCCTGCCAAGGTCTGGCGCGATAGAAACTAAGCAGTCTTTTGGAAGTATGCAGTTGCATATAGAGTGGTTAGCACCAGAGCGAGAAAATAAAGAAGGTCAGATGTATAGTAATAGTGGAGTGATAATAATGGGACTCTACGAGGTACAAGTGCTTAACTCATATGAGAATGAAACTTACCCCAATGGTCAGGCAGGATCAATATACAAACAGCACATCCCATTGGTCAATGCCTCTAAGCCTCCGGGAGAATGGCAAGCGTATGACATTATTTTCAACGCACCAGAGTTTGATGCTAGTGGAGAACTTGCTAAGCCAGCATACATAACTGTTATGCATAACGGTGTTTTGATACAGAATCATGCAGAAATAAAAGGACCTGCAATTTATATCGGACAACCTTATTATGTAGCTCATCCTGAGAAGTTGCCATTGATACTTCAGGATCACGGAGACAAAGTGAGATTTAGAAATATATGGGCGAGGGAGCTATAGTTAATACGGATTAGTTTACTTGTGATTGGTTTACCATGTTTAGTAAGTATATGTATGTTACAGCTCATACAAGAGTAAAAGTTCCCATATTTGGAATTAACTCAAAAAGTTCCTATATTTGGAACGCATGAGGATCATCGCTAAGTCAACTCTAAGAGATCATTGGAAAAAAAATAGAGATTCTGAGCAGTCACTCTTAAGTTGGTATATGGTAGCGAATAAAGCCAAATGGTCAAATTTCAATCAAGTCAAAGAGCAATTTGGAACTTGCAAAGTCTTGGGAAACGACCGAATAATCTTCAAAATAAAAGGAAACAATTATAGACTAATAGTCAAAATCTCATTCGAAAACCAATTGATATGGATAAGATTCATTGGAACACATTCTGAATACGATTCGATAAACGCAAAAGAGATATAATGAAACTTAAATTGATAAAAACCGAAGTGGACTACCAAAAAGCTCTTAAACGCTTAGATCAAATATTCCATGCTAAGAAAGGAACAAAAGAACAAGAGGAACTTGAAATAATTATTATGCTGATTCAACGCTATGAAGATGAAACCGTTGGAGATTTTCCTGATCCTGATCCAATTGAAGCAATCAAATTCAAAATGGAACAAATGGATATGAGCCAAAAAGACTTAGCAGAAGTAATCGGACTAAAAAGTAGAGCTTCTGAAATTCTATCAAGAAAAAGACCGATGAGCATAAACATAATTCGAAAAATCAGTAATGCCCTCTCTATTCCAGCAGACATATTGATTCAACCTTATGAAACAGTGTGAATGAAGTACGAACTATAACAATAGATGACCACAGCATATTCTCCTTCGTCGGAGACGCTAGGTATCATTACTCGATTAGCAGCAAGTGATTCAACTCAAAGTATCCTTATGAGCAGCAGTCTTAAAATTATAGCTTTAGATAATCAAGCTTTCCAAAGTATAGAAAATTGTGTTCGAACTAATAATTTCATAACGCTGGATCAATTAGTTGAAAGATTTCGTTTAGATACAAATATTCAATTTTCTCAAAGAAATGATGAATTACTAATTCATTCTCCCCACGAAATGTTTTTGTTTTTGAATGATGAACCAGTAAGCAAGTCTGTCAAGGTGATAGAGGGCAATTGTTACGTTGAGGACAACTTTGACTTTCGATATTTACGGTCTACTGATGCCCAAGAAGCAATTGATTTTTACATAGGTCAAAATTTTTTGAACCCAGAAACTTTTGTCTTAAGATATCGCAATAAAGTTGTTAAGTATGAAGAGCAGATGTGTAATTTGATAGATGAATTTGGTTATTCAAATTCAAGTGAACTTTTAGCAAAAACTAAAAAAGTGTATGAAGAATTTAATAGAAAATCTAAGCAACATTTTGATTTCACAGGAAAATATTTACTTGAATCTATTGACGAAAGTCGTTTTATTCGAATAAATTCTTGTTATAACATGTTAAAAATAATTGAGGAGTATTATACAGATATTCTTCAAAGAGGAAACTGCTGGTTTTTCATAAATTGAATACCAAACTCCGACAGAACCAGCTGATAACAAGCGACGATGACGTCAGCTGGGCTATCGCCACAGCCGCCGCATGTCGTGAAACCGTTAGTTTACCGTGATTAATATAATTTACATTACTATTCACCGCTCTACTAGTCATCAATTTACCAATAACTGATCTACGATTTGGTCATGTCCAAACTTACATTAAGCGTTGCGTTAGACCATTCCATTTTTTTCTTCTCTACGGATATATCCCAAGTGCTCTTATCAGATAGATTCTGATTCACTGTGATAGATAGGACTTCTGATTCTTCATCTATGGTCCATTCACCGTCTATGATTCCTAGAGGCTCACCACTAGAGTCAAAAGTTTTATCAGTATGAAATTTTATCCATCCTTCAGAATTAACAAAAGGTGTGGAGTCTTCTCTAGTAGGGTCTTCTGCATTATCGATATTCATACTTTCTATGTTCCACTTTCCTAGTATCAGTTGAGATAAGGAAGGGTTCCTGGGACCGCAAGCAGATAATGACAAGGTCACCACAGACAAGATTACTAGCAGATAATAGTTGGTTTTCATATTAGTGTTGCGAAAGTATGAAATGTAATCTAAAAAGACAGATCTGTTTAATCAACTATATCTGCTTGCCTTTCAGTGATTCTTTGATAGTGTGGTCCATAGCGCGCTCTGCTAGTGGTCTAGTGTACTCGTTTAGCGCTTCCATCTCTAGATTTATTTTGTCTTTGTCCTCTGAGGCTATCGCTTTGGATAGGTTTTCTCTCAGTTCATTGGTCTTGTTTATTTCCTTGTCACTTAGGATAAGTTCATTCTGTTTGAGGAATCTGGCAGAGGCCAAGACGATATTTTGACCTTCGTTCTTAGCTTCTACTATTGCTTTTATCTTGATATCGCTTTCTGCATTTTGGATAGAGTCGATCAGCATCTTTGCCATTTCCTCTTCACTTATTCCATAGGTAGATTTGATCTCTATTTGAGTTTCGGTTTTTGATCTCAGTTCTTCTGCTTTGACTGTCAGTATACCATCAGCGTCTATTAGGAATTTGACTTCTATCTTAGGCATCCCAGCTGCCATAGGAGGAATATCTTTGAGTATGAATTCTCCTAGCTTCCTATTGTGTTCTACCAGATCTCGCTCTCCCTGGTAGATCGCTATCTTGAGGTTCTTCTGGCCATCTACAGAGGTGGTGTATTGTCTGCCGGCTCCTCCTGGGACTTTATTGTTTCTGGGTATGATAGGGTCCATCAGCCCGCCTACAGTCTCTATACCCAGTGATAACGGTGTGATATCTAGTAGCAAGAGATCTTTGCGATTACCAGCGAGAATATCTGCTTGTAACGCTGCACCCTTAGCTACCACCTCATCAGGGTCTAGATCATCAAAGACTTCTTTCCCAAAATATGCAGAAACCGATTGTTTTACTAAAGGTACTCTAGTCGATCCACCTACCATAACCACATGCTGTACGTCATCGACTGATAGTTCTGCATCTTTAAGGGCTTTGCCGCAGCTATCGATAGTCCGCTGCACGAGCGGCTTTATCAGTTCTTCAAATTCTACTCTATTTATTTCAAGAGTTCTATCTCCTATGTAGCTTGCATAATTATCTTCGGAGGATAATAACTTCTTTGCTTCTTCAGCTTTCAATCTCAATTCCTGACCTAGACTTTTATTATCACTTATTTCTTTTTCAGAAATATCATTATCCGCTATCCATTTGTTGATGATCACCTTATCCAGATCATCTCCTCCTAGGAAAGTATCACCATTAGTAGATAAGACTTCGAATATTCCGTTTTGTATTTCTAATATAGATACATCGAACGTGCCACCACCGAGGTCATAGACTGCTATTATCTTTTCATCTTCTTTGCTGAGTCCAAGGCCATAAGCGAGGCTTGCTGCCGTGGGTTCATTGACTATGCGCATCACATCGAGTCCAGCTAGTTTGCCAGCATCTCTAGTTGCCTGCCGTTGTGCATCGTTAAAGTAAGCGGGGACGGTGATGACAGCTTTAGATATCGGTTTTCCTATTTCGAGTTCTGCTCTTGCTTTCAAGACTTTTAGGATCTCTGCAGATAGGGCGACTGGGGTAGTGTAAGTGTCATCTATCTTTATTTTTACTATAGCGGCTTCGTCTTCATTAATGATCTTATATCCTAGATAGCGTTCTACATCTTGCACATCCTCATATGCCTTACCCATAAGTCGCTTTACGGAGTAGATAGTGCGTTCTGGCTGAGTTAGGAGTTTTGATCTTGCCTCATCACCGACTACCACTTCACCTGCTTCACCAAAATGGACTATTGAAGGCACCAGGCTATTCTTTCCATCCTTGTCCTTGATCACCTTTACGTCTCCATCTTTGATGTATGCGATCAGGCTATTTGTTGTACCTAGGTCGATACCTACTATTATCTGGTCTTCCTCTTTTTGTACGGTTCCATCTTTTATATTGATTGGTATCTTGGTCATCTTTTCTATTACTAAAAGTTATAATATGTATTATTTATACAACTAGCTATTTGTACATTTGAGCATGACAAAAGTTGCACATTTTCTTGATTATAAAGAAAATAAGCTTTTTTTCTTATTGGCGGGATTCTTTGTTACTAATGCTATCATTGCCGAGTTCATTGGCGTCAAGATATTTTCATTAGAAAAAACACTAGGCTTTGATCCGATGGACTGGACTATCCTAGGAGTCGATGGACTAGGATTTGATATGACTGCTGGAGTACTTACTTGGCCGATAGTATTCGTGATGACGGATGTCATCAATGAATACTATGGGCATCGTGGAGTGAAGTTCCTGTCATATATGACCGTGGGATTGATCATTTTTGGCTTTGTGGTCGTGTATGGAGCTATCTCACTGACACCTAATGAGTGGTGGCAGAATATCAGTGGCGTAGTAGATGGCCAGGAGGGTAATACCTTAAATGATATGAATCTAGCTTTCTCAAAGATCTACGGGCAAGGGCTCTGGATCATCGTAGGTAGCCTTGTTGCCTTCTTGGTAGGGCAGATAGTCGATGTTTTTACTTTTCATAAGATAAAGAAGATGACTGGTGGTAAGAAGATATGGCTACGCGCAACAGGATCTACGCTGATTTCACAATTTATTGATAGCTTTGTCGTGCTCTTCATAGCATTTTACATCGGTGCGGATTGGGATTTAGTGAGAGTGATTGCCATAGGGACTGTTAATTATACTTATAAGTTTGCGATGGCCATTTTGTTGACCCCTATGATCTATTTAGCACATTATATTATTGACAATTATTTAGGACAAACTACTGCTGAGAAATTGAAAACTCAAGCAGTCGAATTATAAGTATACAGTACATAGAAAATGAAAGTAGATTACTTACTATACCAGAACACTAAGCAACTAACAGATTCTGTCATTATGATAAAGCCGGCAAATTTTGGCTTTAATAAGGAAACTGCAGAAAATAACGCTTTCCAATCTTCTGAAGGGAAATTGACTCCCGAAGAGATCAAAGAAAAAGCGATCAAGGAATTTGATGAAGTAGTAAATAAACTTACTAAAGTAGGTATCAACGTACAAGTGATAGAGGATACGGCCGAGCCTGTTAAGACTGATGCGGTATTTCCTAATAACTGGTTGAGTACTCACGAGAATGGAGTCATGGTGACCTATGCAATGTTTGCGCCGAGTAGGAGAGCAGAAAGGAGGACAGACATTCTAGAAGGGCTAGAAAGGGACTTCGTAGTACACAAGCATTATAGTTTTGATTTTTATGAAGATGATGGCCAATACTTAGAGGGGACAGGCAGTATGATATTGGATAGAAAGAATAAGATACTATACTCCTGCCTGAGTCCACGTACAGAAGCCAGGGTGTTAGAGAAGTTTGCAGTCTTGATGTCATATAGCAAGGTGGTCTTCCATGCGATGGATAAGAATGGTGATGCAATATATCATACTAATGTCATGATGGCATTAGGGACTGACTTCGCTGTAGTATGTATGGAAACGATTGAAAATGATGTCGAGAGAAAAGATATCATAAGTTCACTAAAGCGAACAGGCAAGGAGATCATCGAGATCACGGAAGAACAGATGAAATCATTTGCGGGTAATATGTTACAGCTCAGTTCTAATGACGGTAAATCGTATTTGCTAATGTCTTCGCAAGCATATAAGTCCTTAGATCCTGATCAAATAGAAAGGATAAGCAGTTATACAGATATAATAAAAGCTTCTATTCCAACCATAGAGAAGTATGGAGGGGGTAGTGTCAGATGTATGGTAGCAGAGAATTTTTTGACTTCAAAAAATAAAACAACATAGCAGAATGACCGCCACTACTTATGGTAAGTAGTTGACATTTATCATAGCGGTATTTTGGAGTAAATATCTACTTGAAAGTTCCCCTTTCATATTACAAAAATTCTTAATATCTTTATTAGGTGACTTTTTGTGCTTCCCCGACATATTTTAACTAAAACAAAGGTCACAAATCCATTTTTCAAACGTCTTATAAGAAAGCAAATTTACCCATGAACAAAGTTTTAAATTTTTTTACATCGATCTTGAGCGTCTTCCAAAAATCATCTCGCAAGAAGATATCAAGTATCGGCAGAATAGATGATGAGTATGATGGTTGGCTAGGTATTTAATTGCCTCCCAGCCACCTCTCAGTAAGTATAGACAGATTAGGATTAGAAGACGCAACTTCCAAGGTCTCCGATATATCCTATTTTTACGATTTTATAGCGTTCGGCTATTGCAGTACTCGTAGTACTTAGTGGGTATATGCAGCACTATAGCTCTAAGCTAAATTTTATTAGTCTTTGATTGACTTCCGTAAATTACTGATGGGACTTAAAGTTTGATTTGCTACCGATACCTACCATTTAGCAAAGTTCAGTTATGCAGCAGTAATAAATTACTACGAACTTTTATATCTGAGGTATGAAGTATTATTCATATCGGGCTTACCCGATAGCTATGCGATATGTAGTGCAGCTTGACGACCTAGCAATGCTTCTTCTGTCTCTCGTCTATCAGGATCATCTACACAACAATCTACTGGACAAACAGCGGCGCACTGTGGTTCTTCATGAAACCCTTTGCACTCAGTACATTTATCAGGTGCTATAAAATAGATATCCGCGTCTATAGGTGCTTGTTCATCATCCACACCCACTTCTACACCTGTTTCTAGCGTATAAGTCCCTTGCACAGTGGTCCCTTCTGATATTTTCCACTCTACACCGCCTTCATATATGGCATTATTTGGACACTCTGGCTCGCAAGCCCCGCAGTTGATACATTCATCTGTTATTATGATCGCCATGTTCTGTTACTTATTTTATATGACTACAAAGGTAAACCACCCAAAACTACTACACAACGTATTAACGAAAATTAGGATACAAATATTCGCTCAAGGAATGAGAGGAAAATATAGACCAATACAATACCTGAGAAGGCAATTCTGAAGTCTACAATTAGTAATAGGAAGAATATAACGATACACAGAAGAGGGAAGAAGTTACTAGCTATGCCTTTGTCCATATTTTTGAGGGAAAACATTCTCATATTGCTAAGCATCAGCATCATAAGGACAAAAGGAATAAGGAAATACACTGCGGTACTGTCGATAGTATTCAAAAATAGATTTCGCTCATATTGTACGCCTATAAAAATTCCAACTAAGAATAGGGTAGCAAATGGCACCGGTAATCCAAAAAAATGCTTGGAAGATGGTAATAAATTGAATTTAGCCAATCTAAGCGCTGCGCCGATCACAAAAAATAATGGTGCTACGTAAATAAACCAGTGATCTATAGGAGCTATCAAGGTGTACAAATAAGCAGGAGCAATACCGAAACTTATCATATCGGCTAGCGAATCTAGTTCTTTGCCCATTTCTGACTGTACATTGAGCGCTCTAGCAAGCATTCCATCCCAAGTATCAAAGATTATGGCTATTATTAAAAAAAAGGAACCTACCTTAAGATCACCCACAGCAACAGCCATAAATCCACAGCAGATGTTGGCTAATGTAAAAAAAGTGGGTATGAATTTTTTCACGTTGATGTTAATAGATATTTATTGTTAGTTAACATAAAAATGCCACAAAGATTTCACTTATACTGAAAAATATATCTAAAATGTGAAATCGAGGTACTATTTTCTAGAGATTTTGATTCTATTTTACTCTAAATAAAGATTGCTAACTAATCCCTAAATCTATTATATTTGCGATTCTTTTAGACATTCCACTATGTGTAGTCATAGTGGTTTATAAATCTTGAATTATTAAAACA
>ENA-ORXT01003830-ORXT01003830.1-marine-metagenome-genome-assembly--contig:-NODE-3830-length-16099-cov-7.688616_pt1 | contig 16099 bp, 21 predicted proteins | sample MGYA00237868_ERZ511482 | MGnify/ENA metagenome assembly ERZ511482 | reverse complement strand
CACGCACACCATACACAGTCACGCCGACCTATTCACGTCTGCAGCCTTGGCCAAGTAGATATCCTTGCCAAAGATGTTTTGCAGTCGCGGGAGGTGGTTGAAAAGGATGCTGCTGCTCTGGCGCCAAGACGACGGCCGTCGCTGCTGCCATGGCCACCTCCTGACGGGCCCTTCCCGCCATAACGCTGGGGCACCTGCAGCCAGGGCTGCGCCCTCATAGAGGCTGCAGACAGAATCGTCGGGCACTCGGTCGACCACGTAGTTAAAATGTTACGACAATTATCATTCAGAGCGCCCATCAAAGCGCCCAGGAAACCGTGAGCGCTGGGCGCTCGAGCGCCCTCTGAGCGCCCAGTGAGCGCCTAAAATGCGCCCAAAAAGAGCGCCCTGGGCGCACTCAACAACCCTAGCGGGGTGGGCGATGCACGCCTAAGCACGCCCTTCTGCACGCCCCCAACATTGGCACGCCCCTCTTCACGCCCCTAATGTAGCCCCCATGTTTTATCACTTACTTGAGAGGCGATTCAAAGTACCCAATATTCTTGCCATTTGGATGGTTCAAAGGACCACAAAAATCCCAGAAAGCATGGAGGAAACAGCTGCATGCGATACACTCTTTTGGCATCTGCCACTCTGCGTCAAATATGCTTTGCAGCATCACGGGACGTCGGCTCGCCTGGCCTCCACCGGCCGCCCCACCCCCCGCAGTCCCACCCATCTCACCGCGCACAAAGCCAGAGCAGATGGTCATCAAATCATTCACGGTCATGGCCGCGCGGGCGTCCTCGTCGCCGGGACGACCAACGACCTGTCCAGTGACGCCGGCGCTAGCCGTGGCGCATCGGGCGACCTCCTCGTTCAAGAGGCACGTAGCCCGCCGCCGGCGCCCTCTCCATCACTGCTGTCGGCCTGGTCGTTGCCGGCGTGCGATACGTCGCATTCAACGTTCTCATTGGCGCCCGTGTCGAGGAGCCTCTCTGCGTCCTCCCTGGCTGGTGACAGTAGGTGGCCGTTGCTGTGCCCATCCCGCACAGACGGCGCCCGCGCATCATGGCGTCGAGCTCCTTGTTTGTGGGCACACGACGGAAAAATGGTCCCAACGCCTCATAGCGTGGAGCATCTTGTTTTTGGACGCTCGACGGAGCAGTAAGACACCGCGCCCTGAAAAAGTAACGAAGGTGGCACGAAAGTGCACCGAAAAATATTCGGTGGACTGGTGCCCCAAGAGCGCATTCGAAATGATGTACTTTTTTTTCCAAGCACGCCCCAATCACGCCCCTAAAATTCTGGGCGTGCAGGGCGTGACACGCCCAAAACACGTGAAATTGCATGCCCCAGGAGTGCAATTTAGCACGCCCCGGGCGTGTTGCACAACCCTACTCCGAATGCCTCCAGTACAGGATGAATTGGCATGTACTAGGCCAGATTTGACCCCGCTCCACACTGAAAAACTTCCAATATAGCATAGAAACGATATTCGCATTTGGGAGCTCGGCGCACCACTGCACGCTCTCAGTACCAATATTTCAGGCACGTGCGCGAGTGTGCACGTGAGCACGTACAGCCACGTTGCCGTGGCGGGGGGCGCGTGGGGCAGGGAAAGAGGTGCCGCCGCCGCCACCGCAGCGGCGGCGACCCGCCGGTGTCGCGCGATGCCCACGGGAGGGGCCGTCACTCCGCCGCGCAGCGCACCTGCGCACGGCGGACGGGGCGGTCGACCCGGCACACGGGAGGGCGGGTGGGACCAATCGCCGCGCGATGGGGCACCTCCAACTGTACCGCTCGATGGCGTCAGAAACCGCCGATGAGCCGGCGCAACAGAAGCCGGCGCGCAGGCACAATCACCCGCGGGTCATTGTGAGCGCGTCGAACCCCGGAAGTCGCTGCGTGCGGCTGCCGGGCGCAACTCGGGGTGGTGGGGGGGGGGCGGGGGGGCAGCCGCGGTCCGGGCACTGTGACCCCTGTGGCAGAACAGTCCTTCTCAGCCACGAAACTTCATTCACTTGTAGAGTCATCGCGACCCTTTCAGCACTGACACACCCTCAGATCCCTGAGGACACGAATGCAGTCTGCCATCTCTGAAACGGAAAGCAAGTCCCTTGATAAAAGTATATGAGTGCATCACTACACTTTGAGAGCACCCTGTCCTAAAGGCCAGGGAATAGCCCTCTAAGCCCGAGACCCTCACCCCCCCCCAACCGTCCCTGCCCTCCCCCCCACGTCCCCGAGTACCCCGTTCACCGGCTCCTATCACCAGCCCGCCCGCCCGTCACTTGCTCGCCTCCTGCTTGCCGCCAGCCAGCCACTTGCCAGCCACTTGCTCGTCACTTTCCCGCCACTTGCCCTCCACTTACCCCCCACTCGCTTGCCCCCCACTCGCCCGCCACCAACCAGCCGCCCGCCTCCGCCATAACCGCCATCAGCCCACGGACTACTCCCTGCAGAAGTTCTACGTCGCGGCCGCCAGTCTGCCACTACTTGCCCGCCGCCGACCTCTCGCCGGCCAACCGTCGGCCCGCCGCAATTTGCCCGACGCCGATCCATCACCAGCCTGCCGTCAGCTTGCCGCGAACTATTCCCACCGACCCATCGCCTGCCCGCTCTGGGCCCCCCGCCACGTGCACGCTGCCGATCCACCGTCTCTCTGCCAACAGCCCGCCCCCACTTGCCCGCCACGGACGTCCCGCCTTGTCGCCGCCGGCCCGCCGCCACTTGCCCGCCGCCGATCCGCCGCCTTGCCGCAGCCAGCCCGCTTCCACTTGCTCGCCGCCGATCCACCGCCATGCCGCAGCCACGCCTCTGCCACTTGCCCGCCGCCGATCCACCGCCCTGCCGCCGCCAGCCCGCCGCCACTTGCCCGCCGCCCATCCACCGCCCTGCCACCGCCAGCCCGCTGCCACTGGCTCGCCGACGATCCACCGCCTACCCGCTGCTTGCCCACCGCCTACCCGCCACGAGCCCACCGCCCGCCGCCCACTTTCCCACCACCACCCCACCGCCTGCCAACCGCCCGCCTACCACTTTCCCACCACCAGCGCGCTGCCAACCAACCGCCTGCCCGCCACCAGACCACCGCCTGGCCACCGTTCGGCCACCGCCTGCGCGCCGTCAGCGCGCTGCCACCAGCCCACTGCCTGCCAACCACCCGCCCATTTCTACGTAGCCCGCCGCCAACCGACCGCCAGCCCGCCGCCAAGCTACCACTGTCAACATCAGCAAAGAAAATGAATATATGACCACAAGAGCTTTCGCTTACTTGCTGAACGCGTGAGTCTTCTGGCAGTACAGGGACGCCTGACACAGATTGATGAGTGACAAACCGTCCTGATCAGCCCTGTCACGCTGCTATACGACAACGACACACCCAAAATCCTTTTGTGCGTATTACTTGTAGCCCGCTTCAGCCGGGGTGACAAGCCCACGAATCCGGCCCGATTCACCTGGTACACTCCACCGGGGACAGCACGTGGGACTTGTAGCCCACGTTCTGGGTTCCCTCCTCGCCAGACGACGTGCGTTCAGCCCCTCCCCAACGGCCGCCGCTCCGAATTGATGCCAGTAAGGCAATCAGGCCTGTAGTAGTAGGATGAATTTTGCTCTACTACGTGTCTCAGAACACGTCTGGTATGCGCCCCTTTTTCCGGACGATTGTAAGCGGCTTTTGACTTTGCTTGTCCGAGCTGAGGTGACGGCCGAATGATTGGTGAACGGTGTGGAGCGCTCGTTCTTCTCACCGTGCTGCACTCAAGAGTAGGGCTGTATCGTCAATCGGCCGAGAAAATTCCTGTGACGCCTTCCGCCTAAAATTTAGGCTGGTGTTTCACGCTCTCAAACCCGGGGCGAGTGGGCGTGTCACGCCCGATCGCGCCCGATCACGCCCTGATCACGCCCTTTTGGGCGCGTGAACACGCAAAAGTAGCACCCATACTCAACGAATATACTTTTTCCGAGAATATGTAGCACCCCTTTCAGACGAGCGGTGACCGTTACGACCTGCTTCGGGGCTCTACAAAACCAATCAATTACTGACCGAAGGCTGCCTCGGCAACCTGCAAGTACGACTCAATGTCAAACATGTTGAAGAGTATGACGCGTGGCTTCGCCCCACGGGTGGGAGGTGAGAGGAATACGAAGAGGGTCGGCAGCCAGGCAGTCCCGGCACCACCGGCGCTGTACAACTACGGCAGCTGCAGAAGCAGGAGCTGCCGTCGCATGGGCAGCCTCTGACGGTGAAACAGTGGGAGGCGCACCCGTTGGGGAGGGGGCCAAACTCGTGGCGTTTGGGGCAGTGGGAGGCGCACCCGTTGGGGAGGGGGCCAAACTCGTGGCGTTTGGGGCGGCGTGCGAGGGCCAGCGTGCTGATCGTCCTGGGCCGCAGCAGGACACCCTCGCCGCCCACGTCTCCAGTGCATTAGATTGCACAAGGTTAAGTTCGCGCATGTGATCACGTAAAACGTGATTTCCCAATCACGTTAAGGGCGTGAGGTACAAGCCTACTTCCGCCCTCGCTGGAGTCACGGCGAAACTGCGTGACGGCCCGTATTTACAAAAGAGACAATGATTGCTGCTGTTTCGAGGATTAACGACATCCGCTCTGGGAATTGACTTGCTCCTCACGGCACACAACGCGCCACGAAAGAGTTTTTGCAACGCGCGTGAGAAAGGTTTGTGAGAAGTTCTCAACAGCTTTGGCCGGATGAGCTCTGTGTCAGGAACCAGATAGAGCGACGGATACACGGTTCCTTCTCACGACCCTCTCACGTCGTGACAGATCCGAGAGATCTATCAAGGGTCGTGCCAACTCGGTGGGAGACCTCGACGCACCCGTCGTGGCTTGCGTGCACGCCGCCTGTCACCTCGACGCCGATGCGCTCACCCCGTGTCTCGCCTCTGCAGCACTTCGTCCCCCCCCTGCAACCACCCCTGTCCGCGAAGGACCTCCTACCCCCTTCCCCTCGCAACAACTCGTCGTACGCGTCGTTATGGAAGGTGCTCGACCGAGCGCCGATGGCGTAGAACCGGTCAGAGACGACCCCTCGGAGTCGACGGGCGTCCACGAGATTGCGCACGGCGGCAGCAAGCGGGTCGCAGTAACTCACGCTGTTGGTGACAAGGTCGCATCCAGCGTGAATGTGGACTAGGGCGACGCGCCCGCCGCGGAGGGCGGCACGCCCGACGGGGAAAACTGTGCGCCCGATGAGGGCAAGAAAAAGCGGTGGAGATGGAAAGACGCCCACGATGTCAAGCTCCTCAACGCGGCGTGTGCGACCAACGCTCACGTAGTACCGAGAGGTAAAATTGCCGAGCGCTTTGAAAAAGCTGCCGTCATTTTCAACTCCCAGCCGCAGGCTCCATTCTCTTTGATGGAGAATGTCATACCGGACCGCTCTAGCACCTCACGGAAGCTGTTCACAACCCAAGACAAGTCCGAGCGCAGCAAGACAGGCTACGAGAAGGAGAGCGGCGAAACGGAGCTGGAGGTGCTACTGCTCTACGTGATGCCCATGTCGATTGAGATACGGCAACGGGAGGCCAACGAGCGCAACGAAGCAAGCCAGAGAGAGGAGAAGCTGGTGGCCGACGGCGCTACCATCCGGCAATTGGCCATGGAGAGGCGCCGCAAGTGGTCCAAGGTCGCCGAAGAGGGGAACAATGACGAGGCGACCGACACGCACTCCACCTGCGAGTCAATGGCGACCAAGAAAACGGCGAAAAAGAGCAGGCGCCGCATGCACAAAGATCTGGAGGAGGACGATGATGACATCATCGAAGTAAATCAACAGAGGGAGAAGCGGCTCCAGGAGCCGGCCAACCGGCCGATTGCGCTCGAGGAGCGGCGTCTCGGCAAAGAGCGCCAGTAACGTCGCGAAGAAGCGGCGCGCCGAGAGCACCAAGATGCTGCTCAGCGGGAGGAGCGGGAGGCATTCATGCGGGTGCTCCACGCCATGGCTCGAAAGCTTGGGTGAATTGTGTTCGTCTACTACTGGTGTGCTGCTCTCTGTTATTGGCAAGATGTTCGTGTTTGTAGGCCCCATGCAATGAGAATTGGCCTGCGTCTGAATGGAATATAATGCACACTAAAAATAAACCCAGGATGTGCAGTGAGGGGATGGTGACGACGTACGACGTGCGCCCCCGGCCGGCGCTGCCTCCGTTCGCCCGAACCACATCTGCCGTGGCAATGTGGCACGGGCGCCATCGTCTCGCCAATCGTCGCGGCGACCCCCGTGATGGCCCTCTCCCCGCCGCCAATCCCGATGCGCGCCCCGCCGCCAATCCCGATGCGCGCCCCGCCGCCTGCCGCCACGCCGCGCCTGTGTGTGATCCCCTTGTAGTTACAGCTGCCGCCGGTGCCGCTGACGCGCCGGGTGAGGGCTCTCGCCCGCACCACCGACCCTACGACCGTCGCGCCGAAGGCGTCTCCATCCGCCAGGTCGCTTCGCGCGTCGGCGGCCGTGATGCCCGGGGCGCCGGCGCCGTTTGTTGGCGCCCGCACCGCGCGGTCCGTCGCGGCGCGGATCGATGACATTGCGTCGTCGGGCGCCGCCCATTCATGCCGGGTGCGGACGCCTGCCGGCGACGCGGGCGACAGGCCGGACAGCGTCGTCGATGCTGGCTCGCGGTGTCGACGTTTCGCGATTGGCGTTGTAGGGGGACCGCGGACGCCCCGCTGGCGTGGGTGCGCGCGGGGAGGCCGCTGGCGACCGGCTGACGTCGACCACGAGGGCGAGTCCGCCCGTATCTACGCGGGGTAAATAGGGTGTGGGCGCCCCCCGCATGGGCTTTCCCGCAGGTACTCCGCCCACGTGCCGACGGGTGACAAGCCGAGCACTTTTTCACACGCCCCCCCGTTCCACGAGCGCTCCCCGCGCAGCGCCACGCAGCGGGCGAAGGCTACGATGAGGCCCGCCACGTGTGGCATGTGCCCCCCGCCCGGGAGGCACATTTAGAATGCCACGAACTTCATCCAGGGAGTGAAAGATGCCCGCATTCAATCCGGTGGGGGGCGGGGAGCGGCACGGGCGTAGGCGTCGGCCAGGCGCCGCGTGGCGACGACCACCGTGCCGGCGCCCTGTAGGCGCGCCACGGTGGAGGCGGGGTCGGTCAGGGCGTTGCCATCGCCGTCGGCGGGGTGCCCGCCGATGATGAGGGGCGGCGGCCACCGTGCCACCGCGTCCCTATACACGCCACGGCGGTGGGAGGGGGGAGGGGGACGTTGCCGGTGCCGTTCGGGGGGCGCCAGATGGCTGCGTGCACCTGCCCGCCTGCCAGCCTTTCGCCAGCGAAGAGTTCCTGTACCGCGTGGAGCGTGCTTGTATAGGTGCACTCGTCGGGTTAACCTCGTGTACGAACGGGTGGGGAAGGGGAGTAGGGTCGGATGGCGGGGGGTACCGCCGCTGCGGCGTCCTCCCCACGGCCACCTCCCCCACCGCATCGTTCGCACCGCGGGCAGTATCCCCCCCTTCCCGCTAGCCACGCGGCGGAAACGATATTCTTGCACGCCGAAGAGGCATGTCCGTCCCCCACCGCTGCCAGAGCTCCCCCCCACGCCCGCCGATAAGAGGTCGGCACCTACCGGTTGGTGGCTTGTCCTCGACCGGCTGCCGCCGCCGGTCGACAATTTCGTGCCGCTGTGGTGCTCAAATGCTTGTCCAGGTCGAGTCTCGCTGTTGGGGTCTCAGACCGCCTCCGTCGCAGGGCGGAGTTGCAAGGCACCGTGGGTTCGCCGGGCCGTATACTTGGCGTCGCCTGAAGAAGTCCCCTGCCACTGTCCAAAGGGGAAGTGAAAGAGAAAAGGAAAAGGAAAAAGGAAAAGGCCTAAAAAATAGGATGGAAACACGCAATCGACAAAATCACTGACGATGATGCAGCCAGAACTCGATTACCACACAACCCCAGATACCGGCGCTCCCTCATACCTACCCACAAAGAAGAAGGGGGGACTACTGCCCGTCGGCGCCTGCACCTCCGCCGACGCACCTGTCAACTGGAGCGCCGCCGCCCCCTCCACACTGCCCCGCGCCACCGCCACCCTCCCCGTCATTACCCTCGGCAACCGCATCAAATTCGCCCTCATTGACACCCTCATCAACAATGGGGGCAAGACCGAGGTACTGCTCCCAACTCGGCGGGGCACAGTCGAAAAACGAGGAGGTGGAGGAACCATAGGCACAACAGCGGAGGTTGCACAAGAATGCCGCCGTGCGGTACAGCAGACCCACCGGGCCCTCGCGCAGCATCAAATTACGCGGGTAGTCAAGCGCAGAGCACGTCTGATTAACGTCTTCAAACCCCCACTCGACCGCCGTTATCGGAACCGCCATCGTGCTGTTGCACGCAGTCTGCTCATCCGTCATGACGCCGCTGAACGCCGCCTGTAGCCACGGCCGCACCATGTACGCGGCGTCCCCGTAGATATAGTACTGTGAGCTACCGATCATGAAAGCACCAGGTACAAAAACATCCAGACTAGACTCATAAGACAAAGTCATGTCGTGGCGATGCACTTCCCATGGCCCAAAAAGACGAAAAAAGAGACCGTTCGGGGTAAGCACGGTTTAGAATTTCACCGCATGATGGCGCTTGTGACCACTGTACCAGGCGCGCTGCAAACCCTCATCAGGCCGTGAGATAAAAATAGCAGTTTCATCGACAAACCCAACACACTGGTCGAGGTAAGCACCAGCTTCCTCTATGCTCCGCATATACAGCCGCCCTGTCCCTCATGAATTCCATGCGCCACTCTGTCAGCAGGGTACTCCACTTGTCCATCATCATCACGACGGTGGTATAAAGGATGTGGCACAGTGCCGAGCCACTCCTCCCAAAGAACTCCTCCAGATCCATCCACCGGGCCGGTGAGGCCAGCCTGCGCAGCACGATCTCCAAGCATTCAACGGGTGGCACAGACAAGCGGGTTCGAGGACAAAAAACGTTTCTATCCAGCACGTCAACCAGTCGACCAAGATGCTCCGGAGAAAAGCAAAAGAGAGCAAGGCAATCTTGAGAACAGAAAGCGTTGAGGTTGAAGCATGTCGCGCGGATGCGTCGACGGCGGTCCAGGGACAGTGTCACCTCTCGCTGTGCTCGACGGTACTTGCGTACCAAAGGAGCCAAATCAACCAGATAGAGACCCGCTGCATGGCCTGCAAGTAGCGCGCGTCCAGCTATGCGGCGCCGAGCACGCTATCGAGCTAATCTGTTACCGTAAAGAGATACCATAACAGCAATCAGGAGGGGGGGGGGAACGAGTGGGGACGATCAATCCGCTTCTGCGGCGGGGGGGTGTGGGGGGGGCTGATTGCGGTCGAGTGTGCGGGGTGCTGCAACGCCGCGGACGATCGGTCGCGCTGTCAACCCCATCTTCATGCGGGGCAACCCCACATGCATGCGGGGTCGTATGCGGAGCGGCGCTGGCAACCCCGCATGCGGGATTGCCAGCGCGACCGCTGACCCAATCCTGCGCGCAGGATTCGGCCAGTGACTTGCTGTCGTGTTACACTCTGGGTGCTGCAAAAAGCGACTGGGCGATTCGACGTGACAGGAGATGGCAGAGAACTTTACAGTCAGCTGGCTGGATGCGAGCTGTCACGACCTTCTCACAAAAGGCTTGTCACGCGCGTTGCAAAAACTCTCTACTAACCCCGTCTCCGCCAACGCCGCGAACGCCGCCACCACCAGGGGCCCCGTCCACAACCAAGTACCTGCTTCGTCGTTCTCCGTCCCCAGCTTTCCCTCCGCCCCCCGCTCCGCTCTTTTCTTCTTACGTGTAGGAGATGTAAAGACGTGATCGTCTTGCAGGCGCTATGGCCTTGGCCTGTTCTCGTTCTGTCCCATTCCCTTCCTTTTCTGTTTTGAACCCGCCGCCCTATCCCTCCTTCATACCCCTACAGCTGTTACTTTCACGTCCTTCACGCGGTTTCCCGACCTCCGTCATTGTGCTCTTTTCTATTGTTTCGTGCTGCGACCCCGCCTTTCCCCGACCCCACGCTGTTTCCTGGTGCTTGCACGACATCCACTGCCTGCCCCTTCCCCTATAGATGCTGCTTTCCTGTTATCTCCTGCTCGCGTCGGTCTTGCACGTTTTCTACCACACGTGCCGATGCAGGTCAACACACCCGCCTTCCCCTTCTACGCATTGTTCGTCGCGGCGGTTTTCTTGCTGTCTGTTGTGTACCTTGCAGACGCGGAACCGGGGGGCGGGGGTGAGGGCGGGCGGCGTCGGGGAGTGCCGGCGTATTGTCTATCCTGTGGTTTTCGAGTTGTTTTTCTGTCATACTTGGTTTTCAGAGCCGCTACTCGTCTTCTTTTCCGTTGACTACCCTCTCGACTATTGCTTCAAGCGCGGCCAGCGCCACCCCTTCAATTTCAGCTTCGTGACCTTCCTCCTCGGCATTATCGTTACCACCGCCGGGGGCAGGGGGTGCTGCGGGAATCGCGGTCACCGCGGCCAGCCCAAGCCACTTCAACAGCTTGTAATCAATGTACAACCGGCCACAGGATGCCACAATGTCCCATCGCGCCAGCTGCCCGCTTTTGAACGCAATTATCGTCTGTATGTCCGCCTTGGCGGGGTCCGGGCGGTTGCGGACATCAGTGTGCACGTGCTGAGAGGTTTTGAACGTCTGCTCTCCACCAGCCCCCGAGAATGGAAAAGAAACAATCCAAAGAGCCACAAAACGCAATGTAGGAAACGCTTTTCCGTTGAGCGCCCACCACAAGACGGGGTGCATGTCACGGCCAGGGAAGGCAGCGGGGAGCTCTTCGACGAAAGTCAAAAAAGAGGCCAGGTCCCAGCAAAGGCGCAGCGAATAATTGGCGTCCCCGCCCGACAAAACGTCGACCGCAAGGCCTTGGATCGTGGGTAGCGTCAAGACGGCCCACTCGAGCGCAGGCGCACGCAGACGCACGGGGGACCAAAATTGGTCAAGATAGAAAGCAAGAACCAAAATTGGATCCTGGACCAGCCCCAATCGCCTGCCAAGCGGTGCCTGGATAGATGACCGCGTGCCAGCTGGTAGCTCTAAAAATGATTGGCCCAGGCAATGGCGCAGCGCGGCATGTATGGCAAGGGTCTTCAAGCGCTCCCATTTCAGAATAGCGTCTGCGTATTCGGTATGTTCTATGGCAGCGTCCGCGTATGTCGAGCGCGGGAGGTCAGGTTCCAGCGTACTTTCCAGCCGGCAAAGGACAAGCGTACATTTCCGCGTATTTCTTGAACTACATCTTGACCAAGCATAATGGCGAATCTGGGTACTGTTCGGGTAGCAGAGTCAGTTGAAGGTTAGCAGAATGGAATTTTTTTGTACATGTACATTAGATGTTCAAATGAAAATTGCCACCTGATCTGACACCGTGCAATAGAGCCGGGACATTGGCCGACACGGACGACACCGTGGCCGCCTGCCCCACATAGCGCATGTGGCGACATAGCTGAATGGAGGGCACCTTGATCCCGGCGTTGCGCTATTGTTGGTGGTTGCCGCCCAATATGGCGCCAGCCCGAGGGCTGCGCGTAACTGGCACCGCAACAGCGACGCCGTCCCTGAGAGCTGTCCGGAACGGCTCAATAAGGGCCAGGTCCTTGGCCACCAAGTTGCCCGCGTGGGCGGTGCAGCAGTACGAAAACAGGAAAATCTTGGCCTCCACGGCAAGCCGTCGCATCTAGAGCATTGGCGTCCGGTTGTTTGTCACCAGTCCCCACAGCCAGCACAAAATTAAGCTGCGTTTCTCGCGGGTGTACCACGCTGGACCAATGGCCGAGCCCCGCCCCGCCGCACCGCCCCGCCGGGCGCGTCTGCAGCCCTTGTGTTAGCTCCGTCAGCATGTTCTCAGCCGTCGCCTGCTCCACACCCATGCGAAATGACGCCACGTAGAGAGCTAAAGATAAGTACAGCCGTTCTCCGAAAAATCCCGCACTCCAACTGTTGCAAAACAGTTCCAAATCGGCCACTGCGGGTCGTAGAGGCCGATTTGGAACACTTTTGCAACTGTTGGAGTGCGGGATTTTTTGGAGAACGGCTGTATATCATGTTATACACAGCTTGTCGAGTAATCGTTAGGCACGTGGGCCATAGTACGGGAAGTGGTGGAGGTGGAAGGGGGGGGGTGATGGGGAAAGGGTGGCGTGGGCGAGCGGGAAGCAACTGGCGTGGCTGTAGGTGGGACGAAAGAGATTGGCACAGAACGGGGCCTTGCGCTGCGCGTCGACCAAGCTCGCGCCTCGTATGAGATGGAGTGTCAACCCTGCGGGGGCGTCTCGCGTATTGACATTGAAGTGCCGCCACGTTTCGCGTCATTTAACATCCCTACTCAAAAGACTAAGATACTCAACGTTCTAAGTTAATACGATAGATTATTTGGATGTTTCAACGAACTATGTTGAGTTCAATACAGACCTGAACCCATCATACCTATTCCTAGATGGTGGAATGTGTTGCATTGAACTCTTACGCGGTCATACTGCGCCACCGAATACGGATTCGTTGTAGGACTCGTCCGCCTGAAGTTCGTACTTTCTTTGCCATGGCCCGTTCTTGAGCGTGACCTCAAAACTCGCTTGTCCTATTCGAGCCACTATCAGAAGGCATCCCCTTCGACCATCCAGGTCCGTTCGTCTTTCTTCAGACGACAGCCATCAGGTTGACCTGGCCACTCAGCCCACTGGCAACAAGCCATTGAGAGCACGACTCGAGTCCGGGCCCAGACGATTTCGTCGGGAGCGTCGCGACTAGCTGCTGCCCCCTCGAGTGGGCAGAAGGACATGCGCTCACCCGCCCGAGGCGCTCGAGCTTGTGACACCCGGAAAGGCGGTTTGCGGTCCGGCCCGGTGTCTCTTTTATTTGGAGTGTGCGGCCGCTCGGGCAGCGGACGCGGCGTGGAGTCACCCCCACGGTTGTGAGGTGGTGGCGACAGCAGCGCTTCAGCGCAATGGTCCGGTTCGCCGGGTCGCATCGATCGGAACTGGTGATCGTCAAGCCGTAATGATGGTGGCCACGACGGCGCGCGTGAGCGGCTGGTGCACGCTGGGTCCACCACCTCCTGGCAAGCGTCTCCTGATCGCCCCCCCTGATGACGTCCCAGGTGCAGGTGAGGCGCGTCTGTCGGTTGCCGGCCCCCGGCAGTTCACTCTGTCCTCCTGATTCGCCATCGAGAGGCACTTTCTGTGCCCCAATCTCCCCGCTGCACTTGCCAGGCTCGGTGTGGAGGTACTTGTCCGAACTACGTGTCAAGTATCAATCAAGGCGGCACAACGTGGCAGCATCATCCCTGCGATAAAGTAGTACTCACTCTGGTGCATAGGAGAACACGTGAAATGATCGGGTCGTCAGTGCTCGCGTTGTTGTGTGTCCGTCTCTTGCGCTCGCGCCGTCCTGCCCTCCTCCCCCCTTCGAACCCGCGACAACTTCGTTGCCCTTGCCACAACCCCTCGTACCTTGCCCCCGTGGCACACCCGCAATGGACGACGACACCTCCATCCTCCCATCCATCCCCCGCAAGCGCCTCCGGCGCCCCGCCGCACGCATCGTGGAGAGCAGCGACGAGGACGGGGCGGGCGACGACGACGATGCGGACGACGGCGTGGCCATCCCGCCCGTCCCCCGCGTTGCCCGCCCATCGTCGGCGGCCGCCACGGCGGCGGGTCGGGCGTCTGCCACCTCCACGCGGCGGCAACGCTCCCCGCCAGCGGCGCGGGCATCCGTGTCCCCGGTACGCACGGGCCGCCTGCGCGGGGGGGGGCGCGGCGCGCGCGCCGGCCGCTCCAAGGCGCCGCGACTGTTGCGGGGTGGGGCCCCCAGCGGCGGCAGCGGCGGCGGCGGCACGGGGAGCGATGAGCCCGACGTAGACGACGGCGTCGGCGTCTCGGACGAGGACGACGCGTCGGTCGGCCGCCCGCCCGCCCGCGGCTCGTCGACGCGCAGCCGCCGCTTCACCTCTGTCGAGCCGGGGGGGCCGTCGAGCGAGGAGCAGCCGCCGCCGCCCCGGCGGCCACGCTCCTCGTTTGGTGCGGAGGATGACGACGAGGCGGACGGCGACGGTGACGGCGACGGCGACGGCGACGGCGACGAGGACGGCACGGGGGGGGGCGGCAGCAGCCGCGGCGGCAGCGTGCCGCCGCTGTCGACCAGCGGCGGTGGCGGCGGAGGCCGCTCCTCCCGCCGCTCCGCGTCGGTTGGGTCCGCCACGACGCGCGGCGGGGAGGATGGGGACGGCGACGCAGACGCGGAGGAGGCGGTCCTCCGCAAGGAGCAAGTCGCCCGCCTCCGCCGCATCACGCACGAGAAGAAGCGGCAGGAGAAGCGGGTGGCGACCATTGAGCGGGTCCTCCGCGGCGTCACGACCAAGCGCAAAAAGGCGGTGGCGGCATCCGAGGCGGTGGTGGCCGACGCGCGAGACTCGCTCGCCGTCAACCGCCCGCGGCCGGGGGCGGTGCGCCACATCTCCAACCGGGGGGGGGAGTCGCTCTCGTTTGTCGCGGGCGACGCGTTGCCGCCGCTGGTTGCGGTGGGGCTGCCACGACGTGCGCCGCCGCGGCCGTGTACATGGGACCCTAAGACGGGCAAGCGGGTGTTTGCGGCCGAAGCGTGAGGGGTGTGGGCCGTGGCCGGGTGGCGAGCGGTTTTGTATTGTGCGGGTGGCTCGTTTGTGTGGGGACAGACACTTCTTGCTGCTTTTGGCCACGGCAGGGGTCTCAGCTGGTGTTGGCGGCTCTTTGCTACGTTCCGTGTGTTGCTCGTTTTGTTCGTGTTTTTTTTTTACAGGCGCGAAGGAGACGGATCCAGTCACGCGGGGCTGAGGGGCGCTTTGGTTTGTCATGCGGGCGACTCGTACAACCCAATCTCGCAGCTGCGTAGCTCAGCGTCTTTGTCTGTAAGCAGTGCTATGTATGACCCGCCAATCATTGGCGGGTGATGACGTTGCCACGTTGGCCTCTGCCCAGAACAACAACAACGGCGCCGCGCAAGCGCCACCCACCCACACGCCACGTGCCGCACGTCGACGCCCACGCCCCTCTGCAGAGTGGGTCCAAACCCGTGTTCCTTCTGACACCGAATGTAGGGGCCAAGCAGGCTGGAGGTCAGAAGAAAACATGAGGTGCAGGCCGCGGCCCCCTCCCCCCTCCACGGTGGCGTGCCCATGTGGGGGGCCAGACGACACGCGACAAGGTCTTCCACACCAGAATGACAACCGAACACCCATTTCGGATGCTGGCTGACACAAATAATTCTCACGGCATTCTATTGGTGTGCATATGTGGCTCCCTACTAAATTATCCTCTTTGAATGACCGGTGACACAATTTTTAATCGCGATGCTGCGGCCCGACGAGATCGCTCCAACGCCGTTATTTCCAGAGAAAGCAGACAAGTTTTTAGTGGAATACTTTCTAATATGTACATTTTGACATTCTGGTGACTATTGAACGGTCAGAGAAGAGCGCTGTGACTATTGAGCATACCAAGGGGGCTACCTATCACACAGACGCAACTTTGGGGGGCTACCAGGGTGTTATTGAGCGCAACGCCGAAAGTATTGCAGTCTGCCCAATTTTGGCCGATCCGAACACAACACAAGTGCTGAGGACAATTGTACACTTCAAAAATTGCTCCAAAGTGTTGTGTGCGTGCCGTGAATAGTCGCCCGAGAGCTCAATTGAGGCAGGCAGGATCCTCATTCTTGGCTCCAACTCTGTCATTTTCAAACCAAACCGTACAATGTTTGGATACAAGTCTAACAGCTGTCCGACTGAGCGCCCACTCATTGGCATGCAGTCCATCCTTTCCAGCGTCCAACTCCTCCCGTGGCGGTCCTTATCCAGACAAGCGGTGTTCCTGGGAACGTGTCCCGTTCCCAATGGTTTTCTGACGCCGCACGAGCCGAGACCGAGCCTTTGTGAAGGACTTTTGGACGCCTTTCGGCGTGTCACGGGCTCAGATGGAAGGCAACTGACGGCAAACGCCTGGGACACAAGGGCGTCAGGGGCAATCGCAGGCGCCTGGCCTCACTCACTTAGACGTCGTCACTCACCTTCAGGGGCTGGCGCCTTTCCAGCCTCTTTCGTCTTTGACTGCATCCCTCCCTCGCCCCACGAGGCTCCG
>ENA-ORXT01003829-ORXT01003829.1-marine-metagenome-genome-assembly--contig:-NODE-3829-length-16105-cov-5.344397_pt1 | contig 16105 bp, 12 predicted proteins | sample MGYA00237868_ERZ511482 | MGnify/ENA metagenome assembly ERZ511482 | reverse complement strand
AATGGCGGCAGGTTAGGAAAGTAAATTTCCAACTTGTAAAGCGCGCAATGTTGTATGGGGTCTGGAGCGGATTGAGAAGTTTAGTCGCGATGTTAGAGGAATTTTGACGACGCTACAATTCAACTTTGGAAAGAAAAGCGGAACGTTCCAGAGTCAGATACGGATAATATATGAAGGTAATTGATCCGGTTGGGTTTTATAACGGTTCAATACATCGGACGTGTTTGAGCAATGGTTAGGGCCATTGTCGCACTGGGTTACCGAATTTGACTCAGGCACTGATTCGGTTATGCTAGTTCTGCGAAGGTGAAAACACCCTTTGCGCTAACTTGCCAACACAAAGAAAAAATCTGGACTCCAATGAACCTTCGCCTCCTGAGCTTTTGCATCGCCTGCTGTTTTGTGATTAGCCACGGATTCGGTTCAAACGCGGTTGGGCAGGTTGGCCTAGACCATATTCGTTTTTCTAGCCCGAATGAATTGGAAGTCGATCAATTGGCAGGTAATGGCTTCGACATGGAGCGGGCACCTGCCCAACTCCTGTTTGAACACGTTTCCGGCAACACCTTCAACTACCTTGGCAACGACGGGGCCTTTGGCGGAAACGACTTTTTTGGCGCATCGGTCTACCTTGTTGAATCGGGCGACATTTTCTCTGAAGCAAATTTATCTTCAGGGATGTTCCCGAGGCTGGAGCAAACAGTGGCCTACGAACTGCCCGAGTCGTTTTTTATCGGCATCCGTACACCTGTCGAAAATGTCTTTACTACTCCGTATCCAATCGCCTATGGCTGGGCCAGCATCTCCAATAGCGATGGACAATTGATGCTGAACGACCATGCGGTTTCCTACTCCGGTATTGCGTTCAACGATCCCGACAGAAGCGGTATCGTTGTCGGTACCTTCAACCAGATCGGTGTGCCTGAACCATCATCCGCCACTCTGGCTTTCGCTTCGTCGATACTGTTATTACTAGGTAGACGAGAGACTTATAGGTCGTAGGTATAATTAAAGTCTCTGAGAGCTTTCAATTTCTCTAGGGTCTCACGAATGGCGATCCGTTTCAACATTGGGATTCGATAGCCGTCGCTGTCGTGATGGAAAGCTGAGGTTTCGCATCTTGGAGTTGGCAAGTTTTCCAGCTGTCAAAGCTTAAATTCCTGAGGCTGTAGAGTCCAACCGTGTTGCGGTTTCACTTAAGAGATTTTACGTTTCTTGAATCCCGAGCTGAGTTTCCTATACAAAGTCGACTAATAGCTCTGCGTCTCCGAGCGCGGCTAAGCTTGAAGCACGTACAAAAGGCCGCGCGCGGAGACGCAGAGTCGCAGGCCATTTGGCGATCGAGACTATCGTTTATGGGGTGATTCTACTAAAATTGCTGGTTGAATAGAAAATAGTCTTACGGACGTAACTTAATGCAACACATTCGCAATTTTTGCATCATTGCCCACATCGATCACGGCAAATCGACGCTCGCCGACCGCTTGATTCAAACGTGCGGCGGAGTGACTCAGCGCGAACTTCATACGCAGATGCTCGATTCGATGGACATTGAGCGCGAACGTGGCATTACGATCAAAAGCAACACTATCTCGCTGGACTACACGGCACCCGATGGGAAGAAGTATTTGCTGAATCTCATCGACACGCCCGGCCACGTCGATTTCTCCCATGAAGTTCGGCGGTCACTGATGGCGGGTGATGGCGCACTAATCATCGTCGACGCGTCGCAGGGGGTTGAGGCCCAGACCGTCGCGAATCTTTTCTTGGCGATGGAGCACGATCTGGATTTGCTGCCGATTATCAATAAGATCGACCTGCCGTCGGCCGATATTGATCGGGCGCAGATGGCGATCGAAGGTGAACTTGGACTCGATCCTTTCGAAGCGATTCCGTGTTCTGCAAAAACGGGTGAAGGCATCGAAGCCGTGCTTGAGGGAATTGTGAATAAACTTCCGCCTCCCACCGGCGACCCCAACGCGCCGCTCAAAGCGCTGATCTTTGACGCTCACTTCGATAAATACCGTGGAGTGATTTTGCAGTGCCGAGTGATGGAAGGAACTCTGAAGACCAAAGACACCATTCACTTCATGCACGCCGACCGAGATTTCACCGTGGATGAACTTGGCTACAACCAGCTTAAACTCACGCCCAAAGATCAGTTGGCTGCAGGAGAAGTTGGCTACATCGTCGCGGGTGTAAAGAGCGTTCAAGATATAGAGATTGGCGATACGATCACGCTGGTCGACAATCCGGCCGCCGAGCCGATTCCTGGCTATGAAGAAGCACGGCAGGTTGTGTTCTCCTCGATCTATCCCATGAGCACAGACCAGTATGTTGATCTTACCAAGGCGCTAGAAAAACTTGCAATCAATGACGCCGCGCTGACGTTTGAGAAAGATTCATCGGCGGCGCTTGGGTTTGGTTTTCGATGTGGATTTCTTGGGTTGTTGCATCTTGATGTGATTCAAGAACGACTGCAAAGAGAGTTCGACATCGGTCTGGTCATTTCGGCTCCTTCAGTCAGCTATAAAATTACGCTCAATGATGGCAAAGAAGTCGAAGTCGACAATCCTAGCTATTGGCCCGACCCAATGGCTATTCAGTCGGTGACCGAGCCATATATCAAGGCTTCGATTCTGACTCCCGAAGAGAATGTTGGTCCGGTGATGGAGTTATGCCGCGACCATCGCTCGGAAAGCCAGACGATCAACTACCTTTCTGCCGGTCGGTTGGAAGTCATTAGCGAAATGCCTCTTGGAGAAGTGCTGTTTGACTTCTACGGGAAGCTCAAAATGATCACACGCGGTTATGGCTCGTTTGACTACGATCCAATTGAATACCGACAAACGGACGTTGTGAAAGTTGACATCTTGGTCAACAAAGAACCAGTCGATACACTGTCGTATTTAGTCCATCGGGATAAGGCTCGCGATCGTGCGTTGCATTATTGTGAACGTCTCGCCAAAGAGATTCCTCGTCATCAATTTAAGATTCCGGTGCAAGGAGTGATCGGCGGAAACGTGATCGCGCGATCGACGATCGCTCCCTATCGCAAAGACGTCACAGCGAAGCTTTATGGTGGCGACGTGACGCGGAAGAAGAAGCTGCTAGAGAAGCAGAAAAAGGGAAAGGCGAAGATGAAGCAGTTTGGTTCGGTGAACATCCCTCAAAAGGCATTTGTCTCCGTTTTGCGGGCTGATCAAGATTGATGGATTTACGGATTGACCATCGACGCTAATTCTTCGACGGTAGAAAAGTTCCTTGCGGTGGCAGCGACCGCCAGTTTACGCTCTGCCGAAGACGCTAACTTTGATTTCCCAAATCCATCAGGAGTGTGAAGGTAAAAGACACAATCGATAAGCTCGCATCGTTCTGATTTGGTTGTGAGTTTCTTGGCTGCGGCAAGGGTTTCTCGGTTGGGCTTGGCGTCGAGAAAGAAGAAGTGTAGTGACCTTGCTTCCGATGTGGCCGACTGAAAAGGGTTTTTTGAGATCGCGGCTCGAAGCTGCTCTTCGGACAGCAACATCAGCTTAGGTCGGAACTTAAATTCCTTTTCGATCGCGTCAACCAACTTCTTCTTGAGCGTGTTTTCGGTTTTCACCCTCGATTTGAAAACGACGTTACCGGTTTGGATGTGCGTTTGCACCTTGGTGCAGGCAATCGCTTCCATGGTCAGCTTTAGCTTTGCCATCGGCATGACGTTTCTTCCGCCGACGTTGATGCCCCGCAGTAAAGTTATCCAAGTTGGCATACAAGTCAGGTCCTGTAAGAGGGCTGCGTAATTAATGGAAAGGTTCAGCGTTGCAATTGCGGTAGGACAAAACGTGCTGCTTGCTTTACGCTTGAATATTTGATGGAATGAAATTTATGAAACACTCTTATTTTAGCACGATTAGATTCGCAGTCGTTTGCTTGCTGCTGTTCACGCTATTTCCTATGTCTTCTGGGATGAGTCAGGAATTGTCGCCTGAGGCAACCAAGAACTGGCTAAGGTTCCTTGGTCCCAACATCGACGGCGTATCCAATGAAACGGGAATTCTCAAAGACTGGTCTGACGGAAAACTTAAACTGAACTGGCAAATCGAACTTGGCGAAGGCTATTCGATGTGCTCTGTTGCTGACGGGCAGGTCTATCAGTTTGACAAATCCGATGGACGTGGTCGACTTCGATGCATTGAGGCAGCATCGGGTAAGGCGCTATGGAAGTTCGAATACGAATCAGACTATCGCGATCTTTACGGATATGACGCAGGACCGCGATCAAGTCCGCTGATTGATGGCAATCGGATCTATCTTTTCGGCGTCGAAGGCATGCTGATCTGTGTCGACCGAAATACCCACCAAGCAATTTGGAAAGTCGACACGGCTGTGAAGTTTGGTGTGGTGCAGAACTTCTTCGGCGTGGCGAGTTCTCCGGTGATCTACGAAAACAAACTGCTGGTGATGGTCGGTGGTTCTCCGGCTGAATCATTCGATGTTCCGCCAGGGCAACTTGATCGCGTCAAGCCCAATGGTTCGGCCGTCGTCGCGTTTGACAAACTTACTGGCGACGTCATCTACAAAACGGGCGATGATTTAGCCAGCTACACGTCGTTGACTTGGATGACCGATGGAACAAAGCCAATTCTTTTAGCGTGGGCGCGAGACAATCTTTGGGGAATCGAACCCGGGCAGGGAACCGTCAAGTTTAAGTTTCCATACCGATCAAGAAAATTGGAAAGCGTTAACGCGATGACGCCCGTTTCGGTTGGCAATAAAATTTTCCTATCAGAATGTTACGAAAATGGTTCGGCACTGTTAGCGTTTAAAGATGGCAAAATCGAAACCTTGTGGAACGACAAAGACAAAAGGAAGAAGGCTTTGCAGTCTCATTGGTGCACCCCGGTCGTTTCTGGTGACTACCTCTACGGCTGCAGTGGTCGAAATTCCGGATCAGCGGAACTTCGATGCATTGAGCTCAGCACGGGAGCGGTACAGTGGTCAAAATCAGGGTTCAATCGTTGTTCGGTACTATTGATTGACGAACATCTAATCGTCGTCGGCGAACGCGGTCGGCTTGCGTTGGTAAAAGCCGGTCCAGCGAAGTTTGAAATGATAACCGAACGACTATCGGACGATCGCTTGAGGTTCGTGCCCAATTGCTGGTCCGCGCCAGTGGTGGCTGATGGTCGACTATTTGTTCGAGGTGGCAGAAAGTTGGCCTGCTTTCAGCTGATTCCAATTGTTGAGTAGATTTGCGATTTGAGTCCTGAATTTCGTTAAACGACCAGCCGGCAGGCGTCGACGTTTCGCGAGGCGAAACACGGTCGCCTGCCGTCTTGTGGTTAAACTGCCAGCGAAACTGACCACGTGATTCCTCGAAGAGCCCTAAGGAAAAGAAAGCTCAGTTTTCTTCCGATATTGGCTGAATATGTCGTCATTACGCTGCCGATCTGCAGGCGAAAAACTGTGTTAACCGTTAAGGGTTTCCAAAGTGAGAACGCTAGCGAGTGGTTTCGCTAACGCCTGTTACGATTCCCTCCGCCAAACTAATGTGCAGCCAATATGGAAGTCGATAGTTCCTTCGAAAGCCCTTCAACCTTACTTCCTCCTAAGACTTCTGCAGCAGTTTCAGCAATGTTGAACTTCTCTCAACTTGAATTTTTCGCAGACTCTAAATTTGGAGAACATGGAACAACGCTTGATCGCCGCGCGCTTTTAAAAGCGTGTCTACCAGCAACTCTCCTTTCGCTTGGATTGTTTGATCATGCGAGCGCGGAACAAGATGAGATCGAGATTCCCGACGATCCACTTGCCATTGTCCGCGCGAAACGTCTTCGGACGCTATCTGCAATGGTCAACGCTCAAGTCGATATCCTCTGGTGCGGTAGTAACCATTGTCGCGATAACGTCTGCGAAATCGTCGATGACATCCTCGTTTATATGTCGTACCTACCAAAAAAAATCCAGCAAGGCAGCAATATGGCATTGCTGTGGTTGGATACCTATTCAGTAAAACACACGGGACGGCGTCTGCATAAACTTTCACCGACGCGCGTAAGGCAACTGCTTAACCAAGGTGAAACGCCAAGGCGGACGCGGTTGTCTCCACCAGAGGTGTTGTGGGAGAACGATCACCTTCTGCATCTGGCTGCCAGTGGCGTCTTCATGCTCGGGCGGATGGTGATTTTTTCTCGGCAACCGGCTCGAAAACTGATCGGGTTCAGCTGGTCCAAGCCATGCGAAAACCCTGAGAACTTGGTTTCTGTCCCCAAACCTCCGTTAGCGGATCTTTGCCAGAAATACGATGTCTGCATCCTCGGCAGTGGCGCTGGTGGTGCAACCGTCGCTCAACGCCTTACTGCTGCTGGAAAACGCGTTTTAATTATTGACGTTGGTGACTTCGTCGCTCCTGATGCTCTCATTAAGAAGATTCCACAACCCGATGGCAGCTTCAAACTGAGCCCTCCGCGCAGTGACGAGGTTCTCTATCGGCTTTACAAAGATGCGGGCGCCCAAATTTCCGGAGGACTAAGCAATGTAAAATCCAAACTGGATTTGGCACTGCCCAACCGAAGAAAAAAGATCGAGGCGAAGCAATCGGTCAACGTCGTTCAGGCGCGCGTGTTCGGCGGCGGTCCTTATGTAAACAACGCGATACACCTACCCATTTCAGAGGCTGTTTACAGCGAGAAATGGGCCGGCCGGCAACCTGCTGGGTTGCCCTATGATACGTTTGCCGAATTGATGTCATCAATTAAGGGGGAGCTGGGAGTCAATGCCGAAGTGACCAAGACGCAAATCAGCGATAGGAGCCTTCGGTTTCGCGAAGGAGCTGAGAACCTTGGCCAGACCGTCCACCCGCTTCCGGTCGCGATTCGAGAAACCAGTGAGGGCTGTGGAAGCGACAACTCCGTTGACAGTTTTGGTGACCACATCGGAGGCTTGCACCCTTACTCTAAAGACGGCCCTAATAGTTTCTTAGTCCAGGCCATGCACGGCCACACGCCGGCCGCCGTTTCTTATCGAACAACCGCCGAAACGATTCACATCGCTAGAGACGAAATCGGAACCTTAAGGGTGGCAGGCGTCGATGTCGAGAGAATCGAAGACTGCGGTCAGACGACGAGGACGACAATTTGTGCTGATGAGTTCGTAGTCGCGACCGGCGTCGGACAGACGACTCGCCTGGTTGGGCAAGCGCTTAGTCTCAGCGGGTTGAGCAATCGACACATTGGGCAGCGACTGACCGCCAACTTAGGTTCGGTGGTCTATGCAATGTATGACAAACCCATCTGGCCATCCAAAAGTGGCAACCCAGAACCTGGTGTGACGCAATGTTACCTAGTAGATGAAAGATGGGTGGAGCGCGACGGAAAAATCGTGAAAGAGCCAGCATTAGAAAACTGGTTTCACTTCCCCGGCACGGTCGCGGTTGCTTTAAGCGGCTGGTTTGAAGAATTTGCATGTGCCATGAAGAAGTTTAACCATCTATCCATGGCCGGTATCGTAGTTCCGACGAAAGTTAGATGCGACAATTTCGCTGATCGTAATGGAAAGGTGCACCTGACGTTAGACGGTGCCGAGTTTGATTTATTGTTGCAGGGGATGCGACGAGTGGCTGAGATCTTTTTGGCGGCGCAGCGGCCCGATGACGCGGTCAGTCTTTACCTGCCAACTAAATCAGTGCTGCTAAGAGACGGCCGACCCTTGCGAGTGCGAACCATGGACGATTTTCAGTGGGCCATGAATGAGATCCGAAAACGCGGTCCCGCATTCGTAAATCTTCTTTCGACCCATCCACAAGGCGGCGTAAGCCTTGGCGAAGTCGTTGATCCTTACACGTTTCAGGTCAAAACGGACTGTGACGAACGAGTGGAGAACCTGACCGTTGCTGATGCGACCCTTTTTCCTGCAGGTTGTGAAATCAATCCGCAGTTGACTGTGAAAGCACTCGCAACCCTGGCGTCCAATCAAATCATCGATCGTGCGTCCAGTCGAGTGGCGTACGCGGACGATTTCGATTATCCAAGTTCCTCTCAGTGAGAACGAGAAAAAGGTACAGCTGAGCCCCCAAGAGAAATAAATCAGGTAGATTTAAGAGTATGATCTACTCTATTGCACGTCAGCAATTCTCGATCCAATCAAACCACAATTAATCTCATGAACGCTACCCATCGTCTTGCGATTCTCTTCCTCGTGCTAATTTCTTCTGGCCTAAACGCACAGGTCATCAACGAAGCAACGCATGACCCTAGCAAATGGGCCGATGCAATTAGCGCTTTTGAAGAACTCGATTCCGCACAGGCGTCTTCCAAGAATGCTGTCCTGTTCGTCGGAAGTTCGAGCATCCGAATGTGGGATCTGGCAAACTTATTTAATGGGCTCGATACGGTCAACCGCGGATTTGGTGGGTCTCAAATGGCAGACATTGTCTTCTATGTTCATCAACTGGTACTAAAACACGAGCCGAAGTCTGTTGTCGTTTACGCGGGCGACAACGACATTGCAAAAGGAAAATTGCCCGAAAGAGTCTTTGCTGACTTTGCTGAGTTTGTAGCGATTCTGGCGGAGGGGTTGCCCAATGTTCAGGTTCACTACATCGCAATTAAGCCAAGCGTCAAACGTTGGAATTTCATCGGCAAAATTCGCTCCGCAAATCATCTGATTGAATCCTATTGCGATAGCCATGACCGATTACACTTCGTCGATATTTGCGGTGAGATGTTGAATGACGATGGCAAGCCTAACCCAGACATGTTCGTCAAAGACGGGCTGCATCTAAGCAAATTGGGTTACGAAGGCTGGACGCAGAAGGTTGTCGAAAGTTTAGAATCTGAGTCGCCCTACGAAATGAAAATGGACACAACCCCTATCCCTTAAATCATTTGTCGTTTACGTAATGGGCATTTCGTTCAGTGATCCAAAGCCGGCTCTATTGAAAGCTAGAAATGATGAGCAATTTTCTTATCACATCAATCGTAGGATCAATTGCTTTAACAGTGCTGTTGAATCTTCTGCCTCTCCTGTTTCCCCGTCAAGCCGCAAATCTTCAGCGCAAGGTGGAAGAGCACGCCAGGCGTTCGCTCGAGCAGCATGAAGATCAAAACCAACCGAACGTGAAGATCTTCTTCCCATGGAAAGCCATGATCGTAATTTCGATCATCCTCACGGTGTTAGTAAACGTGATCGGCTTTTTCTCTCGGTGACGCACGACAGCCAGCGGAATAGTTGTATCACCAATTTCGCCTACCGGCAGAGCAGCTACGAGAAGAGCCGAGCATCTTTGCGGCTTGGCGCCTTTGCGTTTGAAAAAATAGCTGAACTTCCAATCTCACGATTCGTTATCGCCTAAACTTAATTGAGGTTGCCGACGACGAAAGTGCTCGGCACTTCAATGAAAATCGCTGAGCAATGCCGCTACAGCGTACGCGGGTCCGCAGATATTGGCTGATTGGCTGAGCACCTCCGAAAGTCTCACGCGCGTCAGCTCGGGGAATTGGCTCGCCAAAACACGTTCGGCGAAAAAGCTCCCAGATCCCACCAGCAATGCAGACTCGATCGAGTTTTCACTTTTTTGAATCGCGCTATCAACGGCTTCCACCAAGAGATTCCTATAAGCTTCGATTGCTTTATTGGCGATCTGGTCAATCACGCAGTTTTCGACTTCGGCGACATCACTGCAAACCATTCGCGCCAAACGATGTATAGCATCCCCCTTTGAATTCGACCGCCCGTCAGCCGAGTTGTTGTCGGTTGCGTCTTCGGGCAGCATGCCTAAATAGATCAATGCGTCACTGGTCGTCGCAAACAGCTCGCGTGCGAGCCCCGTCTTTTGCCCGCTCACGTCGACCGATTGAATCAAGCCGCAGATGGGCGTCCGGCCCACGCCGGCGTAAATCAACTCGTGGTTCTTCAGCCGCGTGAAGTCGTTCGTTCCCATTGCCCTTGGCTCACCATCGACGACAGGGATAACGTCGGTGGTTGTCGAACCTACGTCAAATATTAAACCCGTTTGATGAGGCAGATATTGAGCGCCCATTCGTGCCATCGCATGCCAGTTTGATGCCGCAAGCAATTGCCAGTTCTCAGCAGCCGAATCGCAGTCGGACCAATTCCCATCGGTCTGGTAGAACGAAATCGGTTTAGCCCCCGCCATCTTCCCAACACTTTCGGCGATGTGCACAACGCCTTGTTTTTTACTCGAGAAGCAATCCGCAAGTTCGCCTGTCATCGTGACAGCAATCCTGCGGTGCATCGTGTCGGGGTCTACTTGATGAATGATGTCGCCAATCGCCGTTGATAATTCTTTCCAGTGCGTCCACATCGGAAATGGAACCTCTACCGCGTGCGATGTTTCGTTCTTCTGGTCGGGTAGAAGGACGGCTTTGAGATTCGCTCCGCCAATGTCTAATCCGATTGTGGTCATGGAATTGGGGATTTTAAGGGAGTGAATTTTTCAGTTTAGAGTCTGTTTGATTGGCCAACAAACCGGAGGGGTCGCGCCCTTCCGCTATTTATAGCGGTACCGGCGCAAGCCGTCCGGTGCGTTAAGCCTCCTCACGCCTCAGCGAAACAGTTTCAATCGGAACCTTCATTCACAATATCATGAAGTGCCGCAGGCAATGTATCGAACTGGAATTCAAATCCTTCGGCGATTGCTCTTTCAGGGACAACGTTCTGAGAAAAGAATAAGCTGTCGGCAAATTCACCCAAAGCCAACTTCAATCCAAACTTGGGTGCTGGCAACACTGCCCATCGTCCAACAGCTGTCGCCAATTGCTTCGTAAATTCGGCGTTTCTAACCGGCGACGGAGCCGTGGCGTTAAACACGCCGTTGGAGCTCGGCGTATCTATCGCCCAGCGTGCCATCGCCGCTAAGTCGGTGACATGGATCCAAGGAAACCACTGCCTGCCGGAACCCAGCTTCCCGCCAAGTCCCAATTTAAACAAAGGAATCATCTTCTCAAGCGCTCCTCCGTCGGCACCGAGAACAATTCCAATCCGAAGCTTAACGACGCGGACGCCGCTATCTAAGAACACATCGGCCGCCTCCTCCCACTGACGCGAAACGTCGCTCAAGAACCCTGTTCCTGCCGGGTGACTTTCAGTGACTAAGTCTTCACCGGCGTCTCCGTAGAATCCAACGGCAGAAGCTGAAACGAACACATCTGGCTTCTGCCCCGAATCAATCAGCCCTCGAATTAGGTTGCGGGTGCCGATCACACGGCTGTCCCGGATGCTCTTCTTCTTCTGCTGGTTCCAGCGCCCCTCTGCAATCGAATCACCCATCAGGTTAACAACCGCCGAAATCTTATGCTCAGAGGGGATAATGACTGGACCGGCCATCGGATCCCACTGCACAACGACGACGCCGTCGGGTAGCGTTTTCTGAGCACGCTGAGCGTTCCGCGACGTCACAATGACATCATCAAGCAGTGGGAGCAGGTGATTCCCAACGAATCCGGTTCCGCCTGTTACTAATATAGACATGATTTCTGGACAATATGTGGAGGACAAAAAGCCTCATTTTAACGCCGGCTCGATTCTGACAATAGATGCGGCAATCCTGCTCGCTGGCTATGAAATTTTTAAGCGATGAGACGTCAGCCTCTCTGTTCGCGAAAAACCGTACGACGTGCGTCGTGACGCTACGATTGAAATGAACTTTGCAGTTCTCCTTATCCGCATCCACCCAAGCTATTCAGGAAAAATTCCAACGGCTATAATTGATAAGAGCAGAAACAGAGTCGGCGGCGCTTCTTCGCGTTTGGACGTTCAAGGCCGAGTTTGATTGCCCAATAGGAAACACATGTCTGAAAATTTGATTGGCCAAGACGCCATTGATCGCCTGAAACAATGTCGCGAAGAGATTCTTTCGGAACTGTCCCAAGTCATCGTTGGCCAGCAAGAAGTTGTTGACCAGATCCTGATCACGATCTTCAGTCGCGGCCACTGTTTGTTAGAAGGTGTGCCCGGTTTGGCCAAAACGCTGATGGTCAGCACGATCGCCAAGACGCTGAACCTGTCTTTCTCCAGGATCCAGTTTACGCCTGACTTAATGCCTGCTGATATCACGGGCACCGAGATTATTGAAGAAAACAAGACAACCGGATCGCGCGAGCGCAGATTTTTGGAAGGCCCGGTCTTCTCAAATATTATTCTCGCTGACGAGATTAACCGTACGCCTCCTAAGACGCAAGCGGCACTGCTTGAAGCGATGCAGGAGCGGACGGTGACCGTCGGACGCGTTCGCCACGAATTGTCTGATCCGTTCTTCGTGCTGGCAACTCAGAACCCTATTGAACAGGAAGGTACCTATCCGCTTCCCGAAGCCCAGCAAGACCGGTTCATGTTCAAAGTTTTTGTAGATTACCCAACTTTCACCGACGAACTCGAAATTGCCCGCAGAACAACAGCTCGTAACAAGGTCGAAGTGAAGGCGGTGCTCAGTGGCGAAGACATCTGCCAACTGCAAGACACCATTCGCGACGTACCCGTTTCTGATCACGTAATCAAATATGCTCTGACGCTGGTCCGACAGACGCGCATCGGCACCAAGGGGATTCCCGATTTCGTCACCGAGAACGTCGGTTGGGGCGCAGGTCCTCGCGCGGTCCAGTTTCTTATTTTAGGTGGAAAGACGAGAGCTCTTTTGCATGGGCGAACGCATGTGACGACTGAGGATATCGCCGAACTTGCCAAACCCGTTTTAAGACATCGTTTGGCGATCAACTTTGCAGCGCAAAGCGACGGCGTGACGTCCGACGATGTCATTGAACAGCTAGTACAAAACACTCCGACCAAAGAGGACGAATTAACTTCCGATGTCCGATTCCAAAAGATTTTTACATCCTGAAGCAATCAAGCGCATTGCCCGGATGGATCTGAGGGCTCGGCATATCGTCGAAGGTTTTCTTTCGGGGATGCACCGCAGTCCCCACTTCGGGCAATCGGTTGAGTTCCGTCAGCATCGCGAATACACGCCCGGAGACGACCTCCGGCACGTGGATTGGCAAGTGTGGGCGCGGCAGGACCGCTTGTACGTAAAGCAGTTCGAATCTGATACCAACATGCGCGTCAATCTGCTGGTCGATGTTTCCAACAGCATGGACTACGGTGACGGAGCGCTAACGAAGTTCGAGTATGCCGCCACAATCGCTGTTTCGTTGACGTATTTAGTGCTCAAGCAACAGGACGCAATCGGCTGTCTGACATTTGACGCGGCCGTTCGGGCGAGAATCCAGACGCTGTCACGGAAGAGTCAGATGCAGTCCATCATGCAGGCGCTGCAAACAACCGAACCTGCAAACAAAACGGATCTGTCGAGTATTTTCAAACAAGCGGCCGAGATCTTTCCAAAACGCGGGATGATGATTGTCATCTCTGACCTGCTTTCCGACGTCCAGCAGACGCTCAAGGGACTGCGTTTGCTGCGTCAGCGCGGCCATGACGTGCTGTTGTTGCACGTCATGGACAACGACGAGATTGATTTTCCGTTCTCGGGTCCAACCAAGTTCGAAGATCTTGAGTCGGACACGAAGCTTGCCTGCAATCCCAAAGCCCTGCGTGAAGGCTACCTCGAATCTCTTGAAGAGTTTTTGACGAACGTCCGCCGCGGATGTGCCAAAGCCGCCGTTGATTACGCGTTGGTGAAAACAAGCGATTCGCTGGATGCCGTATTGGCTAAGTTTCTGTCTTCACGGATGGAGGTGCGCAGGTAGACGATGTTTTCTACTCCGTCTAAATCTGCCAAATCCTCCTATGTTCGATAATATTTTTTCCTCCTCGCCAAACGTTTGGGCCGGACTCATCTCCGCTGCTGTAGCCATTCCAATCTTGATTCACCTGATCAATTTGGTTCGCCATAAGACAGTGCGTTGGGCGGCGATGGAGTTCCTGCTAAAAAGTCACAAACGAAACCGTAATTACGTTTGGCTCAAACAAATGCTTCTGCTGCTGGCCCGTATCGCCGTACTGTTGATCGCGCTGCTGTTGTTAGGCCAAGTCGGTTGCGATGGCGACCGGATCGGGCGATTGTTGAGTGGGCGTTCGACACACCACTACGTTATTTTGGATGATAGTTTCTCCATGGGACAGCGTGGTGAAAAGGAGAACGACGCTACTGCCTTCGATCGCGCCAGAGCGACGCTTTCATTGATCGCCCAGCGCGCCAAAGATCGTCAAAACCAAAAGTTCACGCTGCTGCGAAACTCAAAAGCAATTCAAATGGAAGACGTTGTGGACGTGCCTGCCAATAGCTCCGATTCACCGTATCGTTCGGTCGCAGACATTGAAAACGTCTTAATTGACAATCAATTTAATTCTCTGCTGGAAACCGTCAAAGGATCCCTAGAGGTGTCATGGTTTAGCGTTGGCGTTGGTCCCGGATTAACACGTGTAAAGACTTTGGTTGAAGAACGTTCGGACGAAAACGCTATAGTTTATATATTGTCCGACTTCCGGACGAAGGACTGGGACGCTCCGAAAGCGGTTGCCAGTGATTTGGCGGCCGTTCACAACGCCGGTGGAGCGATCGAGTTGATCAATTGTGCTACGACGGGTGATTCCAACGTTGCCATCGTCGATCTTCAGCCAATCAGTAGCGTTCGTGTTGCCGGAACGCCGTTGATGATGCAATTGAAAGTGAAGAACTTTGGTAATGATGTCGTTACGAAAGTTCAAGCCAACATATCGACCACCGCGTACAGCCAGCCTAAGGTTCCAGAAGGATTGAGTTTTCAAAAAGAGGATCTTCCGACGGTCTTCATTGCGGAAGTTGCCCCTAACGAAACACAAACGCGAGTCTTTCCCGTTTTTTTCGACTTGCCAGGCACGCACTCCATTTCAGCGCAATTAAACAGCGACGGGCTTATCGCTGACGACCGGCGAGACTGTACGGTTGATTTTGAGGCGGCGTCGAAGGTACTTCTGATCGACAACGCGCGGCAGCTGCACAGCAATTTCCTCAGTCTCGCGCTCAGTCCAGATGGATCCACCGGCATCGAACCAATCTTCCGCACGAAGGACTTTTTGAGGGACGTGTCGCCAGAAGACTTGCAAACCTTCGAAGTCATCTTCTTGCTTGACGTCGACAGTTTGGACGATGTTGCGTTGAAAAAGCTCGAATCATTCTGCCAAAATGGAGGTGGCGTTGCGTTCTTTGCTGGACCCAACGCTGATCTTGGATTCTATAATCGGATTTATAGAGAAGGGCAGGGCATCTACCCGATCGAACTGGAACAGTCCGTCGAAGTCATCGAAGACTTAAACACCATTGGTCGGGACTTTCAGGCCACGATCCACCCAATTTTCGCACCAGTAAACCGGCAAAAGACGACGCTGTTAGATTTGGTAAATGTTCAACGCTCGATTGTGCCAACGCGTTCGTGGTTGCTGAAGAAACCTGCCACCGCAGAGGTCATTGCGACTGTCCGGGGTGATGAGAATCGACCTTTGTTTGTAACGGGGCGTTTTGGTGATGGGCACGTCATCGCATGCACGACGACCGCCGGTCCCGTTTGGAATAATTGGGCTCGCAATGCGACGTTTCCGCCCATCATGCTGCTGATGCAGGATTTTCTCGCAACAGGCAACCAATCCAGCAACGATCTAATGGTTCATACGCTCTATACCATCAGCGTGGATCGCAACGATTTTTTGCCTAAGGCTAAAATCCTGAAACCGATCGCTGACGGTCAGCCCCGCGAATTGGCCGATCTTATTCTAACACCAGCGGAGGATGGGAAATTGGAGAATAAGATCTCGGGTTTTTCCGCAACACCAGCGACAGATGATATCGAAGTGAAACGTCCTGGCGTATTTGATTTCTGGTTGCAACGAAATTCGGGCGAGTACTTAGTGATCAGAAAATCATTCAATGTTGACGTTTCCGAAAGCAATCTTCGTCACGCGGCTACGGGAAAGTTGATTGCTTCGTTGGAATCGTCGCAACCTATATTCTCGCAGTGGAACAGTTTCAATGCTCAGCCCGAGGTGCGTCAAGCTTCTTCGTTGACACGATTCTTTCTCATCGCGCTATCTGTTTTGCTACTCGCCGAACAGGCTTTGGCGTATTCTTTAAGCTACCACCAGTCGTAATCTGCATGCTTCTGCAATCTGA
>ENA-ORXT01003826-ORXT01003826.1-marine-metagenome-genome-assembly--contig:-NODE-3826-length-16109-cov-11.823291_pt1 | contig 16109 bp, 18 predicted proteins | sample MGYA00237868_ERZ511482 | MGnify/ENA metagenome assembly ERZ511482 | reverse complement strand
AAAAAAATCGTTGAATAATCCCTTTATTGAACTATTTTTTTAGGAAGTAGAATGGAAAAAGAGTCCTTCATAAAGTGTCGATTATTTATAGTTAGGTACTTAAATAAATAATCTACCCGATGCTATTGTTAAAACAATAATAGAATACCTGTCAACATCTAAATCGGTTGCCATTTTAATCCGTTGCCATTGATGAAAATGGCAACCGATTTAGATGGGTAGGTTATTTATTTCCTCATCTCTAAAGCTAGACAATAGGATAATTTGAAGAAAGAATTATAAGCATGGTTTAATTAAATTTTAAACAGATGAAAAAATTTGATGCAATAGTTATAGGTTCTGGGCAAGCGGGCACTCCTTTAGTTTTTAGATTGGCAAAAGCTGGGATGCAAGTTGCTTTTATTGAAAAAAAGCACCTTGGCGGCACCTGCCTAAATGTTGGCTGTACCCCTACTAAGACTTACGTGGCAAGCGCAAGACGGATGTGGGATGCACATAACGGTGAGGATTTGGGAATCGAAATTCCAGATGGTGCTGTCGCCAATATGAAAAAAATAAAAGCTCGAAAAGATGCACTTATAAAAAAATCTGTGGATGGCATTACCAAATCCGTAGAAGACAACGATAAGATTACCTACATAAAAGGCGAGGCTAAATTCAAAGCCGAAAAAACCATTGAGGTAAACGGAGAACTCCTTACCGCACCAGAAATTTATATCAATGTAGGAGGTCGTCCCTTCGTGCCAACGGCTTTTGAGAAAATCCCTTTTTTAACCAATGAGAGCATACTTGAATTAGATAAAGTACCAGAACACCTTATCATAATCGGCGGCAGTTATATCGGATTAGAATTTGGGCAGATGTTCAAGAGGTTTGGCGCTAAAGTTTCGATTTTTGAAAGAGGCGACAGAATCATTCAAAAAGAAGATGACAAAACCAGCAATACTATTCAGCATTTTATGGAAGACGAGGGGGTAACATTTTATTTAAATGCAGAATCTATGTCCGTAAATCAGGAGGACGACAATTCAGTTACTGTTAGTGCAACAGATTCTGATGGAAAAGAAATCAAGGTTACAGGAAGTCACCTATTATTAGCAGTAGGCAGAAGACCCAATACCGACACACTTGGACTTAAAGATGCAGGAATAAATACGAACGATAAGGGATTCATTAAAGTAAATGACCATCTGGAAACCAATGTAAAGGGCATTTACGCTTTGGGCGATTGTAACGGGGAAGGAGCATTTACCCATACCGCCTACAATGATTACGAAATAATTGTCGCCAACAAATTTGAAGACAAAACTCGGAAAGTTTCCGACCGTATTCTCACTTATGGGCTTTTCGTAGATCCACCCTTGGGCAGAGTAGGAATGACCAAAGCGCAAGCCATTGAAAAGGGTTTAGATATTTTGGTGGGAGAACGACCCATGAGCAAAATATCAAGAGCAAAGGAAAAGGGGGAGACCAACGGTTATATGAGCGTAGTCGTGGATGCCCAAACTGAACAAATCCTCGGTGCTACCGTTTTGGGCGTAGGCGGTGATGAAATTATAAGCAGTTTTATCAATATAATGTATGCAGGTTCTGGATTTAAAACAATTAGGGATTCTGTACAGCCCCATCCTACCGTCTCAGAGCTTATTCCTACGATGTTGGAATCTTTGAGCAAACCTGAACAGAAGAATGATAAAAAGGCATAAGTATTGACAAAAAAATAGCTATTTCATATAAGTATTTTTAAAGAAGGATAAGTCTATTTGAAAAACGCAAACTTATTTTTTTGTCGTTACTAAGGCAAACTAAAATATTTTAATACATGAAGTTAAGCGAACATTTTCTTGACACAAGAAAACATACTAACTCTATTTGCAAACCATTGACTATTGAAGATCACGTAGTACAAGTGGCGATTTTCGCTAGTCCTGCCAAATGGCATTTAGCGCATACTACTTGGTTTTTTGAAACTTTTATTCTTAAAGTATATGCACCAGCGTATAAAGAATTCCACAAGGATTTTAATTTTCTTTTCAATAGTTATTACAACAATGCTGGTGATAGAGTTTTTCGTGCTGACCGTGGAAATATGACCCGACCGGGTGTAGAAGAAATTTACAACTATCGAAAGTATGTGGATAAAGCGATGCTGCATTTGATTGCCAATAATGAGGACGACACCCTAAAAGAACTCATCACTTTGGGTATTCATCATGAGCAACAACATCAGGAGTTATTACTGACGGACATCAAATATATGTTAGGTCACAATCCGTTATTCCCTGTATATGATAAGGACACTTCTTTATTAGAGAATGAAGAGAATAAGGAATCAGGTTTTCATTCTGTGAAGGAAGGTGTTTATAAAATTGGATTTCAGGAGAATGGATTTTCTTACGATAATGAATTGGGGGTGCATAAAGTATACCTCCATGATTTTGAGATAAGTAAAGGCTTAGTGACCAATGAAGAGTTCATACAATTTATTGAAGATGGAGGTTACTCCAATTTTAATTTTTGGTTAGATCAAGGTTGGTCGTGGGTAGAAGAAAATAAAATTAATGCACCACTTTATTGGCATAAGATTAAGGGGGAGTGGCATCACTTTACATTGATCGGTTTGCAAAAAGTTACGCCAAAATCAATTGTCAAACACATTAGTTTTTATGAAGCAGCAGCGTTTGCAGAATGGAAAGGGATGCGTTTACCAACAGAATTTGAATGGGAAGTTGCAGCAGAAAAATTGAACTGGGGTAAGCGATGGGAATGGACCAATAGCGCCTATTTACCTTATCCAAATTTTAGTAAAGCGGAAGGTGCAATTGGGGAATACAATGGAAAATTCATGATTAACCAAATGGTGTTACGAGGAGCTTCCATTGCTACTTCTCCGAATCATAGTAGAAAAACTTACCGTAATTTTTTTAATACAGATGCCCGATGGCAATTCACAGGAATTAGATTAGCAAAATAAATTATGAACGAACAATTTAAAATAGAGGTCGAAGACGGTTTGAGTCAATCACCTAAATCACTTCCCTCCAAATACTTTTATGATAAGATAGGGGATGCACTTTTTGTAGAAATAATGCACCTATCAGAATACTATCTGACAAGGGCTGAATTAGAAATTTTCAAAAACAAATCAAACGAAATTATAGATAATCTTCAAGTAGAAAAAGATACGTATTTTGAATTAATAGAATTGGGGGCAGGTGATGGGTTAAAAACTAAAGAACTTTTAAAATCCTTACTAAGTCGTGGATTTAATTTTGATTATTTCCCAATAGACATTTCTCAAAATGCGCTGGACAAACTCGAAGACTCCTTGAAAAGTGACTTACCTACTCTTGGAATTAAGAAACAACAAGGGGATTATTTTGAAATATTAGCTTCTTTAAAAAAATCGAAGCATCCCAAAGTAATTCTATTCTTAGGGTCGAATATTGGGAATATGTCTGATGAAGTTGCTGCTCAATTTATCTATGAATTAGGTTCAAACCTAACTACGAATGATAAGCTTTTGTTGGGAGTTGACTTAAAAAAGGATGCATCAATTGTATTGCCAGCCTATAATGATAGCAAAGGAATCACCCGAGCTTTTAATTTGAACCTATTGAATAGAATTAATAAGGAGTTAGGGGGTAATTTTGATATTGAACAATTTGACCATCAACCAGCCTATTCCGAAACGGAAGGTATTGCCAGAAGTTTTTTGATGAGTTTGAAAAAACAAGAAATTTATGTTGAAGCCTTACATAAATCTTTTGAATTTCAAAAAGGGGAAAAAATAGCAACTGAAATTTCAAGGAAATATGACGATGAAATTATTGAAAGATTAATTAAAAAGACAGATTTCAAAATTGTCAAAAAATTAACTGACAGAAGAAATTATTTCGCTAATTACATTTTCACTAGATCGTAAATGAATTCTAACAAATTGATTGGTGTTTTAGAAATGGGGCAGGCTTCTACCCAGTTTTACATACGCTTGTTAAGGGAATCATATAGGAACGAGCAACTGAATAAGTTGCAACCTTTCAAATTAGTTGCTACTGATTTTGAAGCTATAAACAACTTATTGCCAAATCGCTCTACCAAACTTGATACGATAATAACAAGCTATTTAGGTGAAATGCTTTTGAATGATATTGAAACTATTTTAATTCCCAATATTACTATTCATGAAACGGTTGATGCAGTTTGGGATAAAATAGATTCTACCATACCCATTGCCCATCCGCTATTGGGAACAATAAAAAGGATGTCTCAAACAAACGAGAAGAAAGCCGTATTGTTTGGTTCAAGTTATACGATGACTTCGAGCTATATCAAGACTGTTTTTGCAAATGCGGAAATAGCAATTGAAAAACCAAAATCAAAAGATTTACAATTTATTGATTGGGTGAGGAGGCAAGTATATTCAGAAAGTGCTTCAGCAGAAACCTTAGAGCAATTCAATGATTTAGTGAAGACTTATTCAAATAAAGCGACCGTTTTGATAGCGTGCACAGAATTGTCGCTTGCTTCAAAAATCAGCAATGAACGTGTCTTAGACATGGCTAACATACAAGTCGAAGATGCTATTTCAATAATCAACAGATAATTCTTCTATGTCGATTAAAATCCAATAAATTATAACCATCAATTTTTTACACATTCATTCAAAAATGGATAAATGAAAACTTTGGAAATCATAGAAGAATACAAGTCTTGGAGGCAAGAAAATCCTGATACATGGCTAAACCATTGTAGAAATCAAGAAAATGTAGAAGACGCAATTATCTATGCTGCTTTATCTGAAAACCATTTGGGGAAAAGAAATAGCCATCAATATAGGTTAAAAAAAATAACTCTTGAGAAATTCGCAGCAAATCTGCTTGATGTTAAGGAGGAAATAATGGAAGCTAAATCCTTTGAAGAGCTTTTTGGAATTATTGAATTTAATAAACCTCAGGGTGTAGGAGATTTAACTTGTTACGATGCCGCTTTAAGAATTGGAGCAAAAGTAAATCTATATCCAGAGAAGATTTATTTGCATACTGGTACGAGACGAGGAGTAGAAAAAATATTAGGCAAGAAGGTAAGTAGAAAATTCATATTAAAGTCAGAATTACCTGACTCCTTTCAAAATGCAGCTATATCTTGTGCGGAGATAGAAGAAATTCTTTGTATGTATAAGGACCAATTTGACTTAAATGAAATTTGGCAACATCAAAATAAATAATTTTGAGAAGAATAATTATCGTCTTAACAATTTCAATATTTGGGCTTTGTAGCTGTAAAACTGGAGCTAAAATTCCAAGGATTGAGTACTCGAAAGAAGCTGTTTCTAGTCCTATCCCTTTTGCGAAAGGAGTAATTTCTACAGAAAATAATAGCGAATTTGAACTTACATTTTCAGTAGATGGGCAAACAGTTTACTTTTCAAGGAGAGCACCTGAAGAAAAGCAAAAAATCTATATAAGCAACTTCAAAAATGGAGTATGGACAGCGCCTGTACTTGCCGATTTCTCTACTGACCGAGATGAAACGGTATCAATAACACCAGACGGAAAATACTTATTTTTTGGCTCAGAACGTCCAATACCCAACAAACCAAATAAGGGGAATTTTGATATGAACATTTGGATGGTGGAAAAAACAGATAATGGTTGGAGTACACCAAGCCCATTACCCGAACCAATTAATACGGTTCAATTAGAAAATGAAGAGTGGCCCTCGTCAAACAATAATTTCTTTTTTACGAATGATGGTGAAACTTTCTATTTCACCTCTATGATGCGTGGATCAAAAAGCATAAAACTTTATCAAACAAAGTTTGACGGAAAAGATTTTTCTGAGCCAAAAGCGATAGATGGAATTTGGGATGATGAAAAATTCTGGATTTATTCAGCAGTAATTTCGCCCAATGGTAGATACTTGATATTTAATTCTCATGGTGCGTCAGGTGGAACAGGTGGCGAAGATATTTTTGTTTCAAAAAAGACAGATAATGGATGGAGCAAAGCACAGCCAATTGGGCCATTAATCAATACAAAAGAGGAAGAAAGTAGTCCGAGGTTTTCAAGAGATGGAAAATATTTCTTTTTTAGTCGAGCAGCGAATCTTGGGAATTACGAATATGGGGAATGGAGTATTTTCTTTGTGGAAACGGAATACCTCAATTTAGAAAACCTTTTTAAAAATTAAAAAAAAGGTTTGAATACTATAAGGAAGAAAAATTGGGTGGTGCAATAGTAAGTACCTAACCATAAATAATAAATCATGGAATTTGCTAAAGAAATCATTGAATATGTTGTCTTCATTATAGAAATAATCGGTATAATTATCATTGTTGGTGGTTTACTGTATTCATTTTTACGATATATTTTATCTCTTCAAGGTGAAAACCAAAAATCTTTTAAAATCTTACGACAAGAATTGGGAAAAGCAATTCTATTAGGTCTCGAAATTTTAGTGGCGGCTGATATTATTGAAACGGTTCTAATAGAGCCTACTTTGGATAGAGCAGCATCGCTTAGCCTAATCGTAATAATAAGAACAATTTTGAGTTTATCGATTGAATATGAAATAAACGAAAGAGTACCTTGGAGAAAAGATTCTGATAAAAATAAAGTATAAAACCATGAAAAGCATCCCTTTTTAGCTGCTCCATGCGAGCAGCCGAAAAGGGAGGCTGGGACGGTTACCCCTGTGAGAGAATTAAAAACCTACTCAATACTTCACAATATCGTTCTCCGAATCTGCAACCTCCACATAAGATTTACCTGTCAACAATGCCTTCGCCATATCATACAATAGAATGACTTTACTGCTCGATCCATCCCAGTATTGTACAGACTCTGGGATGACTTTTATTAAGGTCAATCGTTCCGCTTCTTTTCCTTCGGGAAACCACGCCTTCATGATAAAAGACCATTTTTCATCAATAATGGCAGCATCATTAATCATTTCTGCGATGCCTGACAAGGAAACATAAGCGTTATCGGAATGATTGGCAAAACTAAAATTGACCTGTTTGTTATTGATGATGTCGTCAATTTTTCCGGAATTAACATCTGTAAAAAACCAGACATTATTTTCGTCGTCAACGTCTGCATAAGCGATAGGACGACTGAATAATTTACCCTTGTCTTGGGTAACAAACATGCCTACTCGATTGTCACCAATTAATTCTTTTATTTTTTCTTTCTGATCCATTTCCTATTTATTTTAGTTAAAAATTAGTAAGTAACGATGAAAAAATAAATTCGCATTTTTGAAATAAGTATTTTTTGTATGATTTGAAGAATTATAGAAAAAATGGTCAATCCAAAAATCTAAAAGTAGATTTGTTTTTTCATCAATACTAAAGGTTCAGAATAGAGAGCAGGGGAGTGAGATTAGATAGCAGATTTATTCTTAACGTATAGCTTATTTTATTAAACTTAGTACGATTCCATCTCTATTCTCGCTTCTCTGCTCTCGATTCTCAATTATTTAAAAAGTATAAGCTAATCCCAGAGAAGCAAAGTGGAAAAAAGCAAAATTATAGACTTGGTCCACATCTGCGCCGCCTTCAATAAGCCGATAACCTACTTTCAAACCTATTTTTTCAGAAGGAGTATATTGTAATCCAAGAAAAAAATCTTCCGCTCGTCCTACGGGGCCAACGAGCGCATCACCTTTTAAAATGACTTGAAATTTTGGATTGATTATATATTCGGTATATAATGAAATTAAGGGTACAAAACCTAAATCCGTATTGCTGACTTCCCTATCATTTTGTGAAATAGTAATAGCAGCATCCCTGACCAAAAGGGAGGCCCCCAAATCCATCAAAAACTTTGGTCGGTTCACTATTCTATATCGGTAACTTAGGCGATAGGTATTGAATTGGTACTTGCCGTTGATGTTGCTACCTTCAAATGCTTCATTTTCAAATAAAATAGAACTGCCCTCGAAACCTTCTGACTCAATCGTTAATGGTACTGCAGTGATTTCAATGGTATGTTTAGAATTGATTAAATATTTAGCCTCTGCCCGAAAATAAATGGGCGTTTGAACATCCTCAAAATCATCTGCAAGCGAAAATAAGGAACCTTGATTAGTATCTCCGTTTGGCGCTCTCACATCATTATATTGCGTAAACGCCATTCCTGACTCGACCGTGATGGTTAATTGGGAAAAAACGGAAAACGGAAAAAAAAGTATCAGAATGGTAATTGATAAAAAGTGTTTTTTCATTTATTATGTTTATTTAACAGCAAATGTTCAAAGCACTTGTAATAAAGGATATGTATAAGGAATGTTCAAAATATAAGTTTAAAAAAATTGAACAATGCCTTCCTTCCCTCGTTATAGGACAAATTCTAAAAATAAATAATACTCTTTTAAATGCTGAACTTGACTTTAGCCGTTGCAGGCTGACCGTAAACTCGGAAAATAGTTTTTACGATTTTGCAAGTAACTGATTTTATGGAACTTAAATGTGCCAGATTTTTAAAATCTAGCACATTTTGACTATTCTCGGTCAGCCTGCAAGGTCTTTAGTTTTTGATACGCTAATGCTTGGTAGTTTCAAAAATATTCCATCCTACAACAAATTAATTTCCCTCGCAAACCGAATTAAAAATGAACTTACGCAAAATACAATTCATCGTATTTTTAATCGTCCCTCTCGTTAATTTTGGAGTCAATTTTTTCTTGCCATCTGCATTTGAAGAGGATCCCGAAGTATTGATTCAACCCGCAGGATATGCCTTTTCCATCTGGGGTATAATTTTTCTTGGAATGATAATTTATAGTTGGTTTCAAATGCAATCAGAAAGGGTAGAAAGTCCTTATTTAAAGAACGCCACCATTGCAGGTATTTTAGCAGGTTTGGCTTCTATAACGTTTGTTCCTATTAGTTACATGGATGTACAATGGTTAGGTTTTCTCAATATAATTTGGCACTTATCAGCATTGATTGCTTTGTTTATTTTTTTGCGAAAGCAAATCAACTTGGAAACCAATCCTAATACACATTGGTATTACTTGCCTACGCAACTTTATTTGGGTTGGATTTCTGCCGCAACTGCTGTTTCCACAGCATTGACAATAAACGAAGCAGGTGTATCACCAAATATAGAAACGCAGACTATTATCACTGCCGCAGTCATTGGCGTATTGACCATTTTAGGTGCATTTATGACAAGGCAAAAAGGTGGTATCATTCCTCTTGTTTTTATCTGGGCACTCATTGGTATTATTGTAGAGAGCGGTCAGTATGCGCTTATTAAGTATGCTAGTATTGCTGGGATTGTGATTTTGCTGTTTTTTGTAGGCTCTAAATTGGTAAAAGGACAACGGTTGAGTTATTAGCTGGTCTTTAGCCATTGCAGGCTGACTGAGAATAGTCAAGATGTGCCAGATTTTTTAGTTGTATAATGAAAAAATAGTCTCTTCAAAAGTGACGATTATTTATAGTTAGGTACTTAAAAACTGTATTGGTTTAAGTAACGATTAAAAAACAAATATTAAAATTGTAAAATAAAAAAGGAATGGAAAACTTAACAAATTTAGCACAACTTATTGTTGCCGTATCGGTTGTATTTGTCTGGACGTTTAGATTTCATAATGTCATAAAAGAATTCAAACAATTTGGATTAAGTGATTTAACCCGAAATCTAGTAGGAGCGACAAAGATTTCTTTATCTACATTGCTTGTTGCGGGTATTTGGTACCCCTCATTAGTTCTTATTCCATCTATTCTTATGGGTTTATTAATGATAGGCGCTCAATTTTTTCATTTCAAAATAAGCAATCCATTTATTAAACATTTACCCTCTCTAGTTCTTTTGGTCCTAAGTGCTTTTATAGCCTATTCATCCGTTTAAAATAAACAACAACCATGTACGTAGTTACAATATGTACTTTAATATCAAGCTTGTCTTTTTTTGCTTATGCTTTTTCCTATTTTAATGTACCGCACATGAAAAACGAATTTAAGCGGTTTGGGCTAGAAAAAATGGGATTAATAACCGTTTTACTACAAATTACAGGAGCTTTAGGTTTATTAGTAGGTCTTAAATTTAATTTTATTTTAATGATCTCTTCTCTTGGTCTTGCATTACTCATGTTCGCTGGTGTCCTTGTAAGAATAAAGGTAAAAGATAGCGTTTGGATTTCTTTACCCGCTGTTTTTTTTATGATTTTAAATGCCTATATATTTTGGGCATCCTTACACTTACAGACATAAATAAGTGAATGGTTGAAATTGTTATATTGCTATATTGTTGTATTGTTCTCCTACTAGACGCTGACAGTAAAGCAATATAACAATATAACAATAAAGCAATGAGTCTACTCTAAAAAGTCGATTTGGGCAAAAACTGCCAGATTTTTAAAATCTGGCATAGCTCTGGCGGTTGAGTTTTAATAATCTTAGATGTGCCAGATTTTCAAAATCTGGCACATCTGAGCTACCAAAATATTAATTTTTAACCACCAGAGCTAGCAGTTTTGTTACTCCAATAAGATCAATCATTTACACAGAATAATTATTAGCAATTGTTTTGGTTTTTCAAAGAAACCGACTTTTTAGAGTAGGCTCAGCAATAGAACAATAAAGCAATACAACAATAAAGCAATATAACAATACCTGCCAGCTACTCATTAAAAACCTAAAATTATGTTTAACCATTTAGATAATAAAACGCTTGCCATACATTTACTTCGTATCTCTTTTGGTATCAATTATTTTTTTCACGGAGTAGTAAGACTTCCAAATTTAGATAAGTTTGTAACAGGAATGCAAAAAACCTTTCAAGATACGCTGTTACCAGAATTTTTGGTTACGCCAGTAGCGTATGTAATTCCTTTTGCTGAAATCATTATCGGACTGCTATTACTCCTAAATAAATTCACCAGAGAAACCCTAATAGCCACCTTTGTCCTAATGAATATTTTGGTGATGGGAAGCTGCTTTGCCCAAAAATGGGACGTCGTCGGATTACAGACTACTTATATAGGCTTTCTGTTTTTGCTGCTGTATTTTATGAATGATAATCAGAAGTCGCTTTAAAAGATAATATTGAACTCCACTTACAAAAAGAAAAACAAAAAATGACAGCTATAAGAAAAATTGTAATCATAGGCGTAGGTCCCAGAGGTGGATATTCTTTAGAAAAATTAGTCTTTGAGTTAGCGAGTCGAAATAGCCTTTTTAATATTCATCTATCACTCTTCGAATCAACAGAAAATTTTGGTAATGGGCAAGTCTATGATTTACATCAGAATCCGTCAAATTGGATAAATATCACAGAGAGGATATTAGAATTGGACGAACGTAAAGCAATAGACACCAACACCTTGAAAATTGCTTCATTTCCCTCCTATCACGATTGGATTGATAAAGATTTTAGTACATTTTCCGATGATGCGATAGATAATTATCCACCTCGTGTGCAGATAGGAGAATATTTATCACAAAGATTTCAATCACTTGCTAAACCATTAATCCAATCGAACATAATTTCTCTACACCAAGAGCAGGTGAAAGAGGTAACATTATTAAATAATGAAAAAGTTCAAATAACTACTAACGCAAACACTCATGAGGAGTTCGATGAAGTATTGTTGACCATTGGTCATCAATTAACAGAACTATGTCAACAGATGTCGGAGTGGAATAAATTTGCCAAGGGTAAAGAAAATATAAAGCTATTTAAATCACCTTATCCTACCACTGACTATTTACACCATGAAAATCTAAATAATGAAAGTGTCATTGGAATTCGAGGGTTTGGATTGGCGACGATAGATGTCGTCAGAGCAATAGCTGAAAAATTTGGTAGATTTAAGGTATTAGATGAGCAAACACGATTATCCACTTATGAAATGGAGGAGGAAATTACTCTCCAGCTTGTTCCATTTTCGCTTGATGGATTACCGCCTTCTCCCAAACCTTTAAATGCAAGAATAGATAATTGGTTTAAACCATCTGAAGCATCTATTTTAAGATTTGAAAAGCAAATTGAGAATAAACAAATTCAAAAAGAAGCAGAAAGTCCTCACTTTTTAATCGAAGCTTTTGCCCCTATTGCAGCAGACATTTACTTAAATTTACCCAATTCTATTAATCCCCAAAATCTATCAAGAGCAGCTATTACAAAACTTGTTAAGAAATGGTTGGAAGACCAAAGTCTTGAAAATCCACTCCTAGTTTCACAGAAACAATCTGCAAAAAAAAGTATGAAAAGTTTTGTAGAAATGGCTACTGGTAAAACAGCAATAAGTTTAGATTTTTGCGTCGGTCAGGTGTGGCGACATTGCCAAAACTCTATCTACAAGCAGTTATCTTATAGTGAATGTTCCGATAGTGTTTTTGCTGAAATAATTGCGTTGGACGAATGGACAAAAAGATATTCTTACGGACCTCCCGTTGAAAGTCTTCAACAATTATTGGCTTTGGAGGAAGTAGGTATTTTGAACTTAGAGATGGTGAATGACCCTAATATCGAGTTGACAAAAGAGGGTTGGCAATTTCAGTTATCTGGTAAATCAATTACTACAACTATTATGATTGATTCGGTTTTGGATGCTCCCCAAATTAAAATTGTCAAGTCGCCCATCGTTAAAAATATGCTCCTTGATGATTTGATAAAGGTTATCCACGATGATTTAGGTGTGAAGACAAATGAATACGGTTATTTGATTTCAAAAAATACCGATAGAAATATTCCTATAGCGCTACTTGGAAGGTTGGCAAAAGGTACTATCATTGGTGTAGATGCCATTACAGAATGTTTTGGTTCTCGTCCTCATCAATGGGCAAAACAAGCAGCAAGCAATCATATCAAGTGGTTGGACAAAAACTATTTAAAAAATGGGAAAAATATTTGAGTGTAGTATGTCGCTAAGGAGCTATTTCTATCTATTGACCTTGAACAATTAACACCTACCGCACGTAATAGTGACATTCAAATCTAAAACAATTGAATTGCCAAACCATATTTATCTAAAAATATCGAGTATCCTGCTTATCCTAACATTGAGCATTTTTCCCAAGTCAATACAGGCGCAGGAATTTATAGAAAAAATCACTAAAATATTTGAGTTCGATCTTGGTCCGCCGCGATCAGACTCTACCTTTAGACAAGCAAAAGTGGTCTTAGCACCTATTGTTAGTTTCGAACCAGCTACTAGTTGGGGATTTGGAATTGGTTCCAAATTCTTGTTTAAGCCATCTGGTGCAGGGCCAGATACCCGTTTTTCTAATATTCCCTTATCTGTACAATACACTTTAAAAAATCAGTTTATCGCTTCTTCAGAGTTCAACATTTTCTTTCCACACGAGACTTATTTGCTAAAAGGAAATGTTGGGTTTTCAAAGTTTCCAATTGCATACTTTGGGATTGGTAGTGAGACACTAGATGAAAATCAAATAGATATTTCTTTTGATAACTTACTCCTTGAACCTTTGATTTTGCGGCGAGTTGCTCCCGATTTTTTTATTGGTGGGGGCTGGCGATATAATTCTTTTAAAAAGCTTAAGCTGCTAGAAATTGGACAAAATATTGAGGAAGAAGAATTATTTCGGGATTCTTTAACTTCTATCTCTTCCGGTTTAGAAATTGCTGCTACTTTGGATAGTAGAGACAATGTACTGAATGCTAGAAAAGGGGTCTTTGCAGAATTTACCCACGGTATTTACAACGAAAATTTTGGGAGTTCAAGCCGCTTCATGTTGACCAAGCTCAATTTTAGGAGATACTGGACTTTATCCGCTCAAAGACCTAATGATGTGTTGGCCATAGAATTATTCACGAGGATGAGTTGGGGCGATACGCCCGTATTGGAACTTTCTTCCTTGGGTGGTCCCGAACTTTTGCGGGGATTCAGGGATGGTAGATTTAGAGACCGCTATGCTTTTTTTGGTCAAGCAGAATATCGTTGGCAAGCATTGGAACGTATCGGTTTTGTTTTCTTTGGAGGTATGGGAGACGTGACGGATAGTGTGTCCAATCTGAAGTTGGAAAATGTAAAGTATTCGCTTGGAACTGGATTACGACTTAAAATAGTCAAATCAGAAAACTTAAACATTAGAATTGATTATGCTTTTGGCTTGGGAGACATTAAGGATCACAATTTTTATCTGGGGATTGCGGAGTCGTTTTGAGGATTAATAAGAAGGGGATAACTTTAAGTTATCCCCTTCTTATGACTTGACTTCTTTCACAGTGTTACCATATTTATAACGAGTCGATAGGATTAATAAGAAGGGGATAACTTTAAGTTATCCCCTTCTTATGACTTGACTTCTTTCACAGTGTTACCTTATTTATAACGAGTCGATGGTATTAATAAGAAGGGGATAACTTTAAGTTATCCCCTTCTTATGACTTGAATTCCTTCACAGTGTTACCTTATTTATAACGATTCGATGGTATTAATAAGAAGGGGATAACTTAAAGTTATCCCCTTCTTATGACTTGACTTCCTTCAAGTTACTAAAAATCAGTATAGATGATAGCTTGCAAAAATAAGTTGTTAATTGAACAAAACGATTCTAACTGATTTATATACATTGATGTGGTTTTGCATTTAAAAATAAATACAACTACTTAATTCTACTTTGGCACACTGGAATTTTGACTGTTTCTAAAACACCTATCTGTCAAATATACTTTTTACCTACTATCGTAAATACGAAACAAGTACTAAGTACTTACAAATAAAAAAATAAAGATGATCAGAAAAGGAACAAAAGTAAAATGGAAATGGGGACAAGGACATGCTACTGGAAAAGTTGAAAATACCTATTCAGAGTCGATTACTAAAACCATAAAGGGAAGTGAGGTAACTAGAAATGGCTCAGATGATGATAAGGCACTCTTAATAAAGCAAGAGGACGGAGGAGAGGTATTAAAACTTGAAAGTGAAGTAGAAAGAGTTGATTAGGCCTACCGAGTTCGGGTTGGACATGAATTGGAGCAACCTTTTAAAGCTCAACCAGGGGCTACGGCAACAGAATTGTTTACAGAAGGGAAATCAGAAGAAATGATTGAAGAGTTGAGTTGCTGCTCTGATATTTGCTCTAGCTTGCACTTGTTGCTTTACTACTTTTTGGAGTAAAGGATTTTCTCATCCCTAAGTTGATAAAGTAATCTATTTCATCTTGACTACAATCCAGTAAAATTAAAAAGAAACTAATGAAGTTACTAATCATCGTTTTATTAATTCTAAATTTTGGGATTGCGAATAGTCAAAATTATGAAATTGGCGATTCATTGTTTGTGAATGCGAATGGTGGACTAAATCTCAGAGAAGAGGCAAATGCAAAAAGTAAAATAATTAGTTTACTAAATTATGGCGAAAGCGTTTATATCAAATCAAAATTGGAAAACAGAGAACAATTGAAAATTGGATGGATGAATGGGAATTGGGTAGAAATAAAAACCAATAAATATGAGGGATTTGTTTTTGATTCTTATCTGTCCAAATTGCCAGTAATAGAATTGGATGAAAACAATGAATTTAAAGAACATACATTGTGTTTTGTAGCTACGATGAGAAATTACATTTCAAAACAATTGGGCATAATTGATACAACAACTTATACTAATTGCGATGACGGGAACAGTATACATATAATGGAAATTTATGACTTGAATGGAGGTCATCAGTATATTGAACATGAATATTGGGAAGGGTATATGTTTGAATTTCAATTGGTAAATATTAGAGATAGTGAAGGAATCCAATTAATAAAAAATATATTTCAAGATTGTGAGGAATACACACCTAAAATCGCAAAGAGCATTACTGAAGTTGGAAGTGAATTCTATCCAAATATGACTGAAGTTTGTTGCGAAATGTCGACGCAAAGAATTGGAGATAAATTCGTAATTAGAGTAATGGGTGAGCCATAAATAAATTAACAAAATTAATAGTCATTGCTATTGTACTTTCGTATTTTGTAGACGAGGAATTTACTTTTCAAAATTAGAGATGTAAAGAGAAAATTTTTAATATTAATTTTTGTCTGTTTTTACCTGTTTTTGGTATTTTTTTTTTTTTTCAAGCAGAAGACGGCATACGAGATCGAAACGTGACTGGAGTTCAGACGTGTGCTCTTCCGA
>ENA-ORXT01003825-ORXT01003825.1-marine-metagenome-genome-assembly--contig:-NODE-3825-length-16113-cov-17.399539_pt1 | contig 16113 bp, 9 predicted proteins | sample MGYA00237868_ERZ511482 | MGnify/ENA metagenome assembly ERZ511482 | reverse complement strand
ACCGCCGCCGTGGGCGCCGCCGTGACAGCCGCCGTGACTGCCGCCGCTACCGCCGCCGTGGGCGCCGCCGTGACCGCTGCCGTGGGCGCCGCCGTGACCGCCGCCGTGACGGCCGCCGTGACCGCCGCCGTGGGCGCCGCCGTGACCGCCGCCGTGGGCGCCGCCGTGTCCGCCACCGCGACCGTCGCCGTGAACGCCGTCGTGACCGCCGACGTGGGCGCCGTCATGGGCGCTGCTCTGGGCGCCGCCGTCGGCTGGGCCATTGGTGCCATCGTGGGTGCGCCCATGGGCGCCGCCGTGGGTACCACCGTGGTCACGTCCCTGGGCGCGGTCGCGCGCTGTATCAGCAATCCGACGGCGTGGTCGGGCTTGCGCATTCGCATGGCCTTGGATAGATCGCGGAGCGCCGTATCGTGCGACGATCGGATCGGCAGCACGACGCTATCAATGGTGATGGCGACTAAGAACGACAACAGCTCCCTGCGAGTGTCCTTTTCCAAAGCTAGAACGCACGGATGGAGGTGGGGGGACTCCTTGGCCTTGGCCGCATTCCCGGATGAGAATGGTTTGCGGCCACACGGAGCACGCTTGGTGTGGGCGGTCGGGACACCGGTTTCGTGGCGAAGCGCGGACGCGAGAAGTTCAACAAGATCCTTTGCTGCGCGCTTGCGAGGTGTGTGGCCGGCCACCACGCTCTTGCCGCCAGGACGCTCCCGCGACGACCCGACGCTTCCCGCACCCGCCAACCGCGGCGTTTTGGGGCTACTGACACAGAAGGAGCGGCCGTTCGCGTCGGCGTCGAGGTCGAGTTGGCCGTCGTCTTTGCCTTCGCCAACATGAGCTGCGACAGGTGCTCAGCGGCGGCGGCGCCGCTGCTGCTCTCGACCTCGCTGCGGGTCTTGTACTTTTGAAGCGACGACTTAAGCTGCTGCAGGGTAGCGGCAGTAGCCTTATCCACGTCCCAAACCTGCCTCAAAAGGTCGCTGATCGCCTTCTCGTTCGCCGTCGGGGCACGCACGCGGTCGGCAGGCAGCGCACCGGGCAGCAGCAAGCCGACTCCAATTTCGACGGCGCGCAAAGTCTTGGCCGAGATGTTGAGCGCCGCGCCCTTGGGGTTGATAAGGTCTCGGATCACCCGCCGCACGCTGTCACCCCGCACCATGTACGCCGCCTTTACGGCGGCGATGTTCTCTGGCACCCTTTCAGCGACGTTCTCGAACCGCTCGTTCTCGGCCGCCCGGCTGCCGTACCCCACCCAGATGGAGTCGGCGGCCACACACTTGTACCTGCCGTCCTCGCCCACGCAGCGATTACACGAGAATAGCGCCGGCTGCAAGTCGGTAGTCATGAGATTGAGGCCTGCCATGGCCACTTCTCGCAGCGACCGGCCGCTGAGGGGCTTATTACAGCGCGCGATGGTGCCCGCAGCTTCCTCCCGCCGGGATGCTCGCAGCCACATCGTCGCGGATGTCGTCAAGGCCAGCCCCAAAGTCGCATTGTTCGCCATGGACCGCACCCAGACGGCCGTCGCTGCGCTGATCCAAGACAGTAGCACAATGTGGTGCTCGAGGCCGTCCTGCGCAACAAGATTCTTACAAGAAGAGCATTTGGCGAGGTGCACCGTCATGGAGCAAATCCCCTGGTGCAGGCGATCGCCCCGGTGCGCAAGTAGTCGCCGCTCATTTCGTGATTCTTGTTGCGCCGCATGCACCCATTGTAGTGCTTGGGCGCAGCCACCTCGTACGGCTTTCCCTCGGTGGCCAGCTGGCACACCTCGGCGTTTCCACGCACAGCCGCATGACAATCGTACAAAGGTTGGGGCAGCGACGATACCGACGTCACCTTCAGAGACATGGTGTCCAGCGACCGCGTCACTTTCGCATCCATTGATGGTGCTCCACTCGCGCGGGCTTCAAGGATGTGGGAGCACTCCCGCGTCCGGCCGCCAGCACAAAACCCACACGAAGCGCGCTTGGCCGTAAAGTACAGCGGCACCGGGAGAGGAGAGCCGAGATGAGAACACAGCGTAACGTACAGGCCGCCCACCACTCTGAAGGCCAGCGACGAGGACGCGTTCATGTCGGCATTCTTGGAGAGAAGATGCGCCTTGACGACCGGAACTGGCTGCTGCAAGATTCCTCACAGCTCCTCGAGCACGCCGTGAAAATGGTGGCGTGTCTGCACGTCGTACGGCTCTCAAACATGCAGTCGTCCCGGTACACATCGCTGCCAACGCACGTACAGCGCACGTGTCCATCGTCGCCGAGCCACACGCACGCGCTCGCACAGTCGCCAAACTCATCCCGCTTCCACGCGCCCCGCCTCCCCACCACCCCAAAAACACCCGGAATGCGCCACACCTCTTCGTGCCCAGGAATCGACGCCCACTCGTGCGTTAGCGCGAGGCTGCGTCTCACCACCTCGACATCAATCCCACAGTCGCGCGCCATATTTTCCGCTGGTGCTTGCTCCAAGAATGACCCCAACGCCCGGCGTAGGCCGCGCCAGAAGTTGGCCTCCGTTTTGCGAGAAGACCCCTTCTTGCGGCCACCTCGACCATGTCCTGGTCCTCGACGCTGCTGCTGCAGCACGACCGCCCGCTGCACCATGTCCGACGCCTGCCCCAAAGCTGGAGCCCCAGCGCCCGCATGTGACGGGCCCGCAGAGCGCTCAGGAAGGGAGCCCACGCCTGCGGCATCATCCGAAGCGTCACCTTGAGATGGACCATAGTCCATTGCATCATCGTTGGCAGGGAGAGCTCCAGCACCGGAGACGGCGCCACTTGGAGCACAACGACCACCCAGCACCGATTAACAGCTGCCCGACGAGTTGCTGGTCATCGCACCAAACGAAGGGCCCGCCGCACCGCCGCGCTAGCCCGTCACGCCCGCGTCGTTCGTGACCCATTAAGAAGCGGCACGAGCACTGCAGAGTCATCGCTGGACGCCGACAGCGACCCGTCCATTCAGTCAGATCGACAGATGAGGCAGGTGCGATGGACTTCCTTGGCGGTCACGAGCGACAAGGGAGGCGGCTGCGCCGGCAGTGCGGAGCGCCGCTACGGACGGCGGGGGTGCCGGCAGCGCCTTGGCCGCCGTACGCCGCCACCGGCGGTGGGGGCGGCTGCAGGGCCCGGGCCGCGGTGCGTGACGGCAAGCGGCAGGGACGGCGGTCGGATCGGCGGCGCGGCGCACTGCCGCGGGCGACGGGACCGGCGCCCGGGACAGACGCGCGAGGCGTCGGCGCCGTCGGGGGCGGAATCGGCCGAATCGGCGCCCCGACAAGCTGCCACAGCCCTGACGCCATCGAGGGAGGAAACGGCCGGACTGGCGGCGCGGAGAACAGCCTCAGGCGACGGGGGCAACGGCAGGACATGGGGCGCGGTGCGCCGCGGAGGGCGGCGGGGACGACGGCCGGATCGGTGGCGCGGCCCGCTACCGCAGGTTTCAAGATCGGCGGCCGGGCCAGCCGCGCGAGGCGCCGGCACCGTCGGCGTCGGCGGATGGATCGGCGGCGCGGTCCACCGCCACGAGCGGCGGGGGGGGCCAGGGCAGGCGGGGCGACGGCCGTTGCGAGGACCGAAGCGGCGGCGCCGTGCGCCGCAACCGGTGGCGGTGGGGGCGCGGGCGGGCGGTGCGTCGGCCGCGGTGGCGGGTGGGGCGGAGGCGCTGTGAGCAGCTACCGGCGGCGGGGACAGTGGAGGCGCGTGGGCGGCGGCCGGGCCGGCGGCGCCGTGCGCCTCAACCGGGTACACGGTAAAACACTCAAAATCCCGCATGCTCTCAGAGCCTGCAAACGCATCACGCAAGGTACTGTACGCCCCCCTCTCAGGTGCTCTAATGAGCATGAGGGATTCTGCGTCCCAGCCCTGTTCAGGGCCTATCGCGAGAGTGCTTCCGATCGGACCGCTCGCGCGCCGTCGTCCGCAACATTTGTGGGGATTTCGCCCAACGAGCGGTGTTGGAATCTGCTTTCGGTGGCGGTGGCCTGGGCGCACCCGTGCAGGCAGGCAGCCAGGGCCACGAGGGGTGGTTTTGTGGGGGGGGCGGCGGATGCGGCGCGCCGATCGCGGCCGCGGCTGCACCCGGTTCCGCTGCTGCACGCCCCACGTCGCGTCGCCGCCCCCGCCGCGGCGTCCGGCACCGGCACCGCCGTCTGCAGCTCGCCGCTGCAGCTCCTCACTTCCCCGCGACGCAGCTGCTCTCGGACGTCGACCCTCACTGCCGCCTTCCTCCTCTTCCGGCGGCTACCCCCGTCCATTCCTGCCGAGCACCGGCCGTGCCGTGCCGCCACCGGCACCTGGCGGCCGCCGGCTGCCCCCCTTCCCGGCCGCCGCCCGCCTGCGGGCGGCGGCTGCACGTCCCCGCGGCCGCCACTCGCCTCCCCTCCCACCGCTCTGCCCTCGCCGGCCGACCTGCGGCGGGCGTTCCACCGGCGGCGGGGGTCCGGCGTCGGCTGGCGCTACCGCCGCCGGCGGCCGCACGGCCGCCGGCGTGGGTCGGGCGCCGCACCCTTTTTCCGCCCCGCCGTTATCGGCCTCCCCGCCGCCGGCGTGGGGCGGCCGCCGCCCTCCCTCGCGGCCTTATTGGCTCTGGCTGCGCCGCGACGGCCGCTCTACTCTTCCGCGGTGCGCCCGTTTGGCCTCCCTTCCGCTGCTGCGAGCTAGGGCGGTCGGCAATGGAATCCAAGAATGTGTCATACACGACGGTGGAGGACCTGCAGAGGGAGCTGTCGGCGACTGTCGTGGTGAGCGAGGACACTCTCCTGGCGCGGGGGCAGCGCTCCACGGACGGGGACGTGGTCTTCTTTGACGCGGAAGACCTCATGCAGGCCTCCAAGCCCTCGGTGCCTGCCGCCGCCGTGCCGCAGCTGTACCTGCCGTTTGTGGACCGGCCCGGTGGCTACCCGCGACGGGGCCCCGGGCGGACGAAGGGGTCGGGATTGGACGTGCGGAACTCCCTGCTACAGGTGCTCATCGTGTTGCTGTCCACGAGTGCTTACCTCAACCTGACGGAGCTCTTCGACGCGACCGAGCTCCGCAACGTCAACGTGCAGGCGCTATGTGAGATGCGCCAGAAGCTGAGAAGGTTCACGGACAAGGCGCTGAGCACGCGCGCCTGGGACTTGTCGCGCAGCGGCGCCGTCGGTGTGGTGGTCAAGTACGGGACCGGTGGGTCGCGGGACGATCAAGGTCGCCATCTTGCCGTGGCCGTGGAGGCCTCTTTCACGGGGGAGAGCTTCGTCTGTACGTGCAGCGAGGCCGAGTCGTGCCTTGGAGTTGGTGGCTGTTCGATGCAGGAGCCCATGGAGGCCGCCCTCGACAAGGTGCGGTCGACGCTTGGTGTGACCATGGCCGACCTTTTTACCATTTTGAGGGCCTCTTTGCGGAAGCGTTCGCGGGTGGTTGGGCGCGCGGTGTTGTACGGGCCATCGACGTGCGTCGTGCGGATGCCGGGGGGGAGCTGGCCGTACGCGGTGGTTCGCAAGAACAGGACGGCCAACTGGATCTGCTTCTCGTGTCGCGCGGCGGACGGCAGCTGTCATCACGCTGCTGCCGCCACTGCAGCTGCAAAAGAAGCAGCAGCGGATGCTTCCGACACCGATGCAGAATCGGATGACGACGATGGCAGCCGTTTGCATGCTGCGGCTGGTCGCGGCAATGCAGCTGGTCACGGCGCTGCGGCTGGTAGCGGCGCTGCGGCTGGTCCCCAAGGAGACGGATCCGGGGGTGGTGCCGGCGCGAGTGGCGCGGCGGCGAGCGGCTCGGATCGAGGCATGCAGACGCCCCAGTCGATGCTCCCTCGGCATTTAGTGCCGCCGCGCTCTGCTCAAGTAGAGCGAGCACTCATCCTGCTGGCGCTGGAAAACCCCGACGTCGTCGTCCTTGTCTTCCTGGCTGCGGAAGTTTTCCCGTACTGCAACGTCGGCCGCGAATCCGAGCCCAAGCCGCGGGAGGTGTTCGTCGAGTGCGGGGAGGGTGTGACCTCGGGCGTGGTGTACACGTGGAGGTGCCCCGTGTGCAACTACCGCGTGATCCCCGACGGCCGGGACCAAGGCGTTGTCTTCTCGTCCTCCTCCACGGCCTTCTCCGAGGTCTTCTTGTTTGAGACGGCCGTGAGCCTCTCGCGCAACGGGAGCTCCTTGCGGCACTCGGTATACCTGCGGGAGGCCTACTGGGAGATGAGCTCCGCCCACGTCTACCCCGACGCCGACGAGAAGTTGAGCTCCGTCACGACTATTCGCAAGGCGATTGTGCTCTACCTCACGCTGGTGATCGCGGGGCTGCCAGCAGCCGTCTCGCGCTGCACCAAGTGCGTGCGCCTCGACGGCAGCTACACCATCATTTGCTTTGATGGGCTCCAGCTGGGCTACCGGCTCAAGTTCATGGTCCCGTTCTTGCGGCCGTCCACCCCGGTGTCGGCCATCGCGCGGGCGTCGGTGTACGCGCGGGTGGTCAAGGACGAGGCGCTGTCTAAGGCGCTCGGCGGTGTCTTCTATTCCGCCACGACCGAGAAGAAAAACACCATCACCACCCTCACCGCGATGCGCGGCAACGTCATGGCCTTCATTGTGCTGGCGGGCTACGTCGTGATCGACGGCGCCGAGCGGACCTTTGCCGGCAGCACGTTGACTCAGAAGAAGAGCAAGAACGAGCGCGGGTGGGATCCTGTGGAGGACGGTGGCGTGCGGCTGGAGCTGATTGAGTTTCTCCGCGCGTTTTTCGTGTGCGGCCGGGCGGGCCGCGCCTTGGCGATGGACATCTTGGGCGCGCCGCTGGATCTCATCCGTCGAGTACCTCGACCATTGATTGAGGCCGTCAAGGCCGCCGCGGCCGACTTTTCGGACGACGCCAACGATGTCAGCGGCGGCTCGCCACTAGACGATGCGGGCGACGAGGACGAGGACGCTGCCGAATTGGACCAGTCGGGCCATCTAGACGGGCAAGATGAGGCGCCGGGCGACAGCTCCGTGGCTGCGAGCATGGGCGGCGCCCCAGCCAACGACGGCTGGGCGAGTGACGGGGAGCTTTCCGACAACGGGGCCGTCACCACCTACGAGCAGGCGATGGGTGACGACGACTTTGGCGTCGGCCCTGCCTACGAGCCGCCGGAGAGGGAGTGGGACGACGCAGCGCCGCTGCGGTTTTTCGCTGAGCAGTTTTCCGAGCCGGCGTTGGCCGACACCGGGGGCGACGCCGCCGCGGAGCGGATCCGCAAGCTCGTGCTGCCTTTGCGCGTTGGCTCGCCGTGCACCGCCGCGTCGGCTCTCAAGGTGCTCGACTTTGTCCGCGCCGTCGTGGTGGACCCCTTCACCGTGTGGGCACCCGGTGACGACTGGTCCGCCGTCAATGCCGTCTTTGACTGTGTGCTCTCGGAGGACTTCACGGTCGCAACTCTGTCCGACGTCGTGGCGCGGGCGGATGTGAGTGAGCTACGGATCCTGCGGGGTGCGGTTGCGTGTTTGGCGCCCACGCTGTGCCGCAGCGAGGAGCTGCGTCGTGTCTTTGGGGAGCTGTTGCTCTGCCTGGTCGAGACGCGCGGGGACTACATGGAATATGTGGAGGACGCGCCGCCCGCCGACTCCGACACTGACTCCATGCAGTCGCGCAGCGGCGGCTCTGGCCACGACGACGGCAGCGACGAGGAGCTCGTCACCAAGGAGGCGATGGTGCTGGCCCACCCCGACCAACCCTTCACCGCGCAGCAGTACACCAACACGTGGCTGCTGCCCGAGGCGACCGCCGAGGCGTACGCGACGGCGCACGGGCTGCCGGTCGGGGCGGCAGAGGACTTTTTAAGGACGGGTGTTTGGGCGCCGGGGCTGCCGCCGCTCCGCAGCATCCCTGGATTTGTTGGCGCGTCGACCGCCCAGACGGACTTCCCCAACTGCCAGCACGAGATGGGCAAGCAGAAGGCGCACACGGGGGGAACGCTGGGGGCCTTCTGCTCGTGCAAGCACCCCAAGTGCCTGGGCGTGGTCGTGCTCGACAAGTCGGAGAGCCAGAGGATGCCCATTGAGTTCGTGGTGCAGCGGTTTTCGACGCTCCCCGACGTCATCATCTACGACTTTGCTTGCGCTACCCTCAAGACGGCTCTCGTGCGCCTCCCCCACGTCGCCAAGAAGGTGTCCTTGCGCGTCGACCGGTTCCATTGGCGGAAGAACCACACCCTTTGCAGCAAGGCCATGTCACCCGACTCGTTCGTGTCAATGGATGGGACAAACACGTCCTCCGCCGAGGAGCGCAACGCGCTGTCGCGGCGGCAACAGCACCACGTACGTCAGATGAAGCAGGACGCGTTCATCATCTTTACTGTCTACCAGCAGGCCGTCTCCAACGTCGTGGCTATGTACCGCGACAACATCACCAATGAGACCACCATCAAGTGGCCTGAGTGGTACCGCCGTACGCACGTGGACATTGACAACGAAGATAAATAAAATGGGTGCCTGTACCCTTTGTTATTACCTTGCTCAGCATAAACACATTGCTTTGGGAAAAGGGGCGGGTGCGCTCGGCCGCCGCTGCTGCGACAGAGTCGATGCGCCCAAACGATGCAAATGGCCCAGTGCGCACCTGTTGCCCAGAGGTGCTCATTTCCCATTGTGGGCATCCGCCCCCCCCGCCCAGATGGGCCACAAACGGCGATCCGATCACCCCCCCCAATTTCACGCACTGGCCCAGGTCAGGACCGTGATCCGTACCCGATTGGGGCCACCCCAGCGGTGCCAGACCCCACAGTCCCGCTCAACCGGGCGTCGCTCTCCGCCGCTTGCCACCTCCGCTGCCCCGTCCCCCCGCTGCCTGCCACCCCCCCGCCACCTCCTCTGGTGACCGTGGAGGTGGCCGCGGTACAGAGCTGGACGCGTGCTCCGCTGCTGAGTGGCGGCGGGCGGCGCAGGAGGCCGTATTTGGGTGGCGCGGGCGGAGTGAGCGGGCGGCGCCGGCGGCCGTAGATGGATGGCGGTGGGCGGAGTGGGCGGGCGTCGTCGCCGAGCAGGGCGCAGGGCCCTGCAGGCATGCACACAGCGCCCCGTCGAAGGGGGAGGGGGGGGGCGGGAGAAGCCCGGGCACAGGTGATGGTGGTGGTGGTAGCGGCGGCTGTTGCGGCCGCCGCGGCGGCGGCGGCGGCGGTCGTTCTTGTCGCGGTCACAGAGTCGGCTGTGGCGACGGAGACACGCCAGGCTACTCCGCAGGGTGGAGGCGACGGTGCCGGCAGGTGGGCGCCGGCGTCGCTCCCAGTGCAGGGTACCTGCCCTCTTTAAAGCCGTGGGGGCAGGGGTTGGGCACTGGGGGGCTTGGGGGCACGCCCGTGCGGGTGGCTGTGGCGGCATACACCCACCACGCGCACCCGCCTACGGCAACAGCGTCGACCAGCTGTGCCCGCTGGTTACCGCCATCCTCGTCGGTGGCACTTCCGTCTGGCGGCTGACTGCAGCGACGGCGGAGACGTAGTGGTAGCGTGGGGCAGCTTGTATCTGGATAGTTTTGTGCCTTGGCGACTCGCATACATATACTTAGACTTTCTTCCGCTGCTCTGGCTCCTGTACTCATCCAGCGGGAGGCTCCATTGCCATTACTCATCGTTTTCATGTATACGGGTACAAGAAGAGACGAAGCAGTAGTCTGTGCTCTTAGCGACCCAGACCACCATTCTCAGCGTCCTCGATAGGCCTGGGAACGAGCCAGAAAAAAAATGGCGTTCTCATGTCTCGAGCAATGTGTCATCCGCACCCCCCGCTGGGACCGCTGCAGGGGCCTTGACGAGCAACCCGCACCCAACAAAATCTTTTAACCACTGCAAGTGCTGTGACCCATCGACCGTGCTTTTCTGTCTCCTTCGGTGCATCCCAGACCTGTTCTGGACACTGAAGCTGATGGTGGAACTCGCATCATCCACGGGTGCTGCATGCGGCGCGTGTCATTGTGTGGCGTAACTGGCGGGTTGGCGGCAGCACGCTGGTTTCCCCGCCCAGCGGGACGGCCACCACCTTCTGCCTGCAGAAGGGGCCGAGGACTGAGCTTGTGCCGTCTGTGAACGGCTTGGCTCGTCAATGTGTTTTCTTAGCGGGCCTTCTGCGGGGTACTCTGGGTAGGCTGATAACGTTCAAGAATCCGCAGCGCCACCGACTCCGCAGCCGGTGGCGCCGACGGGTTCGACAGCCGTGACGGCCGCCAGCCCGCAGTAGCAGGGCGCTACCGGCGCCGGTGGTAGTCAGGGCGCGCCATCAGGTGGGGGCAATGGCTACTGCGGTGGGCGGCAGCAAGGAAGGGGAAAAATGGGCGCCAACAAGGCAGTCCACAGAACGGGGGCACGCGGCAACAGCCTGCCACGGCATGGCCATGAGAAGCAACAGCTCGTGCGTTCGCATTTCGCCAGTAAGAGAGGAACAAAATCACATTCAACATCTCGAAAGTATTGTGGCTTGCATCTCCTCAAAAGAACGCGCTGCATGGCACCTGAGCGCCTCGGAAAGATGGGCTCTTCCAGAGGTATTCGGTACTCCATCAATGCCGAAGTATATCTGAGACCGCTTCATTGTTACCGAAGTCCTCACTCCCTGTGTCCCGGAATCGTTCGATCTTGCGCCCCCAGGCGTCTCAATGGATGACTCAGAAAGTCTTCGCGGAGCCGCCATGGCGCACGACTTTTTCCTGTTCGTGAAACATGCATTGTATGGCTGTATTGACAGAGTACGTAAATGATATTAATAATGTACTTTTATATTCCGATGTACAACGGGGGATATCCTCACTCTGATTTGATTGTTTGTTGCTGATGAGGCTTGGCGTCCCTCTGAGCAGGGTTCCAGCGATGGTCTGTCCCATTATGGCAAGGTTCATATTGCTGTTGTGCTTGTTAATTCAAATGCCATGATCGGAAGTGCTGTTCAGTGGAAAGTGTAGTTCAGATCATTGTGACCAATCGGGGTTGGATGCACGTGCGTTTTGGGTGCTCTGTCCTCGCGGCCTGACCGACCCAGCCAAACACGCGCCCCTCAACGTCTCTGGGCGCTCTTTCCGGCTACCCTAACCCCGCCACGACCGCCCCGCTCCTCCCGGCCCCCCACACCGAACAACTGCCTCGGTCCCCCTCAAGCCTCCTTGCTGCTGGGAGTCTGGCATGCCCGCGTGGCTGGCCGGCCACCTCCCCCCTCCCTCTCTCCCGCCGCTGTCCGCCTTGCCGTCTGGCTCCTCGTCGCCACTCGGCCGCTGTTGTCGTCAGCTGCTGTGCGCCTGACAGGGGCGACGCCCCGTTTTGGTACTAGGGTCGGGCCAGTCACCCCCACGGCGACGGCGCCTCCGTCGACTGCTGTTGCGTGGTCCGCTCCCTGTGGCGCGTGAGACCGTTGGCGCTTCCTGTGCAGGCCGAGCGATCCCGCAGCGAAGGCATGGACGTGGAGCAGCCAGCGACTGTTTCCTGTGGTGTGCCTGCTCATGGAGGAGAGAGCACGGTTGGGGCGCGTGGTGCATGCTGCTGGGTGTGGTGGTTTTTCTCTCGTGCTTGTTTCATGTTGGGCGGACCTGTGTGTGACCGCTTTGCTCTCATTACTCGTTTTTCCCGTGGCTCCTGTTGCTCTATCGACAAGCATGTGCTTGACTGCAGTCACTGGACCGCTCCCAGTTGCCCGTTCTGACTGTAGTAGTGTGAGGCGGCCATGAGATAGAAGGAAAGACGCGACACATTTTATATCTTGGCGCCGGCCCCATTGCCCGCTAAAGCCAACTCCCTCTGCCGCGCGTCGTCGTAGCGCTTTCCACATTGCAACAGAGTGAGCAAAATGGCAAGTCGTAGATGGTCACCGACCAGCCCCGATATCTCCCCCAACACATGCCCATTCACAGCACACCAAAGATGAGCCAAAGCAAAAGGGCCACAGTTGTACCCGTCGCCCTGAGAGGGTGAGTTAATAAAGGAGACGTCCCACCGCTCCACGACGGGCGCCCCCGAGTTCCCCAGCCGCCACAACCGGTCCACCTCCCGGGCAAAAAGCTTGACGCGCGACACGGCCAAGTCCTTCTCCTTGGGGTAGCCCCCGGCCAACGAGTCGAACACGTTGATCTTGCCGACGGGCGCGCCGGGCACCACCTCCGCCGATATCCAGTGGTGCTGGCCGAGGTTGAGGAGCATGACAAATCGTTGGTAGCGGGCGTTCGGCATGGCGTCGTAGATCTCCTTGATGCGGTCGATGGCCACGGCCTCGCCGACCACCTGGCCGTTGCACACCGTGAAGGACGCCGACTGCCCCGTCATGAGCACAAACGAGGGGTGCATGCGGACCGCGCTGTGCAAGCGCATCTCGACGAGGGCGGCGTCGAGCACGCCGTTGGTCATGTACTTGCGTTGCCCGCCGTACACCACGTCGTAAAAAGCCACCGTGCAGCCACCGTACAGCCGCGAACCGACCACATCGCCGATAGAGCCAGCGCCCACGAGGAAGTAGCGCCACGCCGAGTCGCCGACGCGGCGCTCGGAGCAGGACGCCCACACGTAGTCTGCAGCGGCCGCCACGGACAGCGTGGAGCCAACCAAAAACTCAAGCTCCCAAGGGAACTTTGCGGTGCTCTCCGTCAGCTCTTTCACCCAGCTCTCAAATGCGGGGCACAGCACCAGCTGCTGGTTGAGGTAATGCACCCCCGACATGGTGACGAGCGTCGGGGTCGAGCACATCATCGGCGCGTGCTTGCCGACCGTGATGCACAGCGCCGGCTGTCGTCCCACCGCCGACCCGCCTGCTGCCGTGGAGGAACCCGACGGTGCGTCGCCAGCAGATGCACTTGGCGCCTGTGGCGGGTCCACATCCACCGAGCAGCCCGCGCTACCCGAACTACCGGCCGTCCCGAGGATGCGGAACGCCTCCTTGAGCAGGTTGCGTGGCAGCAGCACGCGCAGCTCGGCCTCGGCACGCTGCATGCGCTCAAACTCGTCAGCGGTGAGCGACACGATAGAGATACACGTTGAGGTGGGGAGGACTGGGGACGGGTCCACCAACAGCAGGTCCGAAATGGGGTACACCTCGGTGGCGCGCGCCAGCTCGATGATCGTGCCGGTGGTCAGCGGCAGCGGCCCATCCGCGGCAGGTGGCTTGGGTGGGGAGGGCAGCTTTGGAGGGTGGTCGCCGTCAGCATCCTCGGGCGGGTCTTTGTTGCCGTTGTTCAGCTTGAACCCCCCATTCTGCCGCCCGCGCTTCCTCGTCGCCTTGCCAAAGGCGTCGTCTGCGCCGCGGAAGCGCTTGGAGACTGCGACCTTGTTGATGGGGTTGTCAATGAAGTACTTGCGCAGGGTAAAACTCCAGAATGGGCAGAGGTGGGCGGCGACGCAAAGGGCAAACCGCTTCTTATCGATGCCGCCCTGGTGTCTGGCGTTGGTGTGGCCGGGTGCGAAGAAGCACCCTCCGTCTGCTTTCACCGTTGCGCCTTCCAGGCTCCACATGTTGAAGAGGAGCTCAGGGGGGGTCGCCAGCGCCCACGAAAAGGAGCCCTTGCGCACGCCCTGCGCCTTGAGCGCCTGGAAGCCCAGGCGGAAGACGCCCCGGACCAGGTTGTACGTCAGCTGCTTGTAGGTCCGGAGGCCGCACATGCTGAGCAGCAAGTTGAGTTCTGCCTGCTTCAGCGTCTTGGACCCTATCTGGATCGTCGACAGCAGCGGCACCACATTCGGGTCGTTCATGGTCATGATCGGGTAGGCGTCGTCCTCCCCCGCCACGCTGCTGCCACTGGCCGCGTCTCCGTCTTGGTCGTTCTTGTCATCGCTGCCGCTCCTCTCCGCGTCCTTGTCCGCCAGGGCCGATGGCGTGGCCGGCTCCTTGCGCCTGGCGCCCTGGCCGTAGCTGCTGCCGCCGCCGTCAATCCCAGCCCGCCTCTGCCTCCACTCTCCCATAATCATGGCCTTCTCTTCCACCGACCTGCCGGCCCCGTAGCAGTCGATGATGATGTTCTTGGCGCTGTCGCCGTCGACACCGGTCGAGGTTTGCAGTACCGCGTAAAAGCCCGTCAGATTGGCGGGGCCGCGGTGGCCGTCGATCAGCTGCCGGGCAAGCGACGCGATAGCTTGCATGAGCCCTGTGCCGCTGGGGCCCAAGGAGACTGGGACGACCTCCTTGACTTCGGTGCCCACCAAAGATGGGGACGGTGACGCCGGCGTTGACCGGGCGCGAGTTGAAGGCGTCGCGGTAGAAGAAGAGGGGGGTGCACCAGGCGCGGCCGGTGATGGACGTGTCATGGTTGCGGCCGGCGCGGTGAAGGTTGACGGCGTTGGTGCCTCGTTGTCCGGCGTCGGCGCTCGTGTCGTGACGGTACCCGTCGACGGCCGCGCGATGGCGTGTGTCGGAGGAGGACCAGCGGTGGGGGGAAGTGGAACGTCAAACGAAGCGGCCGACGGCGACCCAATCGACGGCGGAGGGGGTGTCGCTGGTGGCGTGGAGAAGCGCACGTCCCGGGATTTGGCCAACGCCGTCCGCGCCAGCCCAGGAAAAGTGACTGGCTGTGAGAAGCCGATGGCGGGGGCATCCGTGGCGGGACACGCGCGTCCCGCCATCGTCCAGGGTTCCCCGACCCCAGTAGCTTTCCCTTCTTCCCCCATAGGGCACGCGCCACGTCCTTGGCTGCCCGCATACTCCAGGGAAGTGCCGAGTGGCGGCAAGCACGACGACGGGACGGGCGCCAGGGGCGGACCATCCGCGCGCGGCGCCGCGAGAGCAATCCCGGAATAAAGAGGCTCGCACTGTGACCAGGCACCGCGGAAAGAGACGGCACCACCAAGCAGTTGCGACACGCCAGGCAATGCAGCCTGGGATCCGAGCTGAGAAAAATGCAGTGGGGGTGGCGGTTGTGAGTCGAAGGAGCAATCAAAGCCGCCGACGCCATCGGCACCCGGTCGGTCGTCACCCATGCGGGTGGCTGTCGCAAGCCACGCTCCAACGGCACCCGCCCACGAGGCGGGCAAGCGCTCCCAGCACGCGACACATGCAAAATCAAGGCGTCGACCGGGGGGAGGGGGGGGGTGGCGCGGGGACGGCAGGTGGAAAAGAGCAACCAAAGAAAAGAGAGCAAGCATCTACGCACCACTGTCCGGCCGCGTCACCGTGGCTGCAGAAGAAAGGAAGCACCCGGCGGCAGCCCGCCGCAGCGCACCGCCGGAGCCCGCCGCGAGCTGCCGCCGCCGCCACCCCCGTCAGCAGGCAGCCGGCACGCCATCGTGCGTGCGGGCAGTGCAACGAGGCCGGTAAACGAAAGAGGCGGGACGCGCATCGCCGCCCGCGGGAAGCGTCGAAGAAGCGCGGGATGCGTAGCGAAGCCCGCGCCCGGCGCCCGGAAACCGCGGGAAGCGCAGCGAGCGCTGCGGGGGACGGCGTGAGCAGGCCCCCGCGGCCGGCCCAGCGACGCGGGCAAACCCCGCGGACGACGTCCCAGGGCACCCCCCAGGCAGAGCCCAGAAGCGGGCCCGATCTGGCCACCCAGGCACGCCGTGGCAGGGTGCCAAACAGGGTGCGGGGGCCGCTGCGCGGCCCACAAGAAATCGATGAACGAAAACTTATCTACCGAGAAGCTGAAAATATGGGCCAGCCAATCTTGAAGCCCGCGCTCTCGAGTGCCCCCGCCCACGAACGGGCCGCCAGGAGGTGTAATCGGGGGCGGTGCGGATCCCTCATGCTCTGTCAACCGCCACCAGAGGTGGCCTGGGCGCGGGTGCCCTTGAGCATGAGGGACGCGCACAGGCACTGTGAGAGCATGCGGGATTTTCATGTGTTATTGCATGCTCGCCCTGCCGGCGGGAACGCTGCTGCAATCACAGCGGTTGTTGCTTGGTTACACGGAATACAGTTGTTGCTTGGTTACAGGGAATACAGTTGTGGCGGTGGATCGGTTGTGGAGGTTACAGTCGGCATCTGTAACCACTGCGGCTGGGTTCTGTAATCGGTCGCAGCGGCTGAGTTACGCAGAGTGAGTGGCCCAGCTGGGGCAAGAGCATTCGAACTACGCAACGTGGATGTGATTGATTGGACGTACAGTTGATGGCGTCCAATAGAATGGCCCAGAGGGTGACCATCAAATCGACTAGGGCCATCCATTCTATGCAACGTGGCTGCCTGAGCGTTGAGAACACGAATGGA
>ENA-ORXT01003824-ORXT01003824.1-marine-metagenome-genome-assembly--contig:-NODE-3824-length-16115-cov-4.020202_pt1 | contig 16115 bp, 12 predicted proteins | sample MGYA00237868_ERZ511482 | MGnify/ENA metagenome assembly ERZ511482 | reverse complement strand
TGGACAATGTCGATCACCTATCGGCATCAAACTGCCCGGTAGTGATTGTTCACGGGGCGGATGATGAATTGATCCCGTTGGAAATGGGAAGGCGGCTAAAGGAAATTGATCCCGAACGGATTAGTTTGCTGGAGCTGAAAGGAGTAGGGCACCGGCGGGCGATCCTGAGTGCTGGCGTAAAGGAGGGATTGGAAATATTATTGGGGAGGTGAAATTAAAAGCCTGAAGTCTTTTTCTCCTTTCGGTAGAAATGTCAGGGAGTAATACGCAGTAATGGCCATGACCGCAGACGGACCGGAATGTTTCTACCGGCGAAAGGGGCGTACCGATGAAAAAACGATGGGAGCTGACGAACGTAAAATCAGATTACTCGTTCTTTATGCATAGCGAAGCGATAAGGGCCTGATTCAGAGGGGCTAAAAGCGGAAATTCTGACAGCCCGTCGATCCCGGTACAATAATTGGATGACTGTTGCCGGCTGAAAACTAACGGCAGGCGTGTAAACCTGAAGTAAGACATCCATTTAGCTTACGTACCTTTGCGGCCCGAAAGGGAGTGGTGAAGGGAGATGAGCTCCCGGCCGCTACGTTAATGCAAGGATAAAGATATTGCCCTATGGAGATGGACAGAAGTACCATCGTTGGTTTGGTTCTCATTCTTATCATTTTTGCCGTCTGGCAAACAGTGGTAGCCCCAAGCCCCGAAGAGTTAGAAGCGCAACAACGCTACCAGGATTCCATTACGGCGCTCAACGAAGCGACGCTGAGCCCGGAAGCCGACATCGCACCGGACTTCACCCCCGCTGACCTGGCGGGGCTGACGGACAGCGCCCGCCAGGCGCAGTTCGGAGGTTCGTTCGGTGCCTTCTCCGCCGCCGCCGCCGGCGAGACGAAGGACGTTACGGTGGAGAACGACCTAATGATCGTTACCCTAGACACCAGGGGAGGGGCCATTAAGCGCGTTGAGCTGAAAGAATACGCTAAAGTCGTTGAAGATGAAGAGGGTAACGAAACCAAGCTTCCGCTCTACCTGCTGGAAGACGAGAAGAACCGCTTTGAATATACCCTGCCGGTAAACGGTGTGACGGGCGCTGGTATTAACACCAGCGATTTATACTTCACTCCCGAAGTGGAAGGTAAGACCGTCATCATGCGGGCGCCTACCACCAGCGGAGGCTATTTTGAGCAGCGGTATACGCTGAAGGACGGCACTTACCTGATGGACTATGACCTCCGCTTTGAGGGGCTCAATCAGGTGTTGGTCAATCAGGGCGGCAACATCCAGTTGCAGTGGGACAACTACATGGACAAGATCGAAAAGAACAGCCAGTACGAATCGACCTTGACTACGATGTACTTCAAGCCTACCGACGATGACTCTGATTACTGTTCCTGTACGAGCGATGACTCGGAGACCGTTGACGGACAGAGCCTCAAGTGGGTAGCGGGGTCTCAGCAGTTCTTTACGTCTGCCTTGCTGGCGGACAATTCCTTCTCACCGGGTAGTGTGCTGGCAACGGAGGTGTACGACGTTGAAGTAAGCCCTGACCTCGAAAAGGTCTCCGCTACGCTCAAAATTCCCGTAGGAAATTCCAATTCGGAAACCGTTGGCATGCAGTTGTACGTAGGCCCCAATGAGTTTGATCGCCTGCGGGCCATCGGCCATGACCTGAGCGACGTGATCAGCTTTGGCCGCTCCATATTTGGCGGCATCAACCGCTGGGTCATCCGCCCGCTCTTTGGCTTTCTATCTAAGTACATTAGTAACATGGGGATCGCCATTCTTGTGCTCACGTTGATTGTGAAGCTGCTGGTATACCCGCTCACCTATAAGATGCTGGTGAGCAACGTCAAAATGCAGGTCCTGAAGCCTGAACTGGAAAAAATGAAGCTCAAGCACAAAGATGATGCACAGGCGCAGCAGATGAACCAGATGAAGATGTATCAGGAATACGGCGCCAGTCCGCTGGGGGGCTGCCTCCCGATGGTGTTGCAAATGCCGATCTGGTTTGCGCTCTACCGCTTCTTCCCCGCCTCCATTGAGTTCCGGCAGGAGAGTTTCCTCTGGGCGAACGATTTGAGTACTTATGATGTACTCACGACGATCCCCGACTGGGTTCCCTTCATGCAGGGGCACATCAGCCTTTTTGCAGTCCTCTGGGCCATCACCACCGTCATCTACGCTTACTATAACAGCAAGCATATGGACTACAGTGCCCAGCCGATGATGAAGTACTTCCAGTACGTGATGCCCATTCTTTTCCTCGCCTTTTTCAACAGTTTTGCTGCGGGTCTGACGGCTTACCTTTTCTTCTCCAACACGTTTAATATTGCGCAAACCATCATCACGAAGAACTTCCTGATCGACCACGATAAGCTGAAGGCCAAGATGGAAGAGAACCGCAAAAAGCCCAAGAAGAAGAGTGGCTTCAGTGCACGACTGCAGGAGGCGCTCAAAGAACAGCAGCGGGCACAGGCATCCGAAGGAGCTAAGAAAAAAGGGAAAAAGTAATTCAGATCATTTTGGGAAAAGAGTAGCCGGGCGCTTGGCGCAGGTGCATTGCAGGTAGCAGGTGAGCACTGTTAATCGTACTGTTAACCTGAGATTAAGAGCGTGAAAATTCTCTTAATTCCTTGTTTTTCAATGGATAGTCGTTGCCGATGTCGTAATTTTAGGCCGTCTTGGATAATCTCATTGAAACACTACTCTAGTATGCGTATTTTTTTTCTACTACTTCTATTGATTGCTTTGGTCTATTCTTGTAATCGGGACGCAACGGATGCGGTCGGTTCCACTGCTGCCTCAACGTACGTTGCACCTGCGGCCGCGCCCAGAGCTACTGGTAACAATTCTGACGAACTCAGTAAAGCAAACTTTGACCAACGGGTGGGTCAAAAAAAAAAGAATCTGCCGCCAGTCGATGATCCTTCACCAGCCGTCGGTGATCCGCAGGAAGAGAAGCGCGCAGTAGGGGCCGGGCGAACCGGCGAAGTCGTCAACCAGAAAGCAGCGGCTGGCGTGCAGCAGAAACGTGCTGAAACGAATGACCAACTGCTTGTTGAGCCAAAGGTTTCAATTGCGGCCATTACGGAACCAAGTCTGTTCAAAATATCTAAAACGCCATGCTATGGCAATTGCAAGCAGTATAGCGTCAGCTTGCACAAGGGCGGATTACTGGCCATGAATGGCAAGCGCAACGTCCGCCACGAAGGTTGGAATACCCAACAGATGATGAGCTTCAAGTACCAGGAACTCGGAAACGACCTGGCCGCTTTGGCCGCCAGTGACCTGGCCGCTGTTTACCCGGAGAATGAGACCATTCCCGCTGATCTGCCCGCTACCGTACTCCGCTTCACTGACCCGAACGGCGAAGACCGTACCATAAGGGTGTACGACCTGGACGATGCTCCGGAACCCCTGGCGGCTTTTCTGCAGAAAGTAGAAAGACTGGTAGAAGAGGGAGTTTGGAATAAGGCGGTTCAATAGATTATTACCGGGTTTGTAAAATCTAATGCTCGATTGCCGCCCCTCGACTACGCTCGGGGACCGGCGTTTCAGGTGGAGGCCGTCTACAAATTTCGCCCCAGGCGAAATTTGTAGACGGTCACCCTACCATCAATCGGTCCCCGAGCGTAGTCCAGGGGCGATGAACAGCTCATTCGTGCATTTGGTTATACACACTATTGCGGGTATATAACATTTCCTGCTTATTTTCGCGGACCTAAACATTCATATCATCAGGGTCCATCTTTCGGACCCGGGGATTTGGCGCCGTCAATTGCGCCCAAAGCATAAAAACCCATGGCTGAACACAAGATCATTTTTTCGATGGAGCGGGTCTCGAAGACCTTTCCCGGAGCTAGCAAGAAAGTACTCAACAACATCTGGCTTAGTTTCTACTATGGTGCCAAAATTGGCGTACTGGGCCTCAATGGCTCGGGTAAGTCTACGTTATTGAAAATCATTGCCGGGCTTGATAAAAACTTTCAGGGCAACGTTGTTTTTAACGACGACTATAAAATCGGTTACCTCGCCCAGGAGCCGGAGCTGGACGCTGAAAAGACCGTCCGGGAAATCGTCGAAGAAGCCGTACAGGATACGGTGGACCTGATGAAAGAGTACGACGAGGTGAACATGAAGTTCGCCGAGCCGATGAGCGACGAGGAGATGACTAAGCTCATCGAGCGGCAGGCTGAGCTGATGGAAGAGATTGAGAACGCCAACGGATACGAACTCGACAATAAACTCAATACGGCGCTTGAGTCATTACGCTGCCCGCCCGACGACGCTAAGGTAAGCGTCCTTTCCGGCGGAGAACGCCGGCGCGTAGCGCTGGCCCGGCTGCTGCTCAGCAATCCGGACATCCTGTTGCTGGACGAACCTACTAACCACCTCGACGCTGAATCCGTCCACTGGCTGGAGCAATACCTGCAGAGCTTCAAGGGTACCGTCATTGCCGTGACGCACGATCGCTATTTCCTTGACAACGTTGCCGGGTGGATCCTTGAACTTGATCGCGGAGAAGGCATCCCCTGGGAAGGAAACTACTCCAGTTGGCTGGAGCAAAAGGCCGACCGCCTGGAGAAGGAAGAAAAGACCGAAAGTAAGCGTCGTAAAACCCTTAAGCGGGAACTGGAGTGGATACGGATGGCACCGAAAGCCCGGCAGTCTAAGGGCAAGGCTCGCCTGGCTGCTTACGACAAACTTGCCGGAGACGAAGGCAAGGAACGAGAGAAGAACATCGAGATCTACATCCCGCCCGGGCCACGCCTGGGCGATGTGGTGGTAGAAGTCGAGAACCTCACCAAAGGCTTTGATGATCGCCTGCTCTTTGAGAATGCCACTTTCACCATCCCGAAAAACGCCATTGTTGGTATCCTGGGGCCGAATGGAGTAGGTAAGTCTACCTTCTTCCGTATGCTGGTGGGCGAACATAAGCCAGACAGTGGCAACATCAAGGTGGGAGAAACCGTCCAGATGAGCTACGTGGACCAGAGCCACGCCCAGCTGGCGGACAAGAACCAAACGATCTACGACGTCGTCAGCCAGGGCCACGACATGATCGAGGTGGGGCAAACGAGCGTTAATGCCCGCGCCTACCTCTCGCGCTTCAACTTTGCCGGCGGAGACCAGCAAAAGAAGATCGGTATGCTCTCCGGCGGAGAGCGCAACCGCCTGCAGCTGGCCATGACGCTTCGCGAAGGTGGCAACGTGCTTCTGCTCGATGAGCCTACGAACGACATCGACATCAATACCCTACGCGCGCTCGAGGATGCGATTGACAGTTTTGCTGGCTGTGTGCTGGTGATCTCTCACGATCGCTGGTTCATTGACCGCTTGGCCACGCACATCCTCAGCTTTGAGGATGAAGGGGAAATCATGTTCTTTGAGGGCAACTACAGCCAGTACGAAGCCGCCAAGAAAGAGCGACTTGGGGATGTATCGCCGAAGCGGCCACGGTTTAAGAATGTGATTAATCGGTAGACGCTGTGCTTTTAGGCGAAAAAGGTGCTTCGCTTCTTTTTCTTTTAGACGTCGCTTCGCTCCTTTTAGACGCTGCGCTTTTAGGCTAAACCCTAAGCGCAGTGTCTAAAAGCGAAGTGTCTTATCAGGTCCTTTACTGTTTTGTGATCGCCTGCGTAAGCGAAGCCTTGCCGCTTTGTGTACCCACAACGCGAATGAAGTAAGTGCCTTTGGCTAAGTCCCTGATGTTGAGTTCCATATTGTCTTGAAACACATTGCTCTTGCGCAGCAGTTGGCCAAGAGGGCTGATCAATTCAACCTGCAGAGGCTCTGAGATGGCCGCTGAGCCACGGACGAGAAGTACATCCTGGGCCGGGTTCGGGAAAAAGGAAAAATTGGCTTCCAACCGCTCCGGTTCCTGGTTTGAGGTTGCGGCGTCCGTTACAAAATAGCTTTCCCAGCGGCGGTCTGCACGATTGAACAGCCAAAGCCGGTTTCTGGCGAAAGACATATTTACTATAGTGGGTTGAGGGGCTGCTGCCGGCAACTGGGTAAATCCATTGTATTCTCCTGTCGCCTTATTAACGTAAAGCAGGCGGCGGTTTTCCCGATCGTAAATGCCATACTCCTTTGTCGGGCAACCAACGTAGACTACAACGTTGGGCGTAATACTACTAATGGCTATGGGAAGGTTTTCGATTTTTAGCTTACTGGCCAGATTATTAGTCGGCCGGTCTTAGCGGTAAATGGTATCTGTGGCGTAGTAGATGATTTCATTATCTTCCGTGTCGAGGTCACCAGCTGACTGGGTACTTGGCTGATTAGCGGCCAATACGGATGCACCACTTCCAAGGGGTTCACCGGTGTTTACGTTCAGGTTATGCACTAAGATGCCGAGGTCGTCAAAGCCATTTCCTTCGATGGTCGCCGCAGCGGGATTAAACCACAGCCCCCGGTAGTCAAAGCCCTGGACCGGATTAAATAGCCGGTTACCTTGCTCATCGTAGGCGTCAATTGGATAGTTAGCGCTTCCTGCATTTACGGAGTAGTAGAAACGAAACGTTGGGTGGTAGGCAACACCTGAGCGGTTGAGGGTTCCGGTTTCGGAGGCCGTCATGGTGATGTCCGGGAAGGCGAGGGCCAGGGTCGTGCAGTCTTGCGCGACGAGTCCCGTCGTAGTAGCGAGCAGGGAAAAAAATAAATAGATGGGTTAGTTTGAAAGGCATAATGTTGGTTTAAAGAGGTGATAAAGTGTTCTAAATTAAGCGTTTATACTCGGTCGGTGAAATTTTTAACACGGTAGATGCAAATTATGTATTGCTTCGTGTAAGTCGAGTTGCAGTATCGGTTAATGCTTTACATTAGGTTAGGTGTTACTTAAATTTTGTTTTAACCAGAAAAATAAATTCCAGCCTCGGTTCCGGGAATTTGAAATAGTGCTGCATTGTGAAATGCATCGTATTTACACACTTGCAGTTCCGGGATGGTTCTTTTGTAAAAGCTGTCGGTGACCGGTTCCGATGGTTAAAGACTGGATTGACAAATCCGATGACTGAGTTTGCTGTGCAGGAGTTACAGTTGGCGGTAGATGATGCAGATCAGGATTTACGGATCGAGTTACGGCTGCCCCGATCAGGGGACTCATTGAACGATGAAGGGTTTCGTATCGAGGTGGATGGCCGGGAGATCAGTGTTGTTGGAGGCGCGGCCGCAGGTGCAATGTATGAAGCATTGGAACTGGCCGAACAACCTCGCCTCTTCGGGCCGGAAGGCGTCGAATCGACCCGGCGTAATCCCTATTTCAACCGCTGTGGTAACCCACCTCTGGACAAACAGGGTAGGCTACGTAAATTGGGATCAGTTGACTGAGTGGGTAGAAGCTGACGTTGAGATTGCCCGCCAGATGGAGAAGTAATGACCTGGTTGTGTTGAAGCCTGTACAGCTTTACTACCGCCTGTTAGTGGTAAGCCAAAAATTAACGATGTGTTCCATTGCAGCCCGGTAGGCCTTTGGAACGGTGGGCTTTCGTACGAAGGCTGAAGCGCCCAGAGAATAGACCTCGTCAATTTCATCCTGGTCGTCAGAGCTTGAGAACATGACGATGGGAAAGGGAGGACGTTGGCCGGCATCTTGCAGTTTCTTCAAAACACCAAAGCCATCTACGCGTGGCATGTGGAGGTCCATGATGGCAAGGCTGACGCCTCTGACCGGATGGTTCTTCTGGTAATATTGCAGGAAGTGGGCACCGTCGCGTAGAAATACGACATCAATGCTTTTGTCGATTTGCCGTAGCGTACGTTTGGCGAGTGCCGCTTCTAGCGGGTCATCCTCAATCAGGAGTACACGGTGAGGTGTCATTGCAGCTATCCGTTATCGGTAGGTAGAAAGGTAAGAGCTGATGGTGTTAACTCGACACCGGTTGCGGGCCCTCTCTTGTAATGTAGGGATTATATTACCGGTAAGGTAAGGAAAAAGGTCAGAAAGCGGAAGTAGCCCCTACTTTTACCGGTAACCGTATGGTGAAGGTAGCTCCTTTTCCGGGGATGCCATCGGCTTCAATGATGCCACCAAGGTTGCGCATGATGCGGTGGACACTGGCCAGGCCAACGCCCGTTCCGGGAATGTCATTGTCAACGTACAGGCGGCTGAAGAGCTGGAAGAGCTTGTCGGCGTAGGCAGGATCGAAGCCAACACCATTGTCGGAAAAGCTGATGATGTGCTGGCTTTCCTGCAGGTAGTACTTGATGCGGACGACGGACTTTTTCTGGTTGCTTGAGTACTTTATAGCATTGGAGAGTAGGTTTTGTAATACCTGCTCCAGCAGGTCAGCGTCGGTGAAGATGATGGGGAAGGCATCATGCTCGATGAGTAACTCATCGGCCTGTAGCTCCGTTTGCCGGGTGACCTCGATGATGCGACTGAGCATTTTTTCAATGTTGACGGGGACTATTCTAGGTTCGTAGCGTTGGTTTTTGCTGAGCATCAACAAGCCATCGATCATTTTGGCGAGCTTATCGGCGGATTGCTCAACGTAGTTGAGGTAAAGCTCCCGTTCTTCGGCCGGGGCGTCGGGTTCTTCACGAATGGCTTCAGCGAAGCTTGCGATGTGGCGTACGGGCGCACGCAGGTCGTGAGCAACGCTGTACATAAAGGCTTTGAGTTCCTCGTTAACAGCACGCCGCTGCTCTTCGAGGAGCTTAATATCATTGATGTCAATGATGAGTCCGATAATTTGCTCGGGGCCTGCTTCTGGCTGATAGCGTTTGGCGCTGGCGCGGAACCAGCGGTAGTTTCCCGTTTGGTTCCGGTAGCGAAACTCAAGATGTGCTCCGGGGCCGGTAGTGAAGATGTTAAGCGGAATGGGCTTACTACTGGGTAGGGTAAGAACACTTTGTACATCGGGGCCATTGCTTTCAAAGGAGTTGTCATTTTTGCCGTTCCTCGCTGAGGTGCTGGTGACAGGTACGGTTTTAGCAGCAGGGAAGGGCGCGGGGTGCCGCGCCGCCGCTAAATCCATCGTTCGCTGAAAGTCATCCGGATGGATTTGCTCCAGAAATTGCTGGTAGGAAGGTGGCATACCAATGTCACCGTATCCAAGAATTTCAGCGAGTTGCTCGGAGATGTACATATAATCACCTTCAACATTCTGACGAACGAAAATGCCTCCTTCGGCAGCTTCCGTAATTTCAGATACAATGAAGTTGAATCGGCGGACTTCCGCCAAATGTAGGTTTACTTCGGCTTGGGAGACGGCTAATTGCCTTTTTAGGCTTTCAATTAGCACGTCTTTCCCGCCACCGGGAGGAGAGATCGTCATTTGTGTGTGTCGTAAGAAAATCCGAATTCAGAGAGTATGACACAAATTTACTTAAAACAGATGTGTATTTGGCTAAATAGGGTTGCCGAATTAGGGAAAGGGGGCTTACGAAGGGAGAGTGGTGTGATTTATTAAAGGGATAGTTCATGGCGCGCGGCTCTTAATAAAAAGGCCGCACTCCCAATTAAGAGAATGCGGCAAGTTCTTTGTTTGAACAACAATGATATGATATACGCTTTTTCTAGTTCTTATAACGGTCACCAATCATTTTCTTCATTCGCTGGCGAGCTAAGAAAATCCGACTCTTTACCGTTCCAATCGGAATGTTCAGCTTGCTGGCAATTTCTTTGTACTCATATCCACGGTGAAACATTAAAAACGGAACACTGTACAAGTCACCAACGTTGTTGAGCATCTTCTTCAATTCCTGCATCCGGAGGTCATGCTCTCCCTGGTTGGGAATTGTATTCTTGTTCTCAAGAGCAAAAGAGTAATTCTCAATACTGTTGTTGATATGGCGACGCGTCTTCATTTTACGGTACCGGTTGATGTATGCATTGCGCATAATGGTTGATATCCAGCTTTTGAAATTCGTACCCTGGGCAAACTTCTCTTTGTGGCGGTAAGCCCGCAAGCTCGTTTCCTGCATCAGATCTTCAGCATCTGCACGGTTACTCGTTAAGCGAAGGGCAAAAGAGAATAATAAGCGTTCTAGTTTATTGATCTCCTGAGTGAATTCCTGGTTAGTCATGAATATATCTTTTATGCGGATGATGTGTTGACGTAAAAACAAACGTCGTATTTGCTTTCTTTCTACTCAATAATCGTGCCAAAGATATAATTTGTTGATATACAGGCATTTGTGCGATACTTGTGGCGGAAAATTTATCTCAAATACAAACATATGATTAAATTTAAACAAATTAACATCTTTGACATTAGAGAATTATCATATCAAGACCTTACTTGGAATGCCGACCGCCAATCATTTTCTTCATTCGTTGGCGGGCGAGGAAGATGCGGCTTTTCACCGTTCCGATAGGGATGTTAAGGTTTTCCGCAATCTCCTTGTATTCGTAGCCACGGTGGAACATTAAAAAGGGTACGCTGTAAAGATCGCCAACGCTATCAAGCATTTTTTTGAGTTCCTGCATTCTAAGATCATGCTCTCCCTGATTAGGGATGCTGTTTGCATTTTCCAACGCGAAGGAGTGATTCTCAATACTGTTATTAAGGTGCCGGCGGGTCTTCATTTTGCGGTACCGGTTTATGTAGGCGTTCCGCATAATGGTAGATATCCAGCTTTTAAAATTAGTACCCGCAGCAAACTTGTCCTTATGGCGGTAAGCACGCAGGCTTGTTTCCTGCATCAGGTCTTCAGCATCAGTGCGGTTGCTCGTGAGGCGAAGCGCAAAGGCAAATAATAGACGTTCTAGTTTGTTGAGTTCGTTGGTAAATTCCTGGTTAGTCATGATCGGGTTAATTTTGAATTTGTAGCTGCCGTTCAAGCGAACGCCATATTGTGCTGTCTGCTCTATTCAATAACCGTGCCAAAATTGTAATGTGCTGATAATCAAAGATGTATAATTTTTGTTGAATTCTTAGAGCAGATGAAATGTGAGAAAATGTTTAAATTTAAACAGTTGGTGCTTACGTTTGGACTTACTCCTTGACTCCGTGTGCATAACCAAATGCACAAATGAGCTGATTCTACCTGTCTCAACTTCTTAACCAGCATTCAGCGGACAGCGTACAGGCCGTATTACACTGAACGCTGAATGCTGTCCGCTAATATGCTTGTCGACGAAGGTTCGTCTGCCACCTGCTTGTGCAATTGGTTGTACAGACCTTGACTCCTAATTGACGCGTTTATTATCTGTCCTTTATACCTTGCGGTCACTAAAGCCAATCTATGTCCTTCGAACAACGTATTGCCCGTAAGACCTCCGCTGACCTTTTTGCTGAAGCTCAGGGCTACTTCCCGGGAGGAGTCAATAGCCCGGTACGGGCCTTCCGTAGTGTAAGTGGTCCGCCCTTATTCATTAAAGAAGGCAAGGGTAGCCGAATGACCGATGAAGACGATAATGAGTTTCTGGACTTCTGCTGTTCCTGGGGGCCGCTCATTCACGGTCACGCCAATGAACACATTGAGGCGAAGGTGATGGAAACGGTTCGTAAAGGAACCAATTTTGGTACGCCTAACCGCCTGGGAAACCAGCTAGGTAAGCTCATTCTGGATAACCATCCCTACGTAGAGCGCATCCGTTTTGTATCCTCCGGTACGGAGGCCGTGATGAGTGCGTTACGGCTGGCACGCGGGGTAACCGGACGAAACAAGATTTTAAAATTTGACGGCTGTTACCACGGCCACGTAGATAGCCTGCTGGTAAAGGCGGGTTCGGGCCTTGCCACCTTCGGCACCAGCTCTTCGGCCGGTGTTCCTGAAAATGTTGCGGCGGATACTATCATTCTACCGCTCAATGACCGGGACCTGCTGGAAGAGACGCTCTCAAAGCACGCTGACCAGATCGCCTGCATTATCGTGGAGCCGATCCCGGCCAACAACGGCCTGCTGATCCAGGACCCCAGCTGGCTGAAGTGCCTGCGCATCAAGGCCTGGAAGCATAACGTACTGCTGATCTTTGACGAGGTGATTTCTGGCTTCCGGGTAGGCTTCACGGGGGCGGCGGGTTACTACGACGTGAAGCCGGACATCATCACCTTCGGAAAGGTAATTGGCGGCGGCTTCCCGGTGGGAGCTTACGCAGCGAGCGCGGAGATCATGGATCACATTGCCCCCGTAGGGCCGGTGTACCAGGCGGGCACGCTGAGTGCCAACCCGGTGGCCATGGCCGCTGGCCTTGCCGCGCTGGAGCTCTGCCTCACGCCAGGCTTCTACGAACTACAGGAGCAGAAAACCCACGCGATGGCCTCCGCCATCGAAGCGTACGCCGACGAAAAAGGATACCCCCTGCACGTGCCACACATCGGCTCTATCTTCTGGCTTGCCTTCGGCAAAGATCGCGTTACGCGCTCCGATCAGATCGATGCGGCGAATATGGAGTACTTTAAGGTCATCCACCACGAGTTGCTGCAAACCGGCGTTTACCTGGGGCCGAGTGGGTATGAAGTAGGCTTTGTGTCCGGAGCCCACAGCATTAAAGACCTGGAGGAAGCCGTTGGTAAAATTTGTGCGGCGATGGATGTCGCTTTTGGGTAATGACCTGCCGACTGAAGCTGGCGGTACAAAAACGATCATGCAAGACTATAAAAACATCCGCCCCGGCGAAGAACTCGACTGGCCCCGGCTGGAGAAGTACCTGCGGGCGCAGCTTCCCGGGCTTTCCGGAGACTTTTCCGTCGGGCAGTTCCACGGAGGGCACGCTAACCTTACCTATCTGCTTCGCTTCGGCGAAGAAGAGTTGGTGCTGCGGCGGCCGCCCTTCGGGAAGATTGCCCCCGGCGCTCATGACATGCGCCGGGAGCATCGGGTACTCTCTGCTCTCCATCCTCACTTTGCACCTGCGCCCCGCGCCCACCTGCTCTGCACGGACGACGAAATAATTGGTGCTGACTTTGTGCTCATGGAACGCCGGACCGGCGTCGTGATCCGTAAGGAACTTCCCGGTTGCTTCGCCAATGACCTACCCACTAAAACCCGCCTGACTGACGCCCTCATGCGCGTTTGTGCCGACCTCCACCTGGTGGACACCGACGCGGCGGGCCTGAGCGAATTGGGGAAGCCGGAAGGTTTTGCCGAACGCCAGCTCAAAGGCTGGACCAAACGCTGGCACCTCGCCAAACTGGAAGACAACGACGACATGACCTACCTGGCCGAAAAGCTGCCCCAAGACATTCCAGTTCCGCAGCGCGTCAGCATCGTACATGGCGATCTGAAATTTGATAACTGTCAATTTCAGGCAGGTGACCCCGACCGGGTCACTTCGGTTTTTGACTGGGATATGGCCACCCTGGGTGATCCGCTGATTGATCTGGCCGGACTGCTCAGCTACTGGCCGGACGAAACGATGCCCGTCAATCTCCTGAACGGAGTGTGGCCAGACAAGGCCTACCTGCGGAAAAAGTATGCCGAATACAGCGGCCTTGACCTGAGTAGGATGGACTGGTACGAAGCTTTCTCCTATTTCAAAACTACCGTCATCGTACAACAACTCTACTCGCGCTATGTCGCCGGAGCAACGAAAGATGAGCGGATGGAGCAGTTTGGAATGGCCGCTAAGCTATTTGCTAAGCTTGGCCGGCAACGAATAAAAGTCTAACTCATGCACTTCGAATACAACGATAAAACCAAGGACCTGATCGCCCGCCTGGAGGCATTCATGAACGAGCACGTAGTGCCACTGGATAAAGAATACACTGCCTGGACGAAAACCAACCTCTGGCAGGTACACCCCGCCATGGCCGGCCTCAAAGAAAAAGCCCGCGCGGCGGGCCTCTGGAACCTCTTCCTCCCCGAAGAATACGGAGCTTACAGCCCGGGCCTCACCAACCTGGAATACGCGCCACTGGCTGAGCGGATGGGGCGCTACCTGTGGGCATCGGAAATATTTAACTGCAACGCTCCGGACACGGGCAACATGGAAGTGCTGGCTAAATATGGTACTGCTGAACAGCGATCAAAGTGGCTGCTGCCGCTGCTGGCCGGTGAAATCCGTAGCGCTTTCCTGATGACGGAGCCGGAGGTGGCCAGCTCGGATGCGACCAATATCGCAACGCGAATTGAAATTGAGGGAGATGAGTACGTCATTAACGGCCGCAAGTGGTGGAGTACGGGAGCGATGCACCCTGACTGTGCCTTTTACATCGTGATGGGTAAAACGGACCCGGACGCAGACCGCCACCAGCAACAGAGTATGGTCATTGTGCCGGCCGGAACGGCCGGGGTTGAGATCGTTCGCCCACTGGATGCCTTCCACACTTACGATAGTCCGTTCGGGCACGCGGAGATCAGCCTGACCGACGTGCGGGTACCAGCTGGGAACATCATTCTGGGAGCGGGGAGAGGCTTCGAGGTTGCTCAGGGACGACTGGGCCCGGGCCGGATCCATCATTGCATGCGGCTGATCGGCGCCGCCCAGCGGAGCCTGGAACTGATGTGCCGGCGGGCGGATAGCCGGACGGCATTCGGGCGTAACCTGAGTAAATTCTCCAGTGTCCGGCAGGAGATCGCTAAATCCGCCTGCGAGATTGAGCAGGCGCGCTTGCTTACCCTCTCCGCTGCTGACCGTATTGATCGCCACGGCATCAAAGCCGCCAAGGAGTTGGTGGCGATGATCAAGATTGTTGCTCCGACGATGGCGCAGACGGTGATTGACCGCGCCATTCAGATTCATGGCGGTATGGGCGTCTCCTCAGTGGATACGCCGCTGGCAGACTTTTGGGCGTACGCCCGCAGCATCCGGCTGGCGGACGGGCCCGACGAGGTGCATATGTTTCAGCTGGGGCGGAATGTGGTGAAGATGGGAGGGGTGGTATGATGCCTGATGGGCGATCAAAGGAAAAGCAGCACTAACCTACCATTCGTCGTTTAGAATGAAACCCTCTTTTATGAACAAGAGAAACGCTTACTACCTGCTTAACTACGTCTTCCTTGCGGGCTTATTGCTGCTGGCACTGAATGACCACGTTTTGAAAGAGGCTTACGGCAATTGGTGGACGGGTAAGCTGTCTGACTTCGCCGGTGTGTTGATCCTTCCTTTGTTTCTGGCCTACGTTTTTCGGGCGGGTAAGCGTACGGCGGTGGTGGCAACGGTATTGCTCTTTGCTGGCTTCAAATCCGGTTATTCTCAACCTTTGATTGAGGCCTGGAACGGCCTTGGTCTATTTCACCTGAGCAGGGTGGTGGACTACGGTGATCTGCTGGCCTTCATGGTGCTGCCGTTGAGTTACCAGGTACTGTCCCGGCCAGAGGACTTTGCGCCCCGGCTGCGGTTTTCCCGTCAGATTAGCCGGTATGCGCTGCTGCCGCTAACGCTGGTGTTTTTCGTAGCCACCTCTCCTCCGGACAGCTACATCATCATCGGTCCGGAGATCGGGAGTTGCTGCCAGGAACCGGCAGCCATTGACTCGTTGGGGAACGGGGTGTTGTTCATCCCTTCGGCCTTCACGCCGGACGGAGACGGGATTAATGATCGTTTTCAGGTGATGGCCAGCGACGGGATTGTGCGGATCGATACCTTTTTTGTGATCAGTTTGGTGGACGGCGATACGGTGTTCCGGGCGGAGAACGTGACGGACATCAGCCCGGCAACGGGCTGGGATGGTAGTGATGCCGGAGTAACGGAGCCCTCGAATTACTCGTATGATATCCGGGTATCAGCCGCAGACGGTAGCCGCCGTGCTTACTTCGGTTATGTATGCGCGCTTCCCTGCCGGGAATCAACGGGGATGCCCCGGCCGGTGAACCTTGAAGTGTGTGGTTTTGCCGATGAGATCGACCTGGGCGGGATCTTTACCGATAGCCTGACGACGGCGGAGATACTTGATTGTTTTGTGGAGTAGGGGGTTTAGTCTGGCAGGCTGAAGCGGCTTTAGTCTGGCAAATCCTCCAACGTAGGATGGTTATAAGATTAGATATCTTGTTCGTCAAAAACATGTGGCCTTATCTGGGCTAAACCCCAGACCTGTGTTACAAAGCTCTTCGAGCTATCACGCTTAAAATGTTAATTCGATGTTCTAATCTTTTAATCACCCTACCTCATAGCGTCGCGAAGCGACCTGCTAGCGTCCGGGTGCTTAATCTCAATCCTTTAATTATTCTACCTCCTACGTGCGGAGCTGTGTGTATAACAATTTGCACAAGCGCCCCTCGAC
>ENA-ORXT01003822-ORXT01003822.1-marine-metagenome-genome-assembly--contig:-NODE-3822-length-16117-cov-8.978055_pt1 | contig 16117 bp, 10 predicted proteins | sample MGYA00237868_ERZ511482 | MGnify/ENA metagenome assembly ERZ511482 | reverse complement strand
CGTCGCCGCCAGAGCACGTCGTCTTCCCCCCCCCCCCCCCCCCCCCCCCCCCCCCCCCCCCCCGGCAGCGACAATCACCTCGGCCTCTCTCGCCGGCAGGCCATGGCCGCCGGGGTCGGCCCTGCACACACCCAGTTAATACCATTTTTTCCTGGGCTTCTGGCTCCGAGGCCGTGAGGTGGAGTGAGGCGGTGGGCTTCCAGGACAGAAAAAAAAAAATGAAAACGTAGAAGAAGAAAAGGCGCATCTGTTGGGCTCGGGGGTCCCTTCGTCTTTTTCCTGGAAGGTCTCCGTTCATGCCTCTCTGTACGACAAAGAAATAGAAGAATAACCGTTTCCTGGCACTCTCGACCAATCGAAAGCCTGCCTCACGATCCATAAGACCGCCCTGAACTGGGGGTGTGCAGGGCCGCCCCCTTTGCATGCAAATAGCGCCGCTCGAGCGGCGCCTCAAACAAAGCGTCGGCGTGCTCCTACAGCCAGGTGAAATCATTTGCCGTCTCGAGACAATCTGAAAGGCACCCCTCAGCGACCACGGTTGGGGCTTCCTGCCCGAGTGGAACCTCATGCCCCCCAGGCAAGATGGGCGGGAGGTCGGCACAGCTCGTTGCTGACAGCCGCCGCCTCCGGGTGCGCCCTCGCAGTGTACCCCCTCGGCCACGACTGGGCGCTCTCTGCCTTTTCCAAGTCCGCGACTCACCCTTCTTGCCCCTGCAACGGGCCGGCAGGGGGAAGGGACCAGGGGGAGGGGGAGCGGAAGGAGGCGAGCCGGGGGAAGTGGGAGCGGGCGTAGGGGGAGCGCGGGGATGAGGCCGTGGCGGTGGCGGTATGTATCTGTGAGTGATATGTCTGTAGGTGTGGACGTCAGTCGAACTGCCAGTTTGTATGATGTTGTCTGTGTGCAGCGCATCTGACACGCGCATCTGTCTCCTCTGCGCGGCGTTCCCTTCTCTGCTGCTTCTTTGTGCATGATGTGTCTTCGGCGTGCGCAATGGTCCTCGTAGTTGCTTTTTTTTTCTCAGATTTCCTGTGCGCGCGTGTGTGGTGTGAGGGAAGGGACCATGGGAAGGGGCACCGGGCGTGGTGGAAGCGTGGGGATGAGGCCCTGGCAGCGGCGATGGCGACAACCCGGGTGGGCAGTGGGGAACGGGGTGGGGAGCTGTGAGGCGGCGGCGGCGGTTGCGGCGACGAGGGTGTGCTGTGCTGGCGTCGGGGGTGCGCGGTGATTGCTGTGGTGACGGTGGTTGCGGTGTTGGACGTGTGCGTCGTGGGGAAGAGTGCCTGGCGGCGGCAGCGGTGGCGGCGGCGGGGATGTGTGGCGGTTGTGGCGGCGATGGCCGCCGTGGTGGCCCGGCTTCGCGTTGAGTCACGGGGAGGGGGGGCTGGCAGCGGGGACGGGCGGGCCGCGTGGGCGGGGTGCACGGGGCCTTGAGCGGGAGAAGTAAACGGAACGCTAGTATGCGTCGTTTTCTTTCCATGAAGCCACCGACGTGCACGCCACTATAGTAGCGACTGCCAGAACATTGCTGAAGGGGAGACGTTGCAGAGGTGGGCTCCCGATCCTTATTGAATCGCTTGCAAGATGTCTCAGGACGTGTCTACCTATCCTCATCAACCTGTATTGAAAATATCACCAAGCAGATCGCTGCACCAAGGTCGACAAGTTGAGTGCACGTTATCTGTTACCAGCACCAATTAGAATGTCATGACCAGAAGTGCAGAGAAACCCAGAGGCGATCCGTTGGAGCTCGTTTTGCTCAATTTCGCGATGTGCAGTGTACAGACACGATTTCAGCGAACCGGTAAAACTTTGTCTGGGGGGCTTCCAGCCACTGGGCCAGTCGCTGCATGCAGGCCCCCCAGATCAAAGTTTAGCTTACAGCCAGTGTTCCGAAGATGAATTTTGGATGCAACGCTTCACGACGGGCACGCGAGGAAGCGCAACTCCCGCTCTTCGCAGACGAATGATACCGTTTTTTTTTTATCATAATCGGAAGCCCCATTCCCTCTTTCTGAGAGAGGTTGAAGCCCTGGGCTGCAGTTCTGACTCTTTCGCGACGTTTTTCCCGGAGGATTTAATACATGAGATATACCTTTAGGCGTACGCTCACACACACAAAAGGCAGGCAGCACAGAGCGCCGGTATGGAAACGAGGCGAGCGATGGAGGCTCCGGTGCGGCCACTTCCCCATGACGTGGGATTGTTATAGGCTCAAATGATTGACTCACATCGCCCAAGACGATAGCTTATCGATACTGGCTAAGCCAATGTCATCGCTCTATTTCAGAATCGATTGGTTCTGGGTCACACACGTGGCCAGTGAAGACCCACCCTATCGAATCATTCAGGTACCAACTGGCCTATTACACGCCTCCACGGGATGGTATGGAATAACAACTCTTTCACTCATGCGAATTCTCTGCACGAAGTCGATCGCACTCCACGGCACCGCCGGCCCCCCCCTTGTAAAGAAGGCGCGAAGCGCAATGAGCACCTTGGAGCATGCAACGCCAAATTGCCGAGGCAAGGCAGGTAAAACAGAGAAGCAAAACCCACCAGACACGCCGGGACTGCCGACGCCCGACCGCCCGCCGCCCGACGCGACTCGTGGCGTGCCCCGCGCCGCCGGCGCCGCCGCGCGGCGATGCCGGCGGCCGCCACAATGGTGGTGACGGCGACAGCGACGGCGGCGGCTCCGCCGCAGATGCAGCGACATTCATGGGGGGGGGGGGGGGGGGGGGGGGCTGGCTTGAGCACCGGGCGAGTACGGGGTGCAGAGGGCACCACCGCCACACACGGCGACGCGACGCCCGAGGGCGAGCGGCCACAGGGCGTCGCGTCACTTGACGACGAGCGCGTCACCACCGCCGCACACGTTACCGCAGGAGTGGTGCAATGTTTTGAAGTCCCAAAGACTAGCGCACGGACTGCACCCAGCTGCGGCAGCTGGCCTGATGGGATGCCAAGGTCTTATCCTCCTTTGCAAAGGAGGAGAATACGTGCTCCACGAGCGTGTCAACACCAGCCGTCCCAATTACAGTAGAGCCACGAACTCCATACGCCGTCGCGCCCTCCTCCACCCCGCTCAGAAAGTTCACTCTCTCCTCTCCAGGCTCATCTCAATATATGTGGTGGGTAAGCGGTGTCGCCACCTGCGCGGAGGTCATCTTCAAAGTCCCATCCCTCCGCGCAGGCGGGTCTACGGGACTCGGCGTGACTTCAATAACGTCATCCTGCTCCGCGGCACCAGAGCCGGGCGCGCTCCAATCGCCGCTGTCACCAAGACAGGGAGAAATTTTTCAAGGGCACCAAGGACAGACCGCTAGTTGCAGGGAAGCGTCGGGGCATTTCAAGTACACATTGCTGTCTTCCCAATTTTGGCCGATGTGGTCAAAGTCAAGAAGGGGTCTGGGTCAACTGCCCATTGGTCAATAAACTTTATCCGGCTGAGTGGATGGCTGAGACGCTGTTTCAAGCTGTTGATCACCCCTCTTGACATCGACGGGATCGGCCAAAATTGGGAAGACAGCAATATCAAGTCAGTGTCGTGGTTGCAAGCTTGATCACGAGGCACTGAAGTCGATAAAAAGCCACACACAGCTCCCTAGTGGACCGAAGGAATGAGGACGAAGCAAGTGAGGAGTACAAGTAAGTCGAAAGACAAGCTAAACGTACAGGCGGATGGAGCCCGAGGGTGCCTGCAGCGCTCGCGCAGCATCGCGCAGACGAGTAGCAGCGTGCTTGTCCGCTGCGGCCCGATGACCGCTCAGAATCTCCAGAGCGCTCACTGGGGCATCGTCGGTGGTGACCCCGCTGGGCCCGCCAAGCGTTACCGTGAGGGCCCCAGCGAAAGCACTGGCGGTCGCTCTCAGGCCAGCGTCAGCACACCTTGCGTACTCACGCGTGGCGTCAACGTTGATTGGAAAAACCGCCGCTGCGTCGGAGCCGACAGCAACAAGGGTGTTCACAGCCGCCGAAGCGGGATTGGACGTCCCAACGAAGCTGACCACAAGAGACTGCCGGCGTGCCGTGTGAGCCTGGCGAGCATCGTCCACCCTCTGGTGGTTTTCCAGGGCTTGCCGTCGCTGCGACTCAAACAGCGCCTGGCCCTGCCGGCTGCAAACATAAAACCGGGCGGACGGCTTCTTATTGTTTCGTTTCTTGACGATAACGCCGTTCTGCGTGATCTTGCGCTGGAAGAGACGGGGGCTCAGCGCAATCGTCAGGGGCGTGTGCCCGGGATTCAGACAGTTTGTGAACCTGGGAAGCGCAAACAGAAACCGCAACGTGTGGCAAGCGAGGAAAGCGATGGAACTGGTGTGGAGCGTGCGTGTCAGCTCGTGTCTGCAAAAACAAGCAACACGCGTGAAACATGGCCTACCCGAAAGCAAGCAGCGGAATCTTTTCGTGGGCTGCTCACAGAAAGAGAAGCGCAGTACTTACAGATCTTTGCACGGGCACTTCCGAGCGCTACATTTGGCTCCCGTGTAGAGCTCGTGCCCTTTCGGCAGAGCAGCAACGCACTGCACGTTACCAACCACCATTGTGCAGTTGGGAAAGTAGTGGGTTTTGCCGTGCTCTGTCGTCTTTTTGTAGCCACAGGCCCCGCACGTCGCGTTGGCCCGTCCGGGGCGCTCAGCAACTGCCTCCTTGGGCGACAGATTAAGCGGGGCGCGGGTGAGATCGCGCTCCGCCGGGGATCCTACAAGTAGCTCAATCGTCCATGCCACGAACCCCATTTCCAACTCAACAATAGATCGGAGCTGTCCGTTAGAATCGTGTCGCCAAGGGCAGTTCGATGAGCGCAACGCGATGATTCCACCGAGAAGCGTTGACACACACACGCCCCGCCCAAATGGAAGCGATCATATCCAGCATACCTGCGCTTCCGTCACTAGATGTCCCGGAGGTGGCAGCCGGGGCTGTGGCCACCGCTGCTGCTGAGCCGCCGGCCATCGGACGTGGCCGGTGGGATATGCGCGCCCGTACTGTGAGGTGAGTGCTCGAAAGCGCGAAGAAGATGGGCGTTACGACGGTGGCAACGAACAGCAGCGGGCTGTCGTCAACTATGAGCGCTGTCCCGGCGCGGGGCGCCCTAAATTGGGACAGTTGACGGCCGCTCCAGCGCGAGGCACTTAAGGCTAGCGTTGAACGGAACCACCGGGGCGCGGCTTTTCGAAAGCAATCAACTCAATGTTTTTCGCCCACTCCTTCGCATCGCGGGCACCAAACGTGGTGGACATCTTTGAAACGTACAGTGTATGATTCAGTAAGACATCATCACAACTACATCTAACCTATGTGACGGGACGCAAGTACAGACCGTTCGATGAGGCTGCACTCTGGATTGTCCACGACAGGCATGCTTCAGGAAAGGTCGCTTCTTCTTGGACTGTCCAGCTTTTGGCGCAAGGACAATGACAGACGCGGGACGCAAACACAGCATCCAGCCTTCTACTATCAAGATTGTGCGTCTTTCAATCAGCTTGAATCAGCCCAGAATCCTAACCCCACCTTCCGAACGGACCCGGCTACGACTCGGGGATCGCCTCGCGGTGCCCCCCTCGCGCCCACCGTCGCGCTTTCCCTCCGCCTCGGCGCATTAAAGCGGGACTGCTGCGAGGATTGGTAGGCACGCCCAGTTATCCGTCTGACCCAAATTCTTGGCAACTGGTCTCTGATGAAGGCTCACTCTCATCCCCACTGGAAAAGAAAAAGATGGCTCGCCTCAGGAGAGTCTCGCGGGGTCGGAGGTGTTTTCCGTTTCCGCTGAAGCACTCCCATTCTCTTGCTGGAAAAAGCACCCAAGAACATATCGGTATCAGCTCTTGACAACATGATTTCTCGCATGAGAACAGCTCGGAATCGCACATTACAGTCAGAAATAAATATTTTGAACGGAGTATTTGATCATCTGGAGCCCCGAGTCTCCATCCTGAGGGGGATTCACGGTTTGCGGTTGCTTAAGCCGCGACTCAGCACTTGGCTCAGACACGAAAGAGAGGACTTATGCTTTTGTTTTCCTACTGGTGGATATTGATCTTTTGCGATGACGAAAAAAGTGCTTAGGAATGACAGGGAGTTCTGTGAGCGTGCTCTCGCCAACAGGGCTGTTTGCTTTTCCATACGCCAGCGCGCCATTCTTGCCACTGCGCGCGCGCCTTGTTTACCAATAGCGAGCGCGCCCCATGAGGAGCAGCCCCACGTTTTGCGATCCAGTGCGCCTTTTCTTCAGGGCGCACGGGCAGCCATCCCAGTGACCGTTTTAGCTTTTCTCGTCGACACCACCGCACCATCCCCACTGTGTCATCTCACCCGCTTTTTTCGCGTTCCCTTCCTCCCTCTCCACCCGAAACTCCCTTCTTTTCTCTTTATCATCCTCTCTCCCGCTCCACACCACCCGCCACACGGGCATCTGGCTTCCGAGATGATGGCTCACCGGGGTTCCTCCACTCCCACCACCAGCCAGCCTGCGGCTCGCCGCGGCGGCAGCCTCCGGGCCGCACCCGCTGCCGACCGGGTCAAGAAGGTCACCCGGGGAGAGTCTCGGTGTCATGACGGCCGCGTCGGCGCGCTGGGCCGAGTTCTGCGGGCGGCGCACGGGCGACAAGAAGCGCCGTATGAAGGCCGGTTTGCTCAAGGCGTTTGTGGAGGCCACACCCGCCGCGGACCAGGAGGCGGCCCGCACCCGGTTGATTGAGAGCGTGGACAAGAAGATCAAAAACATGCGCGGCCGGTACAACAAAGCGTGCAAGGATCTCAAGGCGACGGGGCTGAGCGCGTCCGAGCGGGACGACATCCTTCTCAAGTTTGGCGGCTGTGTGCTTTTCAGTTTGGCACGCACCGCCGTCAAGGGCTGTTCAATTTCCGCCCAAACTTCGGTGCCTGACCCGGTTGAGTTCGGAGCCAGTCGCGGGGAAGCGGACAGCGCAGTGTGTGCCATTAAGGGCGCGGTGGACGCTAAATTTGGGGCGGGGGGGGGGGGCGGGGCAGGTGGGGCGGGGGGGGGGGGGGGGGGGAGCGGTGCGGGGGCGCCGACTTGCTCGCCACGTCCGGCGCCCGACTATGAAGCGGGCTCTCAAGAGGGCTTCGAGGCGGGGGGAGGCTCGGGAACGGATGAAGGCTCCGCGGGGATGAGCACCGACGATGGCTCTGACTCCGAGCTTGTGACATCTCCTGGGGACAGGGCAGCAGCAGCGATTGAGAAGACATCCCCGCCCCAGAAAGGTACGAAGAATTCATCGGCGAGTGCGGCGGTACGCACCTACTTTGAATTCCAGTGTGTGACGCAGAGCCCACCGACAACGCTCTCACCGACCTGGTACAAGAGTGCATCAAACCACGACCTGCCATAGTAAGACGGCACCGCATAGAGCTGCTGGTCCCGCACAGACCCACAGTCAAAGCGCGCGGCGATCCGCACAAAGCTCAGCGTCGGCACCGACGCCGAGCCCGGCAGGCCCAGCACCTTGTCAGCTGCCGCCAGGCCGGGGGTCTTGGCCAGCTCTTTTACTCTAACTCGGGTAAGGTGATCGACCCTGGCCGATGCAACGGGTCCAGTAGCCGTAGCTGCCACAGGGGGGGGGGGGACGCGCCTGCCAGGAGCTACGACTGCGTCCGTCAAGCGGGCGGGGGGGACGGGCAACGGCCTGTCCGGCACCGCAGCACCAGTGGCGGCCATGTTGGCGACGGCAGCGGGGGGCTGCCCACCCCGGGCGGCGGCGCCCGCAGTGGAATCTTGGGCCGAGAGAGTTGGTTGGAGCCCTCCGTGCGGGTCCGCAGTTGCGAGGGGGCGTGCTGCGAGTAGCTCCCTTGAACCCTGAGCGTGGCGCACCACTTTCTCGGTGAAGACGTCAGACCGCTTGTAGGTGCGGCCGTAAAACACCTTATCGGCCTCGTGGTACGTCTCGTTGCCAGACGTGTTGCCGTTGCGCAGGTTTCCGTGCATGCGCACGGCGCCGAGAATGTGCCGCAGGAGTTTGTGCACCTTGGTGCTAAAAATGTGCTCGAGGATTGGCGTCAGGTAGTCCGTCACGAACGTGGCCGCCTGCTTATCGATGGACTCAGCAACGTCAAGCGTCATTGTTGGGGGACAGCGCGCTCCCGACTTATCGCGGATGCGTGCGTGGAGCACAGTGTACTCGGCAAAGAGCGCTGTCACGGTGTCTTGAATCGGCGTTTCGCCCCACTTTGCCTGGTACGCCGCCCAGTCATACTTAAACGTGCCATCCAGCTCCAGATCCTCGTCTTCAGACGATTTGTGCTCAGCGCCCACAGCTGGGGCCCTCCTGTTCCTACCGGCCCCGCGCCGACGCTTGTTGTTCGCCTTTTTTGGTCTTCCAGCTGCCGTAACCGATGGCAATCTCGGCCTGGCCTGGACGCGGGCGGTCGCCGACTGCGTGCCTTCCGCACCTCCTGGGTCGGCAAAAGCAGCCGGTCTGGGTGCGACCAGCGGGCGGGACGACGCGCGGGCAAAGGCCCCAGATGCCACGTGGGGCAACAAGGACACAGCGCGGCGTTGCTGAGCTCCGGTGAAGGTCGCCTGCTTCTCTTTTGGAGAGATGAAGTATCTGCGGGGATGAAGAAAGCCGCAGGGTTGACAAGCGAGGGGCAAGTGCAACAAAAGGTGGATGACACACATAGCGCTCGGCGGCAACGTCAGTCAAGGCACGAGAATCGGCGCAGCGGCTATGCTTGCAGCTACCGCCCCCAAGAGTTAGACAATGGCACACAAGCGCGATGCGCCAACTTACCCAGGGAAGACTGTATGCGCTGGGCTGCGGCGGCCTAAGTACTCAAGCCGCCGGCGAGTGGCTCGGACGATGGCCAGCACGGAGCCTCCTTCCGGAGTCGAGCCGTCACATTGTACGGAAATATCTTGGTGAGGCGACGTGACATCATTTGCGTGACGCCCAAGTCGAGCACCTGCGGTCAGGCATAAGAAAGGCGACCAAATAGTAGAATAAGCCATCAGTAAGATTCTGAAGCAGACAGGTGTGTGCCACGCTATCCCTGAAGGGTATCACTGCCATCAGACTGCTACGAGAGAGCCGGATAACGTATATGCAACGCGTCATACCCGATCATCTTTTAGAGCAGGTGGGGTGCAGTACCCAAGCCGGCCATCGCCCCCAGGACAGGAATAGAGCTGTGGCCACTCTCCCGCTTCTCGAGGGCGAGCCGGCGGGAAGCCTGGCGCCCGTAGCGTCGGTATGCTGCGGCCTCCAGGTGCCTCTCCAGCCCACGTAGGACGTTGCGGTCCTCCGCCTCCATCGGTTGCACCGACACCATGTCCTCCCGCGTCGTGGTGCAAAGTGGGCACGGGTGCTTGGACGTTCCCGCCTTCAGACAGAGCACGGCACGCTCCTCCGGCTCGTCGCAGAGGTACAGAAGCAACCGAACGAATGCGCGCACAGTGCCCCCCCTCCCGTCGGGAACGCTCACCCCAAAGTTGCTCGCTGCAATGCTGGACCGGAAAGCCATGTACAGGACGCGTTGGAGCACAGCACTGCGCCGCAGTCGCCCACGCTCCTTGCTCCCTTCCTCCTGCAGTGTCTGCACAACGGGCACATATGCAACGGTAAACCAGTGCAGCGCACCGCTCAAGTTCACCAGGCGGAATCGGAGAGGGTATAGTTTGTGGGCTGCCAAAAGAGAGTACGTCTCGGCACATGAAGAAGGTAGGAGCGAAAGGACTGTTAGGGCTGGATTCGAACCGCGCGCATGACCACCAGACCTCGACCGCACGTGCAGCCGTGTACAGTCACTCACCCCTCCGCCACGCACAGAATTCGGACTCACCTGCACTCCACGACATTTGGCTGCTATCCGAGAAGCCGTGCAGCCCAAGCACACAGTTCTTGGGACCGATCATCCCTGGGGGACTAATCTTCCGCTCACACTGGCGAAAGGCATCACCATCCATCGGACACTCTCGCCGGCGCGTAGGCGGCGCAGGTCCGTTGCGGCCGCTCCATAGGCGCACCTGCCTCTTGCCACGCATAAGAGCCAGCACGAGCTCGAGCACGGGGCGGAAGTACGTCTTGTACCGCACGCCGACGTACCCGAACGCACCATCGTCATCGACGGCCGCGCGACCGCGTGGAGCAGCTGGCGCGGTAGCGGCATTTCAGGGGCTGTCGTTGTCTCCATCACGAGCGGTCGGACCGCCGACCGCACCAGCTGGGCCAGAGCCGTCCTCTCCGGAACCGCCACCGCTGTTCTCACTGGCCTCACTCCCACCTACATCCCCACGATCGCCTCCCCGGCGGCAGACCCCCCCGCGGCTTCCATGTCCTCTCGCTGGGCCACCCAGAGCGCCCACAGCGCCCACAGGGATGCGCCCAGTTGCGGCGCCACGCGTTGCCAGTTGACAAGTAGGCCGTTACGGGCGGCGGCCCCACCGCCGCCGCCGTGGGCGTCATTGGGCCGCCTCCCGCCGATGCGTGCGCCTCGGCGGTGCCCATGGTAGCGACAGGTGGCGGGCACGGGGTGCACGCCACCCCGCACGTGCGGCTGCCGGCAGCGTCGCGGTTGTGATGCGGTGGGGGGGCGGGGGGGGGGGGGGGGGGGGGGGGGGGGAGGGCGTGTCGGCACATGTGGTCGGTGGCGCGGAGGGGATTGTCCATCGCAGCCGCGCAGGGCGCGCGGCAGCTGCAGGCGGCAGCGACGTCGGTCGGTGGGCAAGGCGCTGCTCGGGTGGATCGAAGGAGGGGCAGCTGCACGACAGGCTCCAAAGCATAAACTGCCATCGTTGATTTTGTGGGCCGCTCTGTGGTTGACGCACTTCCCTGCTGCCACAACGAGGTCAGCCCGCAAAACATGCGGACCGCCGACGGGAATGCTGTGTTGGCAGCCTCTTGATGCGTTCTTTCCAAAGGGAGTGGCTCTGTCCAAGGGGACGACGCCTACGTCCAGCAATGAGATGCCGGTGCGCTGCCGGGAGAACGATTGGGCGTGCTTGCGCCCGGTTGCATACGACCTGCGCGAGGTGTGCACGATGTCGCCGTCGGTGTTGCGGTGGCGGTGCGGGCAGCCGCGGCGCCGCTGCGTGAGGGGCGCAGGGGGAGGGCGGTTGGACATGGGGGGGGGTACGCCTCGGGTGTTGGTGTTTTTTCCGGCGTTTGGCGGGAGCGGTGGCGGGGAGCGGCAACCGCCCTCGTAGGGGCGTTGGTAGGGGAGGCGGACAATGGGCAGTGGCGACCGCGGCGGCGGCCGGGATGGTGGTGGCTGACATCCTTTCGGTAGCGACGCTGGCGCGCTGGCCGCGGCCGTAGGGGCGACGGCAGGGATAAGCGCAAGCGTCGACAAGGCAGTCGCCCACACTCAACAGGGGTATGACTCGCCGTGGCGGCGCGCGTAGAGCCCCGAGCGGGTGCCGCTGCGAGGCGTCCACCATCCACGTCTCGGGTCGAAGCGGTCGACGGACGAACGTCCTGTCATAAATATTGGTGAATAAAATATGGGGGTACTACTTAATATATCAAAGATGGCTATGACGCACATCTCGCCGAACATCACGTCTCTGTGACTATCGGTTGCATCACGGCAGGTGCACGTTTTTGGGGTCCGGTGCGCCTGCCAGTGCACAGTGCCAGTCGTGTCGTCTTGCTGCGCCGTCGCGCTGCCGTTGCTTGCCGCCGTTGCTTGCCCCCGCTACCCCCCCCCCGCCGTCCCCCTCGGCTGCTTTGTCTCAGTCGGCGGCGGTGGTCGTGTGTGCGACCCCGCCGCTTGCGCGCCACTTGCAGACGTTGGTGCTTGGGCATGCGCCCTTGCGGCCGGCTCCTTTCTCCATCCTGTCGGCTGCAACCTTTCCGCGGTCTGCGCCCTCTTTCGACGTCTGTTGGTGACGTCGACCAGCCTGGTCTGGATTTTGGCTTGTTCCCTGCGGCTGCCTGTCGTCGGCACCCGTTGTTCAGTTCGCGCGGGGCCCTTTTGTTGTCGCCCCGTTTTCTGTCTTGCGCGTGCTCCCCCACGTGACCCCCGCCTGTACCCGCGGACGTTGCGCCCCCCCCCCCCCCCCCCCCCCCCCCCCCTGCTTCCACCATGGGTTCCCTTTTTCGCTCGACCGACATGGCGCGGTTGCGGCTATACTTTGACCGCGCCGCTGCCCACGCCACCATTGGCGGGCTGGGGCGGCTCGGCGTCGTCCAGTTCCGTGACCTCAACGCCGGCCAGTCGGGCTTTGCCCGCGCCTTTGCAGGCGACGTGGCGCGGTGCGAGGAGATGGCGCGGCGGCTGCGGTACTTGGTCGCCCAAGTCGACGCGACACCGGGTCTGGCCGTCCCCGACAGCGACGACGGGCTGGACGAGGAGGGGGGGGACTGGTGGGATGGCGACGGCGGGGGGGGCGGGTCGGGCGGTGGCGACGGCGCGCGGGGAGGGCTGTCCCTGAGCATGGACGACCTCAACACTCACCTGGTGTCACTAGAGCGCCAGCTGCAAGACGCGGCCGCCCACGAAGAGGCGCTCGCCACCCAAAAGGTGTCGCTCGTCGAGGCACGGTACGTGTTGGAGATGGGGTCATCCTTCTTCCGCGGCGCGCCGATGCTCGACGCCTTTGACGAGGAGGACGACGGGTGGGCGGGTGGTAGACGGGCGGCCTCCACCAGCCGCACCTCTGGCAACGGGGGATGGGCAGACGGCGGCGGCGTCGTCGGCGCGCGGCCGTTTCGGTCCTCTTCTGCCAGTCGTGGAGGGGACGACGTTGAGCTGTCGGCGCTCGAGGCTGGCGCGTTTGCCGAGCCGCCGGCGGGCGGCCTCGGCAGCCGCTCCTCCTCCACCCTGAGCGGCAGCGCCGGCTTGTCGAGCGGGCCGGCGGCGCCCGCGTCCCTGCTCTCCTTCTTTTCTGGCGTGCTACCCCGCGACCGGCGGGCGCCGTTTGAGCGGGTGCTCTTTCGGGGCACCCGCGGCAACTGCCTGGCACGCTTTGCGGACGTGCCGTCCCCCATGGAGGACCCGTCAACGGGGGCGGCCGTCGAAAAGGTCGTCTACATGGTCTTCTTCTCGGGCGCCGAGGTGCGGGCCAAGGCGTCCAAGATTATCGCCGCCTTTGGCGCCGCCGCCTACGCCTTCCCCGAGTCGGCCGACGAGCGGGTGGCCGCGTACACCGAGACGCGCGGGCGGCTGCGGGATTTGGAGCTGGTGTTGGCCACCGCCGCGGGCGCGCGGCGGGAGCTCCTCGCCGGCGTCGCGCCGCGCCTCGGCGCGTGGGCGGAGCGGGTGCGGCAGGAAAAGGCCACCTACCACACGCTCAACGCGCTCAACTTTGACACCTCCTCCAAGCTCTTCATCGCCGACGTGTGGTGCCCGACCGACCGCGTGGAGGGCGTGCGGACGGCGCTGGCGGCGGCGCGCGCCGCGTCCGCCGCCCAAGCGCCGAGCGTTGTGGAGGTGCGCCCGTTTGGCGCCGCCACCCCGCCGACGCACTTTCGGCTCAACCGCTTCACGGCCGTCTTCCACCACCTGATTGAGGCGTACGCGGTGGCGGCGTACCACGAGGTCAACCCGGCGCCGTTTGCGGTGGTGCTCTTTCCCTTCCTCTTTGCGGTCATGTTTGGGGACGTGGGCCACGGGGCGGTTATGGCGCTCTTTGCGACCTTTATCATTTTGCGCGAGAAGCGGATGGTGCGGCGGCAGCTCAACGAGTTTATGCAAACCTGCTACGACGGGCGCTACATGCTGCTGCTGATGGGGCTCTTCTCCATCTACACGGGGTTCATCTACAACGAGGCGTTTGCGGTGCCCCTCAACCTGTTTGGCAGTCGCTGGCAGTACACCAACGCGTCGGCCATGGCGTGCGGCCTTGACAATTGCGAGGTGCCGGGGGACGTGCGGCCGCCGCTCGCGCCGTACCCGCTCGGCTTTGACCCGGTGTGGAAGTCGTCCCAGTCCGGGCTGGTGTACTTCAACAGCTACAAGATGAAGTTGGCCATTGTGCTCGGCGTTTCCCAGATGATTCTCGGTATCTGCCTCTCCTACGTCAACGGTCACTTCTTCCGCGACCGTGTGGACGTGCTGTTTGTGTTTGTGCCGCAGCTGCTCTTCATGTCCTCCCTGTTTGGCTACCTCGTATTGCTCATCCTCATCAAGTGGGCGACCAACTGGGAGTCCCCGGCGTGCCTCGCCGACCCCCACTGCGTACCGCCCGACCTCAAAAACGTGCTCATCAACCTGTTTATGGCGCCGGGCAAGGTGTCGGCCACCGGCCAGCTGTACAAGGGCCAAGCTGCCGTCCAGACGGCGCTCCTCGCCGTCGCCGTCATCTCCGTGCCGTGGATGCTCTTGCCCAAGCCGCTGCTCATGCGGCGGGAGGCGGCGCGCAAGGCCGCCTACGCGCCGTTGGGCGACGAGGAGAGTGCCCTCGACCGTGACGGCGGGGCGCAGCCGCCCGCCGCCAATGGCGGGTCGTCGGCCAATGGCGGGTCACCCGTGGGGGTGATGGCCAACGGCGCAGGCGCGGGCGCCAAGGCATCCCCGTCTGGCGGCGGCGGCGGCCTGCTGGACGATGGCGGCGGCGGGGCGGGCGGCCACGGCGCGGCCGTGTTTGACTTTTCCGAGGTGTTTGTCGGCCAAATGATTCACACGATCGAATTTGTCCTCGGCGCCGTGAGCAATACGGCCAGCTACCTGCGCCTATGGGCGCTGTCGCTGGCGCACGCGGAGCTCAGCGACGTCTTTCTTGAGAAGCTGATGTTTGGCTCCATGGCCAGCGGCAGCATCGTGCTCTGCATCATTGGCTTCTTCAGCTGGGTGGCACTGACGCTGGGGGTGCTCATGTTCATGGAATCCCTGTCCGCCTTCCTCCATGCGCTGCGGCTGATGTGGGTTGAGGTACGTGTCACGCGTGTCTCTGTTCTGGATACGGGAGCTTGTGTTCGCGCTGATGGAATGCCCCTGGCGCGGCCTCAGTGGGACCCGGCTTGCATATCAACTATGGTTCTTTCGCTCACCCCCGCTCTCTGGATGTACGTGGTCGTCCTCTGCTCTCTGCACTGTCGGTGCCACCCCCCCTGTTTCCTCGTACACAGTTCATGTCCAAGTTCTACGCGCTCAACCACGGTGCAGACCCGGTCAAGTTCGAGCCCTTCTCGTTTGCCGCGCTGCGTGAAGCGGAAGCCGAAGCGGCCGCCGCATGAGTGCGGCCGACACACCAGCCATACCCTTTTCCTTTCATTCTCTGGCGTGGTTGCGTGCCGCAAGTGGCGCTGGATGGCAGCCAGGCCGCGCGCTCCCCCCGTGGAGGGGTCGGCGCGGCCGTGCATCGCGGGTGGCCTGCCTTGGCAGCGGTGGCGGGGCTGTCCCACCTCTGCCGCTGGCGTTCCGGCCTTTTGCGTTGAACCAGCTCCACGGTTGACAGCGGTGGGGCCTGCGCCACGAGCGCCACCGGCCAAGCGGCCCCGCCGTTTGCGCCTCGACCCGTACTGGTCGCGTGCGGCGGTCGTGCTGGGCACGGCTGTGCGGTTGGTCGTGACGGCCGCCCCGTGTCCGCGCGCTCCTCGCGAGGCCGTCCACGGGCGTCTACCGGCCATGGGAGTTCCACCCCACTGCGCGACACGTTGTAGGCTCGAGTAGAACAATACGGGTGCTCAATTATATTAGTAGGACGTAGCGCCCTCAAAGGCAGCCGTCTGCAACTCGACGCATCTCCCGTTGCATCGCCCACTGGCGGCATCACACGACCACAGCACCGCGCGGGGATGCCAGCTGCAGCGCAGATGCGAAAACAAGCGGCGATACCCGCCGTTGGCACCGTCCCACCGGCCACAGGGCCGCTCTCCTCCCCACCGCTCCGCGCCCCCCCCTCAGTACAGGGGCACGAGCGCGGGCACCCCCCCCCGCCCCCCCCGGCCAGACAGCACGGCGCACTCGCACAAGCCCGACGCCTCGTCCACCTCCCCAATGCACGCCAACGCGGCGAGGGAGCCGTCCACCGCGGGCGCCTCCTTGGCACACACCGACTCCCCGGCGCAGTCGCACGCATACTCGGGCGGGCACTCGCCGCGGGCACAGTAGAGCGCCACCCCGTCGGCGGGCGTCGGGTCCCCGCCGCCGCCCGCCGCCGCCAGCGTCTGCATCGTCAAGCACACGGGCGCCCCCGCCGAACCGCCGCGGGTA